>Ga0193696_1000207_pt1 | contig 23234 bp, 19 predicted proteins | sample L3m1metaG_FD_145074 | JGI IMG/M metagenome (GOLD analysis project Ga0193696, IMG submission 145074) | Soil microbial communities from a riparian zone of the East river system, Colorado, United States - L3m1 | ecosystem: Environmental > Terrestrial > Soil > Riparian zone | place: USA: East River... | reverse complement strand
ATTCCCAACTTCACTTCCCCCAGTACGTCATGACGTTCTTGGTACGCTTCGGGGGCGCCTGTCTTCTGAACGCATCATTGACGCCCGCAACAATTCCGAAGCAATCCATCAAAATCGTATACAGCACTGGGGCGTCGACGCGGCGAGGCTCGGCTTTTAATACGTTCAACGTGACCTGGCAGCTGGTCAGCGTCCGCACGCACTGACGGTGATGAAGGGGCCTAGCATTGTCGGTGTGGAGGTTCATGAGCACATCGGTCCCTCGCGGACGCATTGGGTCCGGCTGCTGTTAGGTCTCGTCGCGATCTTTGCGTTGTTCCAGTGGATCGCGACGGCTCTCCACAGCGACCGTGGTCAGGCCGGAGTGATTGTCGCGCTCACCGTCGTTTCGGCGACGCTGATCGCGCAGCGGGGGCTGTACGGCGGCACGCTGGTTGAGACTACTGGATCGCTCGGACTCGGCATACCCCGGCTGAGAGGTCTCATTGCGGCTTGTGCCAGTTGCGCGAGCTTGGCTATCGCCCAGACAGCGTTCGTGATGGCGTCAGGCGTGGTGGTGACCTACGACGCAATGAGCCTATTGGGCCTCGCGGGTCTTTTTGCGCAGGGCGGCGTCGCTGAAGAGACTCTCTTTCGTGGCTATCTGTTCGGTGACTTGCGACGACGTTTCCCCTTCTGGCGGGCCTGGTTCGCGTCGATGATTCCTTTCGTCGCGGTTCATTTGTTCCTGTTCCTCACGATGCCGTGGCCCGTCGCGATGGCATCTGTCCTCCTCGCGGCAACCACGAGTATTCCGCTGTCGCACCTGTACGAGCTGGGTGGTCGCACGATTTGGGCCCCGGCGATGCTCCATTTCACGATTCAGAGCATCCCCAAGATTTTCATCCCTGCCGATAGCGCTCGCTTGACGTTCCCGCTCACGTGGATGGCAGTGTGTGGAACCCTGCCCCTTCTCGTCCTGCTGATCCGAGTTCGCCCTTCAACGCGCTGAACGGGTATGCCTGCCAGGTTGGTGAGAGGCACGGCGCAATCAAGTGCCGTCGAGATGATGATCCGTCACAACTCCAAGATAGAAACACCGTAAGTGATCGGACGACGTAGAAGGTCATACACAATTCCAGCGCCCTCGCGCACTCCGCGCGCCAAACTGGTTGACTGCAAACGGGATCCGAAGCTGGTCTCGAAAATCGACGGCGTGTGCGATAATCTTTGGCGACTGCTCGTAACGCGTTGATTCTAAACGGAGAGATGTCCGAGTGGTTGAAGGAGCACGCTTGGAAAACGACTCCGGCGAGCTGCATCGAGCAACACCGAAACATCTCTTCACACAATCGATTCAACGACTTCCCGCCGCAGAATGCCTCTTGATGTGAACCCGTAAACGTCGGTGTTTGTGGGTGCTTTCGAGGCGACCTTACACAGTTTCTACACAGTTCTGAGCGGCACTTCTTCGCGTATGCCGTGATGCGTTTCGGTACGTGTCGAGAGGACGATCTCGGCATCGACACCTGCTTCGGGCCGCTCAGGCTTCTCGCTGGTTCTTCAGGATCACCTTGAGCGCACCCTCCTTCGCCGCATTCCCGAACGTGTCGTACGCTTCATCACATCATCGAGGGCGAAGCGGTGCGTCGCGAGCTTGCTGGGTTGCAACTTGCCCGAGCGGACTACCTTCAGGAGCATCGGCGTTGTCACGGTATCGACGAGTCTTGTGGTCAGCGTGATGTTGCGATCCCAGAGCTTCTCGACATGCAGCTCCACCGGTTTCCCGTGGAAGCCCCGATCAGCTTTGGTCGCTAGATGACCGGCGAGGGACGGCTCTGAATCTGCACCGATGATCACCGATTCGGCGAATCGCCGCTGTGCAATAGGGGACGGTTCTGCGGTCTGTCCGGAGGTAGTCTGATCAAGTGTGGAGTGATCTGCCTCGAAGGGAACGACGTGCTGACACCGAGTCGATGATCGACTGGATGGTCGGGGAGCGAAAGCCGCCCCGCGCATGCTCGCAGGGGGGCTACTGGTAGTGGACGAGACCGAACAGAAGCCGTCGCGTCCGTGGCACCGCAAGACCACGGTCATCGCGGCGCTCTCCGTCGCGGCGATCCTTGCGCACCTCGCGCTTCGCTTCGGTTTCCGCGCCACCCCAACCACCTCCCAGATTCCGCTGCTGATCACGCTCTTGATCGGCGGCGCGCCCCTTCTCTATGACCTGATACGGAAGCTCCTGAAGCGGGAATTCGGTTCGGATCTGCTCGGCGGCATTTCCATCATCACGTCGGTCCTGCTGGGCGAGTACCTGGCGGGCTCCATCATTGTGTTGATGCTCGCGGGAGGGGAGGCGCTGGAAAGCTACGGCTTACGCAGCGCCTCCTCGGTGCTGGCCGCGCTGGCCAAGCGGATGCCGTCGGTGGCTCACCGGAAACGGGACGCTGAGATCGTGGACGTCGGGCTGCAGGACGTGGCCGTCGGGGACACCCTCGTAATTTATCCGCACGACATCTGCCCGGTGGACGGCGTCGTGATCGACGGCCATGGCGTGATGGACGAATCCTACCTGACGGGCGAGCCGTTCCAGATCACCAAGACCCGTGGCTCAACGGTGCTTTCGGGCGCGATCAACGGGGAGTCGGCCCTGACGATTCGCACCACCCAACGCGCCGCTGACTCGCGCTACGCGAAGATCATGAACGTCATGCGCGAGTCCGAGTCCAGCCGGCCGACGTTGCGCCGGCTCGGGGATCGGCTGGGCGCGATCTACACGCCGGTCGCGCTGACGGTCGCCGTTCTTGCGTGGATCATGACGGGAGACGCCCTTCGCTTCCTCGCGGTCATGGTCATCGCGACGCCCTGCCCGCTCCTGATCGCCATCCCGATCGCGATCATTGGCTCCATTTCCCTGTGCGCCCGCCGGGCGATCATCGTCAAGAGTCCCGTCGTGCTCGAGCAGATCGCCGAGTGTCGCACGGCGATCTTCGACAAGACCGGGACGCTCACCTACGGCGAGCCAACCCTGACCGAACAACTGATCGCCTCGGGCTTCTCCCAGCCGGAGGTGCTGACACTCGTTGCGAGTCTGGAGCGCTACTCGAAACATCCGCTCGCGCGCGCCATCCTGGCGTCCGCGACGAAGGCAGGGATGCAGATTCCGGAAGCCACCGAGGTGAGCGAACCGCCCGGCCAGGGGCTGCGTGGAACGGTGGCGGGCCATCAGGTGCAGGTCACCAGCCGGAACAAGCTGATGGCGCAACACATGCCTGGCGCCGATCAACTCCCGCCGCTCGCCGGCGGACTCGAGTGCGTAGTGGCAATTGACCAGCGCTACGCGGCGGCCTTGCGCTTTCGTGATGCGCCTCGCGCGGAGAGTCTCTCCTTCGTGAGGCATCTGGGCCCCAAGCACCAATTCCGGAAGGTCATGATCGTGTCTGGCGATCGCGAGTCGGAGGTGCGCTACCTTGCGGAGCAGGTGGGCATCACGGACATCCACGCGCAGAAGAGTCCTGAAGAAAAGCTCGCCATCGTCCGCGCGGAAACCGCCGCCGCCAAAACACTGTACGTGGGGGATGGCATCAATGACGCCCCGGCCATGATGGCCGCCACGGTCGGCATGGCGATCGGACAGAACAGCGACGTGACCGCCGAAGCGGCGGGCGTCGTGGTGATGGACAACTCTCTGGAGAAGGTCGACGAGTTCATGCACATCAGCCGCCGGATGCGGTCCATCGCCCTTCAGAGTGCGGTGGGAGGCATGGCGCTGAGCGTGATCGGCATGGCCTTCGCCGCCACCGGGTACTTAGGCCCAGTGGGCGGCGCCATCAGCCAGGAAGTCATCGACATTCTGGCGGTGCTGAATGCCTTGCGGGCCGCCTTTGCTCCCGCCGTGATTCATGATCTCTAAGGCCTGTGGCGCGCCTTTCCCGCGGGAAGCAGTCAGCGAAAGCATGCATTCATGAAAATCTTCTTCGCGGTCTTTCTGGTGGTCCACGGGCTCATTCATCTGATCGGAACCGCGAAGGCGTTCGGCGTCGCTGACATTCCGCAGCTGACGCAGCAGATGGCTCGGCCGCTCGGCATCGGTGATCGCCTGCCAGAGGCGCTCCGGCGTTGTCTTGATGTAGATCTCGTAGACCTTCTCCATCGTCTCCTCCTCGATGTCTTTCTTGAGCCGAGTGAGCATCGCCGCCATAGGCGCGGCGTACTTGTCTATCCACCGGTCGTGGATCTGGCGGATGGGCACGGCGTTCAGGTAGTGGAGCTTTTCCCGACCGCGCCGCTTGGTGACGACGACGCGGGCGTCCTCGAGCACGCGGAGGTGCTTCATGACGCCGAAGCGAGTCATGGCGAGACGGCGCTCCAGCTGGCCGAGCGTCTGCCCGTCTCGCCGAAACAGCATGTCCAGCAGCCCGCGTCGCGTGCGGTCGGCGAGCGCCTTGAAGACCGCATCCATGACGATCACAATATGTGACCATATGGTCACATGTCAAGAGCAAATCGCGGAGCCGCACCCTGTCTAACGTCATATGCGGGCGACCAGCGACGACGCCGTTCCATTCGGCCTCGCGGTGACACTCGCAATGCCTGAGGTTGAGACGATTTATGAGCAGGTGCGGCAGCGGCTAGCGACTGTTCCGCGTGCGCCAGTCTAGAGAACTCACGATTTCTCGCCCCGTGAACAGACATGGGCCTCCCTTCGACCAACCGCAAAAGCTTATCTCTCTAGACTCTTAAGGTCCTCTCTGGTCCACATCGACATCTAAGCCATTCGGATCCGTGCAAAAGTCTCTGACGGAGACGCGTTCCAGACGGTACGATCTGATGTCCTGATCTTGAACGCACGGTCGTGCCGTGAAGAAGTCCCAGTCCAGAACCCGCGAGAGAACGTTTGGCACAAGAGAGCACTAGACGAAATCGAAAGGAGGATCGATGAGAGGAAATGTCTATAAGCGTTGTGAAGAGAAAGGCTGCCGCAGCGCGCCGAATTGCGACCATCCCTGGTGGATGACGTTTAGTCACAACGGACGACGATTCAAGACCAGCGTCGATTCGTTTGCAAAAACGCCCGTTCGTACAAAGACGGAGGCGGTGAAGACTTGGCTGCCGAAGTTCGTGACCGCCATTATGGAGAGTCGTTATCCACAGACGGATGTGCCGGTGACCCGGCCGATCGTTTCGTCGACGGTCTCTGAGTTCCTCAAAGAGTACCGGAAGCGACATTGCGAGGCGGAGAAGCTCAACATGGATTCGCTCAGTTGGAAGCTTAAAGTGATCGACCGACGATTCGGCGCGTTGCCTTTGAGCGCCTTCGAGAAGCCGGGTCCGATCGAGGATTTCAAGGCAGATATGGTCGGAGCCGGCAAGACGCACGCGACGATCAATCGTTACCTGGCGCAGCTGAAGCACATGATCAATTGGGCTATCGGACGAGAGCTTCTGGTGAAGAATCCGTTCTTCCACAAGACTCGTAATCCGACCGGCATTCGACTCCTGAAGGGAGAAGGCAAACGCCGCCGGCGCGTGTACCCGCCGGAGGAAAAGACCCTTCTAGACGCCTGTGATGTCATGAACACCGGCGCTCATGATTACGTCGGTGCAGTAATGAAGGGTCGAATCATGGCGGCGATCGACCTGGGCCTGCGACGCGGAGAGATGCTAAAGATCACGAATCACGACATCAACTGGAAGGGAAGGCCCGTTCCAGTCTTGACGATTCAGTGGGGCAATGCAAAGTCGCGAAAGGAGCGTGAGATTCCGCTTACGTCTGCACGCGTGCTTCGGTTCCTAAAATCGAGACGCCTGGTCGGCGGGGCGGAAGGCTTTCCATTTGGTAGCGCGGCCGGGGAACGAGTCCAGAACTTTCGAAGGGCGTGGGAAACGTTATTGAGACTGTCGAGAATTACGGATCCAGAAGAGGAGTTGGACGGCGATCTGCATTGGCATGACCTCCGACACGAATGCGGCAGCAGGTATGCCGATCGCGGGTTGGACGGGCGACACATTCAGATGCTGCTCGGCCATTCAGATCTGAAGACGACCGAACGCTACTTGAACTCCGACACTAAGCGCCTCGCGGAGGCAATGAAGCGCGCGACAGCAGGGCGCTCGTAAGGTCGGTCCCAATTCGGTCCCACCAAGTCGTCTCGCCCGGCTCGCGATCACAAAACCCCCTGATTTTATTGGTGGGCCCCCCGGGGATCGAACCCGGGACACCGTGATTAAAAGTCACGTGCTCTACCACTGAGCTAGGGGCCCGTTGGTTGGACAAGCTTCGCCTTCGCGCTTCCGCGAAACGAGTCGGCGAGGCTGGTAATTGTACCGTGCGCGCACATGCGGTGCGCAAGCGGCATCGTCTTTCACGCTATACTTGGCGTGCATGTCCAAGGATGCCGCGCGTCTCGTGCTCGTCGTCGAAGACGATGTGTCCGTTCGACGCCCGCTGGTCAAGTTTCTCGAAATGCACGGCTTCGCCGTCGTGACCGCGGAAACCTCCGACGAAGGTCTTGACGCGCTGAAAAAAAACCGTCTCGTCGCCGCCGTCGTGGACCTGCGGCTTCGCCGCGGATCGGGCCGCGACGTCGTGATGGCCAGCCCGCCGGACGTGCCCGTCATCATTTTCTCCGGTGTGCCGTCGGAATCAGCCGAGCTCGAGCGTTTGCGTCCGAGAACGCGGCTCATCGAAAAGCCGTACTCGCTCGTGCTGCTGGTCGAAACACTCGAGGAAATGCTGGCCGAATCGGGCTCACAGAATCTTCATCCCTAACGCCGACAGCGCCAGCTCGGTACCGAGCTGCGCGGTCGCGTTCCGCACGTCCAGCGTCGGGTTCACCTCCACCAGATCGAGCGACGTCAGCAGGCCGGAGTCGGCGACAATTTCCATCACCATGTGCGCTTCGCGGTAGTTCAGCCCGCCTTTCACCGGTGTGCCGACGCCGGGCGCAATCTGCGGATCGCAGACGTCCATGTCGAACGAAACGTGGATGCCGGCGGAGCCGCTGCCGGCAAGCTTGACGGCCTGTTCCACGATCGACGCAATCCCCTGACGGTCGATGTCCTTCATCGTGAACACGTGCACGCCGGAGTCGCGAACCGCGACTTTTTCGCGTTCGTCGAGATTCCTGATACCGACGAGGACCGTGTGCTCCGGCAGCACCTTCGGCGCGAACGTGCCGATCTTCGACAGCTCCGCCGGCTCGGGGCCGAGGAGCGCGGCCAGCGGCATCCCGTGCACGTTGCCCGACAGCGAGGTCGCGGGCGTATTCATGTCGCCGTGCGCATCCACCCAGAGCAGTCCGATCGGCAGCTGCTTCGACCGGCGTGCCCATTCCGCGGCCGCCGCGACCGAGCCCGCGCCGAGGCTGTGATCGCCGCCGAGCACGACCGGCATCGCACCCTCGTCAAACGATCCCAGCGCGGTCTGGTAGAGCTTCTGGCAGACCTTCGCAATCTCGCGGATGTACTTCTTGTGTTCGTCGCGCAGCTCCTGCGTTTCGGGAATCGGCGTGGGCAGGTCGCCTTTGTCGACGACCGAATAGCCGAGTGCGGCGAGCTGCTCTCCAAGCCCGGCGATTCGGAACGCGGACGGTCCCATGTCGACGCCGCGCCGGCCGCCGCCGAGGTCGAGGGGGACACCGATGATGTGCACGGACTTCATAAAGTCAAAACTTAAAAGTTAAAAGGCAAAAGTTAAAGTGCAAAAATGCCAAAGAGAAAACGCAAAGGTGACAGAGGGAAACGGCAAACTTTTCAGCTTTGTGACTTTAACTTTTAACTTCTAACTTTTCACTTTTAACTTTCCCATAGCCGCGCGGGCAATGGAGCGGCCGTCAGCGATGCAATCGGGAATACCCGTGCCGCGGAAGCCGCTACCGGTGACGTACAGGCCCGCGTGCCTGGTCAGTGCGTGTTCGATGGCGGCCATGCGCGCCAGATGACCGACCTCGTGCTGCGCGTTCGCGCGTTCCCAGCGGTAGACCCTCGACAGCAGCGGTGGCGCGGCGATCCCGAGGAGCGGCGTCAACGCGGTGAGCGCCTCCCTCACGAGCTCTTCATCGGACCGCTCCAGCGCGTGCGGATCACGCGCCCCTCCGACGAATGCACGCAATAGGACTCGATCGTCCGGTGCACGTCCCGGCCACTTCGACGACAGCCACGACACTGCGAGCAGCGTGCTGCCTTCGACACGCGGCACCACGAAGCCGGATCCCTTGAGTGGATGGCGAACGGCCTGACGGTCGAACGCCAGGACGATGGCCGCGCTCGACGCGTAGGGAATCTCGCCGCACAACCGCGAAAGGTCAGCGTCGTAGTCGCGTGTCAACCTGCTGGTCACGAACGCCGGCGCCGCCAGGATGACCGCGCGCGCCTCGACCGCCGCCCCGTTCGCGCGCTCGACGAGGAACCGGGGCGATGACCCGACCGCGTCTGCTGATGAATCGGTTGACGGTCGATCGCTGACCCTGGTCACAGCCGCACCGGTCTGAACCGTCCCCGGTGGCAGCGACTGGACGAGCGTGCGCACGAGCTCGCTCAGGCCGCCTGGTAGCGATCGAAACACACCGTCGGCATTGCGGATTTCGGATTTCTGATCGCGCCCTTCGACAGGCTCATCCCTCGACGTGCTCAGGGCGGCCTGAGGCTCTCGAAGGCCGGACTGACGGGCGCGAAAGGCGCGGAGCAGGCTGCCGTGCGTGCGCTCGGCTTCCACGAATTGGGGAAACAGCGCGCGCACTGACAGCCGATTCACGTCGCCAGCATGGATGCCCGCCAGCAGCGGTTCGGCGATGTAGGTCGCGGCTTCCCGGCCAAAGCGCCGGGTGATGAACGCACCGATCGATTCATCGCCGCTGTCGTCTTGCCGGCGGGGCACGAAGAGCTCGGCGCCCATCCGCAGTTTGCCCGGCCACGAGAAGAGTCGTGACCCGAGGAACGGTTTCACACGGGTGGGAATGCCGAGCACCGACGCAGCAGGGAGGGCGTGGAGCGTACCGCCTCGCAGGATGTAGGCGACGCGGGGCAGTTTGGTCGCGACGAGCCGTGCACCCAGTCCCAGCTCCTGACACAGCTGGATGCCAGCCGGCTTCTGCACGAGCAGGGAGTCGGGCCCTCCGTCAATCGTGAACCCGTCGACCTCTTCGCTGAAGATGACGCCCCCGGGCCGCGCGTCACGCTCGAGCACGACGCACCCGACGCCCTGGCGCGAGAGCTCGTACGCCGCCGCAAGCCCCGCGATTCCGCCGCCGACGATCACGACGTCAGGCACGTGCCTCAATTCAGCTAGCCCCGAGGCCCTAGCCCCGATTCGATGTCACAACCTCGTCCTCACGAGCGCTTCGAGCAGATCGATGAAGAGAGCGGACGTATTCAGCGACTCCGTGCGGCGCAGCGACGTCGCGAACTCGCGCGCGATTCGCGCGCCCTGCACGTCGATGTCGAACAGAATCTCCGTGTGGTCGCACACGAATCCGATCGGCACCACGAGAAACCGGCGGACGGTGGCCGACTGCTCGTCGATCACGTGCTCGAGGTCGGGACCGATCCACGGCTCGGGCGTCCGGCCGGCGCTTTGGTACGCCAGCTCGAACCGGGCGACGCCGGCGCGCTCTGCCACGCCCCGGGCCGTCGCGGCGACTTCGTCCGCGTAGCGATCGCCGGCGTCGATCGCGCGCTTCGGCAGACTGTGGGCGGTGAACACGACCAGCTCACCCGGCTGCGGGCGCGCGGCACGCACGCGATCGGCGAACGCCTCCAGCAGAAGGGGATGCGCGTGATACGACTCCACGGCTTCGAACTGCACGCCAGTGGGCAGCGCGTTCGTAGCGGCGTCGATGTACTTCTGCACGCTCAGCGTGGAGAACTGCGGGGCCATCGGGATGCCGATGACGCGCGTGACGCCAGCCGCCGCCAGCCCGGCGAGCGCGTCCTTGATGAACGGCGACCAGTTGCGCATGCCGACGGCCACCGGCACGTCAGGTCCGAGCCTCGTCCGCAGTTCGCCGGCCTGCGCTTCGGTGATGTCCGTCAACGGCGAGCGTCCGCCGATCGCCGCGTAGTTGTGTCGCATTTCGGCGACCAGGTCGTCGGATGGCGGCCGCCCGCCACGAACCAGGCTCAGATACGCCGGCATGTCGTCGAGCGACGACGGTGTGCCGTGCGCCATGAGGAGGACGCCGGTCATCGCTGCGGGTGCTGAGTGCTAGGTGCTGGGTGCTGGGTGCTCGTGCCAGGTGCTTGGTGCTGGGTGCCTAGTGCTGTGCCTGGTGCCATGGAACCCGGCACAGCACCCGGCACAGCACCCGGCACAGCACCCGGCACTGCACCCGGCACTGCACTCAGCACCCGGCACGCGGCACGAGCACTCAGCACCCAGCACTCAGCACTCAGCACGCGATCAGGAGCGGGTCTTCTGATGGACATACCGCGCAAGCGCCTGAACATGTTCCACCGGCGTGGACGGGAGAATGCCATGACCGAGGTTGAAGATGTGGCCGGGGCGTCCTCCCGCGCGCTCGAGCACCTCGTCGGCGGCCGCGAAAATGCGGTCCAGCGGCCCGAGTAACAACGTCGGATCGAGGTTCCCCTGAATGCCACGGTCGCTGCCGATGCGCTCCCACGCCTCGTCCAGTGGGGTGCGCCAGTCGGCGCCGATCACATCTCCCCCTGCATCTCGCAGGTCGCGAAGGATCGACGCCGTGCCGACACCGAAATGAATAGTCGGCACCCGCTCGCCGTCGGCGGTTTTCACGCCCGCCAGGCGGTCGAAGATCTTCTTCGTGTGCGGCAGAATGAACTCGCGATAATCGGCCGAATTGAGCGCGCCCACCCACGAGTCGAACACCTGCACAGCGTCGACCCCTGCGTCCACTTGCGCGGCCAGGTAATCGCCCACGACCTCCGCCAGTGTGTCGCAGAACCGATGCCACGCCGCCGGATGGCCGTACATCAGCGCCTTCGTGTGCGCGAACGACGTGGAATGGCCGCCTTCGATGGCATAGGACGCCAGTGTGAACGGCGCACCGGCAAAGCCGATGAGCGGCACCCGGCCGCCGAGCGCCCGTGTGATCTGCCGGATCGCATCGAGCACGTACGACAGCGCTTCTCGAGGCTCGAACCGCTTGATCTTGTCGAGGTCGGCCTCGGTTCGCAGCGGATTCTCGATCGCAGGCCCTTCACCGTGGATGAAATCGAAGCGGACGCCGAGTGGTTCGAGCGGCAGCAGCAGATCCGAGAACAGGATCGCCGCGTCCACCTCGAGTCGGCGGACCGGCTGGAGCGTCACTTCGGTCGCCAGGTCAGGAGTGCGACAGATATCGAGCAGGGAATAGCGCTCGCGCAGAGAGCGGTATTCGGCCATGTACCGCCCGGCCTGACGCATGAACCACACGGGGGTGGCATCGACCGGTTGACGCCTGCACGCTTTGAGGAACCGGCTGCCCGACTCGTTCAGTGGGTCACCTTGAGCAGATTTCGTGCAAGGCCGACCAGATCCTCGAGCCACAACGGCTTGAATCGCAGCTCCGCGCCGAGCTCGCGAAGCTCGCTGGACACGGCATCGTCGAGGAAATAGTCCCCGGTGACGATGGCCACCGGCACCAGCCGCTGTTCGTCGTGCTCACGGAGCCGCCGCAGGAAACCCAGGCCGTCGACCAGTGGCATGCGCAGATCGAGGATGATCGCGTCCGGATGACAGTCTTCCGCTTCCCGCAATCCATTTTCGGCGTTGACGGCCGTTCGGACCTGGTAGCCTTCGAGCCGCAGCATCCGCGCAAACGTTTGTGTGACGCCTTCGTCGTCGTCGACGATCAGAATTTTTGAGGCGGTTTCAGACATGGGCGGGCAACCCAAGTATTGTAACCGACGCGCGCTCAATGGAATCCGTCGATCGTACGGATCAGCTTGACAGATTCATGCTAAGATTTCGGGTTTGATCCTCACTGTTATCCAATCGCTTGGAGGCGCTCGTTGAGCCCGATCCTGGTTCGGCCAGTTCGCGAGCAACTGGAGCACGACCGCCTGATCCGACTGCTCCACACGAAATTCCGTCGCAAGTACGACGCGGGTATGAACCCAGGCACCGAACAGAACGTGCCCGTCGGCACCGGTCCGTCCCCGCTCTTTCCGGATCTCGTGCTTCACTCCGCTGATCGGGGCCGCAAACTGCAGGCGGTGGTCGAAGTCGAGACCGGCGAGTCGGTGAATCATCTCGAAGCACTGGCGCAGTGGGCGCATTTTGGCAGACTCCGCGCGGCGTTCCACCTCTACGTTCCCGCGGGAATGGTAGACGTCGCACGCCGTTTGTGCGAAGACAACCAGATCCACGTCAGCGAAATCTGGAGCTACCACATCGTCGGCGATCAACCGCGCTTCACGTTGGTCCACCGCAGCAAGGACGCGCCGCCCGTGGTGCGTACGAAGCCCGTCGCGAAGGCGCCGGTCAAACCGCCTGCGCCGGTTAAACCGCCGGCGCCGTTCAAAGCGGCCGCCCCGGTCAAAGTGGCCGCGCCGGTCAAAGCGGCCGCGCCGAAGAAACCGACGCCGGCTCGCGCGCCCAAACCGGCGCGCGCCGTCAAGAAAGTCGTGAAGAAGAAAAAGAAGTAGCTGTCAGCTCTCGGCTATCAGATCAAGCGTGTTGCCCGCGGGCTGGTCGTAGCCGATAGCTGGAAGCCGATAGCTGAAGCTGTATGGCTTTTCTCCGCTTCACGCGCGATAAACGCGGCTACGAGCACTTTTACCTCGTCCAGCCGACGACGAACCGTCGAGGCAAGGTCCGCACGCGCATCCTCTACTGGTTCCGTACGCCCCCCAACGTCAAAGTCGGCCGGCAGCCCTTCGACGACGCGCTCCGGCGTGCGCTCGAGGCGCAGAATCCCGGCGTCGCCTTCGACTGGCAGAAGATCGTCGACACACCCATTCCGTCGGCTGACGCGGAGAAGTGGCGCGAACGGCGACGCGCGGAACGTGCCGAACGAGTGGCGCGCCAGGCGGGGACCGAGGAGGAAGAGGCCGCGAGTGAGTCCGCGACCGTGGAAGACGAGCCGGCCTCAGACGAACAGACGACCGAAGCGCCGCGCACGGATCTTCCGGATGTCCGCGCAGCACAACCTAACGAGCAGCAACAGCAGCGGCAACAGCAACAGCAGCGGCGACGGCGACGCAGACGCGGACGCCGCGGCCGTCCGGATCGGCCACAGGAACCCCAGCCGGTCGAACCTCCCACGACGCTCGATGCGTCGCGCCCGCCTGACATCCCGGAATCGCACGAACCGCAGTGATCCGTTTCCGCGCGGGCGTCGCCGCGGTTGCGGTCGCACTGCTCATCTGGCTCGGCGGGCGATGGGCCGGGCCGCGCATGCTCGGCGTGATGGTGGACGTCCGGCAGTGGGGCCTCGTCGCACCGGTGGCGTTCATGCTGCTGTACGCCGTGGCTGTTGTCGCGCTGGTACCGGCGTCTGTACTGACGATGGCCGGCGGGGCGGTCTTCGGGCTGGTGCGCGGGGTCGCCTTCTCGTTTGGCGGAGCGTTGCTCGGCTCAACCGTGGCGTTTCTGCTCGGCCGTTACGTGGCGCGCCGCGTCATCGAGCGCAAGCTGGCCACCATGCCACGATTCGCAGCCATCGATCGAGCGGTCTCGGCGCAGGGCCGGCGGATCGTGTTCCTGCTGCGACTCTCACCGATCGTGCCATTCAATTTTCTGAACTACGCACTGGGGGTCACGAGAATCTCGATCAAGGACTTCGCGATCGCGTCGGCCGGGATGTTGCCGGGCGCCGTGATGTACGCATACGCCGGAAAAGTGACCGGCGAAGCGCTGGCGCTCGCCGGTCAGGCCGAGCTCCCGAAAAACTCGTCTTACTACGCGATTCTCGTCGCGGGGCTCGCCGCAACCCTGGCCGCCACGACCGTGATTACGCGGACCGCCAGGCGGGCCCTTCGCGATGTATAATCAAGGACCCTTATGAGTTTGAAAATGAACGGGTTCTGGTCCACGGCTCTGTTGGTGGCCCTGGCCGCGGGTCTGTCGGCGCAGACGCCCGCGCAGCCACCGGCACAGCCCCCCGCGTCCGCCACTGCGACGCAGCAGAAACCGACGTTCCGCGTCCAGGTCGATCTCGTCACGAACGATATCGTGGTGCGCGACGACAAAGGCAATTTCATCCCGGACCTCAAGAAGGATGAATTCGAAGTGTACGAAGACGGCGTGAAGCAGGACCTCACGTCGATGACGGTGGTCACTGGTGGGCGCGTGACCAACGTCCTGGCGCCGCCGCCTCCGCCGCCGCCAGAGGGGATCATTCTGCCGCCGTCGCGTCCGAAGACCGACGTCTCGGGGCGTATCTTTCTGTTCTTCGTCGACGACTTGCACCTGCAGTTCCACAACACCGGCCGGGTGCGCGATCTGTTCAAGCGGATCTCGAAGGAGCTGGTGCACGACGGCGACATGTTCGGCATCGTCTCCAGCGGCCCGTCGTCTATCGCCGTTGACATGACCTACGACAAGGCGCGTCTCGACGAGGCGATCAAGAAAATCGCCGGCAGCGAGCTGAAGCCGACCGACATCATCAACGGCTCGTCCGGGGCTGAGGGGCCGAGCGAAGTGCGGTATCGCGCACACGTCGCCTTCTCGACGGTCAACGACCTGTTGAACAACCTCGAGTCGGTGCACAACCGCCGCAAGGCGCTGGTGTACGTCAGCGACGGCTACGACTTCAACCCGTTCCAGGACGCGCGCCTTGGGTTGATGGAACCGAACTCGCCGTTCGCGCAGAACGAGTTTGCGCGCTCGCAGAACCAGATGCAGCAGCAGAACTCGGACGGGTCGAACTCGAACGCCGTCGATCCGATGACGCAGCAGCAGAAGCAGAGCGAGCAGTTCGCAGACGCGGATCTCGCGCGCGAGCTCGGCGAGCTCACGCGTCAGGCGAACCGTTCGAACGTCACGATGTACACCATCGATCCGCGCGGCCTGGTCGGCATGGGCGACATCGACGAGCAGGTGGATCCGCGGCAGTGGAGCGAGTTCGTCCGGAAGTCACAGGACAGTCTGCGCGTGATCGCGGAAGAAACCGGCGGCATCGCCGTCGTCAACCAGAACGATTTCAGCAAGGCGCTGAAACGGATTGACGCCGAGACGAGCGACTATTACGTGCTGGGGTACTACTCGAACAACCCCGACGCGTCGCGCCGCCGCCGTCAGGTGGACGTGAAGGTCACGCGCAAGGGCGCGACGGTGTGGTTCCGGAAGGAATACGTGCTCAAGCCGCCGCCAAAGCCGTCGTCTTCGACCAAGAAATAGGCTGGAAGGGCGGGAGAGGCAGGAAGGGAAGTTTTCCCATCCTGCCCACCCTGCCCGTTCTGTTTACACGGCCCGCCGCGGCCGTTTGACTTCCGACTTCAGACTTCGAACTTTCGCCGGCCGTCCTGTCACGGTCGCGCGCACCCTGGCGACCGCCTCCCGCAGATAGGTCTCGTCGACGTCGGCTCCGATGAAGCTGATGCCGAGGCGGGCGCACGCGACGGCTGTGCTGCCGAGGCCCGTAAACGGGTCCATCACGACCTGAATCCGCTTCAGCCCATGCAGGCGCACGCACTGTTCCGGCAGCCGCGACGGAAAGGTCGCCGGATGCGGGCGGTCGCGATCGCGCCGCTGAATCGTCTCGTAGGGGATGAACCACGTGTTCCCGCGGCAGCGCACGCCGCCGGCGGCTCCCCGCCAGCGGCCGATGTTCGATTGGTCCTGGTAGGGGACGCCAAGCGCCAGCCGCTCCAGGCCGGTTTCGCCGAGCGGGGTGAAGTGGAAGATGAACTCGTGGCAGTCGTTCAGGAACCGGTCGCTGTTGATCGGCTTGTAGTGGCCGACCGCCAGGTCGCGGGTGAGCCCGGCCGCGCTGCCGGCCGCCGAGCGCTCGATCGCGATCGACTTGACCCAATGAATGATGTTCTGCAGCCGCAGGTGCGGGCGTACCGCCTGCGCCACGTCGAGAGCGGTCCAGGGGTCGGTCGGCTTGGCGCCCACGTTCAGAAAGAGCGACCCCTCGGGGCGCAGCACGCGAGCCGCGGCGGCCACCCAGGCATTGGTCCACTGGAGATAGTCGGACCGGGAGAGGGTGTCCTGGTACTGGTTGTACTGAATACCCAGATTGTAAGGAGGCGACGTGACGATTACGTCTACGCTCCGGGCGGGCAGCTGCGCGAAGACGTCGAGGCAATCCGAATGATAAAAGGTGCTTCGCGCGGAGCCTAAAGTGACGGAGTCGAATGGCTTTTGTAGAACGGTCACGCCAGTATTTCGGCCGTGTGCCGTGGGTACGTTAGAGGGAGGGGGCGTTTTATGAGGCCGTACGATGACACAGGGTTGTGACCTGGCGGTCACAACCGGTGGTCAGGAAGCCTTGGTCGCGAGTGCGATCGGAACGGCCGATGCGATTCGGTCCGCAACGATGGTGTGATTTCGTCGATGACCCTGGCTGACGCAGCTCTTGCCCTTTTCCTCGACGTAACTCACTTCCCGGTTGGTCGCCACCTCGCGATACCGGCCGACCACGCAGCCGCATCGGAGCGTGGTGAAGCCGAGAAGCCGAACGAGACTCATCGTGTCCTCCGTCTCAACCGCGGAGCAATATACGTACCGCGATAACGGCCCCCTTCGCCGCTTCGCGCCATCGTGTGGCAGGCTCGCCCGCCTTCGCCGCTTCGCAGCCATGGCGTGGCGGGCTCGTCGCGCAGTACACATATCGGCACGGAGATGAGAGGACATGCAGGATCGATCGGTCGTCGTGACTTCAGATCTTTGAACTGATCTTCATCATCGTGGATTTGCGAGAGCGGAACGAGCCTGTGCGAGACCGGACCGCGCGGCGTCGGACTGACGGTCGAGCGACAAAGCCTCGGTGAAGTACCGCGCGGCCTCCTGTGGATTGGCGATCTGAAGATGAAAGAGCCCGAGGTTGACGTACGTCGACGGGTCTTTGGGATCTGCCCGCAGCGACGCTTCGAATGCCGATTGCGCGCACTCGCGGCGCCCGAGTGTGGCACACGCCGCCCCTAACAGGTTCTGCGCCCGGGCGTGACCGGGGTGCCGATCCACCACGCTGCGGATGACCGTAATCGCCTCCTCGGCCCGACCGCGCAGAAAGAGGACTGTGGCCTGGTAATAGGGAGGGTCGGGCCGATCGGGAAAGCGCGCGGCCAGCGACGCGGCCAGCGGCTCGAGGCGGTCGGCGTCCTCGGCGTCGGCGATGATCGAGGCCAGCTGTTCGGCCGCGCGCGGATCCTCGGGCGCCAGCCGCATCGCCGCGGATGCGGCCTCGATCGCGGCATTCCCGTTGCCGCCGGCCGCGTACAGGTGGGCCAGCTCGATGCGGATTGGAGCGTTCGAAGGCTCCCGAGACGCGATCGCCTTCAGCCACTCCAGCGTTTCGGGTTGCTTCCGGGCGCTGGCCGCCGCCGCCACCAGGCCGGTCAGCGCTTCGGCGTTCCGGCTGTTCAGCGTCACAGCCGTTCGGAACGACTCGTACGCCAGCTCGTACGCCTCGGCCTTGAGCTGCATGGCGCCGCGCGAGGCCCAGCTCGCGTCAGTGGCGGCGTCGAGTACGTCCCGAACGGCCTGAGGCCGGTCGCCGCCCAGGTTCTGGATGGCCCCGGTGTTGTTGCTTCCAGTCTTGCCGTAGATGCCGCGCGGCGCTGAATACTCCAGCCGGGTGCGGTCGTCGGTCTGGATGACGGCGCTGCCGCCGTAGCGGTTGAGCTCGTCCGGCCCGCCCTTGTAAAGGGAGAGCAGATCGAATGGCGCGTCCGCCGCGCGGACGTTGACCGTCGCCAGCAGGTCGGCCGTCGACGGATTGCGGAGCCTCGACGGCAAGTCCGCCAGCCGCGATCGCACGTCGTCGCCAGGCCCCCCGATCAGCAGCAGGTCGGCTTCGCCGACCAGCCACATCGTGCCCTGGGGAAAGACCGATGCGAATGTCCGCACGATCGACTGCAGGTCCTCCTGGCTGATGTCGTAGGTGTGCGCCCACTGGCAGAGCAGGCCATCGGGGGCCAGTCTGGCGCGCGCCGCCTCGAAGAACTCACGCGTGAAGAGCGTCGCGACACCGGCCATCCATGGGTTGGACGGCTCGGAAATAATCACGTCGTACTTTCGCGGCGTGAGCAGGAGGTGGGACCGGCCGTCGCCAACGATCAGGCGGACCGCCGGGTGGGCGAGGACCGATCCGCTCTCGCGATCGAAGAAATGCGACGCCTCCACGACCTCTGGTGAGATCTCGACCACGTCGGCGTGACGCACGTCACCCGGGGCCAGCGCCGAACCGAGTGTCACGCCGCTGCCGAGCCCGATCACGCAGATTTCCCGTGCCCGTCCGTGGAGTGCGACCGGCAGCAGCCCGAGCAGGCGCTGCGTCAGCATGTCGCCGCCATTCGAGGCGTCGACCTTGCCGTCGATCGACAGCGCGCGCACGCCGGCGAGCCGCCGCACGCTCACGGTGGCGGCGGCGCCCTCCTTGTAATACTCCAGGGTACCGGCGCGCAGTCCCACGTCGAGATCGCCGGATCCGATGTACGGCGCGTACTTGTAAGCGCCGCTGGACAGCAGCTGCGGATCCCACGGAGGCAGTGAGACGACGGCGGCGATGGCGGCCACCGCGACGGCAAGTGCGGCGATCGCGGATCGACCAGATGGAGACGGCGCGGTTCGCCCCGTTTGCCGCATCGCCGCCATCAAACAGGTGGTGCCGGCCGCGACGCCGGCAACCGCCGTCCATTGGAAGGTCGACTGAAGTCCGAGCGCAGGAATCAGCGCGAACCCCGCCACGAGAGAGCCGGCGATTGCCCCGAGGGTGTTGGAGGCGTAGACCCTCGCTGCTTCACGCCCGGCGGAAGGGCCGGCGCCGGCGGCCGCCAGCGCGAGCGGAAACGTGGCGCCCAACGCCAGCGTCATCGGCAGCAGGAGCAGGCCGACGAGCGCCGCCTGGCCGGCGACCACCGGGCCGAAGGCCGCCGCTGGGTCGGCCACCTCCGCGGCAACTCGAAAGGGCAGACGCGCCGCCGCGTACCACGCCGCGCCGTTCGCCGCGACCGAAGAGACCACCAGCATCGCCGCCAGCCAGACGGCCGGCCGCGACACCCGCCGTGCGACCCGCGCCCCTACGGCCGATCCAATCGCCAGCCCGCAGATGAACGCCGCGGCCATCGTCGCAAACGCGTAGGTGGTGGGGCCGATGACGAGCGCGAGCAGGCGCGTCCAGGAAACTTCGTAGATCAGCGCGGCGCAACCAGAGATCGTGGCGGCGACGCACGCCAGCACCGGCGCTGGCGCTGGCGCCGCGGGAAACCGCAGAGCGCGCGGAGCGCGCTGAGATTTGTTTTTTGGCTTCTTGAGAGGATTCTTCTCTGCAATCTCTGCAGGCTCCGCGGTTTCCGACTTCGTCGTCAGCCACAACGCGCCGGCAGCCGCGGCGACGTTCAGTCCGACGCCGACCCATGTCGTGCCGCGAAGGCCGAGCGTCGGAACGAGCCAGAAGCCCGCGGCCAGCGCACCGACCGCGGCGCCGGCGGTGTTCGCCGCGTACAGCGATCCCGCGCCCGAAAAAGAGGCCCGGCCCTTGTCGAGCGACGCCAGCCAGGCGGCGGCGATCGGAAAGGTCGCACCCATCGCGGCGGCGGGGACGCCGAGAAGCGCGAGGCTGATCACGACGCGTACGAGCGCGAAGCGCGCCGGGGCCGCTCCGTCCGCGTACGCCCAAGCCAGGACAGGAGTCGCGCCGTCCAACGCCAGCGGAAGCAGGAGTGCGGTGGCCGCGACCAGGAGCTCGAGCGCGGCGTAGGCGCGAAGGCTTCCCGTCGAAAAACACCCGGCGAGCCAGGCACCGAGCGCCAGGCCACCCATGAACGCCGCGAGGACGGTGCTGGCGGCGGCGACGGTGTGACCAAGCTGCAGGGCGAGGAGCCGCGTCCAGGTCACTTCATAGACGAGAGCGGCGGCGCCGGAAACGGCATACAGGAGGAGAAAAACGCGGGCGCCGCGTGTCACGGGCGTCGAGTGTACAGAAAAAAGGCCGGCTCCTGTTTCCAGAAGCCGGCCCGACGTAGAACCTTAGAACCCTAGAACCTTAGAACCCTAGAACCCTAGAAGTCCAGCTTGAATCCGACCTTCAGCACGCGCGGAGCCACGATCTCCTGGACGCGGCCGAAGTAGGACGTCCCGAGTCTCGCCGCATCGAACGCCGCCTGATTGGCGAAGTTCTGCGTCAGCGAGCCGTAGTTGCTTTGCCCGGCGTTCGAGTTCAGCACGTTGTGCAGCTCCGCCACGAACGAGGCGCGACGACCGGCAAACCGGACGCCCTTGTCGGCGCGGAGTGACAGCAGGCTGAGTCTGTCGGCCCGATAGGTGCCGCGCGCCTCGACCGGAATGTTGCGCGATCCTTGCGCGAGCGGGACGGTGAGCGTTCGATCGATCGGGAGGCCGCTCAACGCCTGGTAGTTCGCGCCGATGTTGATGTCCCACGGCGCCTGATAGCTGCCGAGCAGCTTGAACGCGTGCGGCTGGTCGTTCGCGCCGCGTCCCTGACCGACGAAGTCGATGAGGTTGTTCGGGTTCGTGTAGTCATAGTTCACGCGGCCAGTGCCGTTCGTCGTGAGACCCAGCTGGCTGCCATCGAGCTTCGACCAGACATACGAGCCCTGCATCTGCCAGCGGTTCGACATCCGCTTGCTGATCGACAGTTCGAACGCCTTGTAGTGCTGCACGCAGTCGACCGACACGTTGTTGCCGCAGTTGGTGTGCAGGAACGTGTCCTTGCCAACGTACGCCGGCAGCACGTCGTAGAAGGTCAGTGAGCGATCGTCGCCCGTGCCGCGGATCTGGTCCAGGCCGGGGTCGGTGACGATGCGGCTCGCCGAGTAGGCCGTCGTCGCAACGGTGTTGCACGGCAGACCGTAGCAGTTCTGATCCGTGGTCATATCCGAGAACCAGCGCTGGATCCAGTCGACGTTCAGCGACCAGTTGTTCGCGAGCTCGCGCTGAAACGCGAACATGATTTCGTCGTTCTTGGGATCCTTGAGGTTCGGATCGATCGAGTTGGACCTCGGCACGAACTGGCTTTTCAACGTCCCCAGCTCATTCCGATCCGCCTTGCCATTGCCGTTCAGATCGCCCAGGAACGACCACGTCTGGACGCCGCCGGTCTGGATCGAATTCGGGTTGATGCTGGCGTATTCGGACGTGTACATCGACTCGTAGTAACGGCTGTAGCTCGCTTTCGCGACGTTCTTGCCGTCTTCCGTCAACTTGATCACCACGCCAGTGCGCGGCGCCAACGTGTTCCACTTGTAACCGGGATCGATCTCGGGGTAGGTCGTGACCGGGAACCACTTGCCGCCGCCGCCGGTCTGCTCGGGAATCGAGCCGTCGAAGTACGACCACCGCAGCCCGAGGTTCAAGGTGATGCGCTGGTAGCTGGCCCGGTCCTGGATGAAGCCGGCGAAGTTCCGCATCTTGGTTTCCTGCGTCAACGGCGTGTTGTACAGGAACACTTCGGCGTTCGTGATCGAACAACCCGTGCGAACGCTCGGCGTGCAATTGCTCGCGCCGGTGTAGCGGATGCGGCTGTCGTCGAAGATGATGAACCCGTCCGTGCCCGTCGGCGTCCACCAGTTTTCGAATCCGGTCTTGAGCTGGTGGCTGGCGCCGAGGAAGCCGTCGATGTAGCGGGTCACGCCGATGTTGGTCTGATGCCGGTAGGCGTCGCGGAAGCGCTCGCCTGTCGGCTCCGGACCATCGATGTAGATGCCGGTCGTGATGTTGAACGTTGCCGGGAATTGCTGATTGGCGGACAGCCCATTGAATTCCTCGGTCCATGTGCTCGGCCAGTGCATGTGGAAGTAGGTGGAGGACACCTCGAGGAATGTGTTCTGACCCATCACCGACGTCCAGTTGCCGTTGATCAAGTTCTTCGGCGACTCCTGGCGGAGCGTGCCCTCCGGGCGCGGCTGCGTGACACCGGCGCCGCGATGCGGCTGGAACTTCCGGTTGTAGGTCCAGAACGCCGACACCGTGTTGTTCTTGTTGACCTGGTATTTGCCGCTAGTCGTGTAGTTGCGCAGGTTCGAATCGAACGGGTTGGTCAGGCTGCCGTCCGAGTTCACCACCGTGTAGCCGGCGGTCGCGTCAACAGTGCTGTAGTTGCGGAACGATCCGAAGTACCACAGCCGATCCTTCATGATCGGGCCGCCGGCGTCGACGTTGAAGTCCCGCAGGTTTCTGAGCGTCGGATCGGTGACGCCTTGGGCGCGCAGCGTATCGGTGATGTTGTTGGCGGTGAAATGATCCCAGTACCCCTTGCCGGTCATGCTGTAGTAGGCGCTGCCTTTGAGGGTGTTCCCACCTGACTTCGGGATGACGTTGATGTTCGCGCCGCCGCCGCCGCCCACTTCGGCGCCCATCGCCGCAGTGTCAACTGAGATCTCTTCGGCTGACCCGAAGTCCATGTAATACATGGAGCCGTAGTTCTGCGGCGTATCAGCGGTGACACCGTAGTAGTTCAGGTTGTAGTTGCTGGCGCCGTGCGCCACCATGCCGGTGGACGTCGCCGCATTCAGCCCGCCCGGATCCTGCCTCGCCATCGTCATGCCCGGCAGAACGGTGGTGGAGCCGAAGATGGTGCGCGAGGTCGGGACCGCCGTCAGAATCTCCTGCGACAGGCGCGCGCCGACTTTCGTGTTCTCCACGTCGACGGTCGGCGACGAGCCGCTCACCGTTACGGTTTCCTGCAGCGAGGCCAACTTCATCTGCGCGTCGACCGTAATGGTCTGGCGCACCGGGACGACGATGCCGGATCGGACGAGCGGGGCGAAACCGCCGAGCTCGAATTTCAACGTATAAGTGCCGGTGGCGACGGCCGGAAAGCGGTACACGCCGGTGGAGCCAGAGACCGCCGTCGGTGTGCCCATCACGGCGGGACCCGTCAACGTGACCGTGACGCCGGGCAGCACCGCGCCCTGGTCGTCCGTCACCTTCCCGACCAATTCACCGAACGTCTGGCCGGTTTGTGCCGCCGCTGGCGCGAGACCGAACGTCGTCACAATCGCCAGTGCCGCAAGTACCCGAATGAACGTACCTTTCACAGGTGACCTCCTGTCGCGAAATCCCAAATAGTCTGAGTGCCTGAAAGGATACGCGGCCTTATATCGGTTTTATCGATAAAAGTGGGCCCGATAACTGATGCCTGACCACCACATACGGGGATTTGGAT
>Ga0193696_1000206_pt1 | contig 23354 bp, 20 predicted proteins | sample L3m1metaG_FD_145074 | JGI IMG/M metagenome (GOLD analysis project Ga0193696, IMG submission 145074) | Soil microbial communities from a riparian zone of the East river system, Colorado, United States - L3m1 | ecosystem: Environmental > Terrestrial > Soil > Riparian zone | place: USA: East River... | reverse complement strand
CAATCCGGTGAAGGCGGGTCTGCGGGACTGGCCGTGGGTTTGCGCTTACTGGGACCGTCTTTGATCGCCGGGCGGGACGCCCGGCGATTGCGGGCGAGACGCCCGCGCTCCTTGTGCGTCTAACTAGACATGCGAGCCATTGCGGCAGTCCTGCTTCTCTTTGGCGGTCATCGGAATCCGTTTCTCTACGTCGAGCAGCCAGCGAAACCGGTGGTCGTCATGAAAGCCGCGGTGTCGAAGCAGACTGTGATCAGGTCTCCAGCCGGGGACGAGGAGAAGGAAAAGAAGAAGATTATCGAGATTGCCCAACCGCCCGCGTTCCCCTATCGCTGCATCGGCCGCTTCGGCCCCGACGCGAATCCGTTCGCGGTCTTCGACGGAGGCGGGGCGATCATCAACGTCCGGCTCGGCGAAGTGATCGACGGGACATTCGTTGTGCGCGCGATCGGGATCGAGAGTGTGACCATCGGCGTCGACGGTTTTCCGGAACAGCGCGTTTCCATCGGTGCGGAGCGGTAGTATTTGCGGCATGAAACGAGCCGCGCTTTTCCTGCTGCTGATCGTCCTCTCCTCCGCCGCATTTGCCGAAGATCTCGCTGGTCTGATCGAGACCTACGAAAATCCCGCGCTCGGTCCATCGTCGAAAGTCGAGAACCTGAGCATCGGGATTGCGAACATGACCGTCGAGCTGACCGGCAGCGCCGCTCCGGTCAAAGTCGGCAAAGACGTCGTCGGACTCTTCTTCTCCGGCAGCGGCAAGTACACCTACCAGACGAGCGATCCGATGGAGGCAGGCATCACGATGTTCGAGGCGAAGAAAGCCTCGAAGATCAAAGCGGAGAAACGCGACAACACCGTGATGCTCACCGACACGTTCAGCAAGATGTTCCTGCGCGTGGGCGGCGTGGCGCTTCCGCCTCTCCCGGCCGAGGCTGGCGCACCGCTCGATGAGCTGTTCAAGATGCATCGCGAGTCATTCGGACGCGCACGCGTGCTCCCGGCGTCGCATCTCCTCGTGCGGCAGCGGCTCGACCGGCCGACTTCGCCCGTCGCCTGGATCGAATTCGAGGGCGATGAGACGACGCTCTACGCGCTCGACAGCATCGAGCAAAAGAGCGAGGCGCTGATCTCGCTCATCCGCTATCCGCAGTTCTCGAACTCTGAACTGCGCAACGCGCTGCATGCGGTGACGATCTCGGAGCAGGCGGTCGGCCGCAACCGGCGCAACTTCCTCGATCCTCCATACCTGCTCAGCGCGATCGACTACACGCTGATCGGCAATGCCGACGAGACGGCGAAGCTGACGATCGAGGAGACGATCACGCCCCGCACGTACGCGCAGCGGACGTTCCACTTCAATCTGCACAACCGCGTGTGGGACTCGAACAGCAAGGGGCGGGACTATCACGTCGACCGCGTCACCGACGAGAGCGGGAAGGAGCTGCAGTTCCATCACGCGCACGAGAGTCTGGTGGTCGGATTGCCGGCGAAGGTCGCGGCGAATGCGCCGGCGAAGATCCGCTTCGAGATCTCAGGCAATTTCCTCGACCATCCGAACGGCGACAGCTTCTGGCAGCTCGGCACGGAGCCGTGGTTCCCGCAGCCGGAGCTCAACGGCCAGTACTACACGATCCATTCAACGGTCAAAGTCCACAAACCGTGGACCGCGTTCACGCCCGGCGACACGGTGCGCCGCGAGGCGGAAGGGGACTACAACGTCGTCGAGACGCGCCTGATGAAGCCGGTGCAGTTCGCGGTGGTGCATGCGGGCAAATACGCGATCTCCGAGGAGAAGTACGACGACCTGACGATCCGCGTGGCGTCGTACGCCGGCAACAACGACCGGGCGATGAAGCAGCTCGGCAACCTCGCCTGGAAGATGATCAAGTTCTACGAGCCGTGGCTCGGGCCGTTCCCGTTCAAGGAATTCAACATCATCGAGATCCACCAGCTCGGCTACGGCCAGGCGCCGCCGGCGACGATGTTCATCACGAAGGAAGCATTCAATCCGGCCCTCGGCGAAGACAACGTGATCTTCTCCCGCGGCATCAATCACCGCTTCGCGCACGAGATCGCCCATCAGTACTGGGGCCACGTGGTGAAGATGGGATCGGAAGAAGAGCAGTGGGTCACCGAGGCGTTCGCGGAGTATTCGTCGTCACTGGTGATCAAGAAGCTCAAGGGCGAGGGGCATTACGACGGCATGGTCGCGACGTGGAAGGCGAACGCGAAGGACGCTTCGGCCGTGGCGCCGATCCCGCTCGCCAATCGCATCCGCGATCCGAACGATGGCCGCCAGAGCTTCATCAACCGCACCTGGCTTCTCTACAACAAGGGCGCGTATCTCATCGCCGTCCTGCACAAGCAGCTCGGCGATCAGAAGTTCTTCACGTTCATGCGGTCGCTGCAGGGATTCTTCGAATGGAAGTACCTGACGACGGCCGACATGGCGCGCCTGCTCCAGCGCATTGACAACGGCAAGGACTACATGCCGTGGTTCGAGAAGTACTACTGGGGGACGGAGATGCCGGAGATGCCGAAAGGCTGACGCGGGCGCGTCATGAAAGCCTGACATACGCAGAGGTGGCGCAACGGAGTAGCATCGTTGCCGAGGTCCACAATGCGTTCAACAAAACGTTGCTCGTCAATGGCGGCGATTGCCGCCCTGTGGCTGGTCTCTGCTGTCGCGAGCGCACAACTGTCGCGTGTTGATCCCGTCTATCACCCCTCGGCCATGGGCGTGCAGCACAACGAAAAACCGCCGCAGTTCTTCGCGGCAAAACCTCAACACGTCACGACGCTGGATGCATTGACGCCGGCGCCATCAGCGCCCGACGTGGTTGGTACGGTGCGGTATCTGCCGTCGCCTGAACGCATTGCACAAGCGATTCGTGCATTTCGGTCGATTGGAGCCACACGCGTCCGACTTCATCTGAAAGACGTCGTGTTGCCGCCGGGCGGTGTCCTGTGGGTGGCGGGGGAGGATGGCAAGGCCATCGCGTTCGGTGCGGAGTTGATGTCGCCGGACGGAGATATCTGGACACCGAGCGTCCCGGGCGACACGATTTCGATTCAGAGCAGCGGCGCGACATCTGTTGTCGACGCAATCGGACATCTGCAGCCGGTGGCGGATTCGACCGCCTGTTTCAAGAGCGCGTCGTGTGCGTCGTTCCCGGACAAGACTCCGTTGTCGGCGTCAATCGGACAGATGACGTTTCGGCGAGGCAATTCGTTCTTCATCTGTACCGGTGGCCTGGTCAATGACGACCCAACGACGCCAGCACTCTATTTTCTGACCGCGAATCACTGTATCGCGACCGCCAGTGAGGCTTTGAGTCTCGACGTCGGATGGGATGCGACTGACAGCTTCTGCGGCGCGAATGATGCGAATTCACGGGTCAAGCACACAACCGGAGCGACGTTGATCGCGACGTCTGCCGCCACTGATGTCACTCTCCTGCGCCTCGACAGCGCTCCGTCCGGCCGATGGTCCATGGGATGGGATCCGAACACGCCGGCGGCGGGCACGATATTGAGAAGAATTTCACATCCTGGTGCCGACAACGGGTCGGTATTCACGCAGATCTACGGCGCTGCCGTCGTATACGGCGGGCTGGCGACTTGTTCAGCGTCGCGTCCCCAGTTTTTGTACTCGACGCCAACCGATGGCGGCGCGGGACCCGGAAGTTCGGGGTCACCAGTCATTGTCGACGGCGGTTATGTCGTCGGGCAGCTCAACAGCGGATGCGGCGCGAATCCGGACGATGGCTGTTCCAGCGACATCAAGCACATTGACGGCTCATTCGCGGCCTCGTATGCGCTGCTTCAACCGTTTCTGCGGCCCGCGGTCACAACCTGCGCGGCTTGTACGATCAACGCAAGCACAGCCTGCGTCCTCAACAACCGTTTCAAAGTCACTCTGCGGTGGCGCAACGCGTTCGCCAATCCCGTCACGACCGGCATCGGTACGTCCATCCGCTACGCCGAAAACACCGCGGAGGTGAATCCGACGTTCGGGCCACTGAGCGAAACGGTTTACTTCTCCATGTTTCCCTTCGCGCCGAAGCGCGTCGAGACCGTGGTGAAGGTCTTCAAGGGTGTCGGCATCAACGACAAGTACTGGGTCTTCGCCGCGGGACTGACGAACAACGAGTACTGGGTGACGGTCACCGACACGCAGACCTGCAAGACGTGGGAGCGATACAACCCGCACGGGCAGTTCGGCAACCTCGTCGACTTCGAGGCGTTCCCGTTCCCGTAGATCTGCACCTCGCACCGGAATGCCCCGCACGAGGCCACAGTTACGACGCCCCGATGCGCAAGTTATTTGCGATCTTTCTCCTGGTCGCGCTGCCTCTCTCGGCCAATGAGGTCTCGATCCGCTCGCTGCAGAGCGGGTGGGCCGGCGCGTCGACGCCGCTCTTCGATCACGGCCTTCATGGCGAGGGGCAGATCATCGCCGTCCTCGACACCGGACTCGATTACGACAACTGCTTCTTCGCTGAGGCGGATGGGAGCGCGCCGCCGATCAACACCGGGACACCGGGCGGCAGTTACGCGTGGACGAACATCGCGCCGTCGCGGCGGAAGGTCATCGCGTACGACTTCCTCTATTCATGCGCGCAGTATCCCGGCGCGCCGTACTGCGATGACCCGAACGATCAGGAGGCGTACGACAACCAGGGGCACGGCACGCACGCCGCTGCAGCAGCCGCGGGCGATCGCGCGACGCCGGTCGTGCACGATTACGGCGACGCCATCGCGGCCGGCGCGAAGCTGATCATCCAGGACGCGGGTCTCAGTCCGCTCGATACCTGCACCTCGCGGCCCGGCATCGGATGTCCGGTGACGCTCACGCCGATCCTCGATCAGGCGTACAAGCAGGGAGCGCGCATCCATTCGAATTCGTGGGGCGATCACGGCGCGCCGACGGCGAGCTACTCGCAGGCCGCGCGCGATCTCGACACGTTCGTCTATTCGCATCCCGACATGCTGATCGTCTTCAACACCGGCAACTTCGGCTCGCCAAGCACGCCGCCGGACAGCACGTTGTCGTCGCCCGGCTGCGCGAAGAATTCGCTGCAGGTCGGCGGCACGCGCCAAGACTATCGCGACGACAGCGTGCTCACGAGTTACACGCTCTTCGGTCCCGCGCGCGACGGCCGCATCAAGCCGGACGTGGTCGGACCGTCGTTCGTCCTGGCGGGCGACAGCGACTTCGACGTGAAGACGAATAAGTGCGACCTGAACTATCAGCCCGGCACGTCGTGGGCCTCGCCGTCGATCGCCGGCGCGGCCGCGCTCGTGCGGCAGTACTACACCGATGGCTACTACCCGAGCGGCTATCCGACGCCGGCCGATCGTTTCACGCCGACCGCCGCGTTGCTGAAGGCGACGATCATCGCCGCGACGCGCGCGGTGCCGACGCGCGCGACGCTGAACGGTCCCGACACGGTCGCGCTGCCGGTGCCTTCGAAGGAGCAGGGGTGGGGCTTTCCGGTGCTCGACGACGCGCTCTACTTCCCGGGCGACAAGTCGCAGACGAAGATCGTGGAGGGGAGCGTGGCGCAGGGACAGACCGCGACGCTTCGCCTGCAGGTGAACGCCGGCACGCCGCTGCGCGCGGTGCTGGTGTGGACCGATCCGCCCGGATTCGTCACCACCGGCACGTCGTCGAACCTCGTGAATGACCTCGATCTGCGCATCGGATCGCTGCCATCGCAGCCCGACCGGATCAACAACGTCGAGGTGATCAACATCGCGTCGCCGGTGTCGGGGACGATGTCGATCGACGTGACGGGGACGCGCATCGCATCAGGCGCGGCGCAGAGCTATGCGCTCGTCGTGACAGGTGATGTTTCGGAAGCGCCCGCGCAGCGCGTGCGAGCGTTCCGCGCGCGCTAGAATGCGCGCGCCATGCTTGCACGAGACTACCTCCGTGAACACGCCGACGACTATCGCCTCGCGCTGAAGAACCGCGGCGCGTCGGTCGACATCGAACGATTCCTCGAGCTCGACTCCGAGCGCCGCCGCACCATCGCGCAGGTCGAGCAGCTCAAGGCGCAGCGCAATACCGCGTCGCAGGAGATCGCGGGGCTGAAGAAGAACAAGCAGGACGCGTCGTCGCAGATCGAGGCGATGAAGGGCGTCGGCGACGAGATCAAAACTCTCGACGCGCGCATCGCGCAGATCGAGGAAGAGCTGAACAACCTCGAGCTCTACTTCCCCAACGTTCCCGACGCGAGCGTCCCGGTCGGTCCCGACGAGACGCACAATCGCGTCGAGCGCACGTGGGGCGACAAGCCGCAATTTCCGTTTGCCGTGAAGGCGCATTGGGACCTCGGCGAGGCACTCGGCATCATCGACTTCGATCGCGCCACGAAGATCACCGGCGCGCGCTTCACCATCCTCTCCGGCGCCGGCGCGCAGCTCTCTCGCGCGCTCATGAACTTCATGCTCGACACGCACACGTCGAAGGGCTATCGCGAGATCCTCACGCCGTTCATGGTCAACGCCGACTCGATGCGCGGCACGGGACAGTTGCCGAAGTTCGAAGAGGATCTCTTCAAGCTCGCCGGCGAGAAGCAGTACTACCTGATTCCGACGGCGGAAGTGCCGGTGACGAATCTCTATCGCGACGAGATTCTCGACGCGACGACGTTGACGCAGTCGTTCTGCTCGTATTCGCCCTGCTTCCGCAGCGAAGCCGGCTCGTACGGCAAGGACACGCGCGGCCTGATCCGCCAGCATCAGTTCGAGAAGGTGGAGCTGGTGAAGTTCACGCTGCCGGAGAGCTCGCGGGAGGAGCACGAACGGCTGACCGCGGACGCCGAGGCGATCCTGCAGGCGCTGAATCTCCACTATCGCGTCGTCACGCTTTCGAGCGGCGACATGGGGTTCACCTCGGCCAAGACGTACGACATCGAGGTCTGGCTGCCGGGGCAGGAGGCGTATCGCGAGATCTCATCCTGCTCGAACTTCCTCGACTTCCAGGCGCGCAGAGCGAACATCCGCTACCGATCTGCTGACAAACGGATCGGCTTCGTGCACACGCTCAACGGATCGGGACTGCCGCTCGGCCGCACGCTGATCGCAGTGCTTGAGAACTACCAGCGCGAGGATGGATCGATCGAGGTGCCGATGGTGCTGCGGCCATACATGAAGGGCGCGGCGTCGATTTGAGGGGTTGGGGTCGCATCTGGACAATTAACTTTACGCCGTAAAGTTAATTGTCCAGATGCGACCCCAACTCACGGCGGGGCGTCGTAGAGGATCTGATACGTCAGATTCGTCGACCCGAGGCGGAGCTTGTCGTTGTGTTTGAGCACCGCGTGGAAGACGCGTGAGTTGTTCACCCACGTGCCGTTGCGGCTCTTCAGGTCCTCGATCACGTAGCCGTCCGGGCCGCGATAGATGCGGGCGTGGAAGCCGGAGATGCCGAGGTCTTCGAAGCGGATGTTGTTCTCGCGATGGCGACCGACCAGGTACTCCGGTTCGGCGAGCGGGATCACGATCGTGATCGACTCGCCGTCCATCTTGTTGAGCTGCGCGATCGTCGGCCGCACCATGTCGGCGTACGACAGATGCGCCTCCTCGGAGATCAGCAGGTTCGTGTCATCCGGCTTTTCGGGCTCCGAGAGCACCGTTGAATTCGCGTCGTCGATCGGCGGCAGCGGTCCGGTCTGGCGCACGGTCGCGTCGGCGTGCAGATCGTCCTTCGACTCCTGCGGCACCGGCTCGATCAACTTGTTCGCCAGGAGGCCGTAGACGATGCGATAGACGTCGAACGGATCCTCCTGCGAGTCGTGGCAGAGATCCTCGAGCGTCCGCGCCGCGTTGATGAGGAAAAGAATCCGCCACTCGTCCGCCTTCAGCGTGATCTTCTCTTCGCTCGGATTCGCCACCACGCGGAAGATCACCTGCTTGTCGGGGAGGAGCTTCACGCACTGCTCCCACTCCTCGATGCGCCGCGCGCCTTCCATGATCAGGTTCGACAGATCGATGGCGATCGTCACCGCGTAATTCGGCAGGTTCATCTCCTCGGCGAACGCGAACGTGCCGCCGGTCCAGACGAAGCAGTCGTAGATGATCTCGGAGACCTGGATCTTGAGGAAATCCTGCACCTGCGCATCGGTGAGCACGCCCTGCTGCACCGCGAGCTGACCGAAACGGCCGCCGTCGCGGCGCATCAGCTCATCGATCCGCTCGACCTCCGCAGCGCTGATCCGTTTCTTGCGCAGGAGGATGCTGCCGAGGCGGAACTGTTCCTGATTGGAGCCGGCGTAAACGAGGGAGCCCTGGTCGAAAAAGACCCACGCTTCACGCGTATCGTTCGCCAGCGCGAGCGTGCCGCTCTTCCGAGTGGTGTGAAGAAACGTCAGCACCTCGGGGAGCTTGAAAGCCCCGAGATTCCCGCTCAGGACTGCATCGGTCATTGTGCAGCACTTTACAATGCTGCCCCATCATGCCGTCCAACAAATCGCGCCACGCCGTCATGGCTGGATTTCTCGGCTGGACTCTCGACGCTTTCGACTTCTTCGTCGTCGTTTTCATGCTCGACATCCTGGCCGCGCACTTCGGCGTGCCGAAGCGGCAGATCGTCAACACGTTGACCGTCACGCTGCTCTTCCGTCCGGTCGGCGCGATCATCTTCGGCATGCTCGCCGACCGTTACGGCCGGCGCATGCCGCTGATGGCGAACGTCATCTACTTCTCGCTGATCGAGCTGCTCACCGGCTTCTCCACCACGTACACGCAGTTCTTCGTCCTGCGAGCGCTCTTCGGCATCGGCATGGGCGGGGAGTGGGGCGTCGGCGCGTCGCTGGCGATGGAGCATGCGCCGCGAAAGTGGCGCGGCGTGCTGAGCGGAATCCTGCAGAGCGGCTACTCGTGCGGCTACCTGCTCGCGGCGCTCGCGTCGCGCTTCATCCTGCCCAATCCGCGCCTCGGCTGGCAGTGGATGTTCTGGCTCGGCGCGTTGCCGGCGCTGCTCGCGTTCTACATCCGCTTCAGCGTGCCGGAGTCGAAGGCCTGGGAAGAGCATCGCGTAGGAACGCTGCGCGAGATGTTCACCGCCGTGCGCGGACACGCGAAGACGTTCGCGTATCTCGTGCTGCTGATGACCTTCATGATGTTCCTCTCGCATGGGACGCAGGATCTCTATCCCGATTTCCTCAAGGAGTCGCGGCACATTCCCGGGACGACCGTGGCGTGGGTGATCATCCTGATGAACGTCGGCGCCGTCGTCGGCGCAATCATCTTCGGCCAGCTCTCGCAACACATCGGCCGCCGCTACAGCATGCTCTGCGCATTGTGTGTATCGCTGTTGGCGATTCCGTTCTGGTCGTTCGGCGTATCGCTCGTCGTGCTCGCCGTCGCCGCATTCATGATGCAGGTCGGTGTGCAGGGAGCGTGGGGGATCATCCCGGTGCATCTGAACGAAATGGCGCCTGATTCCGTGCGCGGACTCGTCCCCGGCCTCGCGTATCAGTTCGGCATTCTCATCGCCGCGCCGGTGAACACGATCCAGCATGCGCTGCGCGACCGCATCGGCTACTCGTGGGCGCTCGCGGGCTTCGAGATCGTGACGATGGTCGTGCTCGCGACGGTGCTGGCCCTCGGACGCGAAGAGCGTGGGCGCGCGTTCCATTCGGGCGATCTGGTGCTGGAGACGGATTAGGTCAGCGTGTGCATCACCGCCCACAACGACACCGTCGAGATCGCGATCCACAGCAGCACCCCGAGGATGAGCGGACGGATGCCGACCGCGGCGAGACTCTTGCGCGAGAGGCCGGCGCCGATGAGGAAGAGCGTCAGCGTCAGGCCGTACTTTGCGATCGTCACGATCACCGGCCACGCGGGCGACGCGACGTACGTGCGGATCAGCGACGCGACGAGAAACCAGAGGATGAACCAGGGGATCGTGATCTTAGCCGCCGACTTGCGGTGAAACACGAACGCGGTGCCGAGCGTGAGAGGCACGATCCAGAGAGCGCGCGTCAGCTTCACCGTCGTCGCGATCTGCAGAGCCTCGGCTCCGTAACGCGCGGCCGCGCCGACGACGGAGCTCGTGTCGTGAATGGCGATCGGCGCCCAGACGCCGAACTGCGTCTGCGAGAGCGCGAGGCGATGGCCGATGATCGGGAAGACGAACAGCGCGATCGAGTTGAGGATGAAGACCGTGCCGAGCGAGACCGACATCTGCTCGTCGCTCGCTTTGAGCACGGGACCGACCGCGGCGATCGCGCTGCCGCCGCAGATCGCGGTGCCGGAGGAGATCAGGTGCGACGTCGTCGGCTCGATCTTCATCGCGCGTCCGATCACGAATCCGAGGAGGAGCGTGCCGACGATCGTGGCGATGGTGAAGAGGATGCCGGTGCGGCCAGCGGCGACGACCTTCTGCAGGTCCATGCCGAAGCCAAGTCCGACGACCGAGGCCTGGAGCAGGTACTTCGTCGCCTTCGCAGTTTTCACCGAGTACGGATTGCCGACCGTGAGCGCGATCAGCATCCCGAGCGCGAGCGCGCCGGGAGGGGAGATGAGGAATTCGAGAATCGTGTGCGTCACTTCACGTTCGCGCGGAAGAAGTCGAGCGTCGTGCGCCACGCGTCGGCCGACGCCTCGGCGTTGTAGACCTCGGGACGTGTGTCGTTGAAGAACGCGTGCTCCGCGTTCGGATACAACTTGTACTGCACGTTCTTGCCCATCTGCTCCAGCTTGTCCGCGAGGTCGCGCTCACTCGCCGCGAGGCCTTTGTCGTTCTCGCTCGCGATCAGGATCAGCGGCGCGCTCAGGTTCTCCCACTTCGCGTCGACTTTCTTGAATCCGCCGTAGAAGCTGATCGCCGCACCGACGTTCGCGTCGCGCGTGGCGACGAATTTCGCCAGACCGCCGCCCATGCAGAATCCGACGACGCCGTATGTCTTCGACGAGCACTCAGGACGCGAGAGGAGATCCGCGCCGGCAGCCGCGATCTCGTTCGCGGCGCGCTCGGCATCGAGCTCCATCACCAGCTTCCCCGCTTCATCGGGCGACTTCGTCGTCTTACCGTGAAAGAGGTCGGGTGCGCAGGCGAGAAAGCCTTCATCCGCGAAGCGATCGCAGAGATCCTCGATGTGCCGCACGAGGCCCCACCACTCCTGAATCACGACGACGGCAGGCCCTTTTCCGGACTTCGGTGTTGCGAGATAGCCGAGCTCGATGCGCTCACCCATGGCGCGCGATTCTATTACGTGTGACGTTTCGGCGGCGGCACCCGTATAGTGATTGAGTTGATGACCAAGGACCAGCTGGTGACACTCGCGAAGCGGACGCGGTGTCCACGATGCGACCTCAACAAGACCGTCGGTGCCGCGCTCTGCCGTAGTTGCCGCAGCAAGCTCCCGGCGAACATGCGTCTCGGCCTGGAGAAGATTCCGCAGAAGGATGAGTTCGTGGTCTCACGCGCGTTGCGCGCCGCGGCGAACTACTTCAACGTCCACTTCCAGTCGATCCGCAATTTCGGCGGCGGCAAAAAACGAGATTAACGCCCGCTACCCGACGCGCTGCCGTGCAATTGCGACGTCGCGTTCGCCACATCCGCAAGCTCCCGCGCCTTCGCATCCTCGGGCGCCTGCATCGCGAGCTCCTCGGCGCGGCGGGCGACGTCATTCGCTCCAGCCATTCCCTTCAGAGTCTCACCCCACACGGCGCCGAGTGACGCCAGGCGATGCCGGCGCGTCGCGCCGATCCAGCTCTTCTCCAGATCGCGGCGGCGCAGCGTTCGCTCGAGCGTGTACTCCTTGCCGTCGCGCACCGACTTGTACTTCAGATGAAAGACGGCGACGCGCTGCCACGACGTGCCGCGCGGAGCGAGCACGATGTCGTACAGCGCGGTGACGGACGTGTTCTTCAGCAGCGTCGGCTCGATCGTCGAGCGGAGCGCGCCGTCGCCTCCGACGAGGTGATAGGCGAGTACCGCGGCGTTGTCGAATTCGACGTCGATGTGCGCGTCGGTCGCCACCGGCGGCACCGATGCTCCCGGCGCGAGCTCCGCGGTCGCGGTGTCGATCGTGACGCGGATCATGCGGCGTCCCGGCTCGCTCACCACGGGCGCGGGCGAGCCCTCGGCTTCCAGTCGCACGTCATGCGTTTCCCGTTTCGCTGAACCGGCGAAGTAGTTCACCAGCGCCGCGACGTCGATGCTGTCCGACTCCGGCTGCTCTCCGCGCTCGATGGCGCTCTTGATCCGCTCGAATGCGCGCTGGTCGACCGAGATGCCGAACACCGCGTTGGTCTTTTGACGCAGCGGGGCCATGTCAGCCGCTTTCGCTTCGGCCATGAAGCCGCCGCCCATCACAGCCGGAACTTCCGCGGCTACAACCGGAGGCGGCGCGGGCGCGGCAGCCATCGCCGGCGGCGGAGGAGCAGGTGCAACCTCTTCCACTGCAGGCGCAGCCATGGCGATCGCCTGCGCAACGACTGACGCACCACCGGCCAGGCCACTCGCCACATCTCCTTCGCGTCCCGGCGTGTCGCGCCGGTCGCGAGTCCGTTCCGATCTCACCGGGAGTGCCGGCGGAGCTGCCTGCGCGATAACCGACGCGGGTGTCGGCTGAAGCCGCGCCACCTGCACCGGCTCGGACGCGCGCGCGGTCTCCGCGGTGAGTGTCGCCGGCTGAGCGGCGACCTGACGCGGGACTGCCGGCTGGAGCTCCGCGAGCTTCGCGCGATCGGCGTGGGAGAAGAACTGCAGTGCGAAAAACGCGGACGTCACGACCAGGAGCACCGAGGCCGCGACGCGCATGTCGAAAAAGATCGAACGGGTGAAGCGGTCGCGCTCGGATGACGTACCCATCACCAGGTGCGGCGGGATGTCGCGCTTGATTCGGTCGGCCAGATCGGCCGGAGGTTTCGGGACCTGCGCCAGCGTCAACTTCCGCTGCAGGTCGGCTTTATTCTTCGGATTCATCGTCGTCCTCGACATCCCCGAGGGCCGCCTCGAGGATCGTGAATGCGCGGTGAAGGCGCTTTCGGATCGCCACGGTCGTGATCTCCTCGATCGACGCGACCTCCTTCACCGCCAGACCACCCCAGAAGTGCGCGGTCACCGTGAAGCGCAGGTCTTCGGGTAACTGCAACACCGCGGCTCGCAGCCGCTCCGCTTCCTGTGCGTCGCTCAACACCTGATCGGCCGACGGGCTGGTATCGGGAAGCTCCAGCGTGTTCGGCTCGTCGAGCGACGTCATCCGCCGCGGCCGGCGGATGTGGTTCAGAAACGTCGTATAGGCGATACGGTAAAGCCATGTGAAGAGTTGCGAGCGGCCGTCGAAGTTCGGCAGCGCCGCCCACGCTTTCTGATACGTCTCCTGCGTCAAGTCAGCAGCGAGGTCGCCGTCACCACAAAGGCGGTAGAGGGATGCGTAGACGGCTGAGTAGGTCCGTTCGACGAGCTCTTCCGCCGCCATTCGATCACCGGCGCGGATTGCCGCGAGCAGACGTCTCTCTTCCCCGAAAGGAGCCGCCACGTCATCCTGCTCCGCCGCCCTGGCCGGAAACGGCGCAACCCTCGACATGTTTCTTTGGACACTCCTTCGTTTCAGAAAGAAACTCGACCGCTCGATTATGCTCCTGACATGAGACGAATCGCCCTCTTCGGTCTTATCGCCCTACTGTGTTGTCAGCAACGACACGAGGATCCGGCATACGTCCAGGAGATCGTGAAGTGGCAGACGAATCGCGCCACGCGCCTCAAAGCCGAGGACGGCTGGCTGTCGCTCGTCGGACTGCAATGGCTGAATCCGGCTGAGAACAAGCTCGAGGGCTTCGGTACCTTCACGCTGAAGGACGGGAAGGTCACCTACGTCCCCGCCGCCGGCGGCGCGCCCGAGGAACTGCGTGACGATACGGATGCGAACGGACCGACGCTGCTCCAGCAGGGGACGAAGCGCGTCACGGTCATCAAGCGCAACGAGAAGTTCGGGTTGCGCATCAAGGACGCGAACAGTCCCGCTCGCACGCATTTCCTCGGGCTCGACTACTTCCCGGTGAATTCGCAGTGGCGCTTCGTCGCGCGCTTCGAGCCGTACAACCCGCCGAAGAAACTTCCGATCACGAACGTCCTCGGCATGGTCAGCGAAGAGACGTCGCCGGGACTACTCGCGTTCGACGTCGACGGCAAGACGTACAAGGTCGAGCCGATCCTCGAGCAGGGCGAGAAGGACTGGTTCATCATCTTCAAGGATGCGACGTCGGGGAAAGAGACCTACGGCGCCGCGCGCTACGTCTACGCCGCCCCGCCCGGACCCGACGGCACGACCGTGCTCGATTTCAACAAGGCGTACAACCCGCCCTGCGCCTTCACGCCGTACGCGACCTGCCCGCTCCCGCCACCGCAGAACAAACTGCCGTTCGGGGTGGAGGCGGGGGAGAAGAAGTATCGGGGATCAGAGCATTAGGCTTTGCGCTCGTCCGCCAGCACCTGCGCCACGCACGCGGTCACGTTCTTCGCCGCGCTGATGTGCAGGAACTCGTTCGGTCCGTGCGCGTTGCTGTGCGGACCGAGGACTCCGGTGATCAGGAACTGCGCCTCGGGGTAACGCGTGCCGAGCATCCCCATGAACGGGATGGAGCCCCCTTCGCCGAGCGTCATCGCACCCTTGCCGAAGTAGGTCTTCGACGCGCGATCGACCGACGCCTCGAGCCATGGCGCGACCTTCGGCGCTTCCCAACCCGCGCCTCCCTTTTCCGGCTCGAACGTCACCTTCGCGCCGTACGGAGGATCGCTCTCCAGCAGATCCTTCAGCCGTCGGTCGATGTTCGTCGCGTCGAGCGTCGGCGGGAGTCGCAGCGACAGCTTGATCGACGTCTTCGGACGAAGCACGTTGCCGCCCTGCACGAGATCGGGGAATCCGGCCTGGCCGGTGTAGGCGAGTGCCGGCCGCCACGTGCGGTTCAGCAGCACCTCGAGGTTGTCCTTCGTCACCGGCTGCATGCCGTTGATCCAGGGAAACTTGTTCCATGTTTCATCGCCGAGGACGCGCGCGGTGGCGCGAGCCTCCTCGATGCGCTCCGGCGGAATCTCGATGTGCAGCCACTCCGGGATGATCTGTCCCGTCTTCGCGTCTTCGAGACGATCGAGCAGCATGCGGATGATGCGGAACGACGACGGGACGATGCCGCTCGCGTCGCCCGAATGAACGCCTTCGGTCAGCACTTCGACCGTCAGGTTGCCGACGATCGAGCCGCGCAGCGAAGAGGTCGTCCAGAGCTGGTCGTAGTTGCCGCAGCCGCTGTCGAGGCAGACCACCAGTCGCGGCGTGCCGATACGGTCGGACAGTAAATCAATGTAGGCGGGAAGGTCGACCGAGCCGCTCTCCTCGCAACATTCAATGATGACGACGATGCGCGAATGCGGCAGCTTCTGCGCCTTCAGCGCGCGGATCGCGGCGACGGTGGCGAAGATTGCGTAGCCGTCGTCGGCGCCGCCGCGACCGTAGAGGCGGCCGTCGCGCTGCACCGGAGTCCAGGGACCGAGCCCTTCTTCCCATCCGACCATCGCCGGCTGCTTGTCGAGATGGCCGTACATCAGCACCGTCGAGCTCGCGTCGCCGTCGATCTCCATGAAGATCAGCGGAGTCCTGCCTTCGAGCTCGTGCACCTCGAGCTTCAGTCCGTCCACTCCCTGCTGGTCCGCCCAGCCGCGCGCGAGGGCAACGGCGGCGTTCATGTGGCCGCGGCTCTTCCAGTCGGGATCGAACAGCGGAGACTGGTTGGGGATGCGGATGTAGTCGTGCAGGGTGGGCAGGATCGACGAATCCCAGAGGCCGTCGACGAAGGTGCGCGTCTGGTCAGAATTCATGGCAGCGGCGGAGGATAGCATCGAAATGTCGTCGGTGCGATAATCGCCATACAGAAGGAAAAACGGGGTCCCGCGTCTCGTTTCTATTTGTAAGGAAATTCACCTAGCAGGGGATATTCGTGGTAATTTGACGCGGGTCCAATTCAGTAGCAGTCCCAAAGTCAGGAAGCCGACGCCGTGCTCGAACAGAACGCGCTCGATGTTCCGCCCGCGGCCGAAGAGAAGCAGTCCCGGACTGCCTCGGAACCGGCGCGCAAGGCGGCCAAAGGCCGCGACCCAGCCCAGGCTGGTGACGTCGAAGCGCTGTACAACGAGCACCGCACGCTGCTGCTCTTCATCGCCTGCCGCAAGTTCCGCATCCCCGACTGCGACTCCGAGAATCTCATCCAGGACGTCTTCCTCTCGTATCTGCAGACCGGGACGAAGATCGACAACGTGAGGGCGTGGCTGGTGGCGGCGATGTGCAACGCGAGCCGTCACTACTGGCGGGCGCAGGGTCGCACCGAGTCGCTGCCCGATGACTTCACCGATCGCACCGATCCGAGCTCGCACGGGCTCGCCGACACGTTCGCGATGCAGATGACGATTCATCAGGCGCTGAACTATCTGGCCGACAGGTGCCGCGAGACGCTGAACCTCCACTACTTCGAGGGACGCTCGGCGGTGGAGGTGGCGGCGGTGCTCGACACCACGCCGCGCTACGCGGAAAAGCTGATTCACAACTGCCTGCAACGCGTCCGTCAGATCTACATCAGCATCACGACGGTGAAGAAATGATCTCCGAGGTGCACTACAACGACGAGGGCCTCATCGCCATGCTCGAAGCGGGCGACGAAGAGGCGATCAAGCGCAACCAGCACCTCGCGTCGTGCAACACCTGCCGCGACGGCCTGGAACAGTACCGCGCCATCGTCGACACCCTCGGCCACGAAGCGGCCTGGGACTACCGCGAGCTGAAGTCCGATCCCGACCCCACGACCGTCGCCAACCTCCGCGCCTTCGCCAGCTCGATGGCGCACGAGGACGAGGAAGCGGAGACGTACGTCTCCGCGCTGCTGGAAGGTGCGCGCGAGACATGGATGCCGAGACTGCGCGCGCATCCCGAGTGGCGGACGGCGGGGTTGGTTCGAAAACTCGTCGCCGACGCATACACCGCTCTGACCAAGCTCCCGCTCGACGGCGTGGAGATGACGTCCCTGGCGATCGAGATCGCCGACCACCTGGTCGAAGAGGTCTACCCGAAGGACACCGTCGCCCGCCTCCGCGGCCACGCTTGGCGCGAGCACGCGTACGGACTGTTCTACATCGGCGAGTTCAAGCAGTCGCTCGGTGCCTGCGACCGCGCGGACGCGGAGTTGTCGCGGTGCACGGTGGATGAGTACGACAAGGCGCGGGTGGCGGTGGTGAGGGCGTTGAGTCTGCGGCCGTTGGATCGACTTGCAGACACTCTCGCCTTGTCTGCGCATTCATCGAGGACGTTCTTCACTTTTGGCGACCGCACGCGGCTTGTGACCGCTGCGATTAGTGCCATCCACGTTCGATTCGAGACACAGGATTTCAAAGGGGCGCTCGAGACACTGTTGAAGCTCGAGCGAGAGATCGACGGCGGCGATGACGCGCAACGCGCACTAATTGCATCGAACCTTGGCTACTGTTACGGCGAACTGGGTGATGTCGTCGCGGCGATTGAACACTTCTGCGTCGCAGCGCAAATCCACGAGAAAGCCGGATCTCGTACCGGCGTCGTGCGAGCGAGTTGGAACATTGCTGGCCTTCGCGCTCGGCAAGGCGAGATCAGTGAAGCGCTGGCAATACTTTCTGTGTTGCGTTCGGAGTTTCATCAGCTCGCCATGCATGACGAATATGTCGTTTGTGGTCTGGAGCTAGCTGAGCTTTTGCTGATTCAAGAGCGATTTGATTCGGCGGAGATCCTGTGTCGGGAAATCGCAGCCGAGATTCAGGCTGTCGGCATGTCTTCGACCAGATGTGCGATGACAGCAATCGTATATCTGCAGGAAGCGGTACGTTCTCGTGCGGCGACTCCCAAGGTAGCGCGGCATGTACGTAATTTCATCGAGCGACTGCCGGAGGAGCCGAATCTGCTTTTCGCTCCGCCTCTTTTGTAGTCAATAAGTCACTTTTGTTGCTTACCGACGATTTTCTGCCGCTCGGGTAGGGAAATCTCCGCTCCAGACACTCCTTCAAATATAGGGGCGCGCCCTCAAAAAAACGCCGACTTGATCAGTCGTGCTTGGAGGGCTCATGTCAAGTTCCCGCTTTCTGAGAGCAGTAGCCGTAGGTGTATTTACCGCCAGCATCATCCTGAGCAGTCCGGCCGCATATGCGGCTCGGCGTGGTGACGATCCGCGCGACCCGATCGCTCGATTCGTAAAGTACGTCAAGAAGATCTTTACGATCATCACGCAGGATGACCTTAAGCCAGATCCCCCCCACCCCTGATCCCCTACAATTACCCGCCACTTCTTCGGCAAAGGCGGGTCATCGTGGAGATTCTTGCGGTCCGGGATGTCGTCAAAGTCTTTGGTGACGTGCGGGCGGTGGACGGCGTCTCGTTCACCGTCCGCAGCGGCACGATTACTGGTCTCCTCGGGCGCAATGGCGCGGGGAAAACCACCACCATTCGGATGATCACGGGGATCTTCTACCCGGACTCCGGCTCGATCGACTGGGGCGGGGCGCGGTCGGGTGATTTTCGAGATCGCATCGGGTATCTCCCCGAGGAGCGTGGGCTCTACAAGCAGATGAACGTGGTCGAGCTCCTGCTCTTTCTCGCCGAGATCAAAGGGAGAAAAGGGCCGGACATCCGCAAGAGCATCGACCGCTGGCTCGAGCGCTTCGAGCTCGGCGAGAAGCGCACGGCGAAAGTGGAAGAGCTGTCGAAGGGCAATCAGCAGAAGGTGCAGTTGATCGGCACGCTCCTCCACGATCCTGAATTGATCATCCTCGATGAGCCGCAATCGGGACTCGATCCCGTGAACATGGTCCTGGTGCGCAACCTCCTGCGCGACCTCAAGAACGAAGGGCGCACCATTCTCCTGTCGACGCACATGATGGGCGAGGCGGAGAAGATGGCGGACGACATCGTCCTCATCCACCGCGGCAAGGTCGTGCTCGACGGCACGCTCGAGCAGGTTCGCGGCTCGTTCGGCAAGAACACGCTGCACATCGACTTCGAAGGTGACGGCAAGTTCCTGGGCGAGCTCCCCGACGTGAAGCGCGCGGCGATCGTCGGCAACTCGGCTGAGATCGCGCTGACGGAAGGGGCCGATCCGCAGCGCATTCTCGAAGCGGCGATCGGCCGCCTGCGCATCCGCCGCTTCGAGCTCGCCGCTCCGTCGCTCGAGGAGATCTTCATCGAGAAAGTCGGGCACGAGAGCCTGCAGGAGGTGGCGTGATGGACAAGATGCTCGCCGTGCTCAAACGCGAATACCTCGCCGGCGTCCGCAAGAAGATGTTCATCGTGATGACGCTCGTCTTCCCGCTCTTCCTCGGCGGCGTCTTCTTCATTCCGATGATGATCATGAGCAAAGGCCTCGGCGAGAAGGCGATCGCCGTCGTCGACGGCACCGGGAGCCTCCGCGCGACGTACACGAAGTCCGACGACCTGACGAAAATCGGCGGCGAGCGCGGTCCCGTCTCGATGCAGATCGAGTACGCCGATGCGAAGGGTCAGGCGAACCTCGACGCATTTGCCAAGCCGTATCTCGACCGCCTGATCGACACCAGCAACGCCCACAAGCTCGACGCCGTCCTCGTCATCCCGGCGACCGCGCTCGATTCGAGCGACGCCAAGCTGAAGTTCTACAGCCGCTCCGCCGCCGACATCATCACGCAGGAGCGTCTGGCGTCGATCACCAACCGCGGCATCCACGCCCATCGCCTCGAGCTCCGCGGCTTCAAGGACGAGGAAGCGACGCAGCTCCTCGCCTCGGCGAAGGTGCAGGGCGTGCAGCTCTCGAAGACGGGAGAAGAGAAAAAAGGAGGGACGACGAACTTCCTCGCCGGCCTGCTGCTCTGCGGCCTCTTCATGTTCCCGTCGTTCATCTACGGCCTCGAGATCATGCGCGGGATCATCCAGGAGAAGAACGATCGCGTAGTCGAGGTGCTGGTCTCGTCGATGACGCCGAAGCAACTACTCACCGGCAAGATCCTCGGCACCGCGCTCATCGGCCTGACGCAGGTCACGGTCTGGCTGTTGATGGCGTCACTCGCCGCCGGCTACTTCGCGGCGGGCATGGCGGCGGGGGGAGAGAACATCCTTCGCTTCCTCCATCCGATGACGTTCTTCTACTTCGTCCTCTTCTTCCTGCTGGCGTATCTCACCTACGTCTGCATCTACGCCATCGCCGGCTCGGCGTGCAATTCGGACAAGGAAGCGCAGCAGCTCATCGGTCCGATCACCATGCTGATGATGCTGCCCTGGTTTCTCGTCGCGGTGCTGATCACGAACCCCGACTCGACGCTTGCGGTCGCCTTCTCGCTCGCGCCGGTCTTCGGGCCGATGACGATGTTTCTGCGCACGCTGGTCGCCGATCCGCCGCTCTGGCACCTGGTGGTCTCGGTGATCGTCTCGATCCTCACCATCACCGTCTTCTTCCGCGTCACGGCGAAGATCTTCCGCGTCGGCATTCTGTCGTACGGCAAGCGGCCGACGATTCCCGAGTTGTGGCGCTGGTTGAAACTCGCCTAAGATCGCGGCCATCAGCACAACAGGGGGTTCGATGGAGATCACGACTCTCAACGACATCTACGCCGAAACGTGCGAACTGCAGCGTGACGCGGCGATGATGGTCAAAAAGGGTGATCGCTGGGAAAAGATCAGCGTGCCCGAGTTCCGCGACAACGTACGGTGGTTCTCGACGGCTCTCCGCAACCTCGGCGTCAAGCCCGGCGACCGGGTGGCGATCCTCGCGGAAAACCGTCCGGAATGGGCGTTTGCGGACTTCGGCATCCTTTGCGCCGCGGCCGTCACCGTTCCGGTCTACCCGACGCTTCTCGCCTGGCAGATCGAGTACATCCTCAACGACGCCAGCGCCGTCGCCGTCATCTGCTCGACCGACGAGCAGATGAAGAAGGTGCTGGAGATCAAGTCGCACTGCCCGTCGATCCACAGTGTCATCGTCTGCGATCCGCCGGCCCCCCTCCCCGAGGGCGTGTTGACCTTCCAGCAGATGGTCGAGGACGGGAAGAAAGACGAACAGATCAACGGCCGCGCGCGATTCGACGAGCTGCGCAATTCGCGCAAGCCGAACGATCTCGCCACGCTCGTCTACACCTCGGGCACCACCGGCAATCCGAAAGGCGCGATGCTGTCGCACGGCAACATCGCCAGCAACGTCGCCGCGGTGACGAAGGTCCTCAAGCTGCAGCAGGGTTGGGTCGCGCTGTCGATCCTTCCGCTGTCACACATCCTGGAGCGCACCGCCGACTACTCGTACCTGGCGAAGGGCGGCACCGTCGCCTACGCCGAGAACGTGAACAAAGTCGGCGAGAACCTGCAGGAAGTGAAGCCCGACGTCTTCGCCGCCGTGCCGCGACTCTTCGAGAAGATGCGCGCCAAGGTACTGGACAACGTCGCCACGCAGCCGGCGTCGAAGCAGAAGATCTTCAAGTGGGCGCTCGGAATCGCCGCGGAGCGCGTGCCGTATCGCGTCGAGCGCAAGTCGATGCCGCTCGGACTGGCGATGAAATCGGCCATCGCCGACAAGCTCGTCTTCCGCAAGATCCTGGCGCGCCTCGGCGGCAACGTGAAGTACGTCCTCTCCGGCGGCGCGCCGCTCTCCGCCGAGCTTGCGGCGTTTTTCATCGGCGCCGGTCTCGAAATCCTCGAGGGCTACGGCCTCACCGAGACCTCGCCGGTCATCACCGTGAACAGCCCCGAGCTCCGCCGTATCGGAACGGTCGGCAAGCTGATCCCGGGCGTGGAGGTGAAGATCGCGGACGACGGCGAGATCCTCTCGCGCGGACCGCACATCATGCAGGGCTACTGGAACAACCCCGAGGCCACGGCGCAGGCCATCGATCCTGACGGATGGTTCCACACGGGTGACATCGGTGAGCTCGATCGCGACGGCTTCCTCAAGATCACCGACCGCAAGAAAGACATCATCATCAACGCCTACGGCAAGAACATTGCGCCGCAGCCGTTGGAGGGGATGCTCAAGAGCTCTCCGTACATCGGCACGCCGGTGCTCATCGGTGACCGCCGCAAGTTCCTCACCCTGATCATCATCCCGAACTTCGAGAAGCTGGAACGCGATGCGGCGGCTCTCGGCATCCAGTGGAACAGCCGGCAGGAGCTGGTGAACAACGAGAAGGTCAAGGCGATCTTCCAGAGCGAGCTCGATCGTTTCAACCAGAACCTCGACCGGCAGGAAAAGATCCGCCGTTTCGCCCTGCTGGCCAACGACTTCAGCATCGAAAACGACGAGATCACGCCGTCACTCAAGGTCAAGCGCAAGGTCATCGACAAAAAGTACAAAGATGTGATTGATGGGATGTACATCGACGAGAACGTCGATGACGAGAAGGAACGAGCACGGGTATGACAGTCCTCGAGGCCACGCCGGCGCAGACCCCAACGACGAACAAGGCGTTTTCCATCGAACGCGAAGGCGACCTGGCCATCCTCTGGTTCGACCTCCCCGGCGAGAAGGTCAACAAGTTCTCTTCCACCGTGGTCCAGGAGTTCGCCGGCGTCGTCGACGAGCTAGCGCGCTCCACCGACATCAAGAGCGTCATCGTCGCCTCGCGCAAATCGGTCTTCATCGCCGGCGCCGACATCACCGAGTTCACGAAGATGGTCTCGCCCGAGCAGGGGAAGGAGTACGTCCGCCTCGGGCAGCAGGCCTTCCACCGCTTCTCCAAGCTGCCGCAGACCACCGTCGCCGCGATCAACGGCGCGTGCCTGGGCGGCGGATGCGAGCTCGCGCTCTCCTGCGACTACCGCGTCATGGCCGATTCGCCGAAAGCGACCATCGGACTGCCGGAGACGAAGCTCGGCATCTTCCCCGCGTGGGGCGGCACGACCAAGCTCCCGCGCCTCCTCGGACTTCCCGCGGCGCTCGACATGATCCTCAACGGCAAGGCGGTCGACGCCAAGCGCGCGAAGCGGATGAACCTCGTCGACGAGGCGGTCCCGCCGTCGATTCTGCTCGATGTCGCAAAGGACTTTGCGAAGCGAAAGAAGCGGCGCGGCGGCACGGCGATGAAGTTCTACGTCGAGGGCAATCCGCTCGCCCGCAACGTCATCTTCGGCCAGGCGCGCAAGACGGTGATGAAGCTGACGCACGGCAACTATCCGGCGCCGCTCAAGGTCATCGAGGTGATGAAAGAAGGGATGTCGGGCGGCGTCGATCGCGGCCTGGCGAAGGAAGTCGATGAAGTCATTCCGCTGATCAGCGGCGATGTTGCGCAGAACCTCGTGCGTCTCTTCTTCCTGATGGAGGATTCGAAGAAAGATCCGTTCACGGCGAAGCCGCACGAGGTCGAGCAG
>Ga0193696_1000205_pt1 | contig 23424 bp, 20 predicted proteins | sample L3m1metaG_FD_145074 | JGI IMG/M metagenome (GOLD analysis project Ga0193696, IMG submission 145074) | Soil microbial communities from a riparian zone of the East river system, Colorado, United States - L3m1 | ecosystem: Environmental > Terrestrial > Soil > Riparian zone | place: USA: East River... | reverse complement strand
AGGTCATCGGCCGTCATCGAGCAGACGTACACCGCGCGCGATTACACCTCGCCCGTGATCCTCGACGTCGTCAGCATCTATCGCGGCAGCAACGCCGATCGTTTCCGCTCGTCGCTGGTCAGCGACTCGATCACCGACATCTCGCGCGACCGCCTCAATCGCTACGCCGCCGATCATCCGAAGATCGAGCCCCTCGGGTTGCCGCAGATCGCCGACGATCGCGAGCGGAACGTCATCACGGTGCGCGAGCGCTATCGCATCCGCGACCTGTGGAAGAACGGCGCGTGGACCTTTTCGGCGCGCATCATCGACAAGCACCTCGACGTGCCGGCGCGGCGCATCCGGACGATGCCGCTGGCCTTCGACTATCCGCTCGACGTCACGCAGCGGGTCATCTTCCGGCTCCCCGATCACCTCGAGATCGACGGTGGCCGCGAGGAAGTCGTCACGACCGCGTTCAGCTTCGCCCACGAGATGAAGAACAGCGGAAACGTCATCACGGCGACGTACCACCTGCGCGGGCTGCGCGACGGCGTGCCGGCGGACGCGGTCGCCGATCACCTGATGAAGATCAACGACGTGAGCGACAGTCTCGGGCTGACCATTGACCCGGAAGGGGACGCGCCGCCGGTCACGAAAGCGAGACGAACTCTGCTTCGGCACATACCGGCAGCGATCTCGCTATCCATCCTTGTGGCGTTGCTGACTGCCGTCGTTCTGTGGCGTGCAAGGCGGCGCTTGCAAGTACGTGATTCTGGAAATTATCTTCATGAGGGTGGCGTTGCCTGAATGAATCCAATCGCGTGATGTCTGTGCGATACCGTTCGTGACAGCAACACCGACTTCAGGGGAAACAAACAAAGGAGATAAGCAGCACATGCGTACAACCGGCACAGTCAAGTGGTTCAACGATGCGAAGGGCTTCGGCTTCATCACCACCGAGGGTGGCGAAGACGTTTTCGTGCATTTCTCGGCGATCCAGTCGAAGGGCTTCCGTTCGCTGGCCGAGGGTGCAGCAGTGGAGTTCGACATGGTCCAGGGCCCGAAGGGTCTGCAGGCCTCGAACGTCACGATTCGCTAAGCACGAACGATTTGCATCACGACGAAAGGACGGCCGCCCGGCCGTCCTTTTCATTTTGAGGAACCCTACGTTTGAGGCAGCGGCAGCGCCTGCACGCGCTCGTCGCGCGGCAGCGCGGCCTTGATGAGCGAGATGATGCTTTTCACAGGCTCGTCCGCTCCGCGCCGCTCGGGCAACTGCGTAAAAGCCAGCGAACCGGTCGGACCCATGTGAACGACGAGGATGTTCCCGTGTGTCAGATCGAATGATTTGCCGCTTGCGCGGAGCGTCGTTCCCCGAATGACGATCGGATCGGCTTCGATCCTGGCGTGCGTCGCATAGTCAGTGTAATTCTGGCGGAGTTCCGCGTCCCAGGCGCCGAAACTACCTCCACCTGCCCACGCTCCGGGTGCCCCGGGAGATCCGATGTCGGCGATGAAGAGCAGATAGACGGCCGGAGTCCGGTAGCGGAGGTACACGATCTCGAGCGACGCAGGACCGACCGCATGGCCTTCATTCCCATTCCGGTCATAGCATCCCAGCGCGAGAACGGCGACGGCGACGATGGCGAGCTTTCGCATACTCAAACCTCGCTTTCTTGCGCTGCATGCTGCATTTCACTACAGCGCCTGTTGCGATCTTCATCGCTTTCCCACCACGGCATTTTCGCTAACTCCCACATCGTCAACACCTTGACTTTCTGGCCTCCCCTGGCGCCTCGATTGCGCTCATGGCGGGCAGTTTGCGGCACCGGGAAACGGAACGCATGAAATACGACCAACGTATACTAGTCAGAATGACTAGAAATCGAAAAACTGGAACACGCCCTGCCCCGCGAACGGGCAAATGGGCTCTGCAGGACGCCAAGGCACGTTTCAGCGAAGTGGTGCGCAGGGCGAAAGCGGACGGACCGCAACGGATTACGGTGCACGGCCGCGAAGAAGTCGTCATCGTGTCGGTCGAAGAGTATCGACGCGCGAAGGGCGAGCCGACGGGTCAGGCGCTCGTGACGTTGCTGCAAACCTCCCCTCTTCGTGATTTGAAACTCGAGCGGGAGCGCACACGTGGTCGTGTGCGTGACATCGAACTGTGACCGGCTGGCTGCTCGATACGAACGTCCTCTCGGAGCTGCGGCGTCCGAAGCCTGAGCCGAAAGTCGTGCAGTTCGTCGCCGCGCAGCCGCTCGATCTGCTGTATGTCAGCGTCGTGACGTTCGCCGAGATCCGTTTCGGAATCGAGCTCGTGAAGGACGCTGCACGCCGGATGGAACTGAATGAATGGCTCGATCACAAGCTCCGGCCGATGTTCGACGACCGCGTTCTCGAAATCAGCGAGGACGTCATGCTCAAGTGGCGCCTGCTCGTGGAAGACGGGAGAAAAAAGGGCCACACATTTTCGCAGCCCGACCTGATCATCGCCGCCACCGCGCTTCAGCACGGGCTCACGATCGTCTCGCGCGACACGACCGAGTACGAGCTGGCAAACGTCAGCGTCATGAACCCCTGGCGCGCCGCCAGCACATAGAAGTGCGTCATTTCTCCTCCAGCCCGTGCTCCTCTTCCTGCTGGTGCTCGCTGATCTTCCCGTCGAACCAGGTCCAGCTGATCGGATAGATGTCGGGGTCGAAGATCACCTGGTAGAAGTGCCAGATGATGATGGCCAGAGTGGCCAGCACGCCCTCGTAGAAGTGGATCGCGGTGGCGATGTCGATCCACCAGCGCGGCAGCCAGTTCGTCACCGCCACGGAGAACCAGATCAGCGCGCCGGTGATGGCCATGACGATCGTGCCCCACATGCCGGCCCAGTACTCGACCTTCTCCGCGTAGTTGAAGCGTCCGAACTGCGGCTTCTCCTTCGTCATGCCGAGGTAGTAGCGGATCAACCCGAACGCATCCCTCGCGTCCTTGAAGCGGAACCAGAAGTCACGCAGTCCCTTGCGTCCTTCCTTCGTCCCGGCCATGTAGGCCATGTGATAGATCCCGATGACGATCAACACGATCGCGGCCACGCGGTGCACCCAGCGCCGCAACTGCTCGCCCGATCCGAACAGATGCGCCAGCACCGACTCCGGCCACACCAGGGCGAAGCCGCTGATGACCAGGGTGATGAAGCTGACGGCAAAGACCACGTGCTGGATGCGCTGATTGAGATTCATCCGCACCACGGTGCGATCCGCCGCGCGCCGCTTCGCCCGCGCCTTGCTCACCCAGATGATCAGGTTGTGCAGCAGCATCCCGCCGATCGTGCCGGCGATGAGGAAGATGTAGATCCAGCGGATCCACGACACCGCCTGTGACGGTGCGTCGGCCTTGTCGTTCGCCGTGATGTGCATCTTCCCCTTACCGAAGTTCGCCTGCGCTCCCTGGTGGCACTTGCCGCAGGTCTTCGGAAGGTTGGCTTTGTTGACCGCCGACTTCGGATCATTGGAGGGGAGGATGTCGTGCGCGCCGTGGCAGCTGGCACAATCGGCGGCGACGTTCGAGCCGAACTTGCGCGCCATACCGTGATAGCTCGCGGCGTAGGACGAGACGCGATCGGGCGGCACCGCGAACTCCTGCGTCAGCCGGACCCCCTCGTGGCAATGCGCGCAGCTGGCGCGCGGTCCGCGCGCCGGATCGGTCACCTTGGTGATGGCGTGTATTCCATGGCAGTCAGTACAGGTCGGCGTGCTGCCGTTCCCGCGCGCCAGCGCCCGGCCGTGCACCCCCTTCCCGTACGCCGCGGCGATCGCCGCGTGGCACTTGCCGCAGGTGCGCGGCACGTTGAACTTGAAGATGCCCGACTGAGGGTTGTTGCCGGCGAGTACGGCATGCGCATCGTGGCAGTCGGTGCAGACCGCCGCCTTCATCGAGCCGCGGGCCGTGGCCCTTCCGTGCACGCTGTCCTGGTACGAATTCGCCGGCTGCGTGGTCAGTCCCGCCTTCTCGATCACGAACTTCTGCGCGTGGCAGCGCGCGCAGGTGTTCGGGATGTTCGTGTGGAACGCCGCCGACTGCTTGTCGCTCGACGGCAGGATCTCGTGCGGCGATCCGTGGCAATCGAGACATGCCGGTCCGCGGCCGCTGGCGGTCGTGGCGTGCAGGCTGTTGCCCCATGCCGCAACCGTGTCGCTGTGACATCCGCCGCAATCGACCCTCTTCGGCTTGATCTCGTGCGGCGCGGCCGTCACATCGGCGTGGCAGTCGGTGCACTGCATCGGGCCGTGCACCGATGCGACGAATTTCGAGGCATTGAGCTGGTCGTGGCAGGCAAGGCAGGTGTCGTTGTCGATGGTCCCGGCGTAGAGAACGCCGGCCATCAGCAGACTTGCGGTTGTGATGATCAGTCGGATTGCGGCACGCATCGTTGGCCCCCACGCGTAACGTAAGGTCGCAACGGCCTGCACCGTGAGAGAGCCGGTCACCTATGCCGGGTGACAGGACGTACGTCGATGCGTGTCAGGCGGACGTCCGCAGCAGCATCGCCCACGCCGCCGCCGCGGCGAGCCGCTCGTCCGTGCGCCACGGCCTTCCGGCGGCGCGGGCGAGCGGGCGGGCGATGTCGGGATCGACCTCCGCCTCGACGAATCCGCTGCAGCGCAACTTGATGCGCTTCGCCGCCAGCTCCAGCACGCGCCTGAACAGAATCCCCTCGGCCGCATGCGCGCGGATGTGCGGGTTGCCGATGCGCGCGATGTCGCGCGGCGCCGAGCCGACGACGCCGACCGCGCGGATCTTCACTCCCGCCGCGGCGATCGCGGCGCGCAGCGCGGCCTCGGCGATCGACTCGATCTCCTGCTCCAGCGGACGAACCGCGATCAGCGCCTCCGCCCAAGGCAGTTCCATCACCTCGTGATACGGACCGATCGTCGCATCGGCAGGAACGAGCCGCAGCTCATCGCGCCAGACGAACGACGGCGCGCCGCCCTCCGCGGCGATCACCACCGCGATCGCACGGCCTGTCTTCGCCCGGAATCCGATCGCCGCGTCCATTCACTCTCCGATGATCTTGATCAGCACCCGCTTGTCGCGCCGGCCGTCGAACTCGCCGTAGAAGATCTGCTCCCACGGACCGAAATCGAGTTTCCCTTTCGTGATCGCCACGACGACTTCCCGTCCCATCACCTGCCGCTTGTGATGCGCGTCGCCATTGTCCTCGCCGGTGCGGTTGTGGTGATAGCGCTGCGGACTCGGATCGTACGGCGCGAGCCATTCGAGCCAGCGCTTGTAATCGTCGTGCAGGCCGCGCTCGTCGTCGTTGATGAAGACGCTCGCCGTGATGTGCATCGCGTTCACGAGGCAGAGCCCTTCCGCGACCCCACTCTTGCGCACCGCCTCTTCGACCTGAGAGGTGATGTTGACGAGCTCCATCCGTTCGTCGGTGTGGAGGGTCAGCGTGACTCGATGTGACTTCACGCTGTAATGATACGGTGGGCCTCTAACGTTGCACCCTGCAAACCACAATCAAATACGGTCTGCGCGCCGGAGAAAGAGATCCAGATCACGAGCACTATTCACGAACGCTATGATGTGTACTTCGTCCTCCGCGACAATCTTGTAGACAAGACGGTAACTGCCGACGATCAACTCGCGTAGCCTTTCGTCGTTCCGTTCGGAAACTATACGTCCACGCCGCGCAAACTGGCGGAGAGAAGCAGATGCGGCTTGCGCCTCGCGCTGTACGACAATCGCATAGCGTGGCGAGTCCCGGGCGATAAAACGAGCAATCTCCTCAACGTCGTTCCACGCCGGAGTGGTCCACCTTACTCGCCAGCCCACCGCGCAATCCGCTGTTCAATTTCTTCGTCTGAAATGAAGTCTCCCCGCTCGGAGGCATCAAGACCCTTGTCGATCTTCTGCTGGACATAGATGTGATACTGAATGTCCTCATACGACGCTTCGTCCGGCAGCGTTTCCAGGAGGCGACGAACCTCTTCTTTCGGAACGGCTCTAGCCATGCACTTTCCTCAATTCCATTCTAGCGGCCGTGATCGCCGACTACCGATGCCGCACGGCGAAGATTCTCACTGCGGCAGCGACAGAACCCTTCGACTTCTCGAGCTCGCGCAGAGTGTTTTGCAGGAGTTCAGCAGTTTCATTTGTGGCCTTGGTCGCCATCTGTACATCTTATCGTGTTGACGCCGGCGCCCAACTCCTATTAGAAGGCGCACCGCGATTGGAGGACGTACGCCACAGGGCGTGTGTAACGTGCCCACGTTCACCATCACATCCGCTTTGTGACCAGCGCCACGACCTTCGCTTCCCCAATGCGTTGCAATACCCCACGATGCTCGTCCACGTCCCGCGACTGGTCTCCATCGAAGTCGGCACCTCGGCGGCGTCGCTCTGCGCGGAGGAGATCCTGCAGGTGGTGAACGAAGTCGCGGAGCGCGTCGCCGAGCACGCGCAATACCGCGATGTCGACACGATCCTCTCCCTCCCCCGCGCGGACGAGCAGACGCTCCGCGCGGCGACGGCGATCTCGCCGGCCGCGATCGCGCTTCCGCTGCAGGCGCACTACGAGGAGCTGCACGATGCGATCGCGCCCTTCTGCTGCACGTGGGCCGAGACCGCGGCGTTCGCGGCGATCGCCCGTCACGCCGGCGTCGCGGTGGAGCTGGAGACGGAAGTCGTCCCGGCGAACGCCGACGACCTGGTCTCCATCGCCGGCGTGGCGACCGCGCTGCACGCGAGCCGCTGGCGCGTCGACTTCTCCCTGGTGAAGCCCTGCCCCACCGCGGCCGCCATGATCCTCGGCATCGCCGATCGCGGCACGCTGCCGATCACCGTGCACGCGCTGCCGCAGCTTCGCACCGCATTGCTGCGGCAGATGACCACGGACTTCCGCGTCCCCGACCTGCGCAAGCTGTCGTCGATCGACCGCTCCGAGAACGTGCACATCGCGGACGACGGCGCGGTCATCATTCACCGCCGTGCGAACGAGATCGCCGGCAGCGTGCGGAGGCAGACCATCGCCGCGATCGTCAACGGCGCGGCCTCGTACCTCCGCCTCCGCGCCAGCGACGAACCGCGGCCCCCGATCGCCACGCCTCCTCAGCTCGCGCGCCGCAGCCGGTTCTCGACTTCGATGGTGCGCGGATAGAGCACGTTGTTCTCGAGATGGATGTGCAGGTGAATCGGCCGGCTGAGCTCCTGGATCTCGGGCAACGGACGCTGCGACCAGTCGACGAGTTCCGACGGATCGGCTTCGCCTCGATCAGCGAAATCAATTCATCGACGCTGTATCCCGCCGCGCCCGCCGCTTCGTTGAGCGGCTTCGCGCCGTGGCAGCAGAGGCGAGAGCTCACATTGAAGTGTCATGTTGCAAGCACCAGCGACTCCAGCGCGGCGCGGCGGTGCACCGTCATCGTCGCCCCTTTGATCGAGATCAGCTTCTTCTCGCGGAACTCCTTCAGCAGACGGGTCACCGTTTCGCGCGACGTGCCGATCAGCTGCGAGATGTCCTCATGGGTCATCAGCATCTGCACGCGGATGCCGCCCTCGCCCGGCTTCCCGTGCTCCGCGCACCACGACAGGATGAGGTTCGCCAGCTTCTCGCCGGCTGGGATGAAGTTCACCTGCGACGGCTCGATCGTCTCCGCGGTCGATTTGTAGGGGTGGCCGGTGAGCGCGCTGGTCAATCCGAGGAGCTCGCCCGGCCCGGTGATCCTGGTGATGAGCGTCTTGCCGTCGCCCGAGGAGATGCTCATCTTCGCGCTGCCGTGGCACATCAGGAACACGCCGCGCGCCGGCTGCCCCTCGGAGAAAAGGATCGCGCCGTCGGGATAAACATTGGTGAACGCGAGTCCCTCCAGCACCTCCAACGTCCCGGCGTCGAGGTCGCAGAAGAATCCCGCGTTCCGCCAGCGGCACGTGCCGCAGTCGTCGAACAGGTCGAAGCCGTACGGAGGTGAGCGCAAGACCACGTCTCAATGTTGCGTCCGAGTCGCCGCCGGGGCGAGCGGCTGCGTCACATCAACCATGTACACACGTCACGGCCGGCAGCGAAGCCGTTTCCAGTGGACACCCCGGCCATCTACGGACGCTGCGGGACTCGCTCCCCCGCCCGCGGCGGATCGGCCAGATCGTTGAAGTCGCGCATGAAGACCAGCAGCGCGTAGTTCGGCTGATTGCGCGAGAAGCCAGCCACCAGCTCGTCGTTGTAGCGGTCGATGAAGAAGTCGAACGGATCGCCCGGGTCGGTGTCGACGACCTGCATGTCGGCATCGACCATCAGCAGCTTTCCCATCCGCAGAGTGCCGTGCCGGTAGTACATCCAGTTCTTCTCCTCCGGATGGCGCGGCACGATCGGCGCGAGGTGCATGCCGGCGTCGAACACCTGCACCAGCTCATTCCCCGCGATCTTCACGTCGACGAGATGCAGCTTGATCTCCGGCGGCGGCAGGAGCCGCTCCGGATCGAGCAGCATGTCGTTCCCTTCCGCCGTGACGCCGCGCTCCTTCGGCAGGGAAAGCATTTTCTGCAACGTCATGCCGACCGCTTTGAGTAATCCGATGCCGTTGATGCCGCAGATCGAGATCTTCGTCGGATGGAGCCGGATCTTTCCGTTCGAGGCCGAGACATTCGCCCACATCGTGAACGGGATGTCGACGACCTTGTGGATGATGCCGCTCTGCACGAGCTGCTTCCCTTCGATCGAGATCTTCAACTCGCGCAGCGGCGGATTCGGATAGTTGAAGACGTAGGCGTTCAGCAGCCGGTCGAGGCTCGCCGGCAGCATCCCGACTTCCGCCGTGTCGACCTTCATCACGAAGCTCGTCTTGTCATCGAAGTTCAGCGGCGCGCCCGCCTGCCTCGAGGCGAGCTGTCCGCGCAACCGGTGGATGCGGAGGAACAGGTACTCGTCGAGATGGAAGTCGACGTTGTGCATCTCCCCGTCGGTCGGCGCTTTCGCTTCAGCTTCCTTCGGCGTCGGGATCGGCTCCGTCCCGATCGGCGGGATGTGCACCACCGGCGGCAGCTCCGCCGTCCGCCCCGGCCCGCGCACGCAGCAACAGGCCGGAAGGAGGAGCAGCGAGAGGAGGATGGTCGTCGTGGTAGTGACGATGGCGAGCGGTTTCCACGGAAGAGGGCGGTGGATCATTCATGAAGATTGCCAACGGGGCCCTCGCAACCTCGCCCCCATCCCCACGTATCATCCCCAGATGCACCCCATCGAAGTGATCTCGCTCGCCAAGAATTACGGCGACTTCCCTGCCGTGAAGGACCTTTCGTTCACCGTCAAAGAGGGAGAGATCCTCGGGCTGGTCGGGCCGAACGGCGCGGGGAAGACGACCACGCTGCGCGCGCTGGCGGGGATCCATCCGCCGACCTCCGGCCAGATCCGGATCAAGGGATACGACATCCGCGAGGACGGCGTCGACGCCAAGCGGCACCTCGCCTTCTTCCCCGACGAGCCGCGGCTCTTCGACTACCTCTCCGTCGATGAGCACATGCAGTTCATCGGACGGCTCTACGGCGTCCCCGACTTCCGCGCGAACATCGAGCCGCTGCTGACGGAGTTCGATCTGCTGGACAAGCGCAAGGCGATGCCGGCGGAGCTCTCCCGAGGGATGAAGCAGAAACTGATGATCGCCTGCGGCTTCCTCCATCAGCCGGCCGTGCTGATCTTCGACGAGCCGCTCACCGGACTCGATCCGCTCGGCATCCGCCGGATGAAGGAATCGATCGCCCGCCGGGCGAAAGAAGGGGCGTCGATCATCCTCAGCTCGCACCTGCTGCATCTGGTCGAGGAGCTGTGCGACTCCGTGCTCGTCATCCAGAACGGCAGCTCCATCGCCTACGGCACGATCGACGATCTGAAGTGGCAGATCGCGCAGGGGCGCGGCGACGTGACGCTCGAGGAAGCCTTCCTTCGCATCACCAGCGAAGAGGCCGCGGCGAAATGACCGGCGCGCTGGCGTACATCGCCCTCGTCTCGATCAAGAACCGCGTGCTGATGGCGGTCCGCAAGCTCAAGAGCGCGCGGTACCTGATCTCCGCGCTCTTCGGCCTCGCCTACTTCGCCATGATGTTCGGCCGCAATATCGGCCGGAACTCGAAGAAGTTCTCCCTCGTGCTCGGCTTCGACACCATCGGCATGGACATCGCCGCCGGGATCATGTTCCTCATCCTGCTGGCCGTATGGGCCTGGCCGGTCGACGACGCCGGCGTGGAGCTCAGTGAATCGGAGATGCAGTTCCTCTTCTCCGCGCCGGTGAGCCGCCGCGGCATCCTCTTCTACAAGTTCATGCGCGCCCAGCTGCCGATCCTCATCAGCGCCGTCATGACCACGGTGATGATGGGCCAGTGGCGCAATGCGCTCGGCATGTGGTTCGTCTTCGCCAGCCTCTCGCTCTACATGACGATGGTGCAGCAGATGCGGGCCCGGCTGCGCCGCATGCACATCGGATTCATCGTCCGCCTCACCGTGGTCGTGTCGATCATCACCGCCGTCTCGTGGGTCAGCATTCACGCCGGCACCTTCAAGAATCCGCTGCTCGAGGCGCTGACCTTCATCCCCCGCTTCTTCGCCATGGCCGCGCTGCCGAACGTGCCGCTCCTCTGGCGGCTCCTCTCGTTCGTCGTCGTCTCGGTGCTCGGCGCGCTCTGCTTCCTCGTCTCGGCGTCGGTCGACATCGACTTCGAAGAGGGCTCGATGGCCATCTCGCGGCGCAAGGCGAACACCATCACGCGGCAGCGCAGCCAGCAGTCGGGTCAGTGGATGGCGTTCAAGCGCCTGCCGCCGCCGTTCCGCCTCGCGGCGACGGGAGCCCCCGACGTCGCCATCATCTGGAAGAACCTCATCGCGTCGTTGAGGATCGGGATGATGCCGATCGTCATCCTCTTCGCCGTCATGACGTTTCTCGTCGTCTTTTCGTTCTTCGTGCCCGAGGCGGCGAACAAGGTCTTCGGCCTCTGGATGCTCTTCATGTGCGCCATCATCCCGCTCCTCGGCGCGAACCTCTTTTCGCAGGACCTGCGCCTCGACATGACACGCATCGAGTACCTCAAGACCTTCCCGCTCTCCGGCGAGCGGATCGTCGTCGCGGAGATGGCCGCGCCGATGATCGTCATGTCGATCGTCGAGCTGATCTTCCTCGGCATCACCTCGCTCTATCTCCACTTCCGCATGCCGCCGGGAGGCATCGCGCGCTTCATCACGCCGCAGAGCATCGTCTGCGTCTTCATCTTCGCCGTCCCGATCTGCGCGATCCTCACCGTGATGCGCAACGCCGCCGTGCTCCTCTTTCCGGCGTGGACCCTCCGCTCGAAGGAAGAGCCGCGCGGCCTCGTCGTCACCGGCCAGCGCCTCGTCGTCGTGGTCGGCAATGCCATCGTCCTCGCCGTGACGCTCGTCCCCGCGGCAATCGTCTTCCTGCCGGCCGTCCTCATCGCGAACCGCTTCTTCTCCGGCAGCCCCGGCTTCCTCGCCGTCGCGTCGCTCCCCCCATTGGCCATCATCGCCGGCGAGGTGTGGCTGGGCGTGCGGATGCTGGGGAAGTACTTCGATTCGTTCGATGCGTCGAACGAGCTCGACCGGATCATGACGTAGGCGTCGTAATGTATTGCCATGCCACTCTCGGCAGACGACATCCGAACAGCGCTCTCCGCGCTCGGTGAAGAGCTGGCGCGCAACGACGACGATCGTGCAGAGCTCGTGATCGTCGGTGGAGCCGCGCTGGTGCTTCTTTTTCAGGCTCGTGAGAGCACCCGAGATGTCGATGCGTACTTCGTCAGGCCGGCGGCGTCGCGATTGCGCGATGCCGTGGAACGAGTTGCGATGCGTCTCGATCTCCCTGCCGACTGGCTGAACGACGGCGCGAAGGGCTACATCGTCGGATTGACGAAAGGCGAGCTACTCCATCAGTCGCCTTCGCTCCTCGTTCACGCCGCCTCGCTTCCGCAGCTGCTGGCCATGAAACTCGCGGCCTGGCGTGACGCAATCGACCGCGCCGACGCCGCATTGCTGCTCGGACAACTGAGCGGATCGCGGGAAGAGATCCGGGCGGCGCTCAAATCTTTCCTAGCACCCCACCAGCTTGACAAAGCCTCCTACGCCCTCGACGATCTGTGGGAGGCGTTGCATGGACATTCGTGAGCTCGTGCGCTGCATCCTTGCCGGCAATCTGCTGTCGGCGCGCCAATGGGTAGCGGACGCGAATCGCGCCAGCATGGCGTGGGACGAAGTTGGACGGCCGGAAGGACTGACGAAAACCGAAATGTCAGTCGCGGCCGGACTCGTCGAGCTTCTGGCGGCGCGCTCCGGTGGTACGCCACCATCCTGGACAGCAAAGGTCGGCGCTCTGCAGGAACCGGTCGTTCTCGATCCGGGTCTCGAGAAAATGCCTCGCTCGTTTGCGCGCGCGAAGAAGGAAGCTCCTGAGCCTCTCCGCAGACGCAATCTCGTGGCCTTGCCGGACTTCCTCGACGTCGCGTAGCGCGCCGGAATCCCTCCCCCCACCCCCACGTTCCGCAAAATAACTTGCGCCGGCTCCTCGTCCTCCTTGCGCTCCTCGCCACCCCCGCCCTCGCGGCGGATCTCGACGTCGTGCGCCAGCAGTACATCGGCTTCTACACGGCCGCCGGCGCCGACCGCGCCTCGCAGAGGATGCAGGCATCGCTCGGCGGCACGTACGACACGGTCCGCAACTACATTGCTCCCGGCTACCTCCGCGCGGACGGGAGCTGGGCGGACATCGACTACTCCGATACGCCGGACGGGAGCTGGTCGCCGTACGACCATGTCGAGCGGCTGGAGGTCATGGCGAAGGCGTACCGGATGCCGGGGCAACCGCTTTACGGCGATCCGCAGCTCCGCATCGCGATCGAAGCCGCACTTGCGTACGTCCCGAAGTTCTACGGCGCGACGACGGTGCCGACCGGCAACTGGTGGTTCTGGACGCTCGGCGTGCCGCTCGATCTCGGGCCGACGCTCGTCCTCATGCGCGGCGACATCAGCCAGCAGGTCTACGACGACTGCGTCACAACACTCACCGTCCACATCGGCCTGTCCCCCACCAGCCGCGGGCTCATCGGACCGGCGCCGGTCGGCGAGAACCTCGTCTGGTCGTGCTACACGCATCTCGCGCTCGCGTTGCTGCGCGACGACGCGACGATTCTGAACAACGTCCGCGACGCGATGGCCTCCGTGGCGATGCCGACGACCAGCGGCGACGGCGTGAAGCCCGACTCCGCGTTCCATCAGCACGGGCCGCAGCTCTACAACGGCGGCTACGGCGGCGCGTTCGCGGATGACATGGCGCGCTATGCCCTCATCACGCGCGGCACGAGCTTCACCTTCCCCACCGCGGCGCTCAACGCGGTCGCCGATTACATCGCCGACGGCATCGCCTGGACGCTCTACGGCAACTACTTCGACGCCTCGGTCACGGGACGCGAGGTCGTCCGTCCGACGACGAGTGGCATCGCCGGACTCGCCGCGCTGGTCGAGGCATCGCGGTTCGACTCGCCGCGCCGCGATGAGATCCGCGCCGCCGCCGCGAAGATGTCGCGCTCGTGGCCCTGGACGCTACCGCCGGAGCTCGCCGGCCTGGCGACGATCGCGGAACAGAGCTACACGCCCGGCGCGGCGTCGGGACACCGGCACTACTGGTCGAGCGACTACACCGTGCATCGCCGCGACGGCTGGTTCGCGTCGATCAAGATGTTCTCGTCGCGCACGAAGTCGGGCGAGAAGACGAACAACGAGAACCTCCTCGGATCGCGCCAGTCCGACGGCCGCCTCTACCTCGTCGTCGACGGCAACGAGTACTTCGGCCGCGACATCTGGCCGGCGCTCGACTGGTCGCGCCTCCCCGGCATCACGGTCGAGCAGAAGACCGGTGCCGCCGACGCGACGTTCGGCTTCGGCACGCGCACGCTCGCCGGTGGCACGGGCGACGGCAGGAACGGCGTCTCCGCGATGCAGCTCGCGCCGCTGAATTCCGCGCTGACGGCGAACAAGGCGTGGTTCTTCTTCGACGACGCGATCCTCTTCCTGACGAACGCGATCAACTGCCCGACGGCGAATCGCACGGAGACGATCGTCAATCAATGGCCGCTGATGAATCCGGGCGCGCCGCTGCTGACCGGCGACGGCTGGGCGTGGTGCGAGAAGGTCGGCTACGTCTTCCCCAATCGGGACGCGGTGAAGATCGACCGCACGACGCGCAGCGGAAGGTACGCGGCCCTCGGCGGCTCGAGCGATGCGACGACATACACGAAGTCGTTCGTGACGCTGTCGCTCGATCACGGCGCATACGCGGCGGGACGGACGGCCGAATACCTGATCGTGCCGAACGTCAGCGCAACCGCGCTGCAGAGCTGGGCCGCCTCGAATCCGATCACGATCCTCCGCAACAGCAGCGGCGTCTCCGCCGCGCGCGACAAGCGGACGAATGCGACCGGGATTGCGTTCTGGAGCGCGGGATCGTTTGCCGGATTCGCCAGCAGCGCGCCGCTCGTCGTCTACATGACCGATGACGGGTATCGCGTGACGATCTCCGCGGCCGATCCGACCTGCGCCACGACCGGCACGATCCGGCTCACGCTGCCGCCGGGATTCTCGCCTGCGTACATCGACGTGCCGGCGAACGGCGGGAAGACGTACATCGCGAGCGCGACGCGCAGCGTCAAGCGCCGCGCTTTCTAGAGCGCCGCGCGCCAGGCGTCGGCCACTTCACGCCCGAATGCGACGAAAAGCACGCGCTCGATCACGTCGCTCGTCGCCAGGAACGCCCGCGTTTCACGCACCGAGATCGCGCATGCTTCGTCGAGCGGATAGCCGTAGATGCCGCAGCTGATGGCCGGGAAGGCGATCGATCGCACGCCGTGCTCGGCCGCGAGCGCGAGACTGTTTCGATAGCACGACGCGAGCAGCTCGGCCTCGCCGTTCTTGCCGCCGCGCCAGACCGGACCGACCGTGTGGATCACGTGCTTCGCATGCAGCCGGTAAGCGCCCGTGATGCGCGCCTCGCCGGTCGGACAGCCGCCGATAAGCCGGCATTCGGCGAGCAGCTCCGGACCGGCCGCGCGGTGGATCGCGCCGTCGACGCCGCCGCCGCCGAGGAGCGAGCTGTTGGCGGCGTTCACGATCGCATCGACCGTGAGTCGGGTGATGTCGCTTTGAACGACTTCGATCATTTCTTGCGACCGAGCTTCACCACGATGTCGTACTCGCTCTTCGTTACCGGCTGGATCGAAAGGCGCGATCCCTTCTTCGTCACGACCATGTTCTCGAGCCCCTTCGTCTCCTTCAGGGTATCGAGCGACACGACGTGCGGGAAGGTGTCGACGTACTTGATCTCGACCATCACCCACGTCGGATCCTTCGGTTCCGGCCGCGCCTCGCGGCTCACCTCGGCCAGCCCGGTCACGCCCGACGGATCGGCATTCGACGCGTAGAACAGCACCTTGTCGCCGGCCTTCATCTCGTCGCGCATGAAATTGCGCGCCTGGTAATTGCGGACGCCTTCCCAGTTCGTGGTGCCGTCGCGCTTCAGATCATCGATGTTGTACGCGGAGGGCTCGACCTTCATCAGCCAGTGCTTCATGAACGCGCATTGTACTGACGCAGTGCCTCGCCCAGAATCGCGACCGCGGCGCGCAGGTCTTCTTCCTTTAGCACATACGCAATCCGCACCTCGCTCTTCCCGAGATCCGAGGCGTAGAAGCCGGACGCCGGGGCGATCATCACCGTGCCGCCGTCGTGCTCGAAGTCGGAGAGGAGCCAGGCGGCGAAGCGGTCGGCGTCATCGACCGGGAGCTTCGCGATGCAGTAGAACGCGCCTTCGGGCCTGGTGAGAAAAACGCCGGGGATCGTGCTGAGGCCTTCGAACAGCACGTCACGGCGGCGCTGATATTCGGCCACCACGTCGCGCGTGTAGTCGTCGCCGAGCGATTCCGCGCCGACGGCGATGAACTGCGCCAGTCCCGGCGGCGATAAGCGTCCCTGCGCCATCCGCAGGCACGCGGCATACACCTCGGCGTTGCGCGTCACGAGCGCGCCGAGGCGGATGCCGCAGGCGCTGTAGCGCTTGGAGAGACTGTCGACGACGATCACATGCTCGTGCGCGTCTTCCAGCTCCAGCGCGCTCATCGCGCGGCGGCCGTCGTAGACGAACTCGCGGTACACCTCGTCGGAGATCAGGAAGAGATCGTGCTCGCGGCAGAAGTCCGCGATCATCCGCAGCTCGTCGGGCGAGTAGACCGTGCCGGTCGGATTGTTCGGATTGCAGAGCACGACGATGCGTGTGCGCGGCGTCAGCGCGCGCTCCCACACCTCGCGCGACGGAACGTGGAAGCCGTCGCGGCCGCGGCTCGTCACCGGGACGATGTCGAGACCAGCCATCGTGGTGAAGGCGCGGTAGTTCGCGTAGAACGGCTCCAGCATCAGCACTTCATCGCCTTCGTTCGCGCAGGCCATGAAGGCGAAGAGGAGCGCCTCGCTGCCGCCCGTCGTGGCGAGGATCTGCGTCATGTCGAGCGACACGCCGACGCGCCGCTCGTAGTAGTGCTGCAGCGAGCGGAGGTACGCGGGCGTGCCGGTCGACGGCGAGTACTCCAGCACGAGCTCGTCGAGCTGCTTGAGGCGATCGCGTAGACAGGCCGGCGTCTCGATGTCCGGCTGGCCGATGTTGAGGTGATAGACGCGCGTGCCGCGCTCCTTCGCCGCCTCCGCCAGCGGCGCCAGCCGCCGGATCGGCGAAGAAGGCATCAGACGCGCGCGCCGGGATAGCGTCAGTCCCTTCGCGGCGTGCTTGACCGTTTCTTCATCGATGATCGTCATTGGTTGCGGGGCAAGCATTGTTGTGCTTGCTCATATTCCCTTGAGACTGCTGAGACTGCGAACGACATGCCGTGCGGACGACCGCAGCGCCTCGCTGCCGGCAGAGTGCGGCGGCAAGCCGCCGCACTCCGCGTCTTCGCGCGCGTCCTCAGTGACTCAGCAACTGCTCCCTGACGTATTCGAGAATCGTCTTCTGCAGGTCGTACACGAGCTTGGGATCCCGCACGCCGTGCTGCGACTTCGGATAGAGCTTCATCCGGAACGGGATCTGCTCCTTCTCCAGCTCGTACACGAACTGCGTCGTGTTCTGCGGATGGACGTTGTCGTCGATCGCGCCGTGCAGCAGCAGGAGGTTGCCGTGGAGCTCCTTCGCCGACCAGCGCGGCGCGGTCGACTTGTAGCCGTCGGCGTTGTGCTGCGGCATGAGCATGTAGCGCTCGGTGTAGATCGAGTCGTAGTTGCGCCAGTCGGAGACGGTGCCGCCGGCGATGCCGGCGATGAAGCGCTTGCTGTGCGTCATCGCGTACGTGGTCATGAAGCCGCCGTAGCTCCAGCCGTAGGTCATCACGCGCGAGCCGTCGATCCACGGCTGCGACGTGAGCCAGTCGAGGCCGTCCTCCATGTCGCGCAGCTCGACCTCGCCGAGGCGCTTGTAGACCGGCCATGCGGCAAGGGCTCCCCTGCCGCTCGATGAGCGGTTGTCGCAGATCCAGACCACGACGCCCTGCTGCGCGACGAGCTGCAGGAACGTGATCATCGTCCCGCGCCACGCGTTCGTCACGGTCTGCGCGTGCGGTCCGCCGTAGTGGTACTCGTAGACTGGGTACTTCTTTGCCGGATCGAAGTTCGACGGTTTGATGATCAGCGCGTCGAGCATCACGCCGTCGCGCGCCTTCACCTGCAGAAACTCGGGACGCGGGAGGTTGTAGTCGTTGAGCGCGGCGGCGAGGTTCTCGTCGACGACCTTCACCACGGAGCCATCGGCGCGATGGAGGCGCGCCTGATTCGGCGTGAAGAGATCGCTCCAGTTGTCGACGAAGTACGCGAACGACGGGCTGAATTTCGCGGAGTGCGTGCCCGCCTTTTCGGTGAGGCGCTGGAAGCCGGAGCCGTCGAGCTTGATGCGATCGGCGTCGCTGCCGAGGTGCGTCCGCTCGGTGGAGGCGAAATAGATCCAGCCGTTCTTCTCGTCGACGCCATGCAGCTCGCTGACCTCCCAGTTGCCGTTCGTCACCTGGCGGATCAGCGTGCCGTCGGCCTTGTAGTGATAGAGGTGCTGGAAGCCGGTGCGCTCGCTCTGCCAGAGGAACGAGCCGTCCGCGAGGAACGACGGATTGTCGAGCGCGGAGACCCATGCCTTCGTCGTCTCGTGGATCAGCGTCTTGCCGTCGGACGTATCGAGATCGAGCCATGTCTGCTCGCGGTCCTGCACCTCGTACGTCAGCAATGAGCCGTCGCCGTTCCAGCCGACGCGGACGATCAGGATGTCGCCCGCAAGGCGATCGTTGTCGACGGTGACGACCTCGCCGCCGGCCGCGGGCGCGATCATCAGCTTCACCTTCGGATTCGTATCGCCCGCCTTCGGATAGTTGTACGTCGCGGCGACCGGGTGATACGGGATCTCGTCGACGGTCGGATAGGTCGGGACGCCGTGCTCGTCGAAGTGGAGGAACGCGATCCGCTTCGAGTCGGGACTCCACCAGTAGCCGCGCTTCGTGCCGCGGCCGTAGATCTCCTCGTCGTACACCCAGTCGAGGATGCCGTTGAGGATCTGGTCGCTGCCGTCGGTGGTGAGCTGCCGCTCGGTGCGCGTGGCGACGTCGACGACGAAGAGGTCGTTCGCCCGCACGAACGCGACGCACGTGCCGTCGGGACTGAACACCGGCAACTCTTCCGCCGCCGGCGTCGAGGTCAATCGCGCCGCCGTCTGCTTCACGAGCGAGTAGAGGAAGAGATCCTTGCCCGCCTCGACGACGACCACGTTCTTCTTCGCATCGAAGTTCTGCGCCTTGCTCTTCGCCGCTTCTTTCGCGTCGTCATCGGAAACGCCCGCCTGCACCAGCGCCTTCTGGAACACCGCGCGATCGAAGAACGCCTGCGCCTTCCCCGTCTTCACGTCGAAGCGCTGCCACTCGACGACGTCGCCTTTCTGGTCGGTCCGCGGCCAGATGAAGGTGGAGTCGTCGAGCCACAGAAAGCCGCTCTGGATCGCCCCGCTGAAGTAGACCTTCGTCGACGGGTTGTAGATCGTCTCGAGCGTGATCTCCTTCCGCTGCGCAAGCGCGGGGAAGGAGAGGAGAAGAAGGAGCGGGAGAAGCGCGCGTTTCATGGGGCGCCACTTTATCAATGGCCGCCGATCGAATTCACTGTCCTCCAGATGAGACTCATCCCATCCGCGATGGCATTCATCCCATCCGCGGATGGGATTGATTGTCCTCAAAGCGAGACTCATCCCATGCGGCATGGCATTCATCCCATGGGCGATGGCATTCATCCCATGCGCGATGGGATTCATTGTCCTCAAAGTGAGATTCATCCCATCCGGCATGGCATTCATCCCATCTGCGATGGGATTCACTGTCCTCCAGGCGAGACTCATCCCATCGCGGATGGGATGAATGTGCCCACGGCCCACATGAATGCCATGCGGCGTCGGATGCATGCGTCGATCGGGCTTTTGATCGTCCATAGGCCGGGTTTGTTTCGCTCACGCGCGGCCATTCAAGTGCCGCGGCGAGGCAAGGAATTGGACGAGCGCGATTCGAGATGTGCGCTTGCCATGTCTTCGCGCTGCCGCGTGAGAATGGCGCTCACCGTCGTTGCTGTCGCTTCCTGCCTGCGCCATGTCCTGCATCGCTACCTTCCCGAGTGGGGCCGCGCTTACCCGCAAAGAAGGCGCGCGCAACCCGGCGCTCTCTGTGTCTCGGCTCCGCATCGTACGCGTGTTCGTCGAGGCGCTCGTCTCGGTTCGCTTTCGATCGAGGACGCTGCGACGTTCGCTCGAAACCTCCGTATCCATCGCGACCGTCTATCGATCCTCTGAGGTGTCGTACTTCATCAATGAGGAGAGGTGCGCTGCGAGGCGTCATCCGCAGACATCTTTATGGACTGGCGAATCCCGCTGTGCGAGGAGTTCGTGCTGCTCCTCCCTGAGAGGGGCTCGCGGCGAAGCTGTTTCATTCGGCGTTCGTGGACGTGATCTGGCGCGGTTGGGGCTGGGATAGGGACATTTGTCATCGGTCGGCATACCGCCTATCTTGAGTCATGTCTTACTGGTACTTCATGAGCTACGCGCGCTTCGACAAGAGTCAGCTGCTGATCAAGTTCCATCAGGATCTCTGCGAGCAGGTTCTTCTCCAAGAGTACATGCCGCCCGAAGACGCCGGGTTCTTCGATGGCGACGCCATCAAGCTGGGCGACCCTTGGAAGCAGGACCTGGCGACGGCATTGGGAACCAGTCGTGTTCTGGTCGGACTCTGCTCTCCTGCCTACAGCAACAGCGAATATTGCGGAAAGGAATTCCAGATTTTTCTGGAGCGCCAGGAGGCATATATCCGGTCTGCGGAGCGCGCCGAAAAGGTTGTCGATCCTGCCCTGCGGGTGATCTTTCCGATCCTGTGGGGACCTCCGCGTGCCGAGTTTCCCGACGCCGTGAAAGCCCTTCAATATACGGATGACGAGTTCCCTGCCATTTACAGCGAACAGGGATTGCAGCTCCTGATGAACCGCAGCAACCTGGCGGACGATTACGCGGAATTCGTACGGGTGCTGGCTACGAGGCTGGTAGCGGCCGGCCGAAGCCATGTCATGCCCCGTCTGGAGACGGTCCTTCCGATCGAGGAAGTGCGGGATGCCTTTAAGCGCCCCGGCCTGGCCGCCTCAGCTCCACGCGCGAAGGGAGCCGGCAGCAGCAAGTGGGCGAATTTCGTCTTTGTCGCCGCACGATCCGAGGAATTGGAGGGTCTGAAGGCAGGTGTCGAAGGGTATGGAGGCGGCGCGGAGTGGCAACCCTATTGGCCCGATGATGAAGACCCGGTGTTTCTGATGGCTCAGGACGCAGTCAATAAATTGAAGTTGTTTATCCGCGAGCTCCCGCTCTCCGGTAACCTGAAACAGGACCTGAGCGATGCGGAGCGGAACAACGAGATCGTGATGATCATCGTCGATGCATGGAGTATCCAGCTCCCGCAATACAGCGAGTTGATTGGTATGTACGATCGGATCACGTTATTGAACTGTGCGCTCCTGGTGCCCGTGAACGAAGCGGAGCCCGAAACGGCTCAGAAGCGGGACCAGTTGCGCGACGCGATGAAGGAGGTCTTCAAATACAAGACCAAAGTCAGTCAGGGCATCTACTTTCAGAACGCAATTGCGTCGGCGAAAGACCTCCGCGACGGACTGCTCACGACCATGAGCCAGATCCGGTTGGACAGAATGAATGAGCAAATGGCGGCCTCCAGCACGTCGAAACAGACGGTCCAGAGCGAAGTCCTGGAGCGCGGCGCGAGGGAGAAAGGGATCGACGTCAAACAGCCCGCGGCGGTCGCCGTCCCCACGGAGAGATGATCTCGATGACCAAGGCTCCTGTGGCACCCGAGATCATCACGTTCTATTCATACAAGGGCGGAACCGGACGTTCCATGGCCCTGGCGAACGTGGCGTGGATCCTGGCGAGCAACGGGAAGCGTGTGCTGTTGCTGGACTGGGACCTCGAAGCGCCCGGCCTGCATCGCTACCTTCACCCGTTCCTGCAGGATAAGACGTTGACGTCCTCGGAGGGCATCATCGATTTCGTGCTGGAGTTCGCGTTCGAGGCGTTGTCCGGAGACGGCAAGCCGGACGACAATTGGTATGTACCGCACGCGAACATTCTGCGCTACGCGACCTCGCTGGAATGGAATTTCCCGGCGCCCGGAACGATCGATTTCATTTCCGCCGGACGTCAGGGACCGGATTACGCAACGCGCGTTAATTCCTTCAACTGGGAGAATTTTTACAAACAGCTCGGCGGCGGACTCTTTCTCGAAGCGGCCAAGATAAGCATGGCCGGATATGACTATGTGCTGATCGACAGCCGTACTGGCGTGAGCGACACGTCGGGCGTGTGCACCGTTCAGATGCCTGACCGTCTCGTGGTGTGTTTCACGCTCAACTCTCAGAGTATCGAGGGCGCCGCAGCCGTCGCGGAATCCGCGCAGAAGCAGCGGCAAAAGCCGGACGGCACTCCCGGATTGAAGATCTTTCCGGTGCCCATGCGGGTCGAACTCTCCGAGAAAGACAGGCTCGAGCTGGGCAACGAGATCGCCCGCGACCGATTCAATCCTATGCTCTGGCACTTGTCGCCCGAGAATCGCGACGCCTATTGGAGCAGCGTACGTGTGCTCTATCAGCCCTTCTATGCATACGAAGAGGTGCTGGCCACGTTCGGCGATAAACCTTCGTCGGCGGAGGCCGTCATATTGCCATCAATGGAGGCGTTGACCCGATACATTACGGACCAGCAAGTCCGGCAGTTTCCGCCTCTCGACGAAGCGAAACGGCTGGAAGTGAGGAATCAGTTTCTCCGGCAGCCGAAGCGCGTCGCGGCGCCTGCGGCCACAGGCACCGCTTCCTGGATCTTCTACTTGAGCTACGCCCACTCGAACGCGGATCCGACGCTGAAACGCTTTTTCCAGGACCTCGAGCGCGAGGTGGAAGTGCGCATCGGCAGGAGCACACGCATCGGCTTCTTCGACCCGAGCGTGATCAGTGCTGGTGAGGGATGGAATGAGGTAGTCGAGCACGCCCTCCGGACGAGCCGAATTCTGGTGAGCCTTATATCGCCTGCCTATGTGAACAGCGCGTACTGCGGGAAGGAATTCTCCGTTTTCCAGCAGCGCGCGCGGCTGGCCCTCGATCAGGCGAAGGAGACGATGGCCATTCTGCCCATTATCTGGGTCCCATTGAGAGACAAGCTGCCTTCCGCTGTCGACCGGATTCAAATCGATAATCTGCGCTTCCCGCGCGAATACTCCGAGGACGGACTACGGGTGCTGATGCAATTGCGCAGGCACGAAGACGTTTATCACGAGTTTATCTCTGTGCTGGCCGAGCGGATCGTGTACATCTGGGAAAGCGGGCCCCTCCCTCTGCTGGATAACCTCCCATCGCTCGACGAAATCCCCAACGCATTCGAAACGCGACTGGAGGACCGGTCTGCGAACAGGGCGAGCCCACAAAATGTCGAAGGCGTATTTGTCGTGGGCTCTCAAGCAGAGATGAAAGGCGTTCGCGCTGACGTGAGCAGCTATGGATCGGAAGGGACGCCTTCGTGGTATCCGTTTCGCCCGCCCGTCGACTATGACATCCGTCTCGTCGTGCAGCAGGTGGCCACAGAGGCGCAGATGTATTGCTCGATTTCCCCGGCCAGCTCAGATCTTCCGAGCCGGATCGAGCAGGCGGATCGGAACAACACCCTCGTCGTTCTCATCGTCGATCCCTGGGCCCTTTTGATCCCGGCATATCAAAGTCTGATGGCCCAGTTCGACCGCGTGACCTCATTGAACACAGCCGTGCTGGTCGTCTGGAGCGTCGACCCGGAAACCGAGAAGCGCCAA
>Ga0193696_1000204_pt1 | contig 23494 bp, 15 predicted proteins | sample L3m1metaG_FD_145074 | JGI IMG/M metagenome (GOLD analysis project Ga0193696, IMG submission 145074) | Soil microbial communities from a riparian zone of the East river system, Colorado, United States - L3m1 | ecosystem: Environmental > Terrestrial > Soil > Riparian zone | place: USA: East River... | reverse complement strand
GGTGCCCGCCACGCTCCACGCGCTGGCGGACACACTGCGCCGGCAGTACTACGCGGACTCGCCGCGCTGGACGCTCGGGATGCTGCCGATCAAGGACGATCTCGTCCGCGACACGCGGCCGATTGTGCTCGCCGTGTTCGGCGCCGTCGGGCTGGTGCTCCTCATCGCCTGCGCGAATGTCGCCAATCTGCTCCTCGGGCGCGCCGGCCACCGCAGGCGGGAGCTCGCGGTGCGCGCAGCCGTCGGCGCGGCCCCCGGGCGCCTGCGCCGTCAGCTCCTGATCGAGACCGCGGTGCTCGGATTGCTTGGCGGCGCGGCCGGCGTCCTCGTGGCGGCGGCCGCCGTTCCTGTGCTCGGCCGCGTCATCGCTCAGACGTTTCCTCGTGTCGACGCGCCACGCCTGGACATCCTCGCGCTCGGGTTCGCGCTGGTGGCGTCGAGCGCCAGCAGTCTGCTGTTCGGATTGATTCCCGCGTGGCAGCTGTCGCGCCACGACGTGCGTTCGATTCTCACCGAGGAATCACGCAGCGGCAGCCGAAGGCATACCGGTCATTGGCTTGTCGCCGCGGAGCTGGCGCTGGCATTCGTCGTTCTCGTCGGTGCCGGATTGCTGACCAGGAGCTTCGCCATGGTGACAGCGGTCGACCCCGGGTTCGGCGTGGATCATCGCCTGACCGTGCGGGTGTCGCTTCCGCTAGCGCGCTATGCGGCTGCGCCGCAGCGGATGGCGTTCTATACCCAGTTGTTCGGTCGCGTGTCCGCGCTGCCGGGCGTGCGGGCCGCCGGCGGTGTCTCGGAACTCCCGCTCAGCGATCTGAAGAACATGGGGACGTTCGAGATCGAAGGGCGCGCCGTGCCGCGCGGCGCCGACTTCCCGCACGCCGACTGGCGGTCCGCGTCGCCTGGCTACTTCAAGACGATGAGCGTGGGGCTCGTCGCCGGCCGGTTCTTCGAGGATCGCGACGCCGGCGATGCACCTCGTGTCGCGATCGTCGACGAAGTGGCCGCGTCGAAGTACTGGCCGGGCGAGAGTCCGATCGGCCGGCGGATCACGATCGACGACGTCGCGCAGAGGAACTGGCGCGAGGTGGTCGGCGTCGTTCGCTCGGTGCACCACGATTCGCTGGAGGCGGCGTCCCGCGGGACGCTGTACTTCCCGCTCGCGCAACGGACCACGGGTGGCATCTACGCCGTCGTCCACACCGATGCGGATCCGTTGTCGCTCTTGCCGTCGCTCCGCGCAAGTGTTCGCGCGCTCGATCCCGATCTGCCGCTCTACGACGTGCGAACGCTCGACGACCGTCTCAGCGACACGCTCGGTCGGCGACGGATCGCGACCTGGCTGATCGGGGTGTTCGCGTCGCTCGCGCTGGCGCTCGCCGCGGTCGGCGTCTATGGCGTGATGTCGTACGACGTCAGTCAGCGCGCGAAGGAAATCGGCATTCGGATGGCGCTTGGCGCCGACAGCCGTTCGGTGCTGGCGATGGTCGTCGGCGGCGGGCTGAGGATGGCCCTGACCGGAATTGTCGGCGGCGGCGTGCTCGCGCTGCTGTTGACGCGGCTCGCGGGTGGTCTGTTGTTCGGGGTATCAGGCCACGATCCCGTGACGTACGCAGCTCTCGCGGTTGTACTGACAGCGCTGTCGGCGGCGGCCGCGTACGCGCCCGCGCGCCGCGCCAGCGCTGTCAACCCGGTGGAAACCCTGCGCTAGCTCTAGCGGCTCGCCCCCGGATCGTACGGATCGGCCTGCGCTTCCGGATGACCTGGCGCTGGATCGCCGCGGCGACCGGGATGGCTGTCGCCGGTGCCGTCAGGGATGTTCGGCCCGAGGCTCACTTTTCCTTTGCCGATCTCTTTCATCAAGTAAGGCACCAGCAGCGCGAGCGCCAGGCCGATTGCGATGACGATCCCCGCAAGCATCGCGGGTCCGGGATATTCCCATGCAATGAGCAGCTCGACAGCGGACATACGTCCACCTCCGCCAACTCAACACGCAACGCGCGTGCCTTTGTGCAGTCTGCCGCGACGGTTGGAGCCCGACCGTTCACTGCTGGCAGCCCCTTTGAACCTCTATGCCGTTCGGAGGTCAGCCATGGCCGTCGTGCGTGCGCTCCTCATCAGCATTCTGATCATCCTGGTGGCGTTCGTGGGTTTCGCTTACTGGAGTGGGACCGCGTACTACCACGTCCCGCGCCTGGCGCCGTCCGCGGTGGCAGGGACCAGCGGGGTTTTGGACGACGCGGAGATCTCGTCCAAGATCAAGGCGAAGATGGTGCTCGACGACTATGTGAAAGCGCGTTCCATTAGTGTGAACACGAAGGACGGAACCGTCACGCTTCGCGGCGTTGTCCGATCCGTCGACGAGCACGAACGTGCCCTGACGCTGGCGCGCGACACGGTCGGCGTGACGCAAGTCGTCGACGAACTGCGGGTTGAAGCACAGTAGCGATTCGCCGGTACAGCAAAAGCCCCGCGCGAGGCGGGGCCTGAAAAGTCGCGACGACATTCGCGACCTAAGCGGATTTGTCAGCTTTTCCAGTGCGAATCGCCGAGGTGACAGACGATTTCTGGTACTCCGACACACGCACCTCTTCGACCTGGATCACCTTGTTCGGCGCGCTCACGATGTCGCGGCTCTCGACACGAGACGCCGACTTGTACAAGTCGTTGACTGTCATACCTTTTTCAACTGTAACGTTTTCCCACAAAAACGGCAATTCCGCTCACCGCCCGGAGAACGACCTCTTGTCGAGCCGGCGTGAAGAAGTCTCGCTTGCTCGCGTCGAGGTACAGGATCGCTTCCACGCGATCGTGGTCCGCGTCGTAGAACGGAACGGCCATCCATTCCATCGCGGCGGGATTCGATCGCCGCGCCTGATCGGGGGTGTAGTTCCACTCGGTAATCAACTCCTGTAGATAAAGCTCGTAGTCGTCGTTCGCTCGACGCCCCACCAGCACCACGTTCTCACGATAGGCTTTGCCGATAATTCCGGCGTTTGCCGGGAAACGTCGGCCGATCCTCCCGCTTTTCGGGGTGACGCCGACGTAATCAGTCACTTGCTCCAACATCTCCTCGACCGGCACGTGGACGGCGAGCCGAAGCGTGACCGGTGGATCGAGGTTCGACGGATCGAGCACGGCATGCAGCGTGTACAGGCACCCCTCGAGCTCGTGCGTTGAGTCCTTTTTGCGTGCCGCAGCGAGGCCGATGATGTGTTTGCAGACGGTGACTGCCACGACGCCGACAGTTCCACAAAAGACAATCGTCGCCAGTCTCCATCTGTTCGTCGTCCAGTAATTCCACGCGGAGGAGAACCCGATCACCGATGCGAAGATGGCAATCAGAACGTCGTAGGCTGCCGTCTGCGTAAAGAGCCACCGAACGCCCTGCGGCGGGCGAGGAATCGGCATAAACGGCGGTCTCAGATTCTCGAGGGATTCTGGTGTTGGGGTGGATGACGGGACTCGAACCCGCAACCTCTGGTGCCACAGACCAGCGCTCTAACCATTGAGCTACACCCACCATGTGGCGGGCACCGCAAATTGGTAGATTATCAGACTTCCGAGTCTTCGACCGCCGGCGGGTCGCTGTCGGTCATCTCGGCGAGCACACCGTTCTTGATCTGGGCGCGCAGGAGATAGATGTGGCTGGCGCGCTCGCCTTTGGCTTCGTACATCAACTTGTCCGCGCGCTGAATCAGGTCCGCGGCGAGGCGGCGCGCGATGAAGCGGCGGTCGGCGACGCGTCCCAGCCACAGGCAGACGACGCCGACGTCGACGTGCACGGGCTGTACGGACAGCCGGCGGTCTTCGAGCGCCCAGTCGTAGCGCTCGACCGCCTCGCGGAAGCGCTCGCCGATCGAATGCGCCTGATGACACTCGGCGAGGTCTGGAATGAGAAAGCAGAACTCGTCGCCGCCGAAGCGGGCGTGGAGATCCTTGGACCGGTGTTCGTCCTCGGGCGTGCGCGCGGCCACGCGCTCTTGAGCGAGGAGGTCGTCGGACCGGGCCTGTTCGCGGAGCAACGCCGCCACGCGCTCGATGATCTGGTCGCCCACCGCATGGCCGAGCGCGTCGTTGTACCACTTGAACCCGGTGATGTCGACGAGACCGACGGCGCACCAGCGCCCGCGCTGCTCGAGCGCCAGGAATGATTCCAGCTGCTCGGTGAACCGCGCGAAGTTCATCAGCTTCGTCTTCGGGTCGCGATGCGACTTGTCGGTGAGGTCGTCGACCAGGGCTTCGAAGTACCGCGAAATGCTGCTGACGGTCGCGTCCTTCGCCGAGAGCTCGGTTCGGACGTGCGCCATCTTGTTCGCGAATCCCGCGGACAGCGCCTGGACGGCTTCCTGCTTGGATTCCTGCCAGAGCCGCTCGTGCCGGGTGAACACGGCGTCGATGGCGGCGAGGAGCGCCGTCTCGACATCCGCCGCCAGGTGGAGATGCTCGCGCACCCATCCCTGGAGCTCGCTCCGGGTTTCGGGCAACGGCCCGGGGGCGATCACTGGTTCCCGCCTCATGACTGCGACACGGCCCTTACAAAGGTCGTACCTGAAAAGTGCATCGGAATCAGGCGTCCTTTTGGGGCGAGTCTGAAAAACCCGAACGGCGGTATGTCTCAACAGGCCGTTCCATTCTCAATTCTGGCAGTAGTAAACCTACCTCATGCGCGCGTTCGGGCTATCTCGTCCTTGAACCTGCTCGTGGATGAGCTGAATACTGTTGAGCGGATTGCCGCCGCTATCCCGCGGCGACCCGCGTCAGCGTCGACACGAGCCGTTCGGTTTCGATGTTCAGGGCCCGCCAGGCGTCTTCATGGCGATCGAAGGTGGCGGTCCGGCCTATCTCCTCGAGCGTCCGCGCGGCGCTGACGACGCCGTCCGCTTCGAAGTTGGCAGCCGCGCCCTTCAAGCCGTGCGCGGCGCGCCGCAGCGACTCGCCGTCGCGCTGTTCGATCGCTTCGCGAATCTTTTCGAGATGACGTGGCGCGTCGTCGACGAACAGCTTGCTGATCTCGGCGAGCAGCTGACGGTCGCCGCCGACGCGAGCCAGGACGTTGTCGGAGATTTCTGACGGCGGCGGCAGATCCGGCTCAGCCGGTGGCTGTCCCGCGGCCAGGTGTTCGACGAGCGCGCACAGCCGTCGCGAGTCGAGCGGCTTCGTCAGGTATTCGTCCATGCCGGCCTCGAGGCATCGCTCGCGATCGCCTTTCATCGCATGCGCGGTCATCGCGATGATCGGCACGTGCGCCCCGGTCGGGCGCTCGCGTTCGCGGATGACGCCGGTCGCCTCGAATCCGCCCATTTCGGGCATCTGCACGTCCATCAGGACGACGTCGAAGGGCCGGGCGGCCATCGCGTCGAGCGCTTCGCGGCCGTTATTGGCAATGGTGACTCTGTGACCGCGGCGTTCGAGCAGCGTCGCCGCAAGCCGCTGATTGACCACGTTGTCCTCGGCCAGCAAGAGGCGCAGTCGCCGCTCCGGCAGATCGGTGGGCAGCATCGATGCCGGCAGGGCGGCGCGTTGACCGACGTCGCGGCACAGCGCGTGCCCGATGGCCGTCAGCAGGTCGCGCTGGTCGACCGGTTTCGTCAGGTGGTTGGCAATGCCGACCCTGCGGCAGCGAGCCGTCTCGCCATACTGGCCCGAGGAGCTCAGCATCATGATCGTCGCGCCGGCGATCGGCGCCTCGTCACGGATGCGGCGCGCGACCTCGAAGCCGTCCATTTCCGGCATGTTCGCGTCGAGGAGGACGAGCGGGAACGGGCGGCCCTGAGCGCTGGCGTCCAGGAGCGCGCGCAGCGCGGACGCGCCGCTGTCGGCGACCGTCGGGCGCATCTTCCAGCGGACCAGCAGGTCGTGCATCACGCGGCGGTTGACCGGGTTGTCGTCGACCACCAGCACGCGGAGATCGGTCAGGTCGAGCGGCGCCAGTTCGACGCGCGCGTCGCTGACGCCCAGACGCGCCGTGAAATGGAACGTGCTGCCCTCGAGCGGTGCGCTCTCCAGCCAGATCCGGCCGTCCATCAGCTCGACGAGCGTCGACGAAATCGCCAGCCCCAGACCGGTCCCGCCGAATTTGCGCGTCGTCGAGCCGTCGGCCTGCTTGAACGGCTCGAAGACCGCCCGCTGCTTCTCCGGCGGGATGCCGATGCCGCTGTCGCTCACGAAATAGTGGAGCACGTGGGAGTCCTGCGTCGATGACTCGAGTTGCACCTGGACCAGCACCTGGCCGCGTTCGGTGAACTTGATCGCGTTGCCAACGAGGTTGACGATGACCTGCCGCAATCGTCCCGGGTCGCCGACGACCGCGCTCGGCACGTCGGACAGCACGTGACAGACGACCTCGAGCCCTTTCTGCTCTGCGCGAAGCGCCAGCGGTTTCAGCAGCTCCGCCAGATGATCGCGGACCGAGAAGGGGATCGACTCGAGCTCGAGCTTGCGCATCTCGATCTTCGAGAAGTCGAGGATGTCGTTGAGGATGCTCAGGAGCGAGTCGGCCGAGCTTTTGGCCATGCCGAGATACTCGCGCTGCTCGGGCGTCATCGGCGTGTCGAGCGCGAGCTCGGTCATGCCGATGATGCCGTTGAGCGGCGTGCGAATCTCATGGCTCATGTTCGCCAGGAACTCGCTCTTGGCCTGGTTCGCTTCCTCCGCGACATGCGTTGCCGTGACGAGCTCCGCGGTGCGCTCCCGCACTTTGCGATCGAGGTCTTCGGTCAGCGCGCGCAGCTCGGTGTTGAGGTGCTCGCGCTGGACCAGCGCCTGTTCGAGCTGCTGGTACGAGTCGGCGAGGCGCGTCTGCATCCCGTGGACGTCGCCGAGAAGCTCTTCGATCTCGACTGGAGGATTGGCGGTCAGCCGCGCCTCGGCCGGGCCGCCGTGGGCCGAGATGTTGCGAACGATCGTCACCACCTCTTCGAGCGGGCGGGTCACGCCGCTCGCGAACTGGCGCGCTCCGAGCACGGCGCCGCCGAGGGCCAGCAGCACCAGCAGCACCGTCAGCGCGTAGTAGCCGGTCCACTGCAGGCGGAGATTGACGAGTGGCTGCTCGACGAACACCCTCCAGCCGGCTGGCGCGACGATCGCCGACGCGGCAAGCTGGGCGCGCACGCGTCCGCCGAATTCCTGCCGCTGGTAACGGAACGTATTGGCGCCGGCCTGCGCGCCGGCGACGACCAGCGCGTCCTGCGCGACGTCCTGCAGGGCGGCATAGCCCGCTTCGGCGCTGGTGTAGATGACGCGATCGTGCTGGTCGACGACGGTGACGCGCGCGTCCGGCAACGTGCGAAAACCTTCGACGAAGCGTTCGAACTTCGAGAGATCCAGCGATCCGCCGACGACGCCGGCGACCGCGCCGTCGTCGTCGAGCATCGGGACGGCGATGGTGACGATCGGCACGTGTGACAGGCGTCCGAGGATGACGTCGGAAATCGCCATCTTCTTCGTCCGCACCGCTTCGATGAAGTACTCGCGATCGCTGACGGTCGGCGACGTCGATCGCGGCGGGTAAATCTCCCGAACCACTCCGGTCCGGTCGGCGACGAGCAGCGTGATGAAGCCGGGGTAGACCTTGTGGTATTCCGTCAGCAGCTGCTGGCGATCCACCGAATCGAGCTTCGGCTGCCGCACATTGACGGTGAGCGATTCCACGGCCTGGACGTGGTTGCTGACGTAGGAAGCGATGTGGTCGCTGAGCGCCGCGACGGCTTCCCGCAGCCGCCCGCTGCCGTCCGCTTCCTGTTTGGCGGCCGTCACCTGGTTGCCGACGGCTGCCAGCAGCAGCAGCGGCAGCGTGGCGACGAGCACGAACGCGTGAAACGCGAATTCGCGGAGATGGCGCCGCGCGGTCGGCCGCTCGTACGCCGCGATGCGTCGCGAGAAATCGCTGATGGCAATCACATCCGCGAACACGACGGCGACCAGGCCGTTGAGCGGCAGCTGCAGCGCGATCGGGACAATCGATTGCCTCAGCGAAGACAGACCGAGGAGGCGCGGCGCGATTAGCATCGCGACCGAGAGGCAGGACCACAGCAGGACGCCGGCCACCAGCGGTGACCGTCCGCGCCTGGCGAAGGCTCCGATCAGCGCGGCTTCCGCACTGAGAAAGGTGACGACAGCGACGAGGGCCATGGCGACCGGCGTCTTCATGGCGAGTCCGCCGATCACCGCGGCGAGTACTCCAAGCGATGGTCCGAACAGAATGGCGATTGGCAGCGTGACGGCGCGTCCGAGCAGCAGCGGGGCGACGGCGGCGCCGGGGACCGCGTTCAAGCCGAAACCGACCGCCCCGCACAGCAGGGCAAGGCCGACGCGTCGAGCAGGCAGGCGATCCATGGCTACCACTGGTTATCGGATGGCGCACGGATTTGCAGCTTCCATTCCACGGGATTGTCAGCACAGCACTGCACAGACTCTCGCAGTTCGGAACAGTTTGCGCGGCCGTCGGGCGCACAGTGTGCGGGAACGGCGCACCCGCGCCCACCCGACGTGTGCGCTGCTGGATCCGGCTTCCCGAGCCGACACGTATCTCGGGGATTTCGCGAACGTGGCGTGGCAGCCGGTTTGCTCCCCCGGACCACCGACATCCGAGGCGGCATGCACGTACTGATTGCAGAAGACGATCGCGTGACCGGCGAGATCCTCGCGCGGACCCTGCAGCGCTGGCACTACGCCACCACGGTCGTGAGCGACGGCGCCCAGGCGTGGGACCATCTGCGCGTCTCGATGGCGCCGACGCTGGCGATCCTCGACTGGATGATGCCGCAGATGGACGGGCCGGAAGTGTGCCGGCGCGTGCGCGCGGAGCTGCCGCTCGCGCACATGTACCTGCTGCTCGTCACCGCGCGCGAAGGCCGCGGCGACGTCATCGCCGGCCTCGATGCCGGTGCCGACGACTACATCATCAAGCCGTTCGACCCCGACGAACTGCGCGCCCGCGTCGCCGTTGGCGTGCGCGTGCTTGGGCTTCAGCAGAAGCTTGCGGAGCGCGTCGCGGAACTACAGGACGCGCTGTCGAACGTGAAACAGCTTCACGGGCTGCTGCCGATCTGCAGCTACTGCAAACGGATCCGCGGCGACGATCAGTACTGGCAGCAGGTGGAAGGCTATATCGCCGACCATTCGGAAGCCCAATTCAGCCACGGCATCTGCCCCGCGTGTTACGACACGATCTCCGCGGAGCTCGACGAAATGTCGCGGGCGAAGATGCAGCAGAAGAAAATCAGCTAGCCGCTAGTTATTGCGGAGACGGGCTGGCGGCCACAGCCTTCACGATCTGCCGCGCCAGCGGCAGGCTTACCCCGCAGGTGGGATCGTCGACCCGGCACTTCGCCACCGTCAGGTCGCAGCCGCAGGTGCAGGGCTGGCCGTTCAGTTTCTGGAGCGCCTCGACTCTCTTGGCGACCGGCAGCGACGCGAGGTCGACGCCAGGGATCGTCATCACTTCCGCCCCTTCGCCGAGCGCCAGCTTCAGCCCCTGCGACTGATCGACTTCCTCGATCGACGCGTTGACCGGCAGGCCCGCCAGCGACCGCGTTTCGAGCTCGGTCGTCGAGGCCCGCAGCATGCCCACGTGCTTCTGCACGATCCGCGATTCGCGATCGACGATGAACGACGTCGGCAGCGCCCCGATGCCGGGAAACAGCTTTTCGAGCTCCGGCGTCATCATCACCACCGGGTAGTTGATGTGGAACTTGGTGGCGAAGCGACGGACGACTTCAGGCGGCGATTCGTCCTGCGAAATGCCGATCACCTGGAGCCGGTCGCGGTACTTTTCCTGAAGGGCGACCAGGTCTGGGATTTCCGCCCGGCACGGGGCACACCACGTCGCCCAGAAGTTGATGATGACGACCTTGCCGCGCAGCGACGCGGTCGACAGCTCGTGGCCCTCGAGGTCGCGTGCGACAAAGTGCGGAGCCGCCGCCGGGTTGCGGTAGAAGCGAAGCGTAACCGCTTCTCCCGATTCTCCCGTCGGTGCGGACCCTTCCGCGCGGGCGGGCTCGACGGCCCGGCCGTAGCGCGTCGCGGTCCAGACGAGCGTCGCGCCGCCCAGAGCGATCGCGAGCAGAAGCGCTCGACGGGTATCCATCCTATAGACAAGTGTAAGCTGAAGCCGTGCCGATTCATACCGTGTTCCTGGACGCCGGTGGCATCCTCGTCCACCCCAACTGGTCGCGCGTCAGCGAGACGATGGAGCGGCACGGTGTCCTGGTTACGGCAGCGAGGCTCGCCGACGCGGAGCCGCGCGCGAAGCAGCGGCTCGATCGTGGCGAGACGATTCAGGGGACGAATGACGAGCAGCGCGGGTGGACCTACTTCGATCTCGTCCTCACCGAGGCGGGTGTCCCGCTGACCGCGGGCACCGCCGCTGCGCTTGTGGAGCTCAACGCTTACCACCGGCAGTTCAACTTGTGGGAAACGGTGCCCGAGGATGTCCCGCCGGCGCTGGCGGCGCTGCGCGCGCGAGGCCTCCGGCTTGTCGTTGTCTCCAACGCCAACGGCACATTGCTGAGCATGTTCACGCGGCTTGGACTTTCCGCAGCGTTCGATGTCGTCTTCGACTCGCACGTCGTCGGCATCGAAAAGCCGGATCCGCGTTTCTTTCAGCTTGCACTGGAGCGGTCGGGCGCGCGAGCGGAGACCACGGTCCACGTCGGCGACCTCTATCACGTCGACGTCGTGGGGGCCCGTGCGGCCGGCATTGCGGCCATCCTGCTCGATGCGGGGAATCTATATGGGGATTACGACTGCCCGCGCGTCCGGACGATTGGGGAAGTCGTCGATCTGATCGCGAGCGAGGCCTGGAGGTAACGCTGCATGCGTGCTGGTCTGTGTGCGCTGCTGTTTGCCACGACCGTTTGGGCGCAGCCCCCCTCGACGCCAGGACCGACCCGTGGTGCCGTGATCTTCGAAGGTGCCCGGTTACTTCGGCCTGGGAGCGGCCCTCCGATCCAGCGCGGCACGCTGCTCGTCGAAAACGGCCGCATCGTCCGGATCGGCGAGACAGCCGGCGACGTGAAGGCGCCGGCCGGCGCGACGCGAATCGATCTCGCGGGCAAGACGGTGATGCCGCTGCTCGTCGACACCCACGTCCACCTGGGGTATCAGAAGGGGCTCGTGTTCGCGGTGGACAATTTCACGCGCGACACGATCGTCGATCAGCTCGATCGATACCTGTATGCCGGTGTCGGCGCCGTGCTGTCGCTCGGGACGGATCCCGGCGCATTGCCGTTCCAGCTGCGCGCCGATCAGGCGGCGGGGCGTCGCGGCGGCAGCATCTGGCTGACCGCCGGCCGCGGCATCGCGGCGCCCAACGCCGGTCCCGGCACACCCGAGCTCAAAGCGTCCGCTTACGGTGTCACGACCGAAGAAGAGGCCCGCCGCGCCGTACGCGAACAGACCGCTAACAAGGTCGACTTCATCAAGATCTGGGTCGACGACAGGAACGGCACGGTGCCGAAACTCGATCCGGCGTTGTCCCGGGCGGTCATCGACGAGGCGCACAAGCAAGGGACGCGCGTCATTGCGCACGTCTTCTATCTGGACGACGCGAAGGATCTGGCGCGCGCGGGAGTGGACGGTTTTGCGCATCTCGTGCGGGATCGCGAGGCCGACGACGAGTTCGTGGCGCTGGTCAAGAGCCGGAACATCTTCGTCATGCCCAATCTGGCCATCAGCGAGAACGGCGCCCACGCATCGCCTCCGGCGTGGCTCGCCGACCCGCTGCTGCGCGAGACGTCACCAGCCGATGTCATCGCCCGCGTTGGCGAGACCTTCGGGCGGCGGACGCCCGAGGCCGTCGCGCGGGCGCAGCGGACGTATGCGGCGATGCAGCGCACGCTGGCGCGGTTGAACGCCGCCGGCGTGACGATCGTCCTCGGCACGGACGACGGCGCCGTGCGCGATCACTTCTACGCCTACACGGCGCACCGCGAGCTGCGGTTGATGGTGGAGGCGGGCATGAGTCCGGCACAGGTGCTGACCGCGGCGACGAAAACGTCCGCAGACGTGCTGCGGCTGACCGATCGCGGCCGGCTCGAGCCCGGCAGCCGCGCCGACCTGCTGGTGCTCGAGGCCAACCCGCTCGACGACATCGCCCACACAACCAGGATCGCCGCGGTCTACCAGAATGGCGTGGCCGTCGACCGCGCCGCGCTGCGGCAGGGTTTTTCGCGGCCCTGAAAGGGCCGCGCTACGTCTGTGTCTTTCGACAGCTAGCCCCTAGCCCCCAGCCCCTACGGGTTCTTCTTCAGCTCGTCGTAGATCGACTGAACGGCCGCTTTGACGCGCTCGTTCTTGTAGCCCGGATACTTGTCCACCTTGAACGCCGTTGCCGCGTCGTCGACGCTCCTGCCGGCCTTCATGGCGTCGATCGAATACGACAGCAGATCCGCCGTGAAGCGCTGGAACATCTGCAGATCCTTCGGCGTCTGCATCGGGCTGTGGCCGGGAATGATCGTGTCCACGTCCTTGATGCCGGCGATGACCTTCTGCAGCGTCCGCGGCAGCTCGACGCAACTGCCGCCGTTCGTCAGATCGCAGAAGGGCCCGTCCTTCCACGCGAACATGTCGCCGGTATGCAGCACACGCAGCGCGGGAAAGACGACGAACGTGTCACCGTTGGTGTGGCCGGCGCCGAAGTAGTACAGGTCGATGCGGTCCTTGCCGCTGCCGAGCGTGAGCTTGTCTTTGTAAGTGGTCTTCGGCAGGAACCTGGCGTTGTCGCCCTTGAAGGCGTCCATCTTCTGCATGTTCGTCTTCGTGTTTTCCTGCGCCACGATCTCGACCGATGTGCCGAAGAAGCCGTCGTTGCCGGTGTGGTCGCCGTGGGTGTGGGTGTTGATGATCCTCGTCACCGGCTTGTCGGTGACGCTCTTCACCTTGTCCAGGACGGCCTGGCCCCAGCCGGCGAGTTTCGTGTCGACCAGCGTCACGCCGCCGTCGGTGATGAACACCGCAACGTTGCCGCCGCTGAAGGTCGCGGGGTCGCCCGGCTTCGAGCTCGTGAGGACGTAGAGATTGTCCTTGAGCTTCTCGATGTCGATGACGCGCGGCCCCTGGGGCTGTGCCGGCGCCTGGTAGGCCGCTGCCAACGACAGTGTGCCGGTGCTCAGAAGAATGGCCAACAGTGTGAGTCGTTTCATGACGCCCATTGTTGATCAGGCAGACCGAATGCGGCAGGCCCGGCTGGAGGCCCGAGGCTGAACCATTGGACCGACTGCACTAAGATCGATACCTCAACATACTCGCTTGAAAACCTTGGATCAGGTCACTGCCGACGATTTGCGATCGGTCGGCGGCAAGGCCTACAACTGCGCGCGCCTCAAGCAGGCCGGCTGTCCGGTGCCGGACGGCATCGTGATTCCGACGGACGCGACCGACAGCGAGCTGCGCGCGCTTCCGGGCGATCCGTGGTTTGACACGCTGCCGGCCGGCACGCGGTTCGCCGTCCGGTCCTCGGGAATCGGGGAAGACAGCGAGGGGCACTCGTTCGCTGGCGTCCACGAGACGCTGCTGAACGTCGAACGTTTCGGGCTGACCGAAGCCGTCGTCCTCTGTCGCCGTTCCGCAGGCTCCGATCAGGCGAGGGCATACCGGGACGCTCGTCAGCTTGCGGATGGCGACATCGCTATCGGCGTGCTCGTGCAGTGCATGGTCCCCGCGGTCACGTCGGGCGTGGCGTTCACGATCAACCCGATCACCGGCGCCGATGAAATCGTCGTCAACGCGGCGTGGGGGCTTGGCGAAGCGCTGGTCAGCGGTCGCGTGGACCCGGACGAATTCACGCTGTCGAAGCGCGACTCCGAAGTGACGAGCGAGCGGTTGGGTGCGAAGAACGGCGAGACCGGTCCAACGCTCTCACACGATCAACTGCGCGAGCTCGGCGGCCTCTTGTCCGGTATCGAGAAGCACTACGGCACGCCCCAGGATATCGAATGGTGCCACGACGGGCGGCGGTTCTGGATCGTCCAATCGCGACCGGTCACGGTCACGGCCGCCGGAGCCCGGAACCCCGAGACGGAATGGACCCGCGCGAACCTCGCGGAAGTGCTTCCGGATCAGATGTCGCCGCAGTGCCTCGACGCCTACGAGACGATGCTGAATCGCGGTCAGCAGCAGTTCATGGGGCGGGTTCTGGCGCCGTTCGATCGGCTCGGCCCGATGTTCAAGGTGTTCAACGGCCGGATGTACATGAACCTGACGCAGATGCGCCGGGTCGCTTCGCTCATCGCGTCGCCGGCCGCGGATCTGCTGCGATCGCTCGGGCACCCCGAGCAGATCCAGCCGGAGGACGAGATTCCAACGCGCGCCCCGCTGCGCGAGCTCCTGCGCTGCCTTCCAGACTTCATCCGCCTCGGCAGCTACGATGTGGGGGTCGAGCGGGTGCTGCGAAAGCACGAAGCACGCATGCGCGAGACGCTTACGCGCTTCTCGAGAGTGGATCCGCGCACGCTCTCCGATCGCGAGCTCATGGACGCGGTTGAACAGTGGATCGAGTCGGCGCCTGAAGCGATCCAGCCGGTGTTTGTCATGAGCGGCGTGCTGGCGCGCGAGACGGCGGTCAGAAGGATCTGCAACCGCGTGGGGTTTTCGTACGACCGGCTGGTGTATCCGCAGCTGGCAGCGGGCGCCCGATCGGTCAGCACCCAACAGGCGTTCGACCTCGTGGCGCTCGCGACGGCGGCCCGTCACGAGGCCGCGGCGAGGGCGTATCTGCTCGAGAACGACGGCACGTTCGCCGACTTCCGCATCGCGCTTGCCGGCACGAGCTTCCTCGAGAAGCTCGATCGGTTTCTCGACGAGTACGGTCATCGCGGCCATTACGAATCCGACTGGGCGCTGCCGAGGATGCACGAGAACCCCGCCGCGGCGCTCTTCGCGATTCGCGAGCAGCTGCACGCGCGGGCTCACGACCCGAAAGCCATTTCGGATCGGCAGACCGCGGACGCGAACGCCGCATGGCGCGCCTTTGAAGCGCACCTCACCTGGTGGCAGCGGTGGACGACTCTGCCGAAAGCGCGCGCGCTGATTCGGCGCCTCAAGAAACAGTACGGGTGGCGGGAGCAGGTCCGATCGGACCTCACCCGGATTGTGCGCTACATGCGCGGATACCACCTGGCCCTGGCCGAGCGGTTCGTCGAACGCGGCTGGTTGGATCGCCGCGACGACTACTTCCTGCTGCATCTGGACGAAATTGCCGCAGTCATTCGCGGCGTGCAGCCTGGTTCGGACCTCCGCGGCATCGCGGCCCGGCGCGCGGCGGAACTGGCGGCGCAGAAGGACCTTTACATCCCGATGCTGATGCGGGAGTCCGAGCTGCCGGCGCTGATGCGTCGAACCGCGGCGGCGCCCGATGAGGACGCCGACGTGCTGACCGGCCTGTGTGTCAGCCCCGGCGGCGTCACCGCCGAAGTCGTCGTCATGAAGGACCCGAGTGAGTTCGCGACGATGAAGCGAGGCGCCATTCTCGTGGCGCCGGCCACCGACCCGTCGTGGACGCCGCTGTTCACGCTGGCGTCCGGCGTCATCGTCGAAGTCGGCGGCATGCTCTCGCACGCGTCGACCATCGCGCGCGAGTACGGCCTGCCGGCGCTCGCGAATGTGAAGGACGCGACGCGCATCCTCAAGACCGGCGATCGCGTGGCGCTCGACGCGTCCGGCGGGCGAGTGACGCGTCGTCAGCCCGCGCGCGGAAGAAATTAGCCACAAGAGGCACAGAGACACCGAGCTGTTCGATTCGACGGCGATGCCGCGAAGCGGCATGAACGGCCACAACGGATCGCGTCAACGAACCGGATCCGAAATGCAGCCGGCTCGTTGACGTGATCCGTTGCGGCCGTCAGCGGGCCTGCTACGCAGGCCCTCGCCGTCGAATCGAGAAGCCTGCGCCGCGCGGGCTCAGCGTGATCCGCTCTTCTCGGTGACCCTGTGTCTCTGTGGCAACCGTGATCTGGATCGCAGCGCGTGGCACGCCGGAACTCGCGGGGGGCCGCAGGGCGAAGGCGGGCGACCATGCGTTCACGCGTACTTCTGCAGCCGCTCCAGCAGCTCCGGCGCGGCGTTCTTGCCGGTCACCAGCGCGACGATCGTGCCTGTCGTGTCGGAGTCCTTCATCAACGCCGCCGTGGCGGCCGCGGCCGCGGGCTCGGCGATCACCTGTTCACGCGACGACAGATGCGCCATCGCTGCCAGAAGTTCCTCCTCTTCGACCAGCCGCACGTCGTCCACCAACGTGGTGATGGCCGCCACGTTCGGCGCCAGCGCCCGTCGCACCGCCAGACCGTCGGCGATCGTGTGCGCCGTGTCGGTTGACACCGCGTCGCCTCCGCGCCACGACAGGACATAGGCCGGCGCGTTGGCGGCGGCGACGCCGACGATGCGAATCGACGGCTTCAGCTGTTTGGCAGCGGTCGCGACGCCTCGAATCAGCGCCGTATCGCCCATCGGCACGAAAATCGCGTCGGCGGCGGGCAACTGCGTGACGATCTCGGTTCCAATCGTCGCGGTGCCCGCCGGGATGTCGGGATCCGTGGCGTCGTGAAGGAAGAAGGCGCCGGTCCGGTCCGCTTCGGCGTACGCAGCGTCGATCGCTGCGGACAGATCGGCTCCGGTCGCGACGAGCCGTGCCCCGAGATCGAGGATCCGTCGTGTCTTGACAAAGTTGGCTCGCTCGGGAAGAAAGATCGTCACCGGCACGTTCAGCAGCTGTCCGGCGTAGGCGACCGCCGCGCCGTGATTCCCCGTGCTGGCCGCGATCACCGGTGTCGTTCCGTTTCGTTCGACGTGCCGGGACATCGCGTACACCGCGCCGCGGACCTTGAAGGATCCGGTCGGAAGGCCCGATTCGATCTTCAAGTAGACGCGACGGTTACCCGTGTCCAACGATGCCGCGCGGACGAGCGGCGTCGGCGCGAAATGGGTTGCGAGGAGCGTGTGCGCGTGGCGGATCGCTCGGCTGAAGCCGTCGCGCTCCGCTGGCGAGCCGTCGCGCTCCATCAGCGATAGGCCGCGGCTTGGATGTTGTACAGCTCGGAGTACTGCCCGTGCCTGGCCATCAGCTCCTCGTGGCTGCCGACTTCGGCGAGCCGCGAGCCGTCGAGGACGACGATGAGGTCGGCCATGCGCACGGTCGAGAAACGATGCGACACGAGGATGGTGATGCTGTCGCGCCGGCCGTCGCGATCGCGGGCGCTGGCCGCGTAGCGCTCGAAGAGCGCATGCTCGGTTTCGGCATCGAGCGCCGCGGTCGGCTCGTCGAGCACGAGGAGCAGCGGGCGATCGCGCATGAACCCGCGCGCCAGCGCCATCTTCTGCCACTGCCCGAACGACAGATCCACGCCATCCGGCCAGGTCGCGCCCAGTTGTGTGTCGAGCCCCGCCTTCAGGTGCACGATCACGTCGTCGGCGCCGGCACGACCGACGGCGGCGACCACAGCGGGTTCGTCGTCGATGCGAACCACATCGCCAAGACCGATCGACTGGCGCGCCTGAAACTCGAAGCGGAAGAAGTCTTGAAACGCCCCTGACAGGCGGCCGCGCCACACGTCCGCCGGCATACGCGCCAGCGGCGCGCCGTCCACGAGTATTCCGCCCGACGATGGCTCGTACATCTTCGCGAGCAGCTTGACCAGCGTCGTCTTACCAGCGCCGTTCTCGCCGACGATGGCCACCACCGCCCCCGCCGGCAGCGTCAGCGACACATCGTCGAGTACCAGCCGCGAAGTGCCGGGGTAGGTGAACGACACGTGGTCGAGGCGGATGCCGTCGTGCAGCCGATCCGGCACCGCGACGTCGGCCGACGCCGAGAGCGACGCCGCGTAATCCTCGAGCCACGCGAGACGACGCGAGCCGTCCATCCAGAACCCGCGCAGAAAACCGATCTCGCCGACGGTGGCGCCGATGTACGCCGACAGCCGCGATCCGGCCGCGAGCACCAGCAGGACGTCGCCGGCGGACGACCCGCTTCGCGACGAGACGAAGACCACCGAGGCAACGTACGCGCCGCCGAAGACCGCCCAGCCGAGCGTGTGCCAGACCGCGGATGTCCAGCGGACCGGCGACACGATCCGATACCAGCGTTCCCAGGCCTCCCGGCGCTGCGCGATCAGCCGTTCGCCGATGCCGGTGACGCGGACCTCCTTGCCGGGCGGAGCGGTCGTCGCGGTGGTGAACAGATGCCGCGCCAGCCGCTGCGACTGCGCCCCCTGCTCCTGCGCCGCGCGCTCGACCGCGGGGCGCCAGGTTGACGTGAACACCGTCGGCAGCGCGAAGACGCCGAGCAGCGCCAGCGCCGGATGGATCGACATCAGCAGCGCGATCGTCACCGCGAGCCGCAGAATCCAGCCAACCGTCGCGAAGACCGACATGTACATGTGATCGAGCACGAAGATCTGGTTGCGCAGCATCGCCAGTCGATCGAGGTAGTCGGGCCGCTCGTGGTGCGCGACCGTCACTACCGACGCCTGAAGCCGCGCCACATGCGATTCGAGCGCAATCGTCACCTTGTCGCGGAAACGACGTTGCACGCGCGTGCTGATCGTCCGCAGAAACCACGTCGCCGCGGCGGACACCGCCAGGCCGATCGCCGACACCCGCACGAGTCCCGGTGCATGCTCGATCACGCCTTTGCCGAGCAGCATCAGCCAGAGCGCGAGGAGCGCGTCGGGCAGCGCCGCCAACTGCGACAGCACGAAGGCGGCGAGCATCAGCCGCGGTTCGTGGCGGTATCCGAGCTTGCACAGCCGCCACATCGACGACAGCGCCGGCGGAAGCGGCTCGATGGCCCGCTCAGGTGAGGACGTCATAGGTCGCCCCCTCCTCTTCGCCGGCCTCGGTGAATCGCTGCGCCTGCAGATCGAACATCGTGTGGTAGCGGCCGTTCAGCGCCATCAGCTCATCATGCGTCCCCAGCTCGATGACACGGCCGTGCTCGAGGACACAGATGCGGTCGGCGTGGCGGACGGTCGAGAAGCGGTGCGAGATCAGAATGGTCGTGCAGTGCCGCGTCGCGGCGAGCAGGCGATCGAAGATCTCCGCCTCGCCCCGCACGTCCAGCTGGGCGGTCGGTTCGTCCAGCAGCACGACGCCCGCGCCGAGCGTGACGGCGCACAGCGCTCGCGCGAGGGCGATGCGCTGCCATTGTCCGCCTGACAGGTCGGTGCCGCCCTCGTAGCCGCGGGCGAGCACGGTGTCGAGCGACGCGAGGTTCGCCGCACCCGCGGACCGCAGCGCTTCTGTAATCGCCTCGTCGGGCGCGCCGCCGGGCGCGACGTTGTCGCGAAGCGGTAGCTCGAGGCGGATGAAATCCTGGAACACCGCGGTCACCCGCGAACGCCACGACGCAAGGTCCAGCCCGCGCACATCGACGCCGTCGATCTCGATCGCGCCGGCGCGCGGATCGTACAGACGGCACAGGAGCTTGGCCAGCGTCGTCTTGCCCGCGCCGTTCTGGCCGACGATGGCGAGCGACGAGCCGGCCGGGATCGACAAGTCAAAGTGGTCGAGGACGAGGGGACCACCCGGGTATCCGAAGCTGAGATCGCGGAAGCGGATCTCTCGCGCCGGCGTTCCCGCGGCCTTGCGATCGCCCGACGCCAGGGCGCCGGCCGTCCGCATCGCCGGCTCGAGACGCAGCACCGCCGCGACCGGCGCCGCCGCCCCGTCGAGCGCCCAGCTGAGGCCGCCGAACGCAATCATCGACACCCCGACGGCGCTCTGGACGAACGCGACGACCTGGCCGAGCGTGAGCCGGCCGTCCGCGGCGGCGCTCGCCAGCGACCAGAACACCACGACGTTGGCGACGACGACCAGCACGACGCTCCACAGCATCGGCTGCTCGCGCAGACGTGTCGCGGCGTACTGCAGATCGTGGAGACGGGTGCGGCGCGCCACGAAGCGGGCGATGGTCCAGTCCGCCAGTCCGAAGAGGCGCAGTTCCTTGCTCGCCGGTGCGTCCACCGCGAGGCGGTAGGCGTAGTCGGCATCGCGCTGCGCGGCGCGCACTTCCTCGGTGTTGCGGTCATACCAGACCCCCGCCTCGCGCAGAAACCAGTGCGTCGCCAGCCAGGCGGCCATCAGCACGATGGGCGCCCACCAGGTATACGCGAACAGCACGAGCGCGCAGGCAAATCCGCCAACCGTCTGAACCATGTCGGCGGCGATGAAGTCCATGGAGATCGACAGCGGCGGGCCGGTCATGCCGAGGTCGAAGTCGCGCGCGACGACCAGGTCGCTCGTCAGCTTCGGATCCTCGAGGTGGCCCATGCCCGGCGGGCGCACGCACGCGTGGGTCAGTCGATCGTAGAGCCAGGCCGCGGTGCGATCGCCGAGGTTGGTGCTGACGGCCTGGTGCACCGGCGTCATGATCTGGAGCAGTACGAACACGACGCCGACGAAGCTCAGCGGCCCGGCGAGGCTATCGCCGCGCTGGACGGCGCCGATGAGCATGCCCATCGCGATGCCGAACACGGCCGGCAGCACGCCGCGCAGCAGGAGCAGCGTCCACCAGGCGATCGCGATCGGACCGGCGGCTTTGGGCAGGACCGCGAAGAACGTCCATTCCTTCCGATCGCGAAGACTCTTCAGCACCGGCGCATTCTGCCCGATCCCACGCTGCACAGATTGTAGAAATTTGACCTGTTGCGTGAATTCATTTGAGTAAGATACCCGCCAGCCTCGCCGAAGCAGGTTCGAATCTGTGGGTGCAAAGGCGGGCTCGCCGGGGAGGTGCCGTCATGAGAAGCGTTTCGATGGTGCTGGTGCTCGCGCTCGCTGCCACGCCGGCGTTCGCGCAGGAGAAGCCGACGGCGTCTTCCGGCGAGCACCGCGGGGCGATGTTCTGGTCGGGTATCGCGCTGGGAGTGGCCGGCGTCGCGACGGCCGTTGCCGGCGTCACAGTCGATCGCGTCGGAGACACCAGCTCGGGCAATGCGCCCGCAAGCACCTATCAGGCGTGCGTCGCGCAGCAGCGTGATCCCATTTACGCGACGAACAACTGCGACGTCCTCAAGGGCAAGAACCGCACGCTGCTTTGGACCGGCGTGACGGTTGCCGCGCTCGGCGCCGTGCTCACCATCGGTGGTGCGCGCACGCACGCCGAGCTGTCGCCCGGGTTCGTTCGTTTGCTCCACACCATCCGGTTCTGAACAGCGCGTCAACAGTAAAGGGGGATGTCATGGTGTCTCGCGCTCGCCTTCTGGCGGTCGTCGCGGTCCTCGCGTGGTTCCCCGCTGCCGCATCGGCGCAGCGCTCGACGACCGGCACGATCGTCGGAAAGATCGTCGACTCGAGCGGGTCCGTCCTGCCGGGCGTGACGATCTCCCTGAAGAGTCCCGAGGCGCTGGGCGACTTCACGGCCGTGACCGACGGCAACGGTGTGTACCGCGTCACCAATCTGCCGCCCGCCACCTACGACATCCGCGCCGAGCTGACCGGCTTTCAGTCCGTGGTTCGCAAAGCGCCGGTCCGCCTGAACGCGGTGACCGAGGTTGATTTCACCCTGTCGGTCGGCGCCGTTTCGGAAACGGTCACCGTCACCGCGGAGAGTCCCATCGTCGATCCGGAGCGAGCCGGGCTCTCGGTGAACATCAACAACCAGGCGCTGACGTCGGTGCCGGTCACCACGAACCGGCGCTTCCAGGACGCGTGGCTGATGGTGCCGGGCGTTGCCGTCAATCCGGCGACGCAGGAACTGACGGGATCCGAGCGCCGCACCAGCCTCGACGGCGCCGACGTCACCGATCCGTACGGCGGCGACATTTTCGCGGTCAATCTGAATTACGACGCCATTCAGGACGTCGAAGTGAAGGCGCTCGGTGCGGAAGCCTCCGACGGCTCCAGCATGGTCGGTCAGTACATGAACATCGTCACCAAGAGCGGCGGGAATGTGTTCCACGGCTCTGCGGCCTTCTTTTTCATCCCGCAGACGTTCAACGATTCGAACGTCCAGGGGATTCCGGTGAACCAGCGTGAGGACTACCAGCCAGACCTCACGCTCGGCGGTCCGATCGCCAGGAACCGACTGTGGTTTTTCGCCGCCTACCGGCGCGTCCAGACCAACCAGACGTTCAACAACGCGCAGTTGCCGGTCCAGCGCCGGGGCAATCTGTGGTTCATGAAGGCGACCGCGCAGCTCCAGAACAACCACCGGCTGCAGGTGAGCCTGCAGTACGACCGGACGATTCAGGCCAACGCCATCTTCCGCGGCACCGTCGGGCCGAACCGCAATCTCGGACTCGCCACGAGCTCGACGACGGCTGGGCTCGGCAGCGCCACGCCGCAGATTACGGCGCCGTCCGCGCTCGGCACGCTCGTCAAGGGCGGGCCGTTGGCCAGCTTCAACTACAGCTGGGTCGTCAGCTCCGCGAAAGTCTTCCAGCTGGTCGGCAGCTTCATGATCAACAAGCCGAACGATCTGCAGCCAAGCGACGGGCAGGCCCTCTCGGCCACGAAGATCATACAGAGCAATCCCTCGGGCAACATTCTCGGCAGCCTGACGACGACCGCGCTCGAGGGCGGCTTCGGCGCCATCGACACATCGCATCGCTCGATGATCTACCTGTCGCCGTCGATGACCTTCTTCGTCAAGGACAAGCTGGGGCAGCATGAGTTCCGCGGCGGCGCGGATCTGTATCCGAACATCGCGAACAAGACGAGCAGCACGCTGGCGCCGGTCGAATTCTATTTCCGCCCGCCGGGCACGACCGGAAGCGCCGACGTGCTGTTCGAGCGCGACATTTTGCGCGGGTTCGACGGCGGGACGACGGTCGCCAACGACGCCTACGAACGGCATTACGCCGCCTACTTCCAGGATCGATGGAAGCCGTCGTCGCGCGTTGCGGTGAAGGCCGGCATTCGCCTCGAAACGTCGAGCGTATACACGGCCGACCGCCAGAAGGTACTCGGTGCGCTGCTGCCGCCCGCGCTGCCGACCAACACGAACGACCGCGAGTTCCACCAGAACGTCGCGATGCCGAACTTCGGCATTTCGCTCGAGGCCGGCCGCTGGGGCGTGTTCCGTGGCACGGCGCAGCGGAGCTATGAATGGCTCGATCTGGGCGGCGGCGACGGCACGTCACACGCGCCGAACGTCCTCGCGACCGACATCTTCCGCGCGTCGCCGCGAACGAACCCGACACTGAATCAGGCGCTCCCTGGCGGCTTCCCGCTGGGCGTCGCGTTCGGCGACATGAAGGACGGCAGCATCCAGAACGGCCGCACCTACGTGAACGAGTTCTCGGGCAGCTGGGAGCACAAGCTGCCGCGCAACAGCTCGCTGAGCAGCACATTCCTCTGGAAGCGGAACTGGGACTATCAGAGCGGCGACGATCTGAACGTGATTCGCGATCCGAAGACCGGCGTACTCCTCGACCGGCCGTTCCCCGACTACGACTCGGTCATCAACACCTACAACCCGAACTACACGTGGCAGCAGAATCGGTCACTGCAGCTGTTGTACACGAAAGCATTCACGGGCAGATGGGGTGTGAACGCG
>Ga0193696_1000203_pt1 | contig 23529 bp, 33 predicted proteins | sample L3m1metaG_FD_145074 | JGI IMG/M metagenome (GOLD analysis project Ga0193696, IMG submission 145074) | Soil microbial communities from a riparian zone of the East river system, Colorado, United States - L3m1 | ecosystem: Environmental > Terrestrial > Soil > Riparian zone | place: USA: East River... | reverse complement strand
GGGTCGCACTGGTCGAGTACCGCCATCGCCTTCGTCATCGCCCGTCGGCCGAGGTCGCGGTGGAGCACGAACATCGCCCGCAGTTCTTCGGCCTGGACCGGGTCGAGCTGGTCGTCGCTCATCGCGTCTCCGTGCTACATGGCCGGACGATGCCTGCACCGGGACGGATATGCCCGGCGACGTTTGTCGGGTTGTGCGAGTGGTGCGGCGGCCAGGTCGGTGAGTATCCAAGCCGCTCGACCTGTGCCTCGTACTCGTCGCGGTCCCACGGCTCGACGTCTACAGCCATGACCGCGAGCTCGGGACGGTGGTGAGGTCGGGTAGCGGGATGCCGAGCTTGCGGAACCGCGCCGTCTGCCCGGCGAGCATCGCTCGCTGACGCTGCTGGCAGGCCCAGCACGCCGGTTGCATCCGACAGCACCCGGTGCCTTCGACGTGGGTGTGACGCGAGAGCGGCGGATCGTGGTCGGTCGACGTCGAAGGGGCACCGTCACAGATGAGGCGCATCTGGCACGGCTCGCCCCGTTGGGCGGCGCGCACCCGCTCGTAGCGCGGACCGTACGGCGAGCCCTTGCGTGGCATCACTCGTGTGCGGCGACGATCCCGGCGAGGAACGACGCGGTCAGGGCGATGAGGCCGATGAGGATGACCCGGTTGTCCGGCCACAGCACGACGACGGTGGCGACCACCGGGGCGACGTAGAACGAGGCGCAGTAGTCGCACTCGATGAGGTAGGCCCGCTTCGAGTCCTCGCCCCATCGCTTCGCCAGGCGCTCGCGGATCGGCTTGGTGATGTAGTCGGCGGTCACCAGTCGGGTGAGGCGCATGATCGCCCCGATCGTGAGGGCGACGAGCAACCAGGCGGGCATGCCGGTGCACCGTAGCACTACGTGCAACTCGCGCACAGGGGGTGCATAACCCTGTGGATAGCCCCGCTGCCTCGCGTGCGCGTGCGCGCGCGCGCGTGCGGGGGGTTCTTCTGTATATGGAATCTTCGGCACACGCTGGGGTTATATAAAACGCATCTACCAGGGACGATGTCGCGTCGTCCCAGCGTGCACCGAAGAAACCAAGCGTTTGGAATCTTCGGCGTGACCTGGGCTTATGTAAATGGCCCTCGAAATCTTCGGCGTACGCTGGTACTCCCGAGACAAAGGCCCAGCGTGCTCCGAAGATTCCAAGCTTGGAATCTTCGTAACGTGCCCTCTGACCTGGGGAACTACATCGGCTGACAACCGAAGATTCCACGGGGACGACGGCCCCCCGCGCGCACGCGCGCGCGACGCGCACGCGAGGGCGGGTTGCACGACGGTCAGTGGCTGCACATCGTGCGATCGTGTAACGTCCCCGCCTGATGAGCGATCGCCGTCCGCGCACGGCATCGAAGCGATCCAATGTGCGCTACAACGCCGTCGTCGCCTCGGCCACGGTCATGACCTCGCGGCCTCCCGCGCTCCGTCGGATGAGCAAGGGCGAGGCGTGGCAAGAGGACGCCTGGCGGTTCTACGACGAGAACGGTGAGCTGCGCTTCGCCGTCGGGTGGATCGCCAACGGGCTCAGCCAAGTGAACCTCGTCGCCGCTCGACGGCCAGCGTTGCTCGGAGACGACCCGGCGCCGCTCGCCATCAGCGAGAAGCCCATGCCGATCGACAACGACGCCATCAGCCTCACCGCCGCCATCGCTGGTGGACCCGACGGGCAGGCGCAGATGCTCGCCCAGCTCGCCCGACTGCTCACCGTGCCCGGCATCGGATGGGTGCTGATCGAAGGCGGCAGCGCGCAGAACCCCGACGAGTGGAACTGGCGGGTCATCTCGAACGACGAACTGCGCGCCGAGCGCGGTGACTACGAGGTCGAAGACGAACCGACCGACGAGAACCCCGACGGGTGGCGCCCGCTCGACCCCGACCACGTGCTGATCAAGGTCTGGCGCTCCCACCCGCGGCGCTCGAACAAGCCGGACTCGTCGTGCCGCGGCGCTCTCCGCCCGCTGCGTCAGCTCGCCATGCTCGACGACCACATCGACGCCACGTGCCAGTCGCGCCTCGCTGGCGCGGGTCTGCTCGTCGTGCCCAACGAAATCGAGTTCGCCCCGATCGCTCGCACCGTCGACCCGGCCACCCCCGACGCGCAACCAGACGGCGCCGTCGTCGATGACTTCGTCGAAGTGCTCATCGACACGATGACGACGCCGATCGCTGACCGCTCGTCGGCGGCGGCCGTCGTCCCGCTCACCGTCAAGCTGCCCGGCGAGTACGTCGACAAGGTCAAGCACATCACGTTCTGGTCCGAGTTCTCAGACACCGTGCTCGGGCTCGGGGAGCGGGCGATCAAGCGCCTAGCCCTCGCACTGGATATGCCGCCCGAAGTCGTGACCGGCGTGTCGGGCATGAACCACTGGGGCGCCTGGCGGGTGCAAGAGGAAGCGATCACCCTCCACATCGAGCCGTTGGCCGAAGTGATCTGCCACGCCATCACCAAGGGGTACCTGCGGCCCGGCCTGCTCGCCCTCGGCCACGCTCAGGCCGACGTCGAGCAAATCCTGATCTTCCACGACGTCACCGATCTGACGGTGCGGCCCGACCTGAGCCAGAACACGATCGCCGCGTGGGACCGCATGCAGGTGGCCGACTCCGTGCTGCGCCGCGAGATTGGGCTGTCCGAGACGGACAAGCCCGACGACGCCGAGTACCGCGAGCGGCTGATCCTGCGCATCATCGACCGCTCGCCGCAGCTCGCCCCGGCACTGCTGCCCGCTCTCGGCATCCCCGTCGACCTGGCGGCGCTCGGTCAGCCGTACCCGATCACGCCGACCGAGACGACGCCGGGACGACAGATCGGCGGACCGCCCGACACGGCGAATGGTGGGGAGCCGGACGCCGTGTCGGGCGGCGTTACGTCGTCGGCTGATAGTCGTCTATCAGACGACGCACTGACCGCCGCCTGTGACGGGCTCGTCTACCGCGCCCTCGAACGCGCCGGCCTTCGGCTGCGCAACAAGGCCGGTCGACGTGACGGCGGGCCGTCCGGTGTCGAGTGCGCCGACCTGGCCGAGCTGCACACCCGCATCGACGCCTCGACCTTCTCGAACGTCCACGAACTCCTCGAAGGCGCCTGGACCCGCGTGCCCACCGTCGCCAGTCGCTACGGCGTGCCGTTCGAGGAACTGCTCGTCGCCATCGACTCGTACACCCGTGGCCTGCTCGTCAGCGGGCAGGCCCACGACATCGACCGGCTACGTGACGCCATCCCGCGAACCGTCGCCGCAGGGAGGTTCTGATGACCCGACGCAAGCGCTCCCGGCAGTGGTCGATGGCATTGACCGCGGCGACCGTCGAGCCGCCGTCGGCGGTCGCCGCTCCCACCGACGGCTTCCACGCCCTGCTCGCCCCCGAAGGCGTGTGGTCGTCGGACGGGCGCATGTTCGCCGCCAACGCGCTCAGCGTGCGTGAAGGCCCGAACGACCTTCCGCTGATGGGCCTCATCGAGAACACCGAGATGCACGACCGCAGCATCAACGTCGGGCACTTCACGTCGATGAGTCGACGCGACGATGGCTGGTGGGAGGGGAGCGGCGTGTGGGCCGACTCACCCGAAGCGCTCGCCATTCGTGAGCGGGTCCGGGCCGGGGACGTCACCGGCATCTCGGTCGACGCCGCCGTCACCGAGTTCGAGTACCTATCGCCCGCCGCCTCGTACGACGAGATGATGGCGATGTTCGACGACGACGCCGACGACACCGAGCCGCCCGAGCCCGAGCGCATCGACATCGACGGCGTCGAGTACATCGTCAGCAAGGTCGTGCCCGACCTGATGCGCGCCACGGTCGGTGAGCTGATGGGCGCCACCATCGTGCCGTTCCCCGCCTTCCCCGGAGCGACGATCACCGACCTCTCGCCCGATGCAATTCTCGAGCCAGCCGCGGTGACTGCTGCTGCCGCGCCGGTCGCGCCCCCTCGTGGCTGGTTCGAGGCACCCGACGTGAACCACGGCGCCTACGACGTCGAGATTGACGACGACGGCCATCTCCACGGCTACCCCGCGGCGACGTGGGACTCGTGCCACCTGTCGTTCCCCGACGAGTGCATCACCCCGCCACGCTCACAGACCGACTACGCCTACTTCCGGGTCGGTGCCGTTCGATGCAGCGACGGCAGTCGGGTGTCGACCGGCCCGCTCACCTTGCGCGGTGGTCACGCCGACCGCACGTGGAGCCTCGCCCGAGCGATGGCGTTCTACGACGACACCGACAGCGCCTTCGCTGACGTCGCCATCGGAGAGAACCAGCACGGCATGTGGATCGCCGGGGCGCTGCGTCCCAACGCCTCGGCCGCTGATGTGCGCACGGCGATGGCGTCGGGCTTCTCCGGTGACTGGCGCTGGACCGGCCGCAGTCACGAGCTGATCGCCCTCTCGGCCGTCAACACGCCCGGCTTCCGTCAGCACGCCAGCCTCTACGAGAACGCCGGACTGGTCGCCTCGATGATCCTCGACATGCCGCGCACCAACGAGGACGACGTCATCGCCGCGTCGGCCGTTCAGCGCATCGCCGCCTCGATCGGCCGCAGCTCGCAGCAGCGCATCGAAGCACTCCGAGCTCGCGTCCATCCCGAGCTACAGGAGGTCCACTGATGACGTGTTGTGGTCGGCGTACTCAGCCCGCTCCCCGCGTCGCGGGGACCGCTCGACGTGACCTCGGCGGTCCGGTCGCCAGTGCCGACTCGTTCCTCGCTGCGGCCCACCCGCGCTACCTCGTCGTCGCCCGTCAGACGTCGACCGATGGGAAGCGCTTCTCGACGTTGACGGCGGCGCAGGACTTCGCCCGCCGCAGCGGCGGGATCATTCGGCAGCTCTGATAGGCGTCTAGCACCGTGGCAAGCCGAGTCATCGGCGTCGCGACCGTTCAGGTCAAGGCCGACACGACCGGATTCCGTGGTGCCCTCAACGGGCTCGGCAGCAACCTCAGCAAGTCGTTCAGCGGGATCAGGCGGGCCATCGGCGCCCTCGGGCTCGGCCACATCGCCCGCGAAGTGATCGACTTCGGCGCCACCTACCGGGTCCAGCTTGACAACGCCCGCGCCGCCGTCACCGGCCTCACCAGCTCCCAGCGGGAGGCCGACAAGCTGATGCGGGAGATGACGCAGTTCGCCATCAATACGCCGTTCGACCTCCCCGGCGTGCAGGACGCCACGACCCGGCTGCTCGCCTTCGGTGCGGGCTTCGGGGTCACTACCGACAACGTCATCGACTACATCGCCATCCTCGGTGACGCCGCGGCGTCGACCGGCAAGGGCGCCGACGCGATGAACAACGTCATCACGACGCTGGGCAAGATCAGCGGCCAAGGGCGCGTGCTGCGCCGCGACATGAACCAGTTGACGGCCAACTTCCCGTCGCTGCACCCGTGGCAGATTCTCGCTGACGCGACCGGCGAGAGCGTCGAGAACCTACAGCGAATGTCGTTGAAGCCCGGTGGGCTCGAAAGCATCATCAGCGGCGACGAGGCCGTGCGGCTGTTCATCGCCGGGATGAAGGAGATGCCCGGCGCGGCCGGCGCGATGGAGCGTCGGATGGCGACCCTCGGCGGCACCTTCGAGATGTTCAAGGACACGATGGGTGTCGCCGTCGCTGACGGGCTGGTCCCGTTCTTCCGCACGCTGCAAGACATCATGGGGTCGAGCCGCATCCAGATCGAGCTGAAGTCGCTCGTGGCTGCCTTCTCCACGCTGGCGGCAGGAATTCTGAAGGAGCTGGGGCCGGTCCTGCCCGAGCTGATCCACTCGTTCAAGCTCATCGTCATCGCCCTGCTGCCGATAATCCCGGCCATCGGTGACCTGGCCGCGATGTTCGCGATGGCGCTCGTCAGCGCGGCGCCACTCATCGCCGTGATCGCGCAGGTCGCCTCGGCCGTCACCAACTTCCTGATGAAGATGAACCCCGACTACCTCGGCATCCTCTCGGCGGCGCTGCTCGTGTTCTGGATGAGCCTGCTCGTGTTCTGGATGAGCTTGTCCGGTGGCCCGGTGGTGGCGCTCATCATCGCCGGGATCGTGGCGCTCGCCATGATCATCATTCACAACTGGGACACGATCGTCGCCGCCACCGGGGCGATGGTCGCCGCCGTCGTCGGGTGGTGGGACTGGCTGTTCGACAACGTCATCGACCCGGTGCGCGACTTCATCATGGACGTCGTCCACATCTGGCAGATGCTCTACGACTGGCTCGTCGGGAACTCGATCATCCCCGACCTGGTCAACGCGATCATCAAGTGGTTCACGATCCTGTTCGACTTCGTCGGCACCATCTTCAACGCGATCAAGACCGTCATCCTCGCCATCTGGAACGGGATCAAGACCGCCGTCGTCACCGTCGTCACGGCCGTCGTCGACTTCATCCGGCGCCACTGGCAACTGCTCGTCGCGATCATCGCTGGGCCGCTGGGCCTCATCGTCGCGCTGGTCATCTCGAACTGGGACCGGATCAAGTCGTTCATCTCGACGACCATCAACACGATTAAGTCGGTCGTGACGACCGTGTGGAACGCGATCAAGACGGCGGTCATCACCCCGATTCAGGCGGCCCGCGACGCCGCCAAGGCCGCCGTGCAGGCCATTCTCGACAAGGTGCGCTCGGCGTGGTCGGGCCTGTCCGGCTTCGTGTCCGGCGTGTGGAACGGGATCAAGAGCGCCATCACCGGCCCGATCCAAGCCGCCTACGACTTCGTCGCGAGCAAGGTCGCGGCGATCAAGCGGCTCGTCCAGGGGGCCATCGACAAGGTCAAGAGCATCCCCGGTGCCGGGCTCATTGGTCGCGGGATCAGCGCCATCGGCGGCATCTTCGGAGCCAGCGGCGGCGTGTTCAACCAGCCGACCATGAAGATCATCGGTGAGGCCGGGCCGGAAGCGCTCGTGCCGATGAACAACCCGATGCGGGCGATGGCTGTCATGCAGCAGGCCGGGCTCGACCGCCTGGCGGCGTCGATGGGCGGCCAGCGCGGCTTCTCCGGTCCACTTGTGCAGATGAACGGCACCACCATCCAGGACGCCACCGACGCCGACCTCGTCGCCCAGCGCACCCTCGTCGCCATGCAGGCGGCGATGGTCGTGACCTGATAGTCGTCTATCTGTCAGACTGCACATTGTGCAAGCCGAGCTATACGACCCCCACCTGGGCGTTCTCGAACTCGGGTGCGATCCGTACGTCGTGACGTCGATCCAGGTCGGCTCACCCGAAGTGCGGGAAGTGAGCCGCTACCGGTCGCTGACCGACGGAACATTCGACGACACCCGGTACACCGGGGCTCGGGCGATCACCCTGGTGATCCGCTTCAAGGACAAGCTGCTCGGTGAGTGCTCCGAGGCGGGTCAGTACCCGTCGATGCAGACCCTCATCGACCTGCTCGCCCCGTACATGAGCCCGCGCCTTCGCCCCACCCTGACGTGGCAGCTCCCCGGCTCCGACGAGATGCGAGCCGCCGTCGTGCGCGGGGTGAACTGGGGGTGGACCGTCGAAGGCCCGAAGGCCCAGGGGATCGCTCCGCAGTGGGTGGTGCCGTCCGGCGAAATCGTCGCCGGGGGACCAGACGCGCTGCACTGCCAGACGATCCGGCCGTCGGTCGACGTCGAGGCGGGCCGCGTCTACGACCTCGTCTTCGACCGCACCTACCCGGCGTCGGAAGCGATCGGCGGGCGCACCATCGTGAACCCCGGCAACGCAGCGACCAACTGGGTGCTGACCGTCTACGGCCCGGTCGTCAATCCGTCGTTCACCGTCAACGGCGTGCAGATCACCACGAACCGCCTGGGCGGCGTCACCCTCACGGCCGGTCAGACGCTCGTCATCGACACCCGCAACCGGACCGTGCTGTTCAACGGCCTCCCCGCCAGCTCGCGCTACCAGAACACCAACTTCGATCAGTGGAGCTGGGACGACCTACTGCTGCAACCGGGCTCCAACATCGTTCGGTTCGACGGCACAGGAATCACGGCGCAGACCGCGGCCGACTTGTGCTTCACCCCGGCGTATCTCGGATGAGTCGTGGCGCGCCTCGTAGCCGGTGACGTCAACTTCAATCTGACGCTCGCCATCGGCCCGTCGTCAGGGTCGGCACCCGTGCAGGAAGTCACGTCGTTCGGGTCGGTCACGATCACCTTCGACCTCGAATCGGGCAGCAATCTTCAGTTCGTCGCGCGGGGCAACTCACCCGAAGCGGCGTACATCGACGAGCTCGCGACCGACGTGTGGCTGATGGGCGACATCAAAGCCCGCTTCCGCACCTGGGCCGTGTGGCAAGAGTGGTTCCAGAACGGCCAGGACAACGTCAACGTCATGGGCGTCACCTACAAGAAGCTGCTCAACCGGCGCCTGTTCAACACCCCGGTGACGTTCACCACCACCGACCTCGGGCTGATCATTTGGGGCATGTGGCAGCACACCCAAGCGCTGCCCGGAGGCAACCTCGGCGTCACACTCGGCACCCCGAATCTGACCGGCATGGTCCGCACCCGCGCCTACAAGACCGGCGAGAACCTGGGCGCCCAAGCCGACGCCGAATACGAGGAAGGCATCTGGTGGTCGATCGACGAGAACCGCGTGCTCACCGCTGGGAGCCTCGCCACCCGAGCATTCGTCGGCGCCCCACTCCATCTCGGCGCCAGCGTGCGCGAGATGCAGCGAGCGTCTGGCTCGGACTTCGCCAACGCCGTCTACGGCGATGCTGACGAGAGCGTCACGACCGGCGTGTGGAAGGTTGACCCCACCGTCACCACCGACCCACGGGGCCGCTGGGAACTCGCCTCGGGCTGGCCGACCGTCACGTTGCAACAGACACTCGATGACCGCACCGCCGCCTTCTTGAAGGACTCGACGCTCACCGTCGCTCACTGGAACATCGACATGGAACCGGCGCGCTGGATGAGCGACACACGGATCATGCCCGGCGACTACGCCGTGCTCGTCGTGCCCCGCTCGCTCGCCGCCCCGATCGGTGCGCCGACGCAACTCATCACCGTCCGCGTCACGCAGGTGTCGGTCAGCTTCGACGCCGACGGCGGGCTCGAAGTGAAGGCGGTCGTGATGGAGATGCCCAGCGTCCCGGTGCCCACCGAGCTGATAGACGACTATCAGGAGCCGATCACATGACCGGAGTCCCCAACAGCGTCAGGGCCGTCGACACGATGGCGGCGCACTTCCGCAAGATCAACCAGCGCCTCGCCTCGCTGGAACGGGCCTCATCGAGCGGTGGCGGTGGGGGAGTCCCGACCGACTGGACGCCGTACGACGCCCGCTTCGTCAACGTGCCCGGCGACAAGATGACCGGCCTGCTCCAAGTGGTCGGCAACCCGGCCATCGACATCATCACTCCGGTCGGCCAGCCGCAGACCTACCTGCGCGCCCTCGACAGCGACGGCACCAGTCGCCTCGGCTACCTCAACTTCCTCAACGCCGGGGGCGGGATACGCCTTGCTGCCGACAACTCGGCGCCGATCCTGTTCCGCACCGGGGCGAGCGACATCCTGTCGATGCTGCCAACGATCATCAGCTCCAAGGTGGCGTTCCAGTCACTGGTGCCTGCGGACTTCTGGTCAGCCAACTCGGCGCAAATCTTCTTCGGCACGATCGGCCACGTCGGCACCGACGGCTCGAACCGCATCGGTATGTACTCGAACACCTACCGCAACATCGGGGGCACGTCGAGCAACGGCGGCGGGTTCGCCGGGTCATCGGCCATTGAGTGCGACCCGACAGGGTTCATCATGTTCCGCGCCGACACGCATGTTCCGCGCCGACACGGGCATCCCGGCCGGGAACGGGCCAGCGAACCTCGGCAAGTGGGCACCCAACGTCCTGGAATCCTTCACCCCGATCTACGTCGACGGACAGTTCCGCGTCTTCCTCAGCGGCCTCACCGCTCTGCTCGCCGGGAGCAACGGCACCAGCTACCTCGCCTTCTACACCGCCGCCACCAGCTACAGCGCCCTCGGCGCCCGCTCGGGCTACGTCGGGTACTCGTCGGCGGGCAACCTGCTGCTCAACAACGAGATGTCAGGCGGCCACATCTACATCGACGCCGGGGCAAGCACCGGGAACATCATGTTCCGCTTCGGCGGGGGCGAGCAGTTCCGCATGAGCCCGCAGGCTGTGCTCGTCGGCAAGACCGCCTACAACACCTACCAGACGGCGTCGGGCATCGAGATGTGGTCTGCCGACGGCCAACTGATGGTCACCCAGACCACGAACACGTTCAATTCGATGGTCCACATCGGTGCCGCCGACGTCGCCAATGTCAGCTTCCTGCGCTTCTACCGCACCGGCTCCGTGATGATCGGCCAGATTCGCCAGGTCGCCACGACCGGCGTCGAATACCTTCAGACGTCGGACAAGCGCTTGAAGACCTTCGTGCGTGATGTCGACGATGACGAGTCACTGAGGATTCTGCGCGAGCTCGCCCCCGTCCACTACACGTGGAATCACGTTCCTGACGACGACGAGCACATCGGCTTCTTCGCTCAGGACTTGTACCTCGTCGCCCCGGAGGCCGTCGGTGTCGGCAGCGGCGAGCCGGGCGACGACGACTTCGAGCCGTGGGGCACCGACCTCGCCAAGCTCGTGCCGCGACTTACCGCCATCCTGCAAGCCCTCGACCGACGACTCACCGCCTTGGAGGCAGCATGAACGAAGACGACCCCATCTACTCGTTGACTCGCGAGGAACTGATCGAGGTCGCGCTGCGTGACCGACAGGTCAAGGGTCAGTTGGCGCAACGGCTTGGGTTGCTCATGGCCGAGAACTGCGAGCTGGTCGTGCTGCTCAACACTCGCAACGGGGACATCGCCCCGGTCGAAGCACCCGCTACCGAAGGAGCCAATTGAGATGGCCTACTCCGACATCGCCGCACTGGCAATCGACTTCGACTTCCGTGCCCGCATCGCCGCCAGCGCGGCGAGCGAGAACGATCACCTGCCGATGCATCCGCTGATGTTTGCCGACACCTACCAGTGGCAGATCGCTGGGGCGCCCGGCTTCGGTGACGCCTATGCCTCGGCCGTCGCCGGGGACGTCGAGCGACCAGGCAACGACCCGTCGGTCATCAGCGACGCGCAGATTCTCGCCGTCGTGCAGCCGATCGTCGACAGCCTCCCGCCGAACCCCTAGGCCGCCCTTGCACGATGTGCAAGAATGCGCGCCGTGGCACTTGAAACCCCCAAGTGGTTGCAGGCTGGCACCTACGCTGCTCGCCTCGACCGGCACGTCATCCAAGAGCTGTTCCGGTCGAAGAATCGCGTGCTGCGCGGCCTCGCCGTCACGCAGCGTGCAGCCGGGGCGAACTTCTCGGTCGACATCTCGGCGGGCTCGGCGGTCATCCTCGGCACGACGCAGGCCGACCAGGGCTCATACCTGTGCCGCAACACCGCTGTCGTCAACCTCGTCGCCACGGCCCCGCGTCGCCACGGCCACCCCCGGCGCACCGCGCACCGACTCGGTCTACGCCGTCATCAACGACCCGAATGCAGGCGGGCCAGCGGGGAGCAACTGGAACGTCGTGTGGGTCAACGGCGGGACCGCCGCCCCGGCCGACTCGATCCTCCTGGCGACCGTCGCCCGCACGGTTGGCGAACCCTCGATCGCCACGGCGGCGATCACCGACCAACGCCCGCTCGGTGAATGGTCGTGGACCGTCGGAACGACCAACCCGCCGACGGCCAAGGCACCTGACGGCGACCTCTACATCGTCGTGACCTGATAGGCGCCTAGCAGTGCCCAACGTCAGCCCCAAGGGTGTGTTCGGGCGCCACGCGGGCGTTTGGAAGCCGCCAGCGGCGATCTACGCCCGTTCCGCGGCGACGTGGAAGAAGGTCACCCACGTCTACTGCTACCGGAACGGCGCCTGGCAGCTCATCTACGCCTCCGACCCCGTCGCGCCAGCCACGGCGACCGCCGCGTGGCTCGCGCCGCACAGTGTCAAGATCACGTGGACCCCCCCGGCCGTCAACTCGAACTCGTCGTGGATCGTCAGACGCTCCGATAACTCGATCGTCGCCACCGTGCCCGTCGGCACGCTCACCGTCACCGATCTGACGCCGCTACTGACGAGTACCGCCACCGGCAACAAGACGTTGGCCGCCTACACCGTCGAAGGCACCGACGGCACGACATCATCGGCCAAGGCGTCGACCAACACCGTCACCTGGAACCTCGACCCCGCCACGCAAACCAACGTCGTCACCTATCCCAACGCGACGACGTCGGCGGTCAAGGTGAGCTGGACGCCGAACGCCACCTACGGCGAGCCCGACGGCTGGAAGGTGTGGGAAGCCACGGCTGGATGGATCAACACCACGCCGCTCGCCGGGTCGGTCCGCAGCTTCGACGTCACCGCCCAAGGCCGCGGCGTGCAACAGAACTACCGGGCCGTGCCGTTCAGCAAGAACGCGGCTGGGACGTGGGTGCAGGCAGGCAACGACACCAACACCGTCGCCAACTTGAAGGCGACCACCCCCGTCAGCCTGTCGCTGACCGCCACGTCGAGCCCGCTGTCGAACCTCCGTCTCACGTGGGCCTCTGGCGGCGGCACCGTCACCGCCTACGAGGTCGAGACGTCAACCAACGGCACGACGTGGGCCGCCAGCGCCGACGACGTCAGCCCGTCCGACTGGACGACCAGCGTCGCCGGATACATGCGCGTGCGCGCCACCAGCCCCGGTGGCGTGTCGGACTGGGCGCAGGCCGGACCGAAGACGCCGATCCTCGACACGACCGGCCCCGCCCCGTCGAACATCACCAGCTTCAAGCCCGAATCGAGCTACGGCCGCATGGTCGTGCGCGGCACATGGTCGGCCAGCTCGGACGCCAAGAGCGGCCAGATTTTCTACAAGATCGGCTCCGGGTCGTACGTCTCGGTGTGGGGTCCGTCACCGATCACGCCCAGCGGCGTGTTCGGCGTCGTCACCAACACCGCCTCGGCGGGACACCGCCTCGGCGGGCCAGGTCATCACCGTGCTCGTGCGGGCCTGGGACGCCGCGGGCAACCTCAACACCGCCGACGACACCGCCGTCTACACCCTCGCCGCCTCCCCGCAGATCGTCAACCCGACCGACTCGGCAACGTGGCGGGTCGACGAGTGGCGCACCGACGGTGTTGCCGGGTCGACCGGCGTCATGCACGGCCGGACCAGTTCGGGCGAGAACATCGGCTGCTGGTTCTACGGCGAAGCGATCCAGGACTTCGTCTCGACCCACGAGGTTGTCTCGGCCACCCTCGACTACTGCCGGGACGGCTCGTCACAGGGTTCGAGTGCGGCGATCCAGCCGCAGGTGTGGGTCCACAACCACGCCACCGAACCGGCCGGCGCGCCGACACGGGTCACCAGCGCGTCGGTGCTCGGCTCCGGTGTCGCCCGCTCCGGGACCACAGGAGGTTCGGCCACCCTGACGGCGGCGATGCTCGACCTGCTCGCCGTGGCGGGCAAGGGGCTGTGCGTGTATCGCTCGACGTCGGACACCAACCCCGACTCAGCGGGCAGCTTCTACATGCGCCTGTTCCCGTTCAACACGAACTCGGGCGGCAAGGTCAGCGGTCGGGTGACGCTCAACCATCTCGGCTGATAGACGCCTATCGACATGACCACTGCACATTGTGCTATCGTGCGCGCCCAACGACGTAAGACCGCACGAGGGCTGAAGCCCCGTGAGGCAGCGACCGGGCCGAAGCCTGGCATCCGAACTCCGACCCTTCATACGGGAGAATCCGATGACCAAGCGTTCCGCCGATGAAGACACCGGCCGCCCTGATGTTCCTGCCGAGCTGTCCGAGCTTGACGACGAGGCGCTGGCGGCGCTCGTCGAGAGCCTGACCGCCGAATTCGACCGCATGCTCGACGAGGGCAGCCGCGACGTCGCCACGATGACCGCGCTGGCCGACGACATCGAGCGCGTCAACGGCGAGGTCGCTGGCCGCGAAGCAGCCGCCCTCGAAGACGACGCCAGCATCGCTGCCCTATCCGAGCGCATCCACGGCAGCACCGAAGACCCCGAGCCCGAGCCCGAAGCCGAGCCCGAAGCCGAGTCCGAAGCCGAGCCCGAGGCGCCCGCCGTCCCGGACGGCGCCCGCGAGCTCGTGTCCGCATCGGCGGTCACCGCGAGCACCCGTCCGACGCTGCGTGACATCGCCCGGCGCACCCCCCGCCCGCGCATCGAGCATCGCCGCACCCCGGCCGTGACGATCACCGCAGCCGTCGACCTGCCCGGCGTCTCGCCCGGCACCGTCATCGACTTGACGCAGGTCGCCCAGTCGTTCCACGACCGGGCCCGCGTCCTGTCCGAAGGCCAGCGTGCCCCCGTCTGCCGGGTGCAGGTGCCGCACACCCACACGCTCGGCACCGATCCGCAGGCCAATGTCCGCTCGATCGAAGACCTCATCGGTCAGCCGACCGCCCCGGCGCTCGTCGCCTCCGGTGGATGGTGCGCTCCGTCGGTGCCGATCTTCGAGCTGTTCGACATCGGTCCCGACCTCGACAACATCTTCGACCTGCCCAGCCTCGGCTCCGAAGTCCGCGCCGGGGTCATGGTCCCGACGTTCTACGGGATCGGTGACGTCAGTGGAGCGTTGTGGACCTGGACCGAGGCCAACGACATCGCCGCAGCCACGCAGCCTGCTGGCCCCGACAAGACGTGCATGAAGATTCCGTGCCCGACCTGGACCGAATGCCGGATGGAGGCCGAAGGTCTGTGCGTCACCCACGGCAACCTCAGCGACCGGGCGTGGCCCGAGCTGACCCGCCAGTTCCTCTCGGTAGTGATGGGCGCCCACCAGCGCCGCATCTCGGCGGCGAAGATCGCCAAGGTCATCACCGACACCGCCACCGTGGTGCCTGACGCGAGTAACATGCGCTCGCAGTACCGCATCAGCAAGCGCCGCTCGGTCGACGTGCTCCTGCCTGATTGGGCGCTCGAAGTGCTCCGCTCCAACATGGCGATGCGTGCAGGCATCTTCGATGCCATGAACATCACCGACGGGCAGATCACGTCGTGGCTCACCGCTCGTGGCGTTCGGCCCCAGTTCACCCCGGACTGGCAGCCGCTCTACACCACGACGGCGGCATTGAGATGGCCCGCCAGCCTCACCTTCGCCCTCTGGCTCACCGGGTCGTACTTCTCGATCGACGGCGGCGAGATTGACCTCGGCGTCGTGCGGGACTCGACGCTCAACTCGACCAACGACTTCACCGCTGCGTGGAGCGAGCAGTTCTACCAGGTGTGCCGCCGCGGTCCGCAGGGACGCAAGTACACGGTGCCGCTCGACATCACCGGCGTCACGGCGTGCTGCCCCTGATAGGTGCCTATCAGGAGAGGGAGTAATCGCACATGGTGACCAGCGCTGCGGTTTACACACGGATCGAGGCACCACCGCTGGTGCCGCGCCCCTATGGCCTGTTCTCGGTCGCGCCACCAGTCGACGGCGCGGAACGGTGGCGGGTCGGCGTCGGCATGCAGTCGACGCACTGCATGGAGGCCGAAGCATGGCAGGACGCCTGCATCACTGGTGGTGCCGGTGGACCGAAGCCGCCCACCGACTGGTCGTGCGCAGTCACCGTGGCCGACCCGTTCACCGTCGTGATGCTCGCCCAACGGACCGGCATCGACGTCGGTGTCGCCCAGGCCGAGACGTCGGGCGCTCTCCAAGCGGCAGAGGAATACGCCGTCGAGCAACACCTGTGGGCACAGATGGAGGCCGCCGCCACCGACCTCGGCTCGATGCCGATGGGCGACGGCTACACGCTCGGCGTGGTCGAAGGCAACCTCGCTCGCGGCTACCGCGGCCGGGGTGTCATCCACCTGTCGCCGATGGCGGCGACGATGCTCGCCCCACTCTTGGAGTCCACGCCGAGTGGACTCATCACGAAGGGGAACGGCACGCCGGTCGTCGTCGGCGCGGGCTACGGCTCGGCCACTGATCCAACCGCCCAAATCATCGGCACGGGTGCCCTAGTCATCCGGCGCGGTGAGCTGACCGAGTTGACCTCTTGGTCCACCGCGGTCAATGACATCTTCGCCCTGGCCGAGCGTGACTACCTCACGGCCTGGGACTGCTTTGCCGCTAAGGCGACCGCGACCGTCACGTGATGGAGGCTCCATAATGCCCACCAAGAAGCTCCGCTCGGTCAAGGGGCGGCGCCTGCGGCTCACCGCCCTCGATGAGTGCGGCGCGCCGGACCTCGGCAACCCGTGCGGCGTCATCGTCACGTCCGGGTTCATCTCGGTCACGTGGTCCGACGAGGTCGAGACCGGCGATGAGTACACGCAGAAGAACGCCTGGGGCGATTTCTGCATCGCGGAGAAGGACTCGGACCGCGTCAAGTGGGTCAACGTCACGATCAGTCTGTGCGAGGTCGACCCGGAGATTCTGGTCATGCTCGGCGGGGCGATCCCGAACCTCGCCACCGACGGGACGATGACCGGCGCGTTCTTCACCCGTGAGCCCAACCCGCTCAGCTACGCCATCGAGGTCTGGACGAAGAAGGCCGGGACCGACGCCTGCGCCTCTGGCGGCGATCCCGAATGGGGCTACTTCGCCGGGTACAACGTCCGCAACGGGATGCTCGACGGCGACCTGACGATCGAGTCGGCGCCGTTGGCTCTCGGCATGAAGGGCGAGCTGTACGGAGCCAGCTCGGCGTGGGGCGTCGGCCCGTACCCCGACAACCCCTTGGAGAACGTGACCGGCGTACCCGAGGGCGCGCTGCGCTACGTCGGCATCACCACCGTCCAGCCGCCCGACGACACCGACGGCTGCCAGCCGATCAGTGCGGCCACCGGCGCCACGGCGGGCAGTCCCGGCACGTGGACCCCGGCGAACTCGGCCCCGCCCGCCAACCTCGCCGCCCTGACCGGGGCCAGCCCGCCAGTCGTGGCCTCGCCCACGACGGCCTGGACGACCGGCCAGCACGTCATCCTCGGTGACAACAGCCACGCCCACTGGTCGAGCACCGCCTGGGTCACGGGGGACGGAGCCTGACATGGGCATCGCCGGGAACATGAGCAACGTCCTCGACAAGTCGTCGGGAACCAACCAAGGGTCGGCCAAGCCGGGCGACAAGTACCCGTCCGGCTACCCGACCATCACGGCCTCGAACCAAGCCAACGCCGACAAGCTCGGCCCGCTCGGCTTCGTCGCCGTCCCGACGACGGCCTGGACCACCGGCCAGAAGATCATCGTCAACGGCTTCGACTTCCACTGGAGCGGACTTCAGTGGGAGCCCGGCGCCGCCTGATAGGCGCCTATCAGTGCCGAACTCGACCCAATTCCATCCCACCTACGACCAGCCCAATCCGAGGGAGCGCAAGATGCCCAACTGGAAGCTCGACGATGAGGCCGTTGCCGTCGTGTGGGACGAGAGCGCGCCCGACCCGGAGGATGAGGTTGACGTCGAGCCGGACGAGACATTCGACCCGGCCGATCACACGATCGACGACGTCAAGGCGTGGGTCGAAGCGAACCCGGACTACGCCCCCGACGTACTCGAAGCGGAGGAAGGCGGCAAGAACCGCGTCACGCTCGTCGACTGGCTCACCGACTTCGGGTCCGGGTGACCGACACCGACCCTGAGCCCGCCGCCGCGCTCACCGTCGCATGCGAGCCGTGGCCGATCACCTGGCCCTGTTCGACCGCGGGCGTCGCACAGGAGCTGCTGGACGGCGCCCACTCACTCGCCGCACAACTCCTGTGGGCGCTGTCGGGATACCGGGTCGGGCGTTGCATGTTCCGCGAGGCGTTCCGCCCGGCCGCAGCGGGCGGCTGCGGCTTCCCCTACAAGGATGAGAACGGCAACTGGCGCAACGGTGGTCGTGTCGGGAGCCAGTGCTGCAAGGTGCTGCTGTCGCACCGGCCGGTCGAGTCGGTCTTCTCGGTGCAGATTCTCAGCGCGCAGGACGTGCTCAACCCCGCCACCGACTATGTCCTCGAAGGCTCGTGGCTACGGAGCCGGAACGGGTGCTGGCCGATGGCGGGGGAGTGCGACGACCCCGACCTGCTCGTCACCTATTACGCCGGGGTGCCGTTCCCGCTCGGAACCGGGGGGGCGGTCGGTGAGGTCGCCTGTGAGTACGTGACGGCATTGCAGGGCGGGCAGTGCCGCCTCCCCTCGCGGGCGACGTCGATCACCCGCCAGGGGGTCACCGTCACCCTCGACACGGCGGCAGAGTTCGTGGGGCGGGGACGTATCGGGCTGCCAATGGCGGATGCCTGGCTCGAGAGTGTGGTCGGCATCGGTCCCCGCGTCGCCTCTCGGGTGTATTCGCCGGACCTGCCGAGGGCCGTTCGTGCCTAGCCCCGACGTCATCGCCGCCACCGCCGTCGATGTGTGCGAGCTGTGGCTGTCGCGCGCCTATGCCGCCCTCGACGCCTGCGACACGTCCGAGCCGATCACCGCCTCCTACGTAGCGGCCGGGGCGATCGCCTGGGACTCGTGCTGCGGGCTGCTCGTCGTCGCCCCCGAGCGTGTGTTCCGGTCGGCCACCTTCCCAATCGAAGGGACCACCGACTACGTGTGTGAGTCGGCGTTTCTCGTGGTCGACGTAGTGGTGCTCCTGCTGCGCTGTGTGCCCACGTTGGACGATCGGGGCATTGCGCCCGCCCCGGCCCTCCTGAGCGCCGCCTACGGCTCTCTGCTGACCGATGCGGCGATCATCTGGAACGTCGTCGTGGATGAACTGCCCGAAGGCTGGGAGCGGTCCGCCGTCGACCAGACCTTCGTCGGCGCGGCGGGCGGATGCGTCGGCGTTGAGACACGTCTATCAGTTGGGCTCCCGCAGAGCGTGTGGTGCCCGGATTGCGAGGTTCCATGACCATCACCGATCCGAACGACGCCACCTTTGGTGACTTCGAGCTCGCGGACGCCTGGGACGACGAGCCACTGATCGCACCCGAGCAACTGGCCCGACGGCTGCACTCGCTGATCTTGCAGATCGACGCCTTCGGTGGGCAGGACACCCCGAACTGGGATGACCTCGATGACGACACCCAAGACCTCGCCATCGCCATCGCCACCGAACTCGTCGCCTGGATCATGGAGCGCGAGCCCGACAACCCCGCCCTCACCGCCAAGCGCATCCACGACGTCCGTGTGTTCCTGTCCGGGGGAGTGGTGCGCAAGTGGGACGAGCTGACGCCGTCCGAGCAGCAGGTCGCCATCGACCTCGTCACCCTCATCATCAACTGGTTGGAGAGGCAGGGACCGCGATGACCGGCATCTACTACGTCGAAGCGGCCGACTGGCTGCGCGCCGTCGGCATCACCGTCGTCGAGACGGGACCGTGCAAGGGCTGGCAGACGCGGGCTCGTAGCTCGGGCGGATTCGCCTCCGCCCCGCTCGGTGTGCAGTGGCACCACACGGCGAGCAAGACGAACCCGGAGAACGACGTCTCCTGGCAGACCACCGGTTCCGACGACGCCCCGATCGGCAACGCCACGATCATGCGTGACGGCTCGATCTGGATGGTCGCCGCTGGCGCGGCGAACACGGCTGGGAAGGGTGGGCCGATCACGTTCAGCCGGGGCACCGTCCCGCTCGATTCGGGCAACACCCGCACGTGGGCTTTCGAGGTCGCCAACAACGGGGTCGGGGAGGCGTGGCCGCAGGTCCAGATCGACACCTACTTCAAGGCCAGCAACGAGATGAACCGGCGCTTCGGTAACAAGCCGACCGACATCATGACCCACTCCGGGTACTGCCAGCCGTCGTGCCCCGGACGCAAGATCGACCCGGCCACCGCCAGCGCCGTGCAGGGGCCGTGGAAGCCGCGCTCGATCAACAGCTCGGGCACCTGGAACCAGGACGACGTGCGCGCCGAGTGCACCAAGCGGGCCGGGGGATCGACACCGCCACCCGTCAACCCCACGCCGCCGTCGGGCGGCAAGTACACCGTCGTCGCTGGTGACTCGTGGTGGGGGATCAGTCAGAAGCTCGGCTGCACCGTCGATCAGCTCGTCGCCGCCAACCCGCCGAACACGTCCTCGTCGGTGATTCACCCCGGACAGGTGCTCAACGTGCCGGGAGGTTCGGGAGGTTCGACGCCGACCCCCCCGGCCGGTAACGCCAACGTCGAAGCGGGCAAGAAGGCGACGACGCCGCCCGGCTCACCGGAGCTGCGCAAGAGCGTCGTCCACTCGAACGTGCCGTGGCTGCAACAGGTGCTCTGCTCGATGAACACCCTCCCCGCCGACGGCGGCAAGCCGATCTATAACCCGGACTGGGTCGGCTTCGATCGCATCGGCTCGGGGCCACAGACCAACGCGCTCTTTGGCGACGCCACCTACAGCGCCCTCGCCTACTGGCAGTCGAAGAACAACGGCACGAACGGCAAGCCGCTCACCGCTGACGGTGTGTACGGGACGGCGACGGCCAACGCCATGCTCGCCGTCCGGGGCAAGTGATAGGCGCCTATCAGTGAGCGAAGAACACGAAGGCATCCACGCCATCGAGCAGGCCACCGTCGAGACGATCGACGGTGAGCCGGTGGCGGTCGTCCTCGCCCGCTCGCCGCGGCGCTGGCCGGTCGACCTGCAACCCACTCTGTTCCGGGTGGTGCTCACGGCGATCCTGCTCGGCCTCGCCGCCAATGTCCTGTTGTGGTGGGTCGTGCCGGGCGACGACACGTTCGCCAAGGTCATCTCGGTCGCATCGGGCGTCGCCTTCATCGCCATCCTCGTCACCGCCGTCGTCGATTCACCGTGGACCGTCCAATGGCGGGGCGAGGCGCTCCTGCTGTCGATGGCCGTGTGGGTCGCCAACATCATCGAGTTCGCCACGCAGCCGCATATTCCGGCCGACAGCCGGATGCGACAGTGCGGGTTCTACGCCTCGGAGGCGATCCTCGCCCTCGGCGTCTACCTCGCCGTGCAGTCGGCCGAACGTCGAGCTAGGAGGGATAGCCACTGATGGATGCCAACGCAATCATCGCTCTGCTCAGTGCGGCGATCCTGGCGTTCGTCGTGCGCGTGTTCAACATGGTCGGCGCCTGGCTCTCGAAGGTGCTCGGTGTCGACCCGCCCGAACCAATCAAGACGTCCGACGTCGAGCCGAAGGCCGACGACAAGACGCTGGGGAACAGCGGGCCGTGAGTGCACGCCAACGTCCCCGACCTCGATTGGCTGCATGTCGTCCTGGCGGCGCTGCTGATCGTCGTCATCCTCGTCAAGCTTCGGACTTCGCATCGGCGGAAGTTCGGGCTGACGTTCACCATCGAGCGAACAACGCTCGACACAGCAGAAACGGAGCAGAAGCGTGAAAATTCTGGCGGGCATCATCGTGGCGGTCGGCCTGGTCGGGCTGACAGGAGTGGCGGCTGGCGGTTTGCCGCAGGGCGGCTACTGGCCCCCACCGACGACGACGACCACGCAACCGACGTACACGACGACGACGACCACGGCGCCGACGACCACGACGACGCAACCCCAGGGCGACGACGACACGACGACCACGACGACGTCGACCACCACGACGGTCCCGGAGACGACCTCAACCTCGTCCAGCAGCTCCACGACGGAGCTGACGACCACGTCAACGTCCTCAACGACCCCCAGCTCCACCAGCACGTCGACAACGTCATCGAGCACGGTCCCGGAGAGCACGACTACGGCCCCCAGTTTGACGACGACGACGGGCGTGAGCCCATCGACGGAAGTGGCGACCACCACGACGACGACGGTCGCCCCGACGACGACCACGACGATCCCAACACCGACGCCGCGACTTCCCGCGACCCGCTGACAGGAGAACCACCATGAACCTGCTCGCCGCCTCGACCCTCATCGACGGCCACACCCTGCTCTCTGACTGGCTCCTACTGATCGGCGCCATCGTGTTCTTCGTCGCCGCGATCATCGCCATCGTGCCGATGCAGCACACCACCACCGAGCCGCCACGGGCCTATCCGGTCTGGCTCGGCCACGGCTTCCTCATCGCCATTGGACTGTGTCTCGTGGCGATCGGCTGGCTCGTCCTCTGAGATGAACGGCTGGGTGCTCGACCTTCATCTCAGGGTGCTCGACCTTCATCTCACCGGCACCATCACGCCGCCATCCACCAAGCCAGACGTCACGCTGCGCTGGCACATCGGCCCCGTCGCCACCAAGCCTGTCGGCTGGACCCCCGCCCCGCCCTCCCTACTTCGCCACCCACCAACGAAAAGCGAGACCACCATGCAGCTCACCGCTGACCAGCAAGTCACCCTCACCGTGTCGGGCACCGACGCCTACGGCAACCCGACCAACATCTCCGGTGACGGCACCTGGCTGTCGTCCGACGAGGCGATCATCCAAGTGACCGGCGACGACGACTCGGCCGTTGCCACCGCCGTCGGCCCGATCGGCACCGCCTCGGTCACCTACACCAACGACGTCGACCAGGACGGCTCCGGTGACTTCATCGGGTCGCTCGCCATCGACGTCGTCGGCGGCGCGATGACCGCGATCGTGCTCACGCCGAGCGAGCCGGTCGGCAAGGACGTCGTGCCCGACAACACGCTGCCGGACGAGCAGCCCGGCTGATAGGCGGCTATCAGTGGCCGGGCGACGCCTGATCTTCGCGGGCGGGCGCATCGACTGGAACGAGGGGCAGATCAGGATTCTGCTCTCCGGGCCGGGCGGTGAGACGTCCCAGGAGATTCAGCGCCGAGCTCGCGCCGTGCAGAAGCGCGCCCAGCGGGGAGCCCCGTACCGCACCGGGGAACTGCGTCGCTCGATCAGCGTCAACACGACGCACCCGTCCGAGGGGGCGGTGGCTGACATCACCGCCTCCGCACCCCACGCCATCCCCGTCGAGTTCGGCCGCAGCCGACAGGACAAGGGCGGCGGCTGGCTGGTCTGGCAGGGGGACTTCGAGACGGTGTTCAGTCACACCGCAGCGGCGATCGCGGCGAGGCCGTACATGCGGCCCGCGCTCGACGCCGTCGAGCAAGACTGACAGCCACGTTGCACAACGTGCTACCGTGCCACCCGTGGCGAAATACACCTTTGGCGAGCCCATCACCGAAGACGACGTGCTCGAAATCCAAGGCATCCACTACCCGATGATGCCGGTCGGGATGCGGGCGATGCGTCGGATGCTCACCCTGAAAGCACAGGTCGACCCCAACCGCAGCGACGACGACGACGTCACCGAGGCCGACCTGGACCTGATGATGGACGTGGTCGTCAACACCGTCCGACCCGAGCACCGTGATGCGCTGCGCGAGCACATCGAGGAATCGGTGTCGCCCCCCATGCTCAGCCAGATCGCCCAGGCCGTGATGAGGTCGTTCAGCGATGTGGACCCTACGCAGCCGGAGTCGTCCTCCGGTGGATCGTTGCCGACTGGGTCCGATTCGACGGCTGGTGCACCCGCCACGGAGTTGATACCGAGTCTCTGAGCGTGCGGCGGGCGATCAACGCCTACCTGTTCATGATCCGCGAGTGGGCCGACGAAGACCAGCAGTACCAGATCGACGAGGCGCTGCTGCCCCAGGGCCGCGCCCTCGCCGCCACGTGGGATG
>Ga0193696_1000202_pt1 | contig 23545 bp, 20 predicted proteins | sample L3m1metaG_FD_145074 | JGI IMG/M metagenome (GOLD analysis project Ga0193696, IMG submission 145074) | Soil microbial communities from a riparian zone of the East river system, Colorado, United States - L3m1 | ecosystem: Environmental > Terrestrial > Soil > Riparian zone | place: USA: East River... | reverse complement strand
CCTCGGCGACGTCTACGAGATCAAGGGCTCGGACTCCGTCAGCGCCACCAACAAGGGTGTTACCGGTACGCCGAACCCGAACTCCGGCCAGACTTCGACCGGACCGTTCTACGGCGACAAGATCGTCTTCGGCAGCTCGACGTCCGCACCTGCCCAGATGAACGTCAACTGGAACTTCGGCAACCCCGAGGCGAGCGACAACACGGCCGCCTCGACGACCGGCGCCGACGTCATCCATCAGTACTCCGGGCTCACCGCCACCTCACAGCTCGCGCTGTCGCGCATCGTGACGGTGACGAATGTGGCGGACAGCTCGATCACCGATTCGCAAAGCGTCACTCTCGCCGTACCGACGCCGCGCGTCGGAATCGTCGGACAGCCGATTCTCTTCACCGCTCCCAATGCCTCTTCGTCCGCGGCGATCGTCACGAGCGATCTGTGGAAGGATGTTTCGGACGGCACGGTCGAGGGTCATTATTCGTCGTGGAACATCGACGGATCGACCACCAAGGCCCTGCCGAATGCGACGGTTCCGGTCGGCGGTTGCGGAACGCATTCGCTGATCTTCACAGGGAATTACGGCCCGTACAGCGGAAGCGGCAGCACGCTGACCTCGACCAACGGCACGCTGGCGCAGTCGATCAACAGCATCAACTACACCGCGCGGCCGTTCGCCGCGGTCGTGACTGGTCCGACGGCCAGTGGTGGCGCGGACATCGCCTTCAGCAGCAACTCGCGTGCGACCTCCGACACCGCCATCATTCCGGGTGGCACGCAGTTCACCTGGAAGTGGGACCTTCTGAATTCTTCAGGTGCGTCGATTCAGACCGCGACCGGAACGTCGAACCTCAACGCCGTTCCGAACTTTGTCGTGCCGCGCTCGACCTTCACCGGACTCTCCGGCGTGAAGGTGCGGCTGCTGCTCAGCACGACCGCGACGCTTCCCGGCGCTTGTGCCGGATTGACCAGCACGAGCGTCACCAACGACGTACCGCCCGCACCGGATCCGCACATCAACAAACTGAGCGGCTGCCAGTACTCGGGAGCGCCCTGCAACCTGAGCGTCACGTCACCCACGGGTGCCGATACGAGCGGCTGGACGGTGAACTGGACGTTCAGTCCGGCCAGCGTCGGCGCCGGCTCGGGACTGACATTCTCGCCGTCGTTCACCAGCACCTACTCCGGTCAGGTGACGGCTACCGCGACGAATGCCATCGGCAGCGGCAGCGACACGATGGCGCTCTCCATCGCCACGCCGCCCTGCAACAATCCTCCGACCCAGGGTGACATCGTCGTCCAGTACTCCGGAAGCGGCGGTTGCTCCATCGGCTCGTCCTGTACGGCGAATACTTCGATCCGCTTCGCGGCGTCGGGCTCCTACAAGTTCAACGCGAACTGCGATCAGTACCTCTGGACGTTCGGCGACGGTTCGACGGCGTCAACGCAGATCGCCAACCACACGTACGCGAGCAACGGCTCGTACACCGGCAACTTCAAAATCACGGTCGGCAGCACGACTCTGACGTACCCGTTCACGGTCAACGTCGGTCCGCAGGGTGGCGGCGGTGGCGGCGGCGGTGGTGGTGGCGGCGGTGGGCAGTGCCCGCAGATCACCCAGGACTCGGTGGTCACGTATTTCAGCGCGCCCAGTGGCTGTTCCTCCGCGATTGCTGGCACTCCGTGTTCAGCCGGCGAGCAGGTCACCTTCCAGGCTTCGCCGAATACATTTGCCGGCTACAACTTCACATGCGGCACGCATACATTCACCTGGAGCTTCGGTGATGGTGGAAGCGGGACGGGATCGCTGACTTCGCACGCATACGCAAACGGCGGCACCTACAACGCCTCGGTGGCGGTGACCAGCCCGACCGGTACGTTGTCCTTCGCGGTGCCCGTCACCGTTGCCGGCGGCGGTGGCGGCGGCTGCGCCGTGCCGACAACCTCGAACATGACCATCGCTCTCGCCGGCGGCACCAGCGGATGCACGGCCAGCAACGCCAACTGCCGTGCGAGCGAGTCGATCTCGTTCAGCGTTGGAAGCAACACCGGCTTCAACTTCAATTGCGGGACGCATTCGTTCGCTTGGACCTTCGGTGACGGAGCAACTGGTTCGGGCCAGCAGGCATCGCATTCCTACACCAACGCGCAGCAGTACACGGTTCAGGTGATCGTCACCAATTCGTCGGGATCGACCACGCTGACGAAGCTCATCGCTGTCAACAACGCCAACACCGGCGGCGGCAGCTGCCCGACGCCGACGAGCTCCAACCTGTACTTGAGCTACCTGTCGCCGAACGGCGGCGGCTGCTCTAACGCCTCTCCGGGAGTGCCGTGCACTCCGAACGAGGCGTTGAGCTTCGCCGCGAACGCCTCCGGCTATAGCTTCGGCTGCGGTACGCACAGCTACTCCTGGAGTTTCGACGACGGCGGCACCTCGACGAGCAGGACGCCGACGCACGCGTTCACCGCACAGCGGACGTACAACGTGACCTGCACCATCACCAACCCGAGCGGCAGTACGACGTTGACGCTGCCGGTCACCGTCGGCACCGGTAGCGGCGGCGGTCCTGACGTTCAGGTCGACTTCGCGTACGAGCCCGTTCCGGGTGCGCCGACGCTGATCAAGTTCACGCCGTCGGTCGTCCCGGCGAACACGGTCTCCAGCTGGAAGTGGAACTTCGGCGACAACAGCGCCGAGGTGCCGATCAGCGGGACGTCCGTCATTCCGCAGTATCACCAGTACGCGAACAGCGGCACGTACACGGTCGTCCTCACGACCAACGCCGGCGTGGTCACCAAACAAGTAGTCGTCGGTGGCTCTACGACACCGCGCTGGAGACCTGTGCGGCACTGACGCGTCATTTCATGCAATTCTCTCGAGTGGCGGGCTTCGGCCCGCCACTCGCTTTTTGGACGCTGTTCCACGCGACTCCGTAGAATGTCGCCAATGGAACCTGCCGTCCGCGCGGTCGAGTTGTCGAAGCATTACGACATCTACCGCCGTCCGATCGACCGCGCGCTGGAGATCCTCACCGGCCGCCCGCGCCACACCGTTTTTCCGGCGCTGCAGGACGTCACGTTCGAGGTGGAGCGGGGCGAGACCCTCGGCATCATCGGGCAGAACGGCGCCGGCAAATCGACGCTTCTGAAGCTGCTCTGCGGTGTCACCCGTCAGAGCAGCGGCACGCTCGAAGCGCACGGCCACATCGCTTCGATCCTCGAGCTCGGAACCGGCTTTCATCCCGAGTTCTCCGGCCGCGATAACGCCGCCCTCAACGCCGCGATCCTCGGGCTTACGCCGGCGCAGGTCCGGGAAAGCCTGCCGAAGATCCTGGACTTTTCAGAGCTCGGCACCTTTCTCGACCGTCCGGTAAAGACCTACTCGTCCGGCATGTACATGCGTCTCGCGTTCTCCGTCGCTGTGAACGTCGATCCCGACATCCTGGTCATCGACGAGGCGCTGGCGGTCGGCGACGGCCACTTTCAGAAGAAGTGCATCGACAAGATTCGCGAGTTTCAGGAGCAGGGGAAGACGATCCTCTTCTGCTCGCACGCGCTCTACTACGTCTCCTCGATCTGCCGGCGCACGCTCTGGCTCGATCACGGCTCGGTGATGCGCTACGGTCCTTCCCTCGACGTCGTGCACGATTACGAGACGTTCCTCCTGCAACGCGATCGCGACGTCGCCAATGAAGGGGAGCCGCAGCCGGAGCGTGCGCCGACGCCCGTACGCATCCGCGACGTCACGATCTGCGACCGCAGCGGCGCATCGCGCGATCGTTTCGATCGCGGCGAGGACATCCACGTCCGGGCTCGCATTCACTCCGAAGACGCCGCGCAACCGGTGCACGTGATCATCGGCGTTCATCGCAGCGCAGACGACCTGCAATGCTTCGCCGTCGGCACTCACGCGGACGGCGTGGCGCCGCTCTCCGGGCGCAACGAGTACGATCTTACGGTGCGGCTGCAGGACGTGCCGCTGCTGCGCGGCGACTACTCGATCATCGCCTTCGCCGGCGACGAGAACGCGATGACGGTGTTCGATCGCCGCGATCTGCGGCCGGCCTTTTCCATGACGGGCGAGCGCTTCGACATCGGCCTGATCGACGTCCGTCATCGCTGGGAGCTCGAGCCCGCCGAAGTGGCGGCCGCCACGCGATGATCTCGCTGCTGGTCGTCAACTACCGGTCGGCGCCGCTGGCGATCGAGGCGATCCGCTCCGCGCGCGCGGCGACGTCGCAATCTCTGCAGGTCGTCGTCGTCGACAACAGCTCCGAGGCGGATGCACTCCGGCCGCACGCCGACCTCGTCATCGCGTCGCCTTCGAATCGCGGTTACGCCGGCGGCATCAACGATGGCCGCGCACACTGCCGGGGAGAGGTGATCGTAGCCGCGAATCCCGACGTGATCTTTGCCGATGGATCGATCGATGCGCTCGCCGACGCGCTACGGCACGCCGCCGTTGCCGGACCGGCGCTCTTCTGGGATGACGCACACCGCTGGCTGTTGCCGCCGTCCGATCTGCACACCGCGTGGCAGAAGATCGACGAAGTCCTCGCCAGCCGCGCGCGCGTGTGGATGCGCGCGCGCGATCGCCGGCGCTTTCTGTCGCGCGTTGCGTTCTGGTCGCTGCAGCAGACGACCGCGGTACCGGCGCTGTCGGGCGCCGTAATGGCCTTTCACGCGGACGCGCCGGCGTTCGACGATCGCTTCCCGCTCTACTTCGAAGAGACTGATTTCCTCCGCCGCGTGCGCGGACGCATCGTTTACGTACCGTCGGCGCGCGTGCGTCATCTTTACAATCAAAGCGCGGGTCAGGTCTCCGACGAAGCGGCCACGCGCTTCGCGCAGAGCGAGATGCGCTACCTGGAAAAGTGGAACGGACCATTCGTTGCGCGGATGTTGAAGTCTCTGGAGCGTCCGCCGCTTTCCTTTGATTTTGCCGAAGCAGTGAACATCGAGGGCGACCTCGTGATCGAAGCATCGCCGCTTGCGAACTTCGCTACCGCGGCCGGCTGCTTCGCTTCGCGTGTCGTCGATCTCCCACCGGACGTACTGTCGAGCTGGCGTGGCGACACCATTTATCTCCGCGCGGTCGAGCGCCGCAGCGGCCATGTGCTCGGGACGTGGGCGCGTAGAATACGGTCATGAGCTCGACCAGCGTGTCGGTGCTGATGCCGTTCATCGGGTCCGGCTCTCCACCGATTGCGGCCCGCCAGGCCATCGAGCGGTATCTCGCCTCGACCGGCTTCGATTTCGAGATCATGCCGCTCGCCGAGCCGACGTATGGTGCGTCGCTGCGCCGCGGCGTGTCGGAGGCGAAGGGAAATATCGTCGTCGTCGTCGATCCCGAGCTCCCGTATCCGGTCGGCGCGATCGGCGACGTCGTGGCGATGATCGACTCGGGCGGCACCGACATCGTTTTCGCCACTACGCATGAAGGCGACGACAGGCGCCATCCGCTGTTGCGCTGGTTCCTCGTGCCGCACCTTCCCGATCCCTCAATTCGCTTGAAAGCGTTTTCGTCCGCCGCCGCGAAGCTCGTCGCCGGCGAGTCGAAGTTGAACCGCGGCGGATGCGAACTGGAGCTCGCGTTCCTCGCGAACAAGTACGGCTTCCGCATCGAGCGGATCAACGTGCAGTGCGATTCGAAGGCGATGCCGCGGGCCTCTTTCGGCGGCGTGAGCGGACTCCCATCGCTCATCGCCATCCGTCTCAACGATCGCCGCATGAGCTACCGCGCGGCGCGGCGATGCCCGGTCTGTTTTTCGAGTGAGGTCTGGAGCTGGGCGCAGATTCCGGGCAACATCGTGCGCGCCTGCCATCGCTGTAAGTGTCGTTACCTCAATCGTTTCCATGAAGATGAAGAAGGGCTTCCGGTCCGCCGCGAGCTCCGCGCGTACGCGCCGGCCGGCGACGCGCTGGACGAGACGGTCCACTCCCGAACGGCGCGTGAAAAGACGTCGATGCGCCGCCTGGCGAACGTGCGGCGCGACATCCCGCTTCGCGCGCGGCTGCTCGAAGTCGGCGTGCGCGACGGCAGCTTCGGCGCCGCGGCGTCGCGCGAATACGAGTACGTCGGCATCGATCACGCCACCGCCGCCGCGCGTTCGGCGCGCGCGCGCGGACTCGACGTCTACTGCGCGGCGCTGCAGAACTTCGTCAACACCGGACCGGCGTTCGATGCCATCGCGCTCTTCCACGTCTTCGAGAACATGGCCGATCCGCACGATGCACTTGGCCGGGTAAAGGACTTGTTGAAACCGGGCGGCACGCTCTTCCTGACCACGTTCGACACCGAGGGCTTCCTCTATCTGCTCACCGAGCGGCGGCGGATGGTGCACAACTTCCGCACGCACCTGATCCTCTATTCGCGCTCCGCGCTGATCGAGCTGCTCGAGCACTCGGGGTTCGAGATCCAGTCGATCGTCCCCGATTTCGAATACCGCGATCACAAGTTCCTCCGCCACTGGCTGACCGCACGCTGGCCGCGCGTCGGCGCGATCGCCCGCGCCATCCTCCGCGTGCTGCCCGATCCGCTGCTCGTGACCTCGGGGTCGATCCGCGTGATCGCCCGCCGCCGCGCGGGGACGCCGGCGAACGTCCGCGCCATCCGCTCCGCCGAACCGACGCATGCCCGCTGACGACGTGCTGATCCGCCGTTACCAGGCGGGCGACGAACAGAAGATCCTCGAGCTCTTCGCGCGCTCGTTCCACGCGTCCCGTTCACTCGAGAGCTGGCGCTGGAAGTTCGCGGACGATCCGTGGGGACGCGAGCGCATCAGCCTCGCGTTCGCCGAGGATGGCACGCTGATCGGTCACTACGCAGGCTATCCGACGCCGTTCGCCATCGATGGCAGGCGCGTGATCGCGAATCAGATCGGCGACACGATGACCGAGAAATCGATCCGCCATGTCGGCCGCGGACCGACCTCCATCCTCGGACGCACCGCGCTCCATTTCTACGAGCACTTCTGCGAAGGGCAGGTCGCGTTCAACTACGGCTTCAACGTCGCGAACATCCAGAAGTTCTCGCTGCGGTTCTTGCGCAGCGATCGCGTCGAGCCCGTGACCTACCGCGTTTGTTCAGCACAGACATTCCTGCGCGTGCCCCGCCATCACCGCTGGCCGCTCGGCTACCATTTCGAGCTCGTGCAACAAACGACGCCGGAGTGGGACGACCTCTTCGCCCGCGCCGCGCCGTCGTACGGCTTCCTCGTGGAGCGCAATGCGCGATACGTCCGCTGGCGCTATCTCGGTTGTCCCGGCGTGCCGTACGTCGTCGTCGCGGTGCGCAAGTGGACGCGCCTCATCGGCTGGATCGTCTTCCGCATCCGCGACAATCGCCTGACCATCGGCGACGCGCTCTTCGATCCCAACTGGCCCGACGCTTTCGGCATGCTGCTGCGTCACGTCGTGCCGTCGTATCCGGTCGAGCTCGTCGAGGGCTGGTTCCCGCCGCGGCCGGCGTGGTTCGACTCCGTGCTGCGCGAGTGCGGGTTTCAGGTGCTCCCCGAGCCGCAGGATCTCTCGGTGATGTGCGTTCCGTTCACGATGCCCGATGCCGTGGCCACGATGCGCGAGCGCCTCTACTACACCTGGGGCGACTCGGACCTCTTTTAGCGCGGCTTGCTTCGTGCATCGTAGAATTCGACCCGCATGAACGAGGTGCAGCCCCAGCACAACGGACGCGAAAAGCGCATCGCCGACGTCGACCGGAAGTGCGTGCTCGTGATCGACGACGACCTCCCGCTGCGAGGCATGGTCGCCGCGGCGTTGCGCCATCACGGCTTCCAGGTGCTGCTCGCAGGCGACGGGGCGGAAGGGCAGCGCGCGCTGAACATCCATCATCCCGACGTCGTGCTGCTCGACCTCGCGATGCCCGACGTCAACGGCTGGGACTTCCTGCAGCGCCTGCAGGAGACGGGACGCCTCGGCACGGTGCCGATCATCGTCGTCTCCGCGCATCTGCGACACGATCCGCAGGCGATTCTGCAGATGGGCGTCAAGGCGATCCTGCCGAAGCCGTTCAATCTTCCCGAGCTCATCGATCTGATCGAGCACGTGTCGCCGTGACGCAGGACGTAGCGGCGCTCTTCGATTCGCGATTTCTCCGAGGCTATGCGCGCTCGAAGCTCGCGCGCGATCCGGTGTACGCCGCCGCGGCTTCCCGCCTTCCCGACCTCCCGCTGCTCGACCTCGGCTGCGGCGTCGGGCTACTCGCGTTCTCGATGCGGCAGCGCGGCTTTCGCTCGCCGATCCTCGGTGTCGATTACGACGCGCGCAAGATCGACGCCGCGCGCCGCGCCGCCGATGGCTCGGTCGAATTCAGGCGAGGCGATGTACGCGATCCGATCGACATCCGCGGCAACGTCGCGCTGCTCGATGTCCTCCACTACTTCACGGACGAAGACCAGCAACTGATCCTGCGCAATGCCGCCGCATGCGTCGCGCCGGGTGGTGTGGCGATCATCCGCGACGCAATCCGCGATGGCTCGTGGCGTTACCGCGCGACATACATCGAAGAGACATTCGCGCGGTCGATCGGCTGGCTGAAAGGGGAGAGGCTGAACTTCCCGACGCGCGACTCGATCATCGCGGCCTTCGACGGATTCGAATGCGAGGTCGTGCCGATGTGGGGCCGCAGCCCGTTCAACAACTATCTCTTCGTCTTCAGCACGCCGTCGTCCGGAATCACGAAGCGATAGCCGCGCTGCTGCGCCTCGCCGATCACGCGCTCGATGCAGCGCAGCGACCACTCGCGTCCCTGGTGCAGCACGACGATCGCTCCCGGCTCGAGCCGCGGCACGACGCGCGAGACCACGCGGTCGACATCGCTCATCGTCGCGTCGTAGCCGCGCGCGGTCCAGCCGATCAGCCGCATCCCGCGTTTCGCCAATGCTGGGTGCACGAACGGATTCTTCATCCCGACCGGTGCGCGAAAGAGCGGCGACGGCACGCCACGCTCGATCTCGCGCTCGATCGCGCGCGGCCCGAGGCACCAGAACGTGCCACTCGGATGAGAAAAGGAGTGATTGCCGATGGTGTGTCCGCGATCGGTGATCGCCTTCAGGCTCGCTTCATCGGCGAGCTTGCCTTTGACGAAGAACGTCGCACGCACTCCATGCGCGTCCAGCAGATCGAGCAGCGCCGGTGTGTCGGACGTCGGACCGTCGTCGATGGTCAGCCAGAGCTCGCGCTCGCGCGTCTCGAAACAGGTGATGACCGGTCCGAGGAGCTGTGAGTTGGCGACAAGTGTCGGATAGAGAAGCAGTACGTGCGGCAGCACGAAGAGAAACGCGAGCATCGCCGAGGCGACGTAGTGCACCCATCCGCTATGCAGTACGAACCAGGCGCTGGCGGCGATCATCAGAATCGTCATCATGACCGCCTGGGACTTGCGGTTGTCGCGGTCGCCGAGCAGCAGCCCGAGGATGAACATCGGCGTGTGAATGACGATGGCGGTCAGCGGCACGATCGTCAGCGCGATGAGCCACCAGCGCCACGGCAGCACCGCGGCGAGGTAGCACGCGGTGGCGATCGTGTATGCGATCGACGTGAGGTAGTAGCGGTTCACGCGCTCTCCTCGAAGAACGGATCGAACGCGAACCACTGGAACCAATGCTCGCCGATGACCTGCTCGAGCTGCGCGATCCACTTCTCGATCGCGAGCGTGAAGTCGCGGCTTCGTCCGACTCGTTCGACGGTGATCGGCTCGCCGGTGATCAACGTGTACCTTCGCAATCCTCGGCGCACGACGAACATCGGATAGATCGAGACACGCGCCGCCATCGCCAGCGCGAACGGTCCGGTCGGGACGCTCGCGCGGCGGCCGAAGAGCGTGATCGGAGTGGTAGCGATGCCCGAGGTCACGCGGTCGCCTTGAATCGCGACCAGGTCGCCGCGTTGCACCGCTTCGAGCAGGTCGAATGCGAGATCGCCGTTCGTGTTGAAGCCGACGCGCAGACCGTCCTCGCTCGCCTTCCCGACCTTCGCTTCCTCGTACTGGCGTGTCTGCGGATCGACCTCCGGCGCGCGGATCATCACGATCTTCCGCGTCGTCGACGCGGCGAAGAGATGTGCGCCGAGGTCGTAGCTTCCCATGTGCGCGGTGAGGATGATCGCGCCGCCGCTCGCTTGCAGCAGCGGATCGAAGTGCTCGCGGCCGACGAATGAAAATTCGGGAACGACGCGCTGCTCCTTGAACCGGATGTTGTCGGTGATCGTCCAGGCGTAGTTCCAGAAAACGCGGAGGGTGCGAACGAAGTTGGCGATCGCCCACGAGCCGGGCTTGATCGCGGCGAGGTTGTGCATCACGCCGCGCCGCCCCGGTCCCCAGAGGAGGAAGAAGAGCGACCACCACGCGATGACCGCCGGCTCGATCGACAACGGGATGTTCAGCACGGCCCACCGCAGGAACTGCCGCCAGAAAACACCCTTGACCTGGAAGCGGCGCGGCAGGGCCATTGTCAGTGCGTCCGCATGATGTCGGCGAGCTCGCGATCGAGCGCCGGCAGCGCCGGCCGCAGCGCGCGGAAGAGCGGGCTGCGCATCAATTCGTCGTCGCCGGGGTAGGTGGGGACGAAGTGCAGCGGGAACTTCGCGAAGATCTCCGCGTCGGTGCGCTTGCGCCGCTTCTGCACGTCGTCGCGCTTCGTCGCGATGCGCGTCTGGTTGCGCATGATCCACTCCAGGGCGCGGAACTGCATTGCCGTGAGCGGGTCGTCGATCGCCGCAATCGGCGCGGGGCCGAACAGCTTGCGCCACGCGCGTCCGAACAGCGACCGCTTGCCGCTCATCGACGCGAATGCGCCGCCGAACGGCGCGCGCATCAGTTCCGCGACGTTGAGGTTGCGCGTCGTCGCGTAGTGATGCAGGCGATGCATGTAGGCGAAGAGGATCGCGCCTGCGGAGTGGGCGAGGTCTTCGTAGTTTTTCAGCGCGGTCTGCAGCGCGTTGCGCTCGAAGAGGACGCCGCGCTCGAAGTCGCCGAGGCGGTTGCTCGTTGAGCTCGACGCATGACGGACAACGGCGCGCGGCTCGATCACGGCGCGATAGCCGCTGATCCAGGTCCGCCAGCCGAAGTCGACGTCTTCGAGATAGGCGAAGTAGTCGTCGTCGAACGCGCCGAGGTCCATCAGTAGCTCGCGGCGGGAGATCATGTTGCCGCCGCAGGCGAACAGAAGCTCCTCGCCCGGCGCGGGATCGGGACGCGATCCGGCAGTCATGCGAAAGCCGTCCTGGAACGCGTGGCCGTCGAACGTCAGCACGCCACCGACGAAGTCAATGAGTTGACCATCCGGTGAGACGATCTTGCCCGCGACCGACACCACGTCATCCGGCGCCTGCTCCATCGCCTCGTGCAGTGCGGCCAGCCATCCCGCCTCGGGGAGCGCGTCGTTGTTGAGGAAGATCACGTTCCGCGCGCGCGAGCCGGCCAGCGCCGCACGAAGACCGCCGGTGAAGCCGCGGTTCTCCGTCAGCGGGAAGAGCTTCACGCGCGGATGGCGGATGGCGATCGCCTGCGCGCTGCCGTCGGTCGAGCCGTTGTCGACGACGGTGATCGAAGCGCCGGCTACATCACCGATCTGCTGCTCCACCGCCGCCACGCACTCCAGCGTCTGCTCGCGCGAGCTCCAGTTGACGATGATGACTTCGGTCGACGATGTCATCCTGAGTCCCGTAGAGGACGAAGGATCCGTAAGTTCATGCGACGCGTTTGCTGGAGACGGATCCTTCGCCGTCTGCGCGGCTCAGGATGACACATCAGAAGATCCTCCTTCTGATCCGCTGCATGATCGTCGGCGGATGCTGCGGCACGTGCATGCTCGCGGCGAACTCCGACTTCTGCTTGTCGATCACGGGGTTCGCGCAGAAATCGACCAGCGGACGCAGCGTCCGCTCCCACTGGTGATGGATGACGAACGAGCGCGTGCCGTTGACCATCTGTTCGTAGCGCTCGCGATCGGTGAGCACGCCGACGATCTCGCTCGCGAACGCAGCGGGATCTTCGTGGTGGATGATGCTGCCGCAGCGGTAGCGCTCGAGCAGTTCGTCCGTTCCCGGCGCCGAGCTGGTGATGATCGGCAGGCCGGCCCAGAGGTAGTCGTAGATGCGCGTCCGCATCGCGAGATCGGTCTCGATCGATTGCGGAAAGGTCATCAGCGCGATGGTGAAACGGTCGAAGAACGCCGAGCGTTCGTCGTACGCGACCCACGGCTCGAAGCGGACGAAGTCGTACTCCTTCCGCCGCGCATACTTGATCGCCTCCGCCGCGCGGCCCTGCGGCGTCAGCTCCGGATTCGGATGCGTGTTGAACGTCAGCTTCAGCATCGGAATCTTCACCCGCGCGATCGCCACCGCTTCCATTGCCAGGATCGGGTCGTACCAGTCGTAGATGCCGCCGAAGAGGATCTCCGGCGCGGTGCTCGCGCGCGACGGCAGCGCGCGCCCCTGCGCGACGCCGAACGGCGCGATGCGGATCAGCGAGTCGAGATGCGGATCGTTGTCGAAGGCGATCGGATTCATGCGTCCGACGGCGAGCATCATGCCGAGGTAGAAGAGGCGCTGCGCTTCGGAAGCGCAGAGGAAGAGATCGCCCTTCAGCAACGAGCTGACCAGCGTCGTGTGATCGTGCGTGAATACCTCGGCGCCGCGCTCATTGAAATAGTGAAGGTTCTCGACGATGAACGGATCGTACAGATCGACCACCACGGGCAGCGGCTTCATGTGCGCGAAGAGATCGTTCGCCACATGTCCCTGCACGACCGCGACGTCCGATTCGCTCGTACCGCGCGCGATGTTCTCGGGAGTGAGCCCCTGACCGGGCGAGAGGATCTCCACAGAATGACCGGCTGCACGGAGGACGTTGGCGATCTCGAGGAAGCGGATGCCGATGCCGGCCGGCTGCCGGTGCCCGAGCGGCTCCGGACAGACGAGCAGGACTCGACTCATCCGCGACCCCTCAGCTTCTCCACCATCGCGTGAAGCTTCCACGTCTGTGACTTGTAGATCATGTCGAGCAGCGCGTTGAGGCGACCGATCTCGGCATGCGCGGTGATGCTCGTGCTGCGCTGCACCTCGAGCTCGCGCTGCAGATTCTCGGCGTGCTCTTTCAAATTCTGCGCGTCGTAGCGCATGCCGACGAGCTCCTCGACGAGCGTCTGGATGTCGCCGTCGCGATTGGCCAGCTCCGCCTCCAGCGCGCGTTTGATTCCGTTCAACTGCTCGACCGCCGACGTCGCCTCTGCATGCGTTGCCTGCATCTTGCCGAGCAGTTCCTGCTTCTCGCGTTCGAGCCGCGACAGGTCGACGGACAGATGATGGGAGCGTCCGCGCTCATCGACGACGTCGTTGAACGTCGCGTCGACGCGACGCTTCTGTCGCTCGAATGCCTCGGCGATCACGTCGTACGTCAGCAGGTCCGGATGCTTGCGCCACACCTTTCGCTTCGCATCGCGAAACGCGCTCGATCCCTCGGGATTCAGCATCGTGATCGAGCCGGCGCCGGCGATGTGGCGGATTTCGCAGGTCACGCGCGGTACATGCAGGAAATTGCCCCGCTGCGAGAGGCGGATCAGGAACTCCCAATCCTCGAACAGATCGAACTCGGTGTCGAAGCCGCCGAGGTCGAGATACGTCTCACGCCGCATCAGCAACGTCGGCAGCGGGATGTAGTTGTCGATGCACAGCAGCTCGGGATCGTAGTCGTGCGAGAAGAGCCGCTGCCGCGACGTTGTCTCCAGCGAGCCCGATTCGCCGATCTGGACGAACGCAGAGACCGCGTCGCTGTACCACGCCACGCGATGCGGGAACGGCTCCGCCGCGGCGGTGAGCGTCGGCAAATGCTCGGCGTAGTGCAGGTCGTCGTCGTCGAGGAAGGCGATGAATTCGTGCGACGCCGCGCGGACGCCTTCGTTCGCCGCCGCGGAACGGCCGCGCGAGTCGGGGTGCTCGATGAGCGTCGCGTTCTCGACCGCAACCCGCTCGCCGCCGTCGTTCACGACGATGATCTCCGCAGCCGGGTATTTACGAATCGAGGCTACCGCCTCCTGCAGCAGCGCGGGCCGATTCTTCGTCCGGACGATCAGGCTCACTGGCATCGGCTCGCTCACGACGTCGATGCGCGGAGGCTCCGCTATGGCGCCGCGCAGCTGCTCGAAGCTCATCGATCGCAGCTGCGGCAGTCCGATCGTCCAATACCCCTCGGCGAACTTCGCATCGCCCGGCAGTGTCATCGAGCGATAGGCATTGAGGCCGCGCGCGTACGACGCGTAATCGTGCACGGCGGTCTGCGAGGCATGCGCTTCGATCGCGTTCCATTTCACGACCGCGACGTCGGTGATGTCGACGAGCGCATTCGGGCGGATCGGCTGGCTGACCTCGTAGAACGCGACGAGGGCGATGGCGAGGTCGGCGAAAACCGTGCGGTCGCGTTGAATCAGCTCGCAGAAGGCGCGGGAGAGCGCGACGTGATCAGGATGGATCTCGATCGGACTGGGGACAAGGATCAGGTCGGGTCGAAACGCGCGCAGGACGTCGCGAAGACGTTCGCCGACATCATTACCGAGCGCCCGGTCGGGGAATCCGAGAAACTCGATCTCCGCTCCGTCGCCGAGGATCGCGACCCCGCGCCGCGACTCGTCCTCGCGCAACGCGACCACGTCGCCGGCGACCGCGTCGCCAGAACTGTCGCCCTGTTCGGCGCCGTTCGTGGCGATCACGATGTGAACCTGGCGCTTTTCGCGGAGGTGCTGGGCCACCAGGCCGCCGCAGGCGATGACCTCGTCGTCGGGGTGCGGAGCGAGAACGAGGAGGCGTTCGCCGCGCAGCCGGGACGACTCGTATGGAATCGCCTCTTCCTCCCGACTCGTGGGCCTGATCATCGGCGCGATTATACGTTTGCGGCTTACATCGACTTGGCGGATGATTGGCGTGATCCGAGGTGGAACCAAGCGTCGATCCCAACGCGGCTGTCGCTGAACTGAAAAAGCTTCGTGAAGAGCACCGTCGCGTCAGCGACGTACTCGTCCTCATTCAGCAACTCACCGGTGACGGCATTCTGTGCGAAACGGTCGCGGATGTATTCGACACCGCGTTCCGTGCGCTGTTCGGCTGTCTGAAATTCGACATCGCCGTCGCCGTGATGATCGAGCAGAACCTCGACCTCTACATCTCCACGCGCGAGCATGCGCATAGCCAGGTGACCGAGCGGCTGGTGGGGAGCATCCGCGAAACGTTGCAGCGGTTGCTCAACGTCTCGTTCGAGCACACCGACGTCGTCGTGAAGTCGGAGGTGAACAACCTCTCCGGTCCGTTCCGCGAAGGAGATGTGATCGGCTGCGAGACGCATGCGTTGCTGCCGGTCGAAGGTCGCACGTCGGGACTGTTGCTGCTCTATCGCTCGCAGCCCGAGTTCACCGATCAGCATCAGGAGATCCTGGAGATCTTCTCGACGCAGATGTCGATGCTGCTCGCCAACATCGCATCGCGCGAGCGGATCGTGAACCTCGCGGAGACCGACGATCTGACCGGCATCTGGAACAAGCGCTACTTCCGCCGGCACCTGCCGGCGGAAGTGGAGCGCGCGCGGGTGTACGCGCTGCCGCTGTCGCTGCTGATCTTCGACGTCGACGACTTCAAGCAGATCAACGACAGCTTCGGCCACACGCTCGGCGACGTCGTGCTGTCGGAGCTCTGCGGCGCGGTGCGCGAGACTCTGCGTCCGCCCGATGTCTTCGCCCGGTTCGGCGGCGATGAGTTCGCGCTGATCCTGCCGCACACCGATCTCCCCGGCGCGCGCGCCTGCGCCGAGCGGATCATGAAGAAGGTCAATCTGTTGACGATCCCGGCGGACGACGAGGGGGCGATCAAGTGCTCGATCTCCATCGGCATCGCCGATTACGAGCTGGGGATCAGCGCGCAGGATCTCGTGCGCCGCGCCGATGAGAAGTTGTACCTGGCGAAGCGCAGCGGAAAGAACCGGTACACTGCGTGACGATGAAATTCGCCATCGCCAACTGGAAGATGAACCTTCCCCCCGAGGGGATCGATCCGTACATGCGCGCCGTGAGCGCGGCCGCGCGCGAGCAGGCCGCGATCGTCGTCGCACCGCCGTTCCCCTTCCTGCGAGACGTTGCCGCGCAGGCGAAGGGAGTCGACGTCGCCGCGCAGAACGCGTCCGAGAATGACAAAGGAGCGTTCACCGGCGAAGTGGCGCCGGCGATGATCCGCTACTGCGGCGTCCGTTACGTGCTCCTCGGGCATTCCGAGCGCCGCCAGCTTTACGGCGAGAACGACGCGCTCATCGCGCGCAAGCTCGCGGTGGCGATGGAGACCGGCCTCACGCCCGTCCTCTGCATCGGCGAGGACCTGCGGGTTCGCGATGCGGGTGAGGCGCCGGTGCATCTTGCCGAGCAAATTCACGCGGTTGCGTCCGCTGTCGGCAGCGGTCCGATCGTCGTCGCGTACGAGCCGATCTGGGCCATCGGCACCGGCCGCAACGCCAGCGGCGCGTTGTGCGCGGAGACCGTCGCCGAGGTGCGCCACGCGATCTCGCGGTTCTGGTCGAGGAGCGACGTCTCGGTGCTTTACGGCGGCAGCGTCACGCCGGAGAACGTCGACGACCTCGTCACGAACGGTGCAATCGACGGCTTTCTCATCGGCGGCGCGAGTCTCGATTCGTCAAAGTTTCTGGCCATTTACACCGCACTCGGCAGGACTTGACGAATCCCCTCTTTCCGGGAAGAATTCACGCCCTTGCCTCGTTGGGAGGCACGTTCGGGAGAATCCATGACCGTATTGCTCGTCATCGTCCACGTCGTCATCAGCATCTTTCTGATCCTGGTCGTCCTCGTCCAGCAGGGCAAGGGAGCCGACCTGGCAGGTGCCTTTGGTGGCGGCGGATCGCAGACTGCGTTCGGCGCGCGCGGCGCGACGACGCTCCTGCACAAGCTGACGGTCTCGTTCTTCACGCTGTTCGTCATCACATCCCTCACGCTGGCGGTCCTTCAGGCCCGTCCGCGGTCGTCGGTGATGAGCGGCACCGCAGCTCCGGCGAAGGCGCCGGCCACCCCCGCGAAGAAGTGACGCGCACAGACGCGTCATCCTGACGCTGAGCGAAAGCGAAGCGGAAGGATCTGTTCGATTGAATGCCCAAGTGGCGGAATTGGTAGACGCGCACGTTTGAGGGGCGTGTGGAGAAATCCGTGCCGGTTCGAGTCCGGCCTTGGGCACCAAACCTTCAACATCCAGACAAGAGCCGGAACCCTGAATCAAGGGTTCCGGCTTTTTTTGTCTCTTCTGATGAATTTTTCGACGCATTGGGTAGGGAAATGTGTCAATTCGTCACTCCTTAAAGAAAGCGATTGGTAGTTTCCTTCAGTCCGTTCGACAAAAATCGAGCTTGCTTATGGCTTTCGCGATCTCGCATCGCGAGGAAGGAGCGACGTGACTTTCGGACTGCCCGGGGCCGTGGACCAGGCTCGCGACGCGATTGCTGCGCCGATTGCGCAGCCGGTCAGTCTGCTGCTCCTCCCCGGCGACGGCATCGGTCCCGAAATCATGGACGTGGTCTCACGTTGCCTCGCCGGTCTTGGTGAGGCGCGTGGCGTGGAACTGCGGCTCGAACGGCGCGAAGTCGGTCTCGGGCTCTGGCGCCGCACGGGGCAAACGATGCCCGACGATCTTGCCGCGCTGGTCGAGACCAATGACGGGATCGTTCTCGGTCCTTTGTCGACGTCTGAGTATCCGTCGAAGGTGGACGGGGGAATCAACGTCTCGGCACATTTGCGGCGCTCGCTCGATCTTTTCGCGAACATCCGTCCGGTCCGCGCCGACGCCAGTCTGTCGCGCGTCGGCATCGCGTTCGACCTGGAGATCGTCCGCGAGAACTCGGAGGGGATGCTCGCGGACCGGGTCATGGCGGTCGGCAACGGAGAGTTCATGCCTACTCCGGACGTCGCACTCGCCATTCGCAAGATCACCGTTCCGGGCTGCCGGCGTATCGCCGAAGTGGCCTGCCGGCGCGCCATGGCGCGGCGCCGCCATCTCACGGTCGTACACAAGGCGAACGCGCTGCCGATTACCGACGGCTTGTTCCTGAACATCGTTCGCGAAGTGGCCGCCGCGTATCCCGAGGTCGAGGTGCGGGAGGTCCTGGTCGACGCCATGGCTGCGCTTCTGGTGCGTGATCCTTCGCAATTCGACGTCATCGTCACCACGAACCTTTTCGGCGACATCCTTTCGGACGAGGCGGCCGAGATCAGTGGGAGCATCGGTCTCGCCCCTTCGCTGAATGCAGGCCGGGATCGCGCGATGGCGCAGGCGGTCCATGGATCGGGACCTGAGATCGCCAATCAGGACAAGGCGAATCCAACCGCGCTGCTTCTGTCCGTCGCCATGCTGCTCGAATGGGTGGCCGACCGGCGCGGAGACCCCGGCCTGCACCAGGCCGGGTGCGCGCTCCACCACGCAGTCCGCACCACGCTCAGAGACCCCGACTGTCGGACGGCAGACGTGGGTGGGTCATTGGGGACCCGGGCTTTCGGCAACGTCATCGAAGAGAGGCTTCGTCGAGATCCGGCATCGAGCACCTGATTCAACAACCGCTACGAGAGGAGGAATGACGTGGAACAGCAGAGAATCAAGCGCAACGATCTCATTATCGAGGACACGACTCTGCGGGATGGCGAGCAGAGTCCCGGCATCGCCTTCTCGAAAGAGCAGAAGATCGCCATTCACGACCTTCTCGTCTCCGCCGGGATTCGATGGATGGAGATCGGGATCCCGGTGATGGGTGGGAGCGAGCTCGACGCGGTGAAGGCGATGCTCGAGCGCGGCAGCGAAGCGACCCTGGTCGGGTGGAACCGCGGCGTTCGATCCGACGTCGAGCAGAGTCTCGATCTCGGCTTCAAGGCCGTTCACATCGGGTTGCCCACCTCGAACTTCCATCTCGAACACAGCGTCAACAAGGACCGCGCGTGGCTGATTCAGGGGGCGACCGACCTGATCAAGTTGGCCAAGGATCGCGGGGCTTTCGTTTCGATCAGTGCCGAGGACATCGGGCGAACCGAGATCTCGTTCCTGCAGGAGTACGCCGGCCATGTCGCCGCGGCCGGGGCCAATCGCCTCCGCCTTTCCGACACGATCGGGATGCTCGCGCCGCATCAATACGCCGAGCGCGTTCGCGCGGTGGCGGCCGCGGCTGACATCGATTTGCAATGCCATGCACACAACGACTTCGGCCTCGGCGTCGCCAACACGCTCGCCGGCCTGGAAGCGGGCGCACGCTATTTCCACGTGACGGTCAACGGCATGGGCGAGCGGGCGGGAATGGCGGACATCGCGCAGGTCACTTTCTCGCTGAGATACCACTACGGTATCGACCTCGGTCTCCACGGCCCGACCCTCAAGCGCGTCTCGGAGTACGTCGCGAAGGCGACCGGCCATCAGCCGCTGCCATGGCATCCGGTGATCGGAGAGAACGTCTTCGCACACGAGTCCGGAATCCACGTCAACGGTGTGCTCAAGAACAGCCAGACCTTCGAGCCGTTTACGCCCGAAGAGGCGGGCGGAACGCGCCGCATCGTGCTCGGCAAGCACTCCGGCAAGGCCACCGTGCGCCATCACCTCGAGGCGAAAGGCGTCATCACGGCGACCGAAGACGAGTTGCAGCAGTGCCTGGAGATCGCCCGCGAGCGCGCGGTCGGCAATGGCGGAGAGGTCAGCATGGACGAGACCGTCGAGATCTATGGCGCCCTGGTGAAGAGCTCCTATGCCACTCGCTGATCGCATCATCGCCGCGCACGCGGGGCGGAGCTCCGTCGTTCCGGGGGAGATCCACGAGGTGGATATCGACCGCCTCTACATCCAGGACGGCAACTCTCCGACGATCGCCCGGATCTTCAGCGAGCAGGGATTCGACCGCGTGTTCGACGCCGAAAGGATCGGCGTCTTCTTCGATCACTCCGTTCTTCCTCCGAACATCTCGATGGCGGACCGGATCCAGGAAGCGGAGCGCTTCTGCGAGAGCTTCGGCTTCCAGCGATTCGCGCCCGGCGCAGGTATCAGTCATCTCGTGGCGCTGGAGCAGGGCTGGTTCGAGCCGGGGACGATCGTGCTCGGTTCGGATTCGCACACCTGCACCGGCGGAGTGGCGCAGTGCCTGGCCCTCGGCATGGGCGCCACCGACATCGCGGCCGCGATGGTCACCGGACGCACGTGGCTGCTGGTGCCGGAATCGGTTTGCCTCGACATTCGTGGAGTCCCAGCTCCATCCAGCGGACCCAAGGATCTCCTGCTCGCGCTGCTGGCGAAATATCCGTCGGACCAGTTCCTCTACCGCTCGATCGAGTGGACGGGAGAGTGGATCGGCGGGTTGAGTGGCGACGGAGCGACGACCCTGGCGAACATGGCCGTGGAGATGGGCGCGAAGTGCGCGTTCCTGCCGCCGCACCGAGGCGCGGAAGGGCTCGAGCCGATCGATCCCCGTGCTGAGGGCTACGTCGAGCACCTGGTCTTCGACGCCGAGGGGTTGCCTCCGCACGTGGCTCGCCCCCATTCGCCGTCGTCTTCGGTGCCGATCGACGAATGCAGCGGCCTCCGGATCGATCAGGTTTTCGTCGGCAGTTGCACGAACGGCAAGTTCGAGGACATCGAGCAGGTGTCGGGAATCCTGAAAGGCCGGCAGATCCATCCGAGAACGACTCTGGTGATTACGCCCGCTTCGCGCGAGATTTTTCTCCGCTGTCTTCAGGAGGGCTACGTCGAGACCATCACGCGCGCCGGCGGCCTCTTCACGCCCGCGGGCTGCGGCTCCTGTCTCGGGACGCAGGGGCCGATCCCCGCGACCGGCTCGCGCGTCCTCACGACCATGAACCGGAACTTCCAGGGGCGGATGGGCAATCGCGACGCGGAGATTTACCTGGCGTCACCCTCGGTCGCCGCATGGACGGCGATCAAGGGAGAGATCCCGAAGCTCGAGGATCTGTCATGACGGCAACGCCGGTACAGCACATCACGATCCGCCACCTGGCCGGACCGATTTCAACCGACGACATCATCCCGGGCCGCTACAAACACATGTACACGGATCCGAAAGATCTCGCGCCGCATGTCTTCGAGAATTACGACGCGGCGTTCGGGTCGTCGCTGCGGCAAGGCGACGCGATCTATTGCCGGGAGATCTTTGGTATCGGAAGCTCGCGCGAGCAGGCGGTGACGTCGCTGCTCGCCGCCGGCGTCGTCGCGGTTCTCGCGCCGCGCTTCGGGCGCATCTTCTTCCGCAATGCGTGGAACCTCGGGCTTCTCGCCGTGACCTGCGGAGACCTTCCCTTTGCCGAAGGAGAAAGCGTGGCCCTCGATCTGACTGCCGGCACGGCAAGTGGAAAAGAGGAGCGCAGAGCACTGCACCAGGTTCCTCCGGCGATGCTGGAGATGTGGCAGGAGGGAGGTCTGCTCGCGCGGATCCGGAAACGAATTGCCGCCGGCGTCGTGCCGGCCGGAGGACCGATCCCATGACTAAACTCCGAGGCATCCTGCCGGAGTGCCGCCGCGCGCGTCTCAGGGAGCGTCTCGCCGCCGGAGATCGATTGCGGCTGATCGAGGCGCACAGCGGACTGTCGGGAATCGTCGGAGACTCCGCCTTGTGGGAAGCCAGCAGCGGCCCGGTGGAATTCGACGGGCTCTGGCTGTCGAGCCTCACCTGTTCGGCGATCAAGGGCCTGCCGGACGTCGAGCTGAACATCATGGAGAGGCGCCTCGAGACGATCGATGAGGTGCTCACGGTCACGACCAAGCCGATCGTCGTCGACGGCGACACGGGAGGCACCGAGGCGAACTTCGAGTATCTGTGCACCAAGCTCGAGGCCATGGGCGTGTCGGCGGTGGTGATCGAAGACAAGACCGGTCCCAAACGAAACAGCCTCTCCGCCGGCGCGCGTCAGATTCTGGAGTCGCCCGAAACGTTCGGCCGCAAGATCCGGTGCGGGAAGGAAAGGCTGCGGTCGCGCGACTTCCTGATCTTTGCGCGCATCGAGAGTCTCATCGCCGGACTGGACGTCGACGATGCGATCGAACGCGCCCGCTGCTATCTCGAATACGGCGCCGACGGCATCCTGATCCACTCGAGAGAGCGGACGGCGGAGCAGATCCTCGCGTTCCTGGATGCGTATCGAAGGCTGTGCGACGAGCTCGGGTTTCGGCGGCCGGTGCTCGCCGTCCCCACGTCGTACAACCTCGTGACCGCGGCCACGCTCTTCCAAGCCGGCGTCGACATCGTGATCTACGCCAATCACCTGCTGCGTGCGACCGTCGCGGCGATGCGGAGCGTCTGTCAGCAGATCCTCGAGCACGACAAGAGCTCGGAGGTGGAACGGAACTGCGTTCCCATCCCCGACCTCTTCGACATGGTCGGCTTCTCCGAGATCGTGAGGAGAGACAAGGCGGCGGTGTGACCACGCCCGTGGTGACTCCCAACCAGATCTCGGTGGCCCGGATGATCGCCATCGGGCCGCTGTTCGCGGCCTGGTTTCTCCGGCCCGATGCGCTCTCGCGATCGGTCATCGTGTGGGGCTTCTTCGCCATCTTCATGCTCGACTCGGTCGACGGCTGGGTCGCGCGAAAGTACGGAATAATCACCGCGGTCGGCGGCTTCCTCGATCCGGTCGCCGATCACCTCTCGATCTTCGCGTTCTACCTGCTGCTGTGCGAAGCGGGGATCCTGCCGCTCTGGTCTCTCTTTCCGCTCGTTGCGCGAGACGGCCTGGTGACGCTGCTGCGCCAGATCGGTCAGCTCCACGGCGTTTCGATCGTCGCTTCGCAAACCGCGAAGATCAAAGCGGACGTCGCCTACTTTCTCCTACCCTGGCTGTACTTCGTCTGGACCACCGATCTCGGGCGAAGCCTCTTCTGGCCGGTGGCGATCGCACTCGCCATCGTGATGACGACGATCTATCCGATCGCGTTCGGATACGACCGCGGCTACCGGACGCTGATGCTCGTCACCTGGCTGGCGCTCGGGATCGCATTCGCATTGCGTCCGGAACGATTCGAGATCGCGCCGTACCTGCGCACCGTCATTCTGATCGCGGTGCTCGTCGTCTACCTCGGATCGGGAATCGAGTATTTCGTCCGAAACCGAAAGGTCTGGTCGACGTGAGCCTGCAATCGCTCGCGCAACGGCTCGACGAGCTGCTCGATCTTCTGCGCGAGCTCGGGCGCGATCAGCTCGAGCGCCGCGACGGCGCGCGGGCGCGGGTCAAGGGCGACGGCGATCCGGCCACGGCCTGGCGGCGCAACGACGTCGTGAGCGAGACGGACCTGCGAACCGAGGCCCGCCTCGTGACCTTCTTTCGCCGGTTGGGATTTCGTTCCATCCTCGCCGAGGAGTCTCACCTTCGTCCCATCGCGGATGACGAGGAGCCGGTGGTGGTGATCGATCCGCTCGACGGCACGCGCGTCTATCTGTCCGGCGACGATCGTTTCGGGATCAGCATCGGCGTGCTGCAGCGCGGAAGCTTCCGCTTCGCCATCAATTTCTCCCCCG
>Ga0193696_1000201_pt1 | contig 23633 bp, 9 predicted proteins | sample L3m1metaG_FD_145074 | JGI IMG/M metagenome (GOLD analysis project Ga0193696, IMG submission 145074) | Soil microbial communities from a riparian zone of the East river system, Colorado, United States - L3m1 | ecosystem: Environmental > Terrestrial > Soil > Riparian zone | place: USA: East River... | reverse complement strand
GCCGGCACGCTCTCCGGCACCACCACTATCACCGCCAACACCGGGTTCGACTGGAACGGCGGCACGCAGACCGGCAGCGGCACGACCTCTCTCCTCAGCGGCTCGACCGCCACCATCGACGGCACCTCGACCTGCACCCTCGACGGCGGCCGCATCCTCGACGTGCAGAGCGGCACCAACCTCACCTACAACCCGACCGCCGGCGGCAGCCTCGCCTTCACCAACGGCGGCGTGATGGCGCTCAACGGCAACCTCGACGTCAAGAGCGACACCAACATCACCAGCGACGGCACGGCGACGATCAACATCGGCGGCACAGGCAAGATGGCCAAGACCGCAGGCACGCGCACGGTGATCCAGCCGTTCGTCACCGTGAGCGGCGGCGGAAAGCTGCTGCCGGTGGCCACCACCATCGCCCTCAGCGGCAGCGCCTCGATCGCCGGCATCATCGACACCTCGACCCCCGGCTCGTACCTGGAGATCGCCGGCAACACGGTCGGCCTCAACGCCGGCTCGAGCGTCAACAGCGGTGACCTCAAGCTCACCGGCGGGACGCTGAACTTCAACAACACGCTGACCATCAACACGCTGGCGATGAGCAACGGCACGCTCAAGGGCACCACGACCCTCACCGTCGGCAACGTCTTCGACTGGACCGGCGGCACGATGGACGGCGACACCGGCGGCAGCGGCACCCTGGCCATCGCCACGCCGAACGGCATCGCCAACATCAACGGGGCGGCGACGCAGATCATCCGCCGCTTCACCTTCAGCAACGGCGGCACGGTTCACTACCTGCCTACCGCTACGCTGGCCGTCAACTTCGGCGGACAGATCGCGAACAGCGGCAGCTGGAACCTGGAGAACGGGACGGCGATCACGTCCGACATGAACTCCTACCTCGCCACTTCCCCGGCGTTCACGAACACGGGACTGCTGCAGAAGACGATCTCCGGAGCGACGTCCTTCGGCGTCCCGCTGACCTGCAGCGCCCTGATCACGCTGAACAACTCCGCCGACCTCGAGCTGGCCGGCGGCGGCGCGATCGGCGGCGGCTCGACCATCACCTTCAACAACTCGGGCGACGTTCTCGGCATCGTCACGAACCCGATCACCATTCCGTCCACGCCGGCGATCTCCATCAACGGCCCCGGCGTGCTGCGCGTCGACAACACCGGCACGCTGATCAACAACGGCTCGAACACCACGCTGCAGAATTTCGAGATCCGGAACGGAGGCACGAGCAGCGGCAGCGGCCTGCTCAACATCACCTCCAACTTCAAGTCGACCGGCGGGTTCCTCGGCGGCGGCGGTACGACGAAGCTGGCCAACGGCGCGAACGGCGATCTGACCGCGCTCTCCGGCAACCTCACGCTGAACACCCACACGTTCCAGAACTTCGGCACGATCAACTACAACCCGAACTTCCCAATCGCCTTCTCCGGCACCGCCAGCTTCGTCAACCAGCCGACCGGCATCCTCAACATCACCGGCGCAGGCGGCACCCAGACCAGCGGCTTGGCGAACACGTTCGACAACCAGGGGACGATCAATCGCAGCGGCGCGCCGACGTTCTTCACCTTCGACCTGCCGTTCACCAACAGCGGTACGGTCGACGCACAGTCGGCGAGCACCTTCGTCGCATTCAGTAACGGCGGCACGATGACCGCCGGCGTGATGAAGGGCTCGGTCGCCACGGCAGGCATCGCGTTCGGCGGCGGCACGTTCGACGTGAACGGCGGCAACTTCGGCACCGTCGGCGGTGTGAAGATCATCGCCCCCGCCACGCTGAACATCAACACGCCGACGACCGCGCCCGCGAATGTCACCCTCTTCAGCGGCACGCTCGGCACGACCGCGGCAGGCACACTGTCGATGAACAGCGGCAGCACGCTGAACCTGAACGGCGGCACGGTCTCGAACATCGGGCTCATCGCGAACTCGGTCGGCGCGATCAACTTCGACACCACCTCGGCCCAGGTCCACGTCAACGCCGCCAGCATCGGCTACAACACCGGCTCTTTCGGCCAGTGGATCGGCGGCAACGACCTCCTGATGCAGAACGCGGCCAGCATGGTGATGGCAGGCACCGTGACCTGGGGCGGCAGCGGCAACGTCGCCACCAGCGGCGCCACGCCGACGATCCTCGTCAACGTGGGCGGCATCCTGCAGAAGACCACCAGCGCCAGCCCGATCGGCGTCGGCGCGAACCTGCAGAACGGCGGCGGCACGCTCAGCTCGCAGGCCGGCGCACTGCAGCTCAATTACTCCGGCACCAGCAACCACACCGGCACCTTCGACACCGGCGCCGGCGCCTCGATCATCTTCGGCGGCACCAGTGGCTCGAACGTCTTCAACGGCATTACCGGCACGGGCGTCGGAGTCCTCCAATTCGTCGGCGGCACCAACACCTTCGCCGCCAACTCGTCGCTGACGAATCTCGAGCTCGATCAGGCCACCATCGATGGCGCGGGAACGCTGACCTTCACCGGGACCTTCGACTGGGAGGCGGGCAATCTCAACACGCCCACGGTCAACAGCGGCGGCACGCTCAACCTCAACGGCTCGCTCGGCACGATGAACCTCGGCGCGAACCTGACCAGCGGCGCCAACTTCACCTCTACCATCGGCGGCTTCAGCATCAACAGCGTCACCTACACGAACAACGGCACGTTCGACATCACCGGCAGCGCGCCGATCACCGGCGCCGGCACGTTCACGAACAGCAGCACGCTGACCAAGAGCGCCGGCGGCACGAGCGCCATCTTCCCCACGTTCAACAACAACGGCTCGGTCAACGTCACCGGCGGAGATCTGCAATTCATCGGCGGCGGTACCGACAACGGCAGCTACTCCTCCGCTGCAGGCCAGTCGATCGGGTTCGAAGGCGGCGTGCGCACGCTAAGCGCCTCATCGGTCGTCAACTCTTCGATGGCCGGGTTGCTGGACGTGGGCACCGGCACCGTCACGTCGAACGGCGTCTTCACGCCTGGCGGCACGGTCGGCATCGGCAACGCCGGCACGCTCACGCTGAACACGGCCGGCACGGCTACGATCGCCAACCTCACCATGAGCAACGCAACGCTCTCCGGCAGCTCGGCTCTACAACTCGGCGCGGGAAGTCACCTGCTCTTCTCCGGCACGATCTCCGGCACCGGCAGCCTCACGAACGACGGCACCGCGCAGCTCTCGTCCGGCACTGTCACGCTCGACGGCCGCATCTGGACTAATGGCTCGACCGGCGCGATGACGTTCTCGACGACCGGACAGCTCGACATGATCAACGGCGCGTCGCTGGTGAACCCGACCGGCTGCACGATCGGCATCAACAACAACAACTCGATCACCAACACCGTCGGCCCCGCGACGATCAGCAACGCCGGCACGTTCCACAAGAGCTGCTGCCTCGGCAACAACGTCGTCGAGCCGACCTTCACCAACACCGGCACCGTCACCACGAACGCCGGCCAGATGGACTTCACCAGCTTCACGCAGAGCGCCGGCACGACGAACCTCAGCGGCGGCGCGCTTTCATCGGCGTCACCGATGAACTTCTCCGGCGGCACGCTCACCGGCGACGGGCAGATCATCGCCGCGCTGACCAACAGCGGCGCGACGATCGATCCGATGGCCACGCCGTCGACCATCCCCGGTCTGATCACTGTCAGCGGCCCGTTCAATCAAACCGCCGGCACGCTGATCATCGATGTGTTCAATAGCGGCACGGCAGACCAGGTCAGCGTCCCGACTTCGACCGCGAACCTCGCGGGCAACCTGCAGGTGCAGTTCGTATCGCCTTACGTCCCGGCGAATGGCGACAGCTTCAACGCCTTCCACGCCAACGCGCTCACCGACACCTCGGCCAAGAGCTGGCCGCCGTTCGGTCCGTCCAACACCGGCTTCTTCACCTCCACGGTGCAGAGCGGTCAGGACCTCATCATGGCGGCCGTCGTGCCGCAGGCCGACATCGACGTCTCCGCCACCACCGCCCCCGCGACCGTCGTCCACAACAACACCTGGAACGTCACCATCCCGGTGAAGAACAACGGCACCGCCGGTGCGACGAACGTCGTCGTCACCGTCAACGCGACGAACGGCACGCTCAACTCGCTGACGACAACGCTGGGCACCTGCGGCACGCCGTCGCCGAACCAGTGCACCATCGGACCTCTCGGCATCGGCGCCACCGCCACCGTGAGCGCCGGCATCCTCGCCACGACGCTCCCCAGCGTCGGCGCGACCGCGACCGCCGCGGCGAATGAATCCGATCCGAACGGCGCGAACAACTCGGCGAACGTCAGCGCGACCGTCACGCCGCTGGCCGATCTCTCGCTCGCCATCACCGACTCCCCCGATCCGGTGAGCGCCGGCGCGACGGTCAACTACACCGCGACCATCACCAATGCGGGCCCCGACGCCGCGAGCACGACGACGACCCTCACCGTCGCCGGCGGCACGTTCGGCACGCTCCCCGCGGGCTGCACCAACGGTCCGCCGAACACGATCATCTGCTCCGTGTCGATCGCCCCCAGCGGCTCGGCGAACTTCGTGGTCCCGGTCAACGCACCGGGCGCCGGTCCGGTCAGTCTGAGCGGCAGCGTCGCTCCGTCCGGCGCGACCGACAACAACTCCGGCAACAACAGCGCGTCGCAGTCGACCGCTGTCACGCCGAAGGCCGACCTCTCGATCGTCAAGACCGGTCCCGCCTCCGCGGGCGCCGGCAGCAACGTCAGCTACACCATCGTCGTCACCAACAACGGTCCGTCCGACGCGCCCGCGGTCGTGGTCAGCGATCCGCCGGTCGCCGGCCTCACCTGGGTCAGCAACAGCGGCGCGTGCACGACCTCGTTCCCCTGCACGATTGCGTCGATCGCCAACGGCGCGAGCGCCACGATCCTCGCCACCTACTCGACGTCGCCCTCCGGACCGCCCGCGAACGTCACGAACACGGCGAGCGTCTCCTCGTCGATCGGCGACCTGAACGGCGCGAACAACAGCAGCAGCGCCACCACCGCGATCGGTCAGACCGCCGACGTGCAGGTCACCGTCACCGGCTCATCGAACTCCACGCCGGGATCGAATTTCGCGCTGAGCGTGAAGATCCAGAACAACGGTCCGTCGGTCGCGACCGGCGTCTCCGTCTCGCTCGCCACCTCGTCCGCGATGTCGTTCGAGTCGAACAGCGGCGCCTGCACCACGGCGTATCCGTGCGCCATCGGCTCGCTCAACCCCGGCCAGTTCGTGACGATCAACTCGATGTTCAGCATCAGTACCGGCGGGACAAGCGGCACCGCAACCTTCACCGCGACCGCGTCGAGCACCGATCCGATACTGATGCTGAACATCGAGTTGAAAACCGTCACCACGAGCTGCGCGAACAACGCTCCGACGCAGCTCGTGCCGCAGGGCGCCAATCAGCCGACCGAGGGCATCCTCTCGTGGAACGACGTCGGCGCCGCGACCTATAACGTCTACCTCGGCCCCGCCGGCAGCGGCTGCACGACCTTCTACGGCGCGCGCTCGATGAGCATCACGCGCGACACGCAGATCTTCTACGCGCTGCTGCAGCCGGGCACGCAGTACGAGTGGGCGGTCGAGGCGGTCACGCCGAACTGCCAGACGCTCAAGTCCTCCTGCGTCACCTTCACCACGCAGACCAACTGCAACGCGTCCGCGCCGCAGCCGGTCTCGCCGGTCGGCGGCACCGTCTCGTCCCCCGTCACGTTCAGCTGGACGCCGTCGAACGGCGCCACGCTCTACACCGTGAAGAACGCGGCCGACGACTCGGTGCTCGGAACTTCCGCCACCACGTCACTCCCGAACATCATCATTCCGGACGGACCGTTCACCTGGTACGTCGTCGCCGACGTCCCGCAATGCGGTCAGCTCCGCTCCGCGAACGCCACGTTCAACGCCTGCAGCATCCCGGCCGCGCCGATCGTCGGCGCGGTAGCGGAGGCCACGACCGGGCAGACGTACTCCGTGCAGTGGGATCGCATCGCGGGAGTAGGCAGCTACGACCTCGAGGAAGCGAACAACGCGTCGTTCAACAACGCGCAGGTCTTCACCATCCAGCAACCGGCGCAGGGCAACATCTCCGTTCCATTCACCAAGACGACCACGCAGGGTGCGCTGGTCTTCTTCTACCGCGCCCGTGCGAAGTCGCTCTGCGGCCAGGCCTTCGGTCCGTACTCGACGCAGATCCGCGTCGTCACCCTTCCGCCGCCGGCGAGATCGCAGAGAAACCCGAGCGTCACCGTGCCGGTCGGCAGCCGTCTCATCGTCGTGCAGCAGGTCTTCGTCCCCGGCCTCGCCGACGGTCTGGTGCACACCTTCACCGCGACCGTCGACAAGCCGTGGCTCACCGTCGAGCCGGCCAGCGGCATCCTGCCGGCCGACGGCATCACGCTCGACGTGAAAGCCAACCCTTCCGACCTGCCGAACGGCACCGAGACCGGCACCGTCATCGTCACGATCAATTCGCCCTCCGGCAAGACCGGCACGAACGGCGCGACCGTCGTCAGCGTCCCGGTCTCCGTCAACCTCGTCACGCCGGTCATCCCGTCGTCGAAGGACCTGCCGCCCGACAACACGCTGATCATTCCGTCGGTCGGTCACCTCGACGGCGTCAACTCGCACTGGCAGTCGGACATCCGCCTGGCGAACACCGGCGGGCAGAAGCTGCAGTACGTGCTGAAGTTCACCCCGGCCGATCCGACCGAGGGCGGCGTGAAGACCACCACCATCAACGTCGAGGGTGGAGCGACCACCGCACTCGATGACATCGTCAAGAACTGGTACGGCATCGGAACGCTCGGCGAGAGCGCCAACGGCGTCCTCGAGGTCCGGCCGCTCACCCCAAGCAACAAGGGCCTGCCGGGATCGGATGCCGACGCGCCGACCGTGTCGAAGGTGACGGTCGTTTCCAGCCGCACCTACACCATCGGCGACAACGGCACGCTCGGCCAGTTCATCCCCGCCATTCCGTTCAGCAGCTTCATCGGCAAAGCGACGCAGCAGGCCGCGGCCTCGGTGCTCAGCCTGCAGCAGATCGCGCAGTCGGCGCAGTACCGCACGAACGTCGGCATCGTCGAAGGCTCCGGTCAGCCGGCCTCGGTGCTCCTCAGCATCTTCGACGTCACCGGCAAGAAGTTGAAGGACGTGCCGCTCTCGCTCAAGGGCGGGCAGCAGATGCAGCTCGGCAGCTTCCTCGCGTCCGTCGGCATCCCGTCGCTCAGCGATGGCCGCATCGAGGTGAAGGTCACCAGCGGCGAGGGTCGCGTCACGGCGTACGCGTCGGTCGTCGACAACCAGTCGCTCGACCCGCTGCTCGTATCGGGCGTGAAGCTCGGCGCGGCGAGCGCCAGCAAGTACGTCGTCCCCGGCGTCGCCGACATCAACACCGGCATCGCCAACTGGCGCACCGACATGCGCATCTTCAACGGAGGCCTCAGCGCGCAGAACGCCGTGCTGACGTTCTTCCGCCAGGGTGCATCGCCGCTGACGCAGAGCATCGTCATCAACGCCGGCGAGATCCGCACGCTCGACAGCATCGTCGCCTCGCTCTTCGGCGCCGACAACTCCGGCGGTGCGGTGCACGTCACGACCAGCGGCAACTCGAACCTCGTCGTCACCGGCCGCACGTACAACGCGACGAGCAACGGCACGTTCGGCCAGTTCATCCCCGCCGTGACCCCGGCGGAATCGATCGCCAGCGGCGACCGTCCTCTGCAGATCCTGCAGGCCGAGGATTCAGTGCGCTACCGCACGAACCTCGGACTGGCCGAGGTCACCGGCAAGCCGGCCGGCGTCGACATCAGCATCAACCTCCCCGACTCGAAGGTCACCCCGGTCGTCCACGTCGACCTCGCCGCCAACGACTTCCAGCAGTTCAACGTCTTCAAGGCCCTCGGCCTGGAAAACACGTACAACGCCCGCATCACCGTGCGCGTCACCACCGGCGACGGCCGCGTGACCGCGTATGGATCGGTCGTCGACATGCTCACCAACGACCCGACGTACGTACCGGCACAGCAGTAGCGACGCTCGGCGCAGCCCGTGACCTCGGTTACGGGCTGCGCGCGCCTCGCGCTCTTCGGTTCGTAGATATTCCGGCCCACCGTTCCCGCCTCCGCGCCAGCACTCTCTACGTCGCGTGGAACTTTTGCACACGACGTTCAACCGAGGGAGGCGCGGGACCTCCGATCGATCAGATTCTCGCCGGACCCGGACATCCGAGGAGTCGAAAGGGTCACTGATGGCGACGCTTTGACGTCAAAACGTTAAAATGCCGGCATGGCGACTCCAAAGCGCTCCACCATCTATTTCGATCCCGAGATTCACCAGGCCCTCCGCATGAAAGCAGCGGCGACTGATCGATCCATTTCAGAGGTGGTCAATGACGCGGTCCGGCAGACGCTGTCGGATGATGCGGCAGATCTCGAGATCTTCGAGAAGCGTCGACGCGAAGCGAGCGTCGATTTTGGGGATGTCGTATTGAGGATGCGCCGCAGTGGCAAGTTATAGACTTCTCATCAAGAAGTCAGCCGCCAGGGAGCTCGAAGCGATCGCAGGCAAGAAGGATCGCGAGCGAATCACACAGCGCATTCTCGCCCTGGCAGACAATCCGCGGCCGCCAGGCGTGGAAAAACTGTCCGGCACTCCGTAGATGTCATCGCTGCGCATCTATCCTCAAATCTATCGTCGGCCGCAGCGAGAAACAGTGGTGTCATCCCAGATCCATCGATGTTTCCCGCTTTTGTGCGTCGAGCTCGGCCAATCGTCGCACCCACTGTTCGCCGAGTGGCGTGATTTCGAGCAGTTCTGACAAGGACAAAGTTGTCCCATCCTTCAAATCACCAATATTGATGCCTGCCCTGCGTCTCACCAATCCAAGTGATGTCAGCTTCCGCAATTCAGTCCGCCGGCGGTCGCTACCCGTAATATCCGTCTTTCCACTGACCAGGTCAGTCAGATGCTTTCGCTCAGGCTCAGGGAGAAATAGAGGAATGAGAAGGCGAATGTCCTCGAGCTCCAGTTCCTGTCGCCGTTGCCATTCACGAACCTTCTCGAGATCCAACTTGAAGCCCTGAAGCTCCAGCGTCTTGATGCGGCTCGTAAATCCCGGCAAGAGCAGTACCGTACATACGACAAGCACCACGACAATCGCCATGAAGTGCGTCGCATCAATCCGCTGCGCCGCGGCAATCCTGCCCGAAATCACTGCATAGGTATAAGCGCCTACGAGCCCGAGAAGAGTCATGGCTAGCAGGGCGCGCACTATTCCTGTCAGTATTGTGTCGTCATTGTTCTCTGCCATAACGCCCTCGCTTTTGCACCACGGACACCTACGAAAGTGGCAATCAATCATACTGCTCAAGATATTTGCGACCGAGTATGACGAGATGCGCCCAGGCAGAATAAGGGACGCACCCGTCGTAAGGCTTGCTACGATCTCCGCGGTCATGTATTGCCGGGCACGCCAGATGTAGGAAAGTGCGGACCCTCCGTTCTCATGCCTTAATGATGGCGGGCGATATGGCAAAATAGCAGACAGGGAGGAATTATGCGATCTGTGACCTGTCTGTTCACCCTGCTATGCGCGCTCTCCGCTCATTCTGCCGATCCGACTGCCAATCGACCTGTGTCCCAGGGTAGGCCGCACGACGCGGCGCTGCAAACGAACCTCTGGATTTCACACCTCGCCCGGTATGAGGCGATGCACTCCGGATTGACGGACGAGCAGCGTTCGATCCTCCTGCAGGGACGCGATCTTCTCGCCGCCGGCCTGCTCCGCCGGTTAGGTTCCCCGAACGCGGGAGAAGCGGCCGATGCGCACAGCGCGCTTGCCGAATTCAAAGCTCGCGCATCGAATGCATTCTCGATGGAAGCGTATGCCGAAGCGTTCGTTCGACTCGGGCGGTCATCATCTTCCCGGCAATCACGCGTGCCAGGGGCGGCAGTTCCGATGGTGCCGTACTGCGACTGTAACCCCGGTTCGGGCGAATGCGGCGGCGAGTGCGTCACGGGCTCGTGCCGCGCCATGCCCGATGGATGTGGCATATTCGGAACCGATCCTTGCTTCGGTCTCTGCTCGTGACATGACACGTTTGCAGGCGTCACGGAGACAGCGACCGCCCGGCGTTGTCGAGCATAGCGAGCAGCGGTTCGGGTCACGTATCTAAGCGTCCAAGCCATAGTCGGGTCTTCTCACTACCGAAAGACCCGACTTCGGCCGGCCCGAGAGGAGGATGTGCGTCGAGACAGACAGGCCGAAGACGCCGCGCAACTTCCCTGTACGACTCCAGATCATCGTCCTTATGGATGTCGCCACGAACCGGCAGGCGACCAGCCCAAACAATCGCTCCCCCGCTTTTTAGCGGTAACAGATCGATCGCCGGCGAAAGACCGCTGCGTAACTCCACCACTCCGCCCAGGCGATCGATGAAAGGCCGACCCAGAAAGGTCAGCCAGTTGGTGCTCTTGATGAAATCGCGTGCCACCAGGACCGTTCCGCCGCAATCGTCGATTTCGAAGCCGTGAAATCGCTCCGCGATCTGAAGCAGCATGCCACTATTGACCTGGGGCTCGTGTGGCGACTGGTTTACCGTCAATCCGCCGTAGCCGTGTAGAGTCGGTACACGTTCGCACCATCGTCTCGCGACAATCACGAACTCTTCCACCGCGGCTTCAGTCGTCAACGCGGTCGGAAATGTTGCGCGGATAAAGGACAGATGGCCTCCGGCACTCTCGCGCACAGTAGCCGTGAACGTCACGGCGGAAGCGCTCTCGAATCTTTCGCCCGACACTGACGTCCATGCATAGAACGGCATTGGGCCTGAGCTACCGAGCCGCCTGGTCGGACGCCTGAGACGATCTGCCGAAGCGGTACGCCATTTCCCCAGCTCCTCGTCGGCGTACCACGTGAGCTGGCCATCGAATCTCTGATCGAATTCCTCCCAGCACGCCACAACCCCCTCCGCGAATCGTTCTCGAAGCGCGTCGAAGTAGATCGTGATCGCAACCGCCGGTGCGAAGTCAGTCCTTCCCTCGGCGATGAGGTCAGCGACGTCGCCGTCATAGCGGCGTGGCCGCAGTCCGATGCCCAACGCGGAGCTCGCGGCCAGGATGGCCTTCAGGCGGTCGGCGTCCGTCGGCATTTCGGCAGAATTGTCCATTCGAACGTAATACTCAAGCGTCGTATCCGTTCCGCTCGCCGCAGTTCAGCGCGCGATCCAATTGGTCCAGACGACATAGCCGAATTCCTGGCTGCGGATGCCGATACGCACGCGTCCGGAGGCCCCGCCAAGGTTTGCCTTCAATTGCAGGCGCTCACCCGGCGGGACCTCGTGCCTCTGAGCGCGCAACGGCAGGACCGTATACCGCGAGTGGGTGCTGCCCGACTGAACCTCGATCACGAGCCGAGGATGATCGGGCGCGCCGGGAAACACGAACGATTCCAGCGAGTAGTTGCGCAGCTCGAGTTTGGCGGTTCCGTCGGATGCGATCGACTCGATCGAGAGGCTGAGTCCGCGCGGAGCTTCCTCCTCTTCCGCGGCAGAGTCCTCTTTCGGGGCGAAGATTCCCCTGCCTGTTCGCGTGACGGACGTCGTCGTAGTGCACGCGAGCGCGAAGACGAGGAGCGCAATCGCGGATCGTCGCATCATCTGAAGCCCCTTTCGATTCTGGATTTTAGACTTAGCAAGCGGCAGCCTCATCACTTATACTTCCTTCATGCGTAAATTCATCCTTGCCACCGCGATACTCCTGTTCGCACTCCATCTCTCCGCCCAGACGCCGGAAGCTGTGTGGGGCGACCTGGCGGCAGGGAACGCAAAATTCGTCGAGGGAAGCCTCGACTACTGCGCTCTGAATCACCTGCGGAATGCGACCGCCGGAGGACAGGCACCTCCAACATCGATCCTTTCGTGCGCCGACAGTCGCGTCCCCGCCGAGCTGGTGTTCAATCGAAGCATCGGCGAGCTGTTCGTCGTTCGCACGGCGGGGAATGTCGAGAACACATTCAACCTCGCCAGTCTCGAGTACGCCGTCCTGAACGGCTGGACGAAGGTGATCGTCGTCATGGGACACAGCGATTGCGGCGCCGTGAAGGCGTCACTGACGCTGCCGAAGCCGGGCGAGCCGACGCCGGCGCTCTATGACCTGATCCTTCGGATTCGGAAGTCATTCAAGACGACGCCTCGGGATCTTCGCGAGGCGACGATCATGAACATCAATTACACGGCTGAGCAGCTGGCGTTGAATCCCACGCTCAAGAACGTGCCGCTCGTGAAGGTGTATTACGACGTTGCCAGCGGGAAAGCCGAACGTATTCCATAGCCTCCGTTCGCATGCGTATTGACGGCCCTCACGCCGAGCTCATTCACGTTCTGCGAAGTGCCTGCTCGGGCGAGCTGGCTGCCGGTTATGCCTACCGAGGCCACTGGAAGAGCATTTCGCCCGGAGCCGTTCGCGAGCGGATTCGAGAGATCGAAGAAGAGGAATGGCATCACCGAAGACTTGTGCGGAGCCTGCTCGTCAAGCTCGGTTCTGGTCCCTCGAGGTCACGTGAGGCTGTTTTCTGGATGATCGGAAAGGCTATCGGCCTGCTCTGTCATATTGGCGGGCGATTCATTCCGATGTACGGAGCCGGCCGCCTCGAGTCTGCAAACATCGCCGAGTATGAAAGAGCCGCGGCATTCGCCCTCGCGGTCGGATATCTCGAGATGGTGGACTGTTTGCTCACCATGGCGGAGGTTGAATGGGAACACGAACGCTTTTTCCGCGAACAGATCGCTGAACATTGGATGCTACGCATTTTCAAGCCGTGGCCATTGCCACCACCCAAGCACACGATTCGATCGCCGTATGCTGAAATACAGACCGGCGCGGCCGAGCGCAAGATGGCTGAAGTGGCGATTCCGAATGATCTGCGGTGAGACGAGAGTCTCGTCGGCAGTGATGGCCTGACGACGCCCGCGTCGGGTTCTACCTCGAGTTGGGCAGCGAATCCGTTACAGACCGTACGCTCAGAATGCGGACCAGCGCGTCACAATCCAGTCGGCGTTTGTTGAGGGGCAGGCTAAGCGAGATCAGAGTCTCCGAACCGGTAATTCGGTTATCCGCGCCAAGTGCTCGAAATCGCGGTCGACATGCAGTACCGCTGCGTTGTGTCGTAGGGCACATGCGGCGATCAGGCAGTCCACACTTGAACGGACCGTGATACCCGCACGGCGTGCGGCACGGTACAGTTGAACGGCCTCGGCGAAAACGTCGCGACCAAGCGGGTTCTCCAGTATGGGTATATCTGCAAAAGCCGCAGAGGCGACGTGAAATGCCCTTTCATCGTCAATGCCCTGAAGCACTTCCTGCATGATCGGCAGGCACGTAACGACTTCGTCGCCGGCGGTCGCCTGCCGAAACCGGTCACCGGCACGACCCTTCAGCACCTCAATCCACGCGCTCGTGTCGACGAGTATCATCGGCGGCGCGTATCGCCTACGGCAACGTGCTCACGTTCAGAAACCCACGTCGGAACTGCACGTGATTCGCTCGTGTCCGCTATGAGCGTTTCGTAGATCTGCAGTAAGCGTTTCTCGCAGTTTGTCACCAGGCGCTCTGCATTCTCAGGCGAAGTGTCGAGTTCTGCAGCGACTGACCCAGCGCCAGCCCGATGAGCGTAGACCGAAGACAACGCTGCGCGGCAAATCGGTTGAAGAAGTTCTATTGCGCGTGCAAGTACCAGTGTGTCGACAAGATTGCGCGACTCCTGTTCCGGCATCTTCTCCGCGTGCACATCGCGAGGAACCCGTGGCTCGTCGTTTCGCATCGCTGCCACATCGCCGTTCCACACGTTGAAATCGCCTAAGCGTTCCAACAACTCGGCTCCCCTGGCGTTCGAGAGCGCGAAGGCTTCAGCAAGTTCGCGTTCGGGCAACCTGTCCATCGGGAGAATTCTACTCGTATCCATCGCCGCCGCCCAACTCGAGGTAGCACCTGACGCGGCCCGGCTTCGGCACGCGGGCCGCGGCCGCGCGGGTTACTGAAATCAATTTCGGATCACGCTTTCTGCTTCGGTGGTTACACGGCGACTACTTCGGATCAGACCTTGTGCTTCGCATCACGCGTCGACTATGTGGGATCACATTTTCAATCCCAAAGATCAAATCGTGTCTAGTTCGAAGCAAGCCTTTTCTACCTCGAAGCAAGTCTTCTCTACCGCGAAGCAAACTTTGACTTCCTCGAAGCAACTTTTCACTTCTTCGAAGCAACCTTTTCACTTCCTCGAAGCAAACTTCCACTTCTTCGAAGCAAGATTTCTGATCCTCGAAGCAAGATTTCGCTTCTCGAAGCACAATTTCTTATCCTAAGCATCCTGCCCCCTCAAACGTGAGTCCCGTCACGTCCTCCCTCCCCTGCGCAACGTAAGCTGTGCGCATCCCGGTTCATCGCCAGCCCGTTTGTTATTTGGTGATACCGGTCTAGAATCGCAGTTTCAGCAATAAGTCCTGGGTCCGAGGACGAACGTCATCATGCGACGCGCGGGATCGCGCGTCTTGCGGAGAGAGCCATGAGCAAGTTGCGTCTTGCGGCTGTCGCAGTTGCCGTCTGTGTTGCTGTTCTGGGCGCCGCCGATGTTCGGGCGGCGAGCATCAGCTCCGCCGCCAGCGGCAACTGGAACAACACCAACACCTGGTCGCCGCAGCAGATCCCCACTGCCGCGGATGACGTCACCATCATCGGCGGCACCTCCGTCACCATCCCGACGCTCTACGGCGCGGTCGCGAAAAGCGTGACCTTGCAGGGCGACATCGTCAGCCCGCAGGTCCTCGATCTCGACGCCTCCGGCGCCTCGCTCACCGTCACCAACGGCATCACCTTCACCGCTCCCGGCACGTCGGTCGTCGATCAGCTGATCGTCGGCCAGGGCACCGTCACCAGCAGCGGCATCTCCATCGACGCCGGCTCGACCGGCACCTCGCGGATGATCATCAGCACCGGATCCGTCACCACCGGCTCCGTGACCTTCGCCGGCATCGCGTCCAACGCCGAGGTCAAGTTCACAAACAATGGAACGCTGACGCTCAACGGCAGCCTCGGCGCGGGCGGAACGCTCGTCCCCTCGACCGGCACCGTGCAGTTCACCGGCACCGGCGCGCAATCGATCGGCTCGTACTCCTTCTTCAACCTCGGCATCAACAAGGCGTCGGGTACCGCGACGCTCCTCGGCCCGATCACCGTCGGCGTGAACGGCAGCGGCGGCGATCTCACCATCACCGCGGGGACGCTCGCCGACAACGGCAACCAGATCACCGGCAACAACACCGGCTCGATGGCGATGCTCGGCACTTCCGAGATCAAACTCGGCTCCGGCGCCGGCAGCACGCTGCTGCCGCTCTTCGCCAGCTTCTCCTTCGCCACCACCAGCACGGTGACCTACCAGGGGCAGGCGGCGCAGTCGATCGACGCGACGGCGGTCTACGGCAACCTGACCATCGACACCGCCACCGCGACCGCGAGCATGTCGGGCAACACCACGATCGCCGGCAACGTCACGATCAACTCCGGCACGCTCAACCTCGCCACCTTCGCGCACAACGTCGCCGGCAACTGGAGCAACGGCGGCACCGTCGCTCCCGGCTCTTCAACCGTCAACTTCAACAGCAACTCGGCCGCGCAGTCGATCAGCCGCGGGACGTCGGCGTTCAACAGCATCGCGTTCGGCGGCGCGGGGTTGAAGTCGATCGTCGGCAACGGTCTCTTCGTCAACAAAGACGTGACCATCAACGCCGGCTCGAACTGCAACTTCGGCGCGCTGCTCCATCAGATCGGCGGCAACTGGAGCAACAGCGGGACGTTCTCCGGCACCGGCTCGACCATCGACTTCAACGCCGCGGCCGGATCGCAGAGCATCGGCAGCAGCGGCTTCTACAGCATCTCGTTCACCGGCGCCGCGACGAAGAGCGCGACCGGCTCGCTGACCGTGGCGAACAACCTGGTCATCAACTCCGGCGCCACCTTCAACCCCGCCGCGTTCACCCACAACATCGGCGGCAGCTGGACGAATAGCGGTGTGTTTACGCCCGCCAGCAGCACGATCAACTTCAACGGCGGCTCGGCCCAGAGCATCGGCACGACCACCTTCAACAACATCACGTTCACCAACGCCGGCACGAAGACCTTCACCGGGACGATCAACGTCAACGGCGGCCTCACGGTCAACGCCGGCGCCACGGTCAGCGCCGGCAGCGGCGTGAACAACATCGCCGGCAGCATGACGAACAACGGCACTCTGACCAACGTCGGCAACACCTGGAACTTCAACGGATCGAGCCCGCAGACCATCGCAGGCGCGGGCGTGCAGTTCGCGAACCTGACGCTGAACAACGGCACGGGCATCACGCTCTTCACGTCGATCCTCGTCGACAACACGCTCGCGCTGAACGTCGGCACCATCACCACCAGCGCGAACACCGTCGTGATCAATACCGGCGGCGCGGTCACGCGCACAAGTGGCTGGGTCAACGGCGAACTGAAAAAGAAGGGCGCCACCGGAACCTTCACCTTCCACGTCGGCGTCAACGGCAGTTACTCGCCCGTCACGATGGTGATCACCGGCACGACCGACATGGCCGTCGCCGCCGTTGCCGGCAGCGGCTGCTGCGTCTTCGCCGGCGCGGCCCACCTGCAGCACTTCTGGAAGTTCTTCCCGACCAGCGCCGTCACCGCCAACCTCACGTTCAACTGGCTGCCGGGCGAAGTCTCCGGCAGCGAGCCGAACTACATCCTCGCCAACTACTTCAGCAGCTCGTGGACCTACTTCAGCGGCGCGGTCGACGACAGCACGCACACCGCGACGCTCGCCAGCCAGTCGATCCCGGCCAGCGCCGTCAACTGGATCGTCGGCGAAGCGGCGAGCCTCGCCGGCACGCCGACGATCACGAACCTCAGTCCGAACAACGGTCCGGTCGGCACCATCGTCACCCTCACAGGCACCGCCTTCACCGGCGCCTCGGCCGTCGCGTTCAACGGCACCAATGCCGTCACCTACTCCGTCGACAACGACACGCAGATCACCGCGACCGCCCCCAGCGGCGCCACCACCGGTCCCGTGACCGTCACCACGCCGGCCGGCACCGCCAATAGCGGCACCTTCACCATCGCGTCGGGCCCGACGATTGCCGCCTTCTCGCCGACCGCGGGGAGCATCGGCGCGACCGTCATCATCAGCGGCACCAACTTCACCGGCGCGACGGCTGTCGCCTTCAACGGAACGAACGCGAGCTTCGTCGTCGACAACGACACGCAGATCACCACCTCCGTTCCGAGCGGCGCGACCACCGGCCAGATCGCCGTCACCACGCCGAGCGGCACCGGCGTCAGCGCGGGCAACTTCACCGTCAACGCGCCGGGCCTCATCCAGAGCGCGGCGAGCGGCAACTGGACCTCGCCTTCGACGTGGGTCGGCAACACGACGCCCGGCACCTTCGATCAGGTCGAGATCCTGAACACGCACACCGTCACGCTCACCACGAACGCCGCCTGCGACGGCCTTGCCGTCAACTCCGGCGGCGCGCTCAACATCGGCTCGAACACGCTGACCGACAGCGCCAGCGGCTCCTTCTTCGGCAGCGTGACCGGCAGCGGCACGATCATCTTCTCGACCAACAGCGGCGCCACGATCGACGGCAACGCCACGATCGTTCCGCCGGTGGTGTTCGCCGGCGACCGCACCTTCGCCAACACTTCGACCCTCTCCTTCGGCAGCGGCTTCAGCATCAACACCGGCGCGACCGTCACGAACGACGGCGCCGTGCATGTCGACAACGCGAACGGCATCACCGGCACCGGCACCTTCACGCAGAACGCGAACGCCATCGTCACCAACGGCGGACCGTTCCTCCCGGCCGGCACGCTCAACGCCGCGGCCTCACCGAATCTCATCGACTACAACGGCTCGGCGCAAACGGTGAAGGCGGCGATCTACCACGACCTCACGCTGTCGGGCAGCGGGGCGAAGGACATCACCGGCGTCAGCGCGATCAACGGCAGCCTCACGCTCAGCGGCACCGCCTCGGCGACCGCGACGACCGGCCTCGGCATCGGCGTCGACGTCACGATCGGCAGCGGCACGACCCTGGGACTCGGCACGTTCACGCACACCGTCGGCGGCAACTGGACCAACAGCGGCGGCAGCGTCTCGCAGGGAACATCGACCGTCATCTTCATCAGCTCCGGCTCGCAGACCATCACCCGCGGAACGCAGGGATTCGCCAGCGTGCAGTTCAGCGGGGTCGGTCCCAAGTCGGCGTCGGGTGCGGGACTCTTCTGCACCGGCGACGTCACGATCAACGCCGGCTCGAACTTCAGCGGCGGCGCGCTCGCCCATCAGGTCACCGGGAACTGGGTCAACAACGGCACGTTCAACACCGGTACCTCCAGCGTCGAGTTTCAGGGCGGCACGTCCTCGACGATCATCGGCGACTTCCGGACGCTGATCGTCAACAAGAGCGGCGCGGCCACGGTCTCGCTCAGCGGCACGGTCGACGCCTCCTCCGGCACGACCCAGCTCACCGCCGGCACGATGGTGATCGGCACCCAGAGTCTCATCACCGGCTCGATCACCGGCAGCGGCGCCATCACGATGACGACCGGCAAGATCTTCCTCACCGGCAACAGCAACACGTGGACCGGCACCTTCACGCCGGGCACCGGCACGGTGGAGATCAACGGGTCGACCGCACAGTCGATCCGCGGCGGCACCTACAACAACGTCAAGATCAACAAGTTCACGGGGATCGCGACGATGGCCAACGCCCTCACCGTCAACGGTCAGCTGTGGATCGCGCTCGGAACGCTCGCCGACAACGGATTCCAGATGGTGGCGGGCGGCAGCGCCACGCTGCAGATCGACAACTCCGGCACGCTCAAGCTCGGCAGCGGCGCAACCGCGACCAGCCTCCCCGCCTTCTCCACGTTCAACCTCACCACGAGCAGCACCGTCTTCTACGGCGCCGGCTCGGCGCTGCAGCAGATCAACACAACGCCGTCGTACGGCCACCTCGTGGTCGACTCCGGCGGCGCCACCATCACCAAGACTCTCGGCGGCGCGACGCTCAACGCCGCCTCGCTCGACATCACCAACACCGGCGGCAGCGTCACGCTCGACCTGCAGGGGAAGACGGTCAACGTCACCGGCAACATCGGCGGAGCCGGCGCGATCACGTTCGTCACCTCCGCCGGCAACCTGAACGTCGGCGGCAACTTCCTCACCACCGGCGCGTTCACCGCCGGCCTCAGCACCGTCACGTTCAACGGCAGCATCGCGCAGACGATCCGCGGCACGACCTACAACAACCTGACGATCAACAACTCGTCGGCCACCGCGACGCTGAACGGCGCGACGGTCGTCAACGGCACGTTCCTCGTCGGTCCGACCGGGTCGTTCTCGATGGGCACCTCGCAACTCCGCACGTTCGGCGCCGCCACCAACAGCGGCACGTTCAACGCCGGCGCGAACACGCTCGACCTGCGCGGCGACTTCGTCAACAACGGCACGTTCGTCGCGGGGACCGGCACCGTCGCCTTCAACGGCACCGCGGCGCAGAACTGGAACGGCACCTTCGCCACGTCGCTGAACAACGTGACCGTCACGAACGCGGTCGGCGTGAACGTCAACAACAGCATGACCGTCAACGGCCTCTTCACGTTGAACGGCGTGAACGTGAAGATCGCCGGCGGCCAGCAGATCGCCATCACATCGCTCGGCTCCGTCTCGCGTTTGAACGCCAGCTACTTCATCGGCAAGCTGCAGATGTTCGCCCCCTCGGCCACTGTGACGACGTTCCACCTCGGCACCGCCTCCGGCTACGCGCCGGTCGACGTCACCCCCGCGCTCTCCGGCGACATCAACATCACCTCGAACAACAGCCCCCATCCGAACCGCACCGGCTCGAACGTGATCCAGCGTTACTGGACCATCGGAACAGCAACGACCACCTCAGTCGACATGCAGTTCTCTTACAACGCGAGCGACATCATGGGCGCCGAGGGGATTTACACGGCGGGGCACTACAGCGGGGCGGTGTGGGATCGGCCGGCGACCACTGTCAATACGACGACGCACACGGCGACTGTCAGCGGGATCTCCGCCTACTCCGGCGACTGGACCGTCGGTGAGCCGCTGAGCCTCGCGGGATCGGCGACCTGCGTCTCCGCACCCGCGGGTGTCATCTCGTGGTGGCGCGCGGAAGGGAACGCCGTCGACGACGCCGGCACGAACAACGGCGCGTTCAACGGCGGCGCGACCACGGGCGGCGGCAAAGTCCTGCAGGCCTTCAGCCTCAACGGCAGCAGCGCCTACGTCAGCGCGCCCGACAGCGCGTCGCTCCATCCATCCAACTTCTCCGTCGAAGGCTGGTTCTTCGTCGCAGGCGGCAGCGGCACGACGCGGATGATCGGGTCGAAGCCGGTCGGCACCGGCAACGAAGACTCCTTCATCGTCTACGTCGCCTCCGACGACACCATCGCCGCGGGCGTCGGCGACGCCGTCTCCACCGACATCCTCACCAGCACCGTGACCGTCAGTGCCAGCTCGTGGCACCACTTTGCGTACACCTACAACGGCACCACGCAGGCGGTCTATCTCGACGGCACGCTCGCCAACTCGGCGACCACCGCGAAGACCGTCGGCTACAGCGCGGCTCCGTTCCTCATCGGCGCCGACAACAACAGCAGCACCTTCACCAGCTTCTTCAACGGCGGCATCGACGAAGTCACGCTCTACAACACCGTCCTCACCGCCGGTCAGATCGCCGGCATCTACGGTGCCGACTCCTTCGGCAAGTGCTTCAGCGCTCCGGCGCCGAGCATCAGCGGCTTCACGCCGTCGAACGGCTTCGTCGGCACCAGCGTCACGATCAACGGCTCCGGCTTCACCGGCACCAGCAGCGTCACCTTCAACGGCACCGCCGCCACTTACACAGTCGTCAACGACACCCAGATCACGACCACCGTCCCCGCCGGCGCCACCACCGGCTCCATCGCCGTGACCACGGCCGGCGGCACCTGCACCACGCCCGGCAGCTTCACCGTCTTCACCGGCACCGCCGATCTCGCGGTCTCCGTCAGCGGCCCCGGCTCGGCGACCTCCGGCATCGCCTTCACCTACACCATCGGCGTCAACAACCTCGGGCCGAACAGCGCGGGCGGCGTCACCGTGACCAGCAACATTCCGGCAGGCGTCACGCACAACAGCACCTCCACCGGCGCGCCTTGGAGCTGCGGCTTCAGCTCCCCCACCCTCACCTGCACCGCGACGACGCTCGGCACCGGCGCCGCGCCGAACATCGCGGTCAACGTCACGCCGGCCGGCACCGGCACGATCAGCGACTCGGCCAACGTCTCGACGTCCAGCACGTTCGACAACAACGGCGTGAACGACTCCGCCTTCGCCATCACCACCGTCGGACCGGCGGCCGCCGATCTCGCCGTGACGCACAGCGCGTCGCCAGCCACCGCCGGCGTCGGCGGCACGATCACCTACACCGTCGTCACCACCAACAACGGACCGTCGACCGCGACAGGATTGACCATCACCGACGTCCTCCCGCCGAACGTCACCTACAGCACCGCGACCGGCGCGACCTGCAACGAGACTGCCGGCACCGTCACCTGCACGGTTGCGAGCCTCGGTGCGAGCTCCAGCCTCACCATCAACATCACGACGACGGCGAACGCAGTCGGCACCGCCACCGCCAGCGCCACGGCGACCGCGACGGAGACCGACGGCAACGCCGCCGACAACACCAACATCCCCGCCTCCGCCTCGGTCACCGGCAGCACCGTCATCGTCACGAATACGAACGACAGCGGCGCCGGCTCATTGCGCCAGGCACTGATCGAGGCCAACACAGGCGTCTGCACCGCGACCTGCAACGTGCAGTTCGCCATCGGCAGCGGCGCGCAGACCATCCCCCTCGCCTCCGGCCTCCCGACCATCAATGTGCCGATCGTGATCGACGGAACGACGCAGCCCGGTTACTCCGGAACGGCGCTCATCTCGATCGACGTCAATGCCGACACCACCAACGTCCCGGGACTCAACCTCACCGGCAGCAACAGCACGCTGCGCGCCCTCGTCGTCCTCCACGCGCACAACCACGGCGTGATCCTCGGCGGCTCGACCGGCGGCAACACCATCCAGTCGTGCGCCATCAAGGGGAACGACCTGGAGGGCATCCACGTCACCAGCGGGAACAACACCATCGGCGGCGCCACCGCGTCACTCGGCAACGCCGTCTTCGCCAACGGCGACTCCGGCATCGTCCTGATCGGCACCACCGCGTCGAACAACATCGTGCGGTCGAACCTGATCGGAGTCGACACCACCGGCGCGACCGCGTGGGCCAACGGCATCGACGGCGTGCAGATCCTTGACGGCGCGTCGGGCAACACCATCGACCTCAACACCATCTCCGGCAACACCAACTCCGGCGTCTACCTGACCTCGAGCGGCGCACCGACGCAGAACAACACGATCCAGGGAAATCGGATCGGCACCGATGTCTCCGGTGCGTTCGGCATCGGCAACGGCGTCGCCGGCATCTACCTCGGCTGCTCCGCGCCGAACAACTCGATCGGCGGCAGCACCGTCGCCACGCGCAACGTCATCGGCGGCAACGGCACCGGCATTCACAACCTCGGCTGCGGCTCGGACGGCAACGTCATCGCCGGCAACTACATCGGCACCGCCGCGAACGGCACGACCGCGATCAGCAACGGCATCGGCATCGAGCTCGAAGGCGGCGCGGCGCAGACGACGATCGGCGGCACGACCACCTCCGCCGCGAACCTCATCGCCAACAACCCGACCGCCGGCGTGAAGATCCTTTCCCCCGCCGCCGGCAACGGCATCCTGCACAACACGATCACGAGCAACGGCATCGGCATCAACCTCGACAACCTGCCGCTGTCGACGACTAACGATGCGACCGACAGCGACACCGGCGCCAACAACCTGCAGAACGCACCGGTCATCAGCGCCGCGTCACTGAGCGGCTCGAACCTCAATGTGACGTTGTCCGTCGACTCGTCGAGCGTCGCCGCGACGCAGAGCCTCGTGGTCGAGCTCTTCAAAGCCGACGGATTCGGTCAGGGCAAGCAGTTCCTCGGCACGCAGTGCTTCAACGGCAACAACTTCAGCACCACGATGACGATCGCCGGCGCGCCGGTCGTGGCGGGCGATCCGATCACCGCCACCGCGACGTCGTACGCAGAGAAGGGGGAGGCGCCGACCCCGACCTTCAGCGACGGCACCTCCCCCTTCTCTGCGGTCATCAACGCCGTCTGCACGCCGCCGGTCGCGACCGTCACCGCGCCGGCCACTGTCTGCTCCGGCAGCACGAACAACGCGGCGAGCGTGCCGTTCACCAGCGGCGCGGCCTACAACTGGACGATCACTAACGGCTCGATCACGTCGGGCCAGGGAAGCTCGTCGATCCTCTTCACCGCGAACGCCAGCGGCAGCATCTCGCTCGGCGTCACCGCGACGCTCGGCTGCTCGTCGACCGGCAGCGCCACCGTCGCCATCGCCCCCGCCACGGCGACGATCACGGCGAGCGGGATGCTGCCGC
>Ga0193696_1000200_pt1 | contig 23702 bp, 25 predicted proteins | sample L3m1metaG_FD_145074 | JGI IMG/M metagenome (GOLD analysis project Ga0193696, IMG submission 145074) | Soil microbial communities from a riparian zone of the East river system, Colorado, United States - L3m1 | ecosystem: Environmental > Terrestrial > Soil > Riparian zone | place: USA: East River... | reverse complement strand
CCCTACCTTCAATCTTCTCTTCAAAGTCAGGATAATTCATCATTTCAATCAATTCTGTAGGATGTAGATGATCTCTAAAAAGATGACATCTTTCGCAAAGCTCTTGTGAGAATGAAAGCTCGAAAACTTTTCTGACCTCTGAATTCCCTGATCTTAGTTCCTTGATATGACGATAATGAGCAATAGCGGCACATTGTTGGATCGTATGTTTAGTCATAAAAGAATAAAAAAATTTTCACCTTCGCTCAGCCTAATCACCCTCCATCTCCAGATCCCTGTCCCGACACACAACCACATCACAACCACATCACCAAAACGTCCTCGTCGCACGCATAAATCCAACTGCAACCCATCCCTCACCCCAAGCTCACAACAACTATGCTACCATCAGATAACCCAATGTCTCGCCTTCCAGTATCGGTCCTCAGACATATCTGGTCTACGGATACACTTCGTAAAGGTCTCAAAGTAAAATCAGGAGGAGAAGTTCAACAATGGTTCGCAAAGAATCAACACCTAGACGATTTCCTCAAACTAGACGACGACATAGCAAATCAAATCGAACTATACCGAAAATTCGCAATTCAAGAATTAAATCGACTCGTCTCCACCCAACTTCACCTCCCTCCTCCTCCTCCTCCTCCACCTCAAACTCTTAAAATCAGAGAACTCTCTCAATACGAAGACGAGGATTGCCTCATGTTGGAAGAATCTCCTCGACATTATAAACGTAAAAGAAGTTAAATAACATTCATCCTTTTTAAAATTTTATTTCTTCATAACTCTGATCGCTTCTTTTTTCAATGCTTCATAAACTAATTTCTGTAATAAATCAACTTCCACATCAGCTAAACCAATAGCGTACTCCCTCCCTTGTTCGAGATGACCGTGAACAAAATGCAACGCTTCCATTAAACTTTCAATATCATCCAATTCTTTCCAAGCTTCCTTATTCTCCATGTTTATTTCCCAAAAAAGACTCACTCACCTATTTCATTTAAGATCACCATGCCGCGCCACGTTCACACAACCACAACTCAGCCTAGTACGACACAACCACACTTAAAAAAGACATCACACTCTCTTTCTCCCATCATGCAATGCAAAAACCAGAACTCCCAAAATTCAACTCCTTTCGAACCAATGCTTCGTCGATTACTCCGATTCATCCTCCTGAGTCCTGCAGAAGTTCCTCGCAACAACTAACCCAAATACCTCCAAACAAAACCGTGATCATTGCATCCGAAACAGAATCGGATTGCTCCGTCTGTTCCCCACCTAAACTTCGAAAGAGAAACAAAAGAAAACTCACCTTACTCCCAGACCAAATCATCCAAAACGTTCACGAAACAGAAATCCGTTTACCCCAAGACAAATGTATCATCAAAATCTGTGACGGTCCTAGAGAAATACATTGCATTTTCTGCTCCTTTCACCGCTACCACCTCGAACTCCTCGAAATTCGCCGATCACTCATCATCTCAGCTGGTCTTGGTCTCTTCACCACCTACGACATACCCATCGGCCAACCAGTCCAAGGTCTTATCTTCATCGGTGAACTCATCACAGCAGCCGAAGCTTCCACTCGAGACGGAGGATACCTTCTTCAAATAACTACTCACCACTACCTTGATTCCTTTTCCCCAAGAACAACAAACCACTGCAAATACATTAACGATCACAAAGACTCCGGCCTCCTTCCAAACGTTAGAATCAAAGCTTTCAAATTCGGTGACGATTCTCGCCAGTTCCTCTTCTATGCTACCCGAGACATCAAAAAAGGAGAAGAACTCCTCATGAATTATGGTGAAAAATATTGGAAACAACAAACAGAACTTTCTCCCAACTATGTTAACGAAGATCATTATGTCATAACTATAAAGAATAAAAAATAACTTTCACGTGATATTATTTAATTGTATGTTTTTGACTTTACCAGATCTTTTACTCACATGAGCAAAAGAGTAAGATCCGATATTGATGATGTTGTAACAAATCGACAACGACCATTGAACCTTGAACGACACTTTCATTTCGATATTCGATACGAGCCAAACTCGAATCGACCTTCCGTGATCACTGTAACACCAATCGTCACCGCGAGTACTTTGGATTGGACAGATATAGATTGGATTCATGCAGCTCATTCTGTTTTGATGACAACGATCCATCAAAGCATTTACCAATACAATGGTTGGAACTATTACACTCAAGATATGCGAGCAATCGGAACACTTCAAATGCGAAATGTAATCGAAAGTGATCGATCAGCCCACGAATTAAACATCCATTTAAGGAATCTCACAACAAATCAAATGGAAACTACTTTCTATCGAGCTACCAGAGACTCAAACCGTGATCTTACAGGAAACGAAATAGAATGGGGATTTTGGATAAATCCACGATCGTTGTTAATTGGAGGGGGTAGAAATATTAAAAAGGTAGCAGGCCTATATAATCTCACTTGCGAAAACTACCCCGATCTATCATGTGCGGCTGTGGCAATTATTTGTTGGTTAATTATGAATTCTACTCTCTACCCACCATCCATCAAGAAAAATCTGAATCGTAGCAAAACAATATTATTTGATGAAGCAAGAAGGTTACAATCGATAATGAACTGGCAAAAATATACTACAAAATCTGAGGTTCTCGATATTGTGAACATCTATCAAGACTATCGCGTGGTAATCGTAAATTTTCTCACTCCATCATCTGCGTCTGATTCACGTAATGGATTGAACTATAGACAAGATCCTTCAAATTCGAGAATTATCTATCTATACTATGACTATCAAAATAAACATTTCGCAGCCATCGAATCACCACAAAGATTCATTCGAGAACAAACAAAACAACGCTATCACATTTGGTGTCATGATTGCACTTCCTTCCGCTGCAATTGTAACCAACCTAAATCAAGACATAAAAAAGAAATATGTCACCACTGTAAATTAAATACCTATGGAATACAACACAATTGTTTCTATCAATCTTGCAACGATTGTCATCTCGAATACAAAGCGGGAAAAGAAATGGATGATCATCGTTGTCCCATTAGATCTAAAAAATTCTCCCCAGATTTTGAATCGGGGGAACCAAAAGCAAAAGAATTATGGGCCTACGATTTTGAATCAGCAATCACATTTGATCCGAATGATGATTCAAGCTTCAAATTCCCAACCGATGCAGAAGGATTCTACGAATTTGAAAACGAAATTCCTCCTGATAATGAATTCACACCCAAAAACATTATCACTCATTCACATAAACAAGTCCCCAATTTCGTTGTTTATAAAAACGTATTCACAGGCGAACGACGCGAAACAGAATCTATTCGAGAATTTCTAGAAGACATGCTGTTCAAAACAAACAAAGGAAACAATACTCTAGTCGCTCACAATGCTCAAGGGTACGATTCGCGATTAATATTCGATGAGATGAACCTCATGACAGGTGTCCAAAACAAAATCATCTCCAGAGGATCTAAAATACTTCGAATGGAAGTAGGTAAAACATTATTTCTTGATTCGATGCTCCATTTATCCGGTTCATTAAACTCTTTAGCCGATGATTATCTCAAAGGAAATGCTGCATTTGAAAGTATGGAGAAAGGATATTTTCCACACTTATTCAATACACCTGAGAATCGTCATTATATAGGACCCACACCCGATATTGAATATTATGATCTCTCCTCCTTCTGTAATGACGAAAAACAACTCAAAAAATTTTTTGCATACTACGATTCCATCAAAGATAGACAAGATTGGAATTTCTGGGAAGAATTAACCAAATATTGTCGTCAAGATGTGGAGATCCTGGCCACCATTATGAAAATATTCCACGATCAATGTATGCATGGATTGGGACTCTATTCTCCACATTTAAAAACATCGCCTTGGCATTATACCACTGTTCCAGGTTATGTCTATTCCCTCTTTCTCAAAAACAATGATCTCGATGCAGCAGATCTTCCTCCTACACTCCGAGCTAAAGATTCATGGTGTGTACAGAAACCAACCGAACATTATTTCGCTCGAAAAGCTTTGCGTGGAGGAAGGACCGAAACTCGTATCCATTTTTATGAAGGAGCTATCCTGGATGTAGATATCAATTCGCAATACCCATCAGTTCAAATGGCTAAAGATATTGAACTTTGCGATTCCACTCTGCCAATCCTATATCCGACAGGTTATCCAACAATCGAAATACATGATTCAGATTATTACCCATGCAATCTTCATTACGAAAATCCAGATGAGGTATGTAGTTGCACTCTCGAAATCAAACAACAATATAAATCCATAAAACTCGACATACTCAACACCAACGTCACCTCTCTTCATGATTACATCAACAACTTTTTCGGCTTCATCATGGTCGATGCGACACCACCAACAAACTTATACCATCCAGTCCTACCAGTCTACAACAAGGAAACAAACAAATGCACATTTTCACTTCTCCCAATTATACGGGGAACATATTGCACCCCAGAACTTCAACTCGCAATCAAAAAAGGATATACCATAACAAAAATTTATCGAGCCGATCGTTACAAATCAGAAACAACCCCATGGGGTGGTGAAGATGGAGGTCTTCTTGGAGTATTTCTCAAAATGAAGATCATGAACTCATCAAAGGTTCCACCACCAGAAGAACAAATTAAATGGGCTCAATATTATAAAGAAAAATTTGATATGACATTAGATTTCACTCCTCACTTATGGGATAAAAGGCTAGCAGCCAAAAAAACCTCGAAAATTTTTGCCAACTCAATCTGGGGAAAAGGTGCCGAAACTGTAGATCACGAACAAGTAAAAATCGTCACCCCCGAAACATATAATGACGCTGACCTTATGATGCAATCGTTCACAGATGGTCAAAACAATATGACAGGTTTCCTACCCCTCGCCAATGATAACATGATGATCAAATACAAAGCAAACAGACATAAAAATCCTCCTGATCTATCGAAAGCGTACCTCCCATGTTCAGCCTTCGTACCAATGTATGGTAGGCTCATGCTTTACAATGTCCTCGATAAATATAAAGAACGTGTGATCATGATGGACACAGACTCGATCAAAGTAATCGCTGACGGTCCACAGATCACAGACATACCGTTCGGGAACTGTCTTGGTCAATGGGAAGATGAATACGATCCAGCTCTTGGTCGACTTGTAGGTTTTATCTCTCTTGGACCCAAAACATATGGACAAAAATTTGATTCAGGGAAAACAACCTTCAAATCAAAAGGTGTTTCACTTAGACGAGCTCATGAAAAAATCATCAATTACGAAATAGCTAAAGAGATCTACTTTGAAAACAAAGTTGTTTCCGTTCCCCAAACGGTATTTAGCTACCAATTCAGCAAAGGAATACATGTAAGAAGATTCTTAAAAAAAATACAATTCAACGAAAAAGAATTAAAAGGAAAATTGGATAGATCAACACATCGACTCTATCCATTTGGTTTTATTGATTACGCCTAATATCAATATAATCCCAAACATCTTCACCCAGATTTTCAACTACTTCTTTTCTTAACATATCATATTCGGGGGCAGCAACATCGAAATTAACAAAACCTTCAAGATATTCACCCATTAATTTTTCGTATCTAGTAATATAACCTTCCAATATATTTTCCAAAGCTTGCAAATGTACTTCTCTGTCAGGACACTCTTCAATATCTTTTCCCATTTTAATTTAAAAAGACAAGAAACTTCGCCTAGATCAACAGTGCACACTCTTTTAAATGTTTTCTTTTCCACACAATAAAATACGAATGGCAACACAATCACATTACTTTATAGACCATGCAGACAACCTATTTCGAATCACATCTTACGAACCGAATGGTCCCAATACCTATGGAATCGAAAAAATAGAGAAACGTATTAAATCGTTTGATTTCGAACTTCACTCACCAAAAATCGATCACAATCAACCCATAAACCTACCCCTCGAACTAGTAGACAACATCCTCTATTTCCTTACCTTAGCCTACCTCAAGAACCAAGACTATCAACTTGCAAATCGAATCCTCACCCTCTTCTCAAAAAATTTCTCTCGAAGAATGTACATAACAATATTCGATTCCTTCCCACCCCTCAATCCAATCGAAATATCCTATCGGTTTTCAACCACTCTTCATTTCATCCGTCAAATCCACGAAAACGTTCTCAACCAACCAATCAACCCATACGTAAATTTTTTCAAACTAGTGTTTTACGCTAACAATCAAAAACATATCGAACCCTGGCACATATTCGCAAATTTCCCTGAACCGCTCGAACACCTAATGGTTGCCGTAGTAGAACCAATCTCACCACCAACCACAACTTCCATCGCAAACGAAGAATGGAATATATTCCAAACAGGAGACTCACTAGGCGATGGAGTTTGGCTCGATGGAGAAATATCAGAGAATGGGTTATTTGTAGCAGAAAGAATGTTATGGCCGGTAATCGTCGTCGATATTCAATCAGGACGAGGAGAAAATCTTTGCTCCAAAAGAGAATTTAAAAACTCTGTGGGATGGAAAGGGTTTAACTCTCTTTTTCGCCTCCTTTATGGTCCCACAGCATGTGTTTTCTATGTGGTAAAACCGCAAGGAGGTTTGTTCCCCAAATTAATTCAAGATATCTTGGACCCACCTCCAATCATAGAAGAAGCTGAATATTAAATATGTATGTTTTCTTAATAAAAAATAATAACAATGAATTGTTGTGGTAAAACGATGGACGGTTTAGATGGTGATTCCCAAGGAGGAACCCTCGACGGAGATGTCATCATCACGGGAGATCTCAACGTCCAAGGAGGTCAACTTGATCTCGGCGTAGGACCAGATGGATGGTCTAACATCCGTTCTAACGATGCAGCATTTGGTCTAGATCTTGAAGCTCCAGCAGGAAAAAGAATCAGACTCATAAACGACATCACCCCAATAGTTGAAATCGATACAAATTTAAACCTCATCGCCCCATCGGGTTCCGTAGGTCTAGTACCAGCAACTCCAACAACGACTTACGATTTCATATTCCCTCAAGATATGGGCGGAATGCCAGGATTGCTCCTCACAACCCAAGGACCAGGTCTACCAACCTATTGGTCAGCGGGAGCAGTCGGTCCGGGTGGAACAGTCACTTCAGTCGGTTTCGATGTCAGCGGAACTCCCTTTCTTACTATTTCTCCTCCTACTATCACTACCGCCGGTGTATTTTCTCTTACGTTTTCTGGCACACCTCTCGATGTAGCAAATGGTGGAACTGGAGTCACAACAGCAACAGGAACTGGTTCTGTAGTGAGAGCCAACACTCCAATTCTGATAACACCAATCATAGGAAATGCTCTTGGTACGAGTCTAAAGTTATTCGGTTCAGGCAATGGCGATGTCACCATCGTTCCGGATGCTACGGGTACCAGTTGGAGTTTCATTCTCCCAACAACAGCAGGATCATCCAATCAAGTACTCACATCATCAGGAGGCGGTCTTATGACTTGGACAACTCCAGCTCCACCAGGAACGGGAACAGTAACATCGGTAGGTATAACAGTTCCTACATTTCTTAGTGTTGCTGGCACCCCCATTACTACTTCTGGCATACTTGCGGTAACTCTATCAGGAACTCCACTCCCAGTCTTAAACGGAGGAACAGGAGTAACCACTTCAACAGGTTCAGGTTCGAACGTTCTATCCACATCACCAACATTCACAACATCAATCAATATCAACGGCTCTACCTCCGGAACTGTTACCGTCCAAACACAGGCTATCGCAGGAACTTACAACTACAATCTACCCACCACAGCTGGGGCATCCGGTCAAGTTCTCACATCAGCAGGTGGCCTCACATCCCCAATGACTTGGACAACTCCAACCACAGGAACAGTAACTTCCGTCAACATGACAGTCCCAACATTCCTATCCGTAACAGGTGGTCCAATCACTTCAACAGGAACATTCACAGTCACTCTATCAGGAACTCCACTCCCAGTCTTAAACGGAGGAACAGGAGTAACCACTTCAACAGGTTCAGGTTCAAACGTTCTTTCCACCTCCCCAACAATCACAACCCCAACATTCGTCAATCCAGTGACAAACGGAATCGGTCTCGCAGGTTCCACATCAGGTGTAGTCTCTATTTTCCCACAAGCTTTATTCACATCCTACAATTTCAATCTCCCAACAACAGCAGGAACAGCAGGCCAAGTTCTCACTTCCCAAGGAGGTTCAACATCTGCGATGACTTGGACAAATGTTGGTACAGGATCAGTAACCTCTGTAGCCATAGCCGTACCAGCTTTCCTTTCCATAGTATCCGGTTCCCCCATAGTCAGTGCAGGTACAATCACAATCGGACTTTCAGGTACTCCTCTCCCAATAGCAAATGGCGGAACAGCAACAACAACAGCAACCGGAACAGTAGGTTCTTCAGTCGTCCTCCAAAATTCACCAACAATCACAGGGACTCTGACAACCGGAAGAATCGTAGCCGATAGCACACTAACCCATTTGCTGAATAACACCGGTGGTAGTAGTATCATGGTTGCCTCTTACGACGCATCTGTACCTGATTTAAGCGATAGGTACATACAATTCGGTATGAGTCCAACCCCTTCAGGTGCCACCAATTTAGGTTACAGTAGAAGAAGTACCGGTCAGGGATCTTATGCTTCTTTCGGTTTAGCGGGAATTAGTGGTGGATCGATAAATGTATATGTTTCCAACATACCTGCTACTTCGACGACAACAGGAACGGCTACGATCAATGGCGGTCTAGGTCTTACTTCGAGTATTTTCTCTGGTGGAGCAATTACAGCAACCGGTGCAATCACAACGTCCACAGGTGGAGCAAATATTACAGGAAATTCAACCTTCATCGGTAATATCACAGAAACAGGAAATATTGCAGTGAATTCTCCAAATACCCCGTCATCGACTGGTACGCATCAATTCACCACAACTGGAAATGGTGCTGGTTATATTGCAGGATTTTTAAACAATGGCACCGCTGCTGCGACTGGAATAAAAATAGGAAATATTGGTGATGCTTTCGATATTGTTTATTATCCTACAGCGATTCCCAAATATATAGGGTTCGACTTTAACAACACAAGTTTCCCTTTCAAACTATATGCTGCTGGTACTAGCAGCAGCAATACTACCACAGGGGCTGGTGTTATAGATGGAGGGTTAGGAGTTAGTGGAGCTATCAACGCAGGTGGTCCTCTCACAGTAACAACCAACACAGCAGGATCAACAACTCTTCTCACAAACAGTTTCATCAATACAAACAACACCACAGGACCTTTCATTAATGGTCAACTATTTCCAAATGTCCCAACCAATTCCAACATGTACATCGCAAACGGTATCGCAACCACAGCAAACAATTGCGCTCTACTAGGTTTTCACCCTCGACCCAGCGGTAATTACGGTTCTCTCTCCATTTACGGAGGTCCCGAAATCCAATATTTCAGTAACGGTAACATAACCACTCCAGGAAACATCACAGCATCCTCTTTCAATTCAGGAGGTGGAAACTTTACATACAATGGTGGTTCATCAGCTCCTTGGACTCCTACCCTTACATGTACTGGTCACACCATTTCCTATACAACTCGCGTTGGAAATTATATCAAAATAGGCCAACAAGTAACAGCTTGTTTCAATATTGTTTATGATTGTTTAGCAGGTGCAAATAATGATCTTTTGATGTCTCTCCCTTTCTCCCTCTTTTCCAGCGGTGCAAGTATAGGATATGCAACCTGCATTCTAGAAAAAAGTTCCGATTTAACACCAGGCCAAGAAACAGCTGATGTGAAAACATATGTATTTACTTGCGACACGAATATCGGTACAAACGGTAGATTTTCAAGACATACCCAAGGCGTGAATGCATATTTCCAATACGGAGGAGCTGCTTCTTTTGGAGCAATCATAAGAGGAACTATCACATACATGACCTCAGCTGCTGCTTAATATATGTTTTCCAATAAAATAAAATATGTCTTGTTGCAATTCTAAAACCCTCGATGGTTTCGGTGATTCTTCCACATTTTCTGGTACATTCACGGCCGATGCCTTCTCCACAGGAGGTCCCCCCTTCACCTATACTGAAGGTCCATTAACTCTCGCTCTTTCCTCTTCCGGAACATCCGATATTCAAGTAGGAGCTCAAGAATCATTCTACACTAAAATCGGAAACCATGTAATAGTCAACTACGCTGTAGAAATCCTTATCACAGACAACACTGTCCCAGGAGCGATCACCCTCTCAGGATTCCCATTCGGACCACCACTTTCATTCGGTACTTCTTCTCTAGCTCAACCGTTTGGTACTGTAGTCCCTACAATCGAAACTCCAGTCCAAGGATTCCTACTAAACGGTGAAATGACGTTTTACCGTACAACAACAAATACAGCTATCGAAACCGATCTTGCTCAAAACAATCAAACAATTATCGGTTCTATCGCTTACAATTATGCCCAACCTGATTTATAATAATAAAAACGTAATTACAAATCTTTATTCAATCTATCCCAAATTTTATCCAATCTAGGTCTTTTTCTCATAGTCCTTACCATAGGTACATGAAACGTATACCTAACCCCATACTTTTCCATCAACCGAAAACAAATGTACCTCAAATTAGGAAAATAAACCACACCTTCCTCCCCCTTCACTTCTCTATCAAATCTTTCATGCATTTTTTTAAAATCTTCCATCATCCACATATACTTTTCATAACTATACCCTTCCAATACTTTATACCCCAACCTGAAAATAATCTGTGGTATTCTATTATAATACTGCCTCAACCCATTTTGTTTCAAGTACCCTCTAACTACATCCCAAACATTCCCACCATCAAATTCCAACAACCATTCACATTCTTCAATCACTTCCAAACTTACTTTTCCCCTCATCCCAATCAATTCCCCCAACACTCCTCTAAACCTTTCCAATCGACAATACCGATGAACTTTCTTCTCCCACAACTCCCACCCATCATTCACCATCACTCTCTGACCCCAATCATTCTCAACCTCACAACCTCTCTCCTCAACAACAATAGGACGCACCCCATCAGTATCCAAAACCAAATAATTTTCAAAAAAACTAATCTAAGCATCAACTAATCTCACAATCACTAACCCATAAACCTCAGGCGGGCCGAACGTTTCGATTTGAGATTTAGAGAATTGTGGTGTAGAGTTGTGGTAGGATAGAGGTTCGTACATTTGGAAAGTGAAGTTTTTGGGAAAGAAATTTTAGAGTCTTTTATTTAGTATGATTAGGACAGTGAACACAGTCACAACGTAGTAGGTAACAATCTTCTGTTCTTGGAGTGGTAGCAGGGTCGGTGAATCTCCCAGGACAATCGTTACAACCACATTCAATGTTGCATTCGGTACGGTTCATTCGTAATTCTTGAGCCATCATAAATTTTTCCAGTTCAGACTTCACGGCTGATCTAGGACCCAAGAAGATAGCGAGAGCTCCTTGAATGATACGCATATCTTCCAAGTCTAGTAAACCACCACCTGTTTGAACAAGTTGGTTTACTTTTTCAAATACCAGATCGAATTTGACGAGACAAGAAGGACAAATACAAAGTTCGCGGTCTGACATTTTTATTTATTTTTTAAAGTTTTCATGATCGTTTAAAAGGAGCATCCGAATATAGGCGATGTTGTCAACGGACAAGGGAACTTGAGGGTAGATGTGACCATCTGTTTCCGTTTCTTTGATATTGGAATAAAGATCTTGGAATTGAGCAAGTAATTCTCTTTTGGCTTGATTGATGTTTGGGCAGTGAAGACAATTACATTTTCTGACGTAACAAATTTTTGATTCTTTTGGAAAAGTAGACATGATCAACATGAGGAAAAAGAAATTTTTTTATTAAATTTTTTAAATGAAATCAGGTGAGGTCTGTGCTTAGCGGTCAGGTGAGTCTGTTTGATGACCGTGTGGGTAGAGATCATCTTCCATGAGAGTATAGAGGTATTCTATATCGGTTTTGAAAAGAATCATTTCGAGTGAGATCATGGTTTTGTAGAGTGGATTGGAGATTCGTCGTTGGAATGATTGAAAGAGTTCTTTTTTGCGTTGGAAGATTTGTGGGCACAAGGGACAGGGGCATGAATCGATAGAACAGGGCGAGGACATGAAAAAAGTTAACTTTTTTTGATGAGTTTGTTTGGATTGCAATTGGCACAAGCGATGAGACCAAGTACGAAATGTAATACTGCTTTTTGTGAATGTGTTGGATGTCCTCAATTGATGAATTGGATCAGAAACCATAACCATAGTGCAGTTCCGCCTGCTAGGATTGTTAATATGATTAGAGGGTTGACTACAGATTGTAAAGAGAAGAAATGTGAATGTATTCAATGTCCACAGAAAATGATGATTGTGAAGGATTTTTTGGGGTACTTGAAAGGAAAAAATGAAACGATTTATTGTACTTGCGACGGATGTTACGGGGATATGGGTGCTAATTTAGTAAAGTATTTGGTTGATGTCATTGTAAAAGATTTAAACGAATAAATTTTTTATTTCAAGAATTATATTGAATTCTTCCCACAGGAGAGGATTTTGTTTGAACTCGAGGTGGTTCAGATAAAGCCATAATTTGTTTGAATAATTCGCCTTTAGTGATATTACCGAATTTATGGCGGGTAGGAGAATCAGTGGAGAGATAGTTTTCTGCTTCCATGTTGGCGATATTGTGAAAAGTATCCAGGATAGGATTGTCCTTTGTATGTTTACGAAGTTTTTTATTTGCATGAGCAAGAGCTTTTTTACCTAGACCAGAGTGACGAGCGAAATAGAGGAGGGAATCGCCTAGAGATTTATCTTCCCGTTTGGTGGTAACATCGTCTTTTGCGATTCGGTAGAGTTGTTCACGAAGTTTATCGAGATTGTGGTATTTCTTTGTTTTTTTAGAGACCCCTTTGTTCACAGCTTCCAAGGCTTTTTCTCCCAGACCTGAATCGCGAGCAAATTTTAAAGCTTGTTTAGCAATTTTCTTTGTTTCAGGAGAATTTGCTATTTCGATCGCTCTTTCGAATAGTTCTACGACAGATTTCTTCTTTTTCGAGGATGGGGACATGGGGATACGGTTAGAAAACATGCATTTTGTATGTATTTGGGGATAAGTATGTCTTCTCATTTCAAGTGGTACCCTGCCTCAGCCGAAACAATCGTTCCTTGGAACGCAAGATACTCTTTTCCTTCTCAAGCCAATGCCGCGACTAAATTGACACCTAGAATCCCTCCAAAGAATGGAGCAAACTTTAAACCTGGGGATGTGATTCGATTGGAATTCCCTGCTCAGGTATTAACGGAAAATTAATTTTAGGGATATGTGAACCCACTTAACACAACGTAAGTTTATTATTTCTTTGCCTTAATCCCTCTTTTTGATTGTTATATGCTTTCGTACACCATTGGAGATTGGAAGCATGATTATCGAATTTTATATTGTTAATATGGTCCACAACCAGATCATTCATTTCAATTTTTGGACAAAAAGTTTCAGCCACAATTCGATGTACAGATCCAAAACTACATCGAAAGTATTCACCATTTTTGAAACCAAATGTTTTTCTACCTGAAGGATATTGTATCATTCCCGATACAGATACTTTTATTGGCTTCGTTGGATGATCGAACCAAAGATCATTTTCATTATATTGGTGATATTGCCATCGATAACCACCACACCTAGTTCGATTTCGAATAGCTTGACCAAGGCTACTATTGGCTCTATTAACAGATCTTGCAGCTTCTCCAATGGTTTCGAAAGTTTTAACAATTTTCATTCGATCATCCAACAGATCAACTTTTGTGATTTTTCCTTTCATAAAAAATTTTTCTAACTTTTTTAGATTGGAATTTGATGTGACTTTGCAAGGATGGAGTGATGGGATTAACGGTGTAACCGCAGCCGAAATTACAAGGTTCCAGAATAATATCCAGAGTATTTTCCAACGTGTTAGATTGCTTTATGGTGCAACTCCTAGTGAAGATATTATTAATTATAATGTCATTGTTCGATCCTTGACCGAATGGACAAGTACTAATCAAACTGGGACTATGGATCAAACAAGTATCGCTGAAGGGATTGGTGGAGTGACTTTTGGAAAAGCAAATAATGCTGCATATGGATTGGTGAATGTGAGAGATTCGTACATTCAAGGAATTAATTCGGCTCTTAATACCACTGTCGGACCAGCTAATTTCACACAGGGAACAGGATTCTCCAACACACCTAACGGTCAATCGCAATCTGGGTTCCAAGGAAACGGTGGAACCAATCTTACTTCCTTTACTTGTACAAGACGTTACCAGGTTACTTTTGCACTAGGAATGTTTAATCAGGATAAATTAATACCTACGAAATTTATGGCTTCTCAACTGGCTATTGAAATTACTTTGGAACAAGTAAACTCTTGTATTTTCTCTGCAAAGAATGCTGCTGTCGTAGGCGCTCCACCTGTCTACGGAGTTGGGAATGTTAATTTGATCCCCGAAATTTTGGTGTTTGATTCCAGTTACGACGCAATGTTTTTGAAAGGATTGCAAGAAGGCGGAGTGCCAATTAAATTTTCGAGCTGGCATACTTTTATTTTTGGTACTCAAAATTCAAGCACCATGATGTTGCAGATCCAAGAAAGAAGTCGGTCTGTGAAAGCCTTGTTTGCTGTCCAGCGAAGAGCCCCACCAACTATTAATTCTGATTCCGGTGCTACTTTCTTTGATTCATCAACTCAAGATGGTGTTAACGGAAACTCAATGCAAAATTACCAGTACAGAATTGGTGGAAGATATTATCCTGCTTCTCCTGTACAATTGTCTACCAATCCTGGTTCCGGTGTGACTAATGGTGGTGCAGAGGCATTCTTGGAATTACAAAAAGCTTTGAACATCGTTGGTGATTATCGATTGTCTGCTTCATGCAACACAATGAGATGGGCATTACCTCCTCAAACAGCTTTACCTGGACCTATTTACGGTAATACCCAATTGAATGAATTGGATTATTCCCAATTTATTCAAGCCTGGGGTCCTCTAGGTCACCCTACTTTATCGACTACTTCTATTCCTGGCGTGGCAACTGCTGGAAATTCGTTCGCTGGTAATTTAGGATCCAATTGTTTCGCTATGGCAATTAATTTGGAAACTTCTAATGGAGTGGAAATTTCGGGTTTGAATGCCGAAGAACAAAGTGATATTTCCTTGCAAATTTATTGGAAAGCATCCCAAGGTCCTACAAATGTGATTGAAGTATATTCTTATTATGATGCTATGTGGGTATTGAGAGAAAACAATGTTCTAGAGTTGATTCAATAAAAAAAGAATAATGTATGAATTACAAACCATAATGGCAACTTCCAATAATTACGGCTTGAATAATGATTACGTTTATTCAGAATATTCTTTTGATTCTTCTCAAGCTACTGTTCCCGCTGTTAGTACCGCTGCTATCAGGGATTGGCCACAATTTATTTTTGGGAGGGTGTTGAAAGATATAGCTGCTGTGAAAGTACTGGAGGTGGAAATTCCATTCGCTTGGTATGTATTCAATACCACCAACAATTTTTTCTCTTTGATTGAAAATGGAACATCGGTCAGTGTGGGGATACCAGTAACAATACCTGTTGGAAATTACAATGCGACTACCTTGGCGACTACCTTGGCTGCTATTTTGACAGCTGCATCGGCTGCGTCGGGTGGATCATTTGTTTATACTGTTACGTATGATACCACTACAGGAAAATTTACTTTCTCCAATAATGATCCCGGGGTTAGTACAAATTTCTGGTTTTCCAATTCGGTTTCTATAATGAATCGTGATCTGCGTGATTATCTTGGTTTCCCACAAAATGTTTTCATAGTTTCATCAACGGGACCAAACCCTACTTTGTCCAGTGCAGGACCCGCGAGCGTTACTGGACCAAATTACTTGTTTGTTGAATCAAATACCTTGGGTGGAACGGTGGAATTGTATTTACCTGTTGGAGTTGGATCAAGTGGTAATTTAGGGCCTGAATTAGCGAAAGTACCAATTAATACTCAACCTGGTGGAGTTATTTTCTGGCAAGATCCTGACCCTCAAAAATGGTTCTATGTAGGTGGAATCAATAATTTGGACCGAATCGATATTTTCCTGAAACTCGGTAGTACTTACGGTGGTCAAACTCCTTTACAATTGAATGGGCAGAGTTTCAGTATAAAACTTGGAGTGTTGAGTTGGAAAAGAACTACTGATCAATTTGTGGGTGGAGGTGCTAATAATAGTAGAGTGGAAAGACGTAATGCTTAATAAAGTATGTTTTGAGTATATAAATTATGGCTGTTTTATTGTTGTCAAAAGATGCGTATCGACCTTTGAATCGATGGGATCATGATCGGATTCAACCTGGAAATGTCCATTCAGTTGGGGATGCAATTACTGGAGTGAGGTTGAAACATTCGTACCCTGATTTACCAATTCGATGGGAGAAGAAGTTTAGTGGGAAAAAGAATGGGTGCTTGATGGGAGATAATAATACTGATGGGTACCCTGGTATGGGTTATTTTAACGATGGAATGGGACAACCGATTGTGAAAGATTCAAATTGGCCAAGTTACAGGGAGTTTAGAACTCCCCACGGTTGGATACAGCAAGATTTAAGACCTGAAGATCGGACAGAAGATCCTATTCTACAATCAACTCCTAATGCTAAATGGGATAGCCGAGTCGCTACTACGTATAGAATCAATCGACCTGGATTTGATTTCTTACCTTTACCAGGCGGGTACCATCCAAGTCCAGGAGAAGTACCACGAGGAGGATTAGTACCCGAAATTACTGATGTGGTGACCAGGGAAAATGATGCGATTGAAACACCTCAACATTTAGCAAATTTGAGTAGCAACATTGAAACGTACGAAGGATCTCAAGTGCATCGATTGTACGGAAGAGTTTTACCAAGACCTAGCAGACCTTTATTTAGTACTCCAAATACCGGAATGATTAATAAACGTTAATGAATAAAGTATGTTTTGTTTGTAATTGTTATATGAGTGTACGATTTGGAAATACTTGGGGTTTGACTGTACAACGAGGACCTTGGAAACCTAATGCTTATGATGCTGGGTTTACGGTGACAGGACAACAACATGCTGGGCACGGGAATTTTTATAGTGCTGAAAGACCGAATACGAACCCAGCAACTCCGTACAGTATTCCAACAACAAAAACGAAAACAGTGAAATATGCTGATGGGAATTATATGCCTTCTACTCGACCTGGAAGAGTGCAAAGAACTTATTACACACATCCAAGAAGAAGGATGGCTCCAAGACAAGTTGGGTTGAATACTACTATGGAAGATGTGAGTACCCAAACGGCGGATTTTCTGGGAGGGGGAATGTCCGTCTCCCCAAATCAAACGAACGGAAGCAGTACCATAGGAAGCAACAACGTAGGAAATAGTATGACATTGTATTATCCTAGTAATTCGGAAATATTTTTACCTCCTCCTATTGTACCTGGGGACCCAAACTTTGCAATCAGTCCCGGTATGGAAGCTACCATGAGCGAAAATTCTTTTAATTCTAGTAGCGGACCGATGAGTATGTCTGAATTAGGGCCGACAGTTGGGTTAGGAATGTCGGTTGTAGAAACAGCTGTCAATACATTTGAAGCCGGATTGTTCGAAGATGTTTCGGACCCTGGAGACGATCCCGTTGATCAAATGTGGATGAATGGTGATAGAGGAACAGATCAACCTTATTTAGGTTTGATTAGTGATATGGTACAATTGTACCCAAATTCTATTGCTGCTGTGGATACTATGGGCGGAGTAGAATTAGCTAATGGGGAACAATTGGATGCAGAACAAGCTCAAGGATTGGCTACAGTTGTAGAATATTTCATGAATTATGGTGGTAGTTATTATCCTCAAGAAACTGTAGAGTACCTCAATCAACAATTAAATGATGGCGGAATGGATTGGGTAGATACTATGTTGGAACAATTTTCTTTTGGAGGTGCGCCACCTGATGTAGCTCCTGTTGGTGTGACTGCAAGTGCTGATATATCTGCTCCAAGTGGACAAGTTGGTGCGGGAGTTGAAGCTGGTGCTGTTGATGCAGGTGTGGAAGAGGTTGATAATAGCAATGATGTGTATCCTTCAGGACCAGATTTGGTTACGGACCCTACTAATGGTCAACCTAAAGGTTTATCCTTACCATTTGATGCGATGCTCGCGAATGCTACTACTTTGGGTATTGCTCCTGATAATTTCGCTAGATGGTTAAGAACGAATCGACCTGAAGCTTTTGCACAATTTATGGAGAAGGGTGGAAGAGGAGTACCTGTGTTGACTGCGGCTGAACAAAAACAAGGATTGGAAGAAGCTTTTTTGGATACGATAGATATAGGCGCACAACGAATTATCGATGAGCAAAAGGCAAAAGAGAAATTACCTGAATTAGTGATGGTAGGTGGACCCCAGGGTGAATTATTCCCTAAAGGATGGGGTCCCGATCAATTCAAAGCTGCTTGTTTGGCTGGAACACCTTATATTAATGCTGCTCTGTTTAAATGGTTCCATGATTGGTACGAAACTAATGAGAGACTTGACGATTTTGAGGAATTGAAAACGAAATATGAAGAAAAGGTAGCCGCTACATCTGTGGCAGATGCTGCGAAGAGACAGGAAGATCAAAAGGGAACTGCTAAACCGGCTGGCGATGATACTACGTGGACAAAAACAGCTGCTGATTCAAAAGATTTTATTCCTCCAGATCAAATGGGTAATGCAGCAATCTAGAAACATGTCTGTGTGTGGAATGAAAAAAGTATAAATTGTATGATTCAATAAAATATTTCTTTACTAAAAATTATTCAAAAATGGCTACTCTATACGCTGCTAAGGTGGCAGATAATGCTAGTAAACCGATTAAAGAGAAAAAACCGCCAACTGAAAAACAACTTGCGGCTCTTGCAAAAGCGACAGCAGCACGAAAACGAAAACGTGAGGAATCAGAACAACAGGCTATAACTAACAAACAACAAGAATTGGATGACAAGAAAGAAGAATTGGATGCAGCGTTGGAAAAAAAGAGAATTATTAATGAAAAGAGAAAAGCTGCAAGATTGGCAAAGAAGGAAGCGGAACCACCTAAAGAAGTGATCAAGGAAGTTATCAAAGAGGTGATCAAGGAAGTACCGGTACCTGCGAAAGTGGAAACTACTAACAGTGAACCACCCAATTGGTTCCGTAAATTTGCAGAAAATATTGTCCAGCACAAGAATCAAGTTAGCGAAGTTAAAAAACCTCAAAAAGCTGTTAAAATCGAAGCAAGAGAATTAGCTGACGAAAAGTGGGCGCAACCAAAAGTACGTGAACAAGTGAATCGTAATATGGAAAGTCATTACGATAAAATGTACAGCCAAATCTTTTGTGGACGTGGTCGAGCTTAATGTGTGTGTTTTGTGTGATAATAAATGAAACGTAAAGCTGTTCCTGAAGTTAAAGAGGTTCCTGTTCCAGATATTCAACATCCAAAAAATAATTATGAAGTGTTACCTAATCACGAATTCACTATGGGGTTAATTGCACCTCGTGGTAGTGGAAAGACGACAACGATTATTAATTTATTGGAAATGTATAAAGATTATTTTCATCAGGTGTATGTATTTAGTCCCACAGTTGCCAGTGATGAAAAATGGGATTACATAAAGAGAAAGAAAGGGTTGATTTGTCAGAATATCGAATTACAGAATTGGGTAGAAACGATGACTAGAAAATATAAATCAAATAGTTTAGTGGAGGGACCTATGGTGAAAACAGATTTCGATGGATTGGTGAATGAATACGATCCTGATTTTGACGGGATGATTCCTGAAGAATGTTTCTTTGAAAATTATGATGAGGAAACTTTAAGGACTCTTTGGACCAACCAGATGAAATTGGTGAAGTTGTTAAAGAAACATGGAAAGACCAAACATTTGGCGGATAGAATGTTGATTGTGTTTGATGATCTAGTTGGGAGTAATTTGTTTTCAAATGCTCGTGGGAACGCTTTTAAAGGATTCAATACCAGAAATAGGCATTACAGTTGCAGTATGTTGATGGTTACACAGGCGTATAGGGAGATACCAAAGACTGTTAGGACAAATTATACTTGTTTGGTTTTATTTGAAATATGTAACGAGAAGGAATTGGAGGCGATACATGACGAGTTTCCAATGAGTTGTATGGATAGAAAAGTTTGGTTGAAAATGTACCAGTATGCAACAAAAGAACCTTATTCATTCTTGTATTATAACATGCAACAACCCGAGAAAAGAAAGAGAGTTATGAAAAAATTCGAAGAATATATTTTTATGGGGGATGGAGAACAAGATCAAATTCCTTTGGTTGAAAATTTTTAATAAAAGAAAAAATATGACTAGATCTAAAGTGAAGGTTGATACCATAACCACCACCACTACCGAGATCATTACCAATGAACAAAAAATGACAGAGACGATTGCAATGTTGGAATTAGGAAACCATTTTGCCTTGCAGGGGAATAGTGATGGGTTCGTTTTAGCTTCCAAGAGCGCAACCAGATCGTTTTGTTTGTGTGGAGATTATTTGAAAGCAACAGCCAATTTTGCAAGAGCTGAACATGCAGCTTTGGAACAGATCAAGAAAGTACAAGAGTTGAAGAAGGTATACGAAGAAGAGTTGAGAAAAGAGATGAAAATGAAGGAAGATTGTAACAATTTGTTGAAACTGTCACGTGAAATAAAATTGAAGGTAGGCGATGCGTTCAAGCAGGCAAGTGATGTTTGGACGTCTGGTGAGTGGTAATAAAAAATTCTTTTCCTTTTTAATAATGAAATTGTTCTTGTTTGTTGAAACTCCTGCAACGGAAGAAGATAAATATGTGCATGATGCATTTGATGAAGCTTATTTTTTATTGGTGGATGCAGTGCATAAGCGGGACAAGGCTTGGTTGATGCGAAATTTTGATGGACAGAAACATATGTGTTTTTATAGAGAGTACCCTACACCTTATTCTGCAGGATGGGAATTTGATACTATTGAAAAATTAGGTGAAGGTGATTATCCTACTTTGATTGTTTCTTTCCAGGACAATGATGTGATTGAAGAGGAGGAATGGAGTTTTATTAATCAGTATATTCAGTCGTTGTTGCATGGATGTAAAGTGGATAATTCATTATTTGAAAAAGCGGAAAATTTTATAAGTCGGTGCATGAAGGAAAAGGTTATGCAGAAACCTCAGCTGACAAGTTTCGATATGGAAGAAGATCCAAAAGAGGAGCCAGTCAAGGCTTATAGTTACAGGTGCGAAGTAAATACTGCTTGGGATGTTTGTTTGGTGGAGATTGTAAAACCTTATACGGATCATCCTTATACTGTTGTATTGCGAGATTTTACTAGGGATGGGTACTTGAGATTGTTTACAAGTATTTTTATTTGTCAAAGTTGGGGGGTTAGCAGGGATGATCATCTGTTCTTGAAAGAATTATGGGTAAGGTTGGGGATGGAGGGGGAATGTGATTTGGAGAAAATGTTGAAAGAACATACGGAATTATGTTTTCCAGGAGAAGGTAGAGCACCGATCAGCGAACCGGAAGTGTATCGTCATACTTTGGAGGAGGTTATTAGGATCTTGAAGAAGAAAAAACAAGTCATGTTCGATATTGTTGAACAAGGGGATGCGAAACGAATTAAACAAGATTGAATATATTAATTAATCTTTGTTGATACTTTTTACGTTCAAGCAAATACCATAAGCTTTGTCTTCGAAATTAAAGTAGGAGGATACTTCTACCGTGACTGTGACAAGATCGGTTGAAGAGAGGGGGGCATCGGATGGTTTTTTTGGATTGATCTTGACGTTGGAAGTTGTTTTGTAAGCTGTTTTGGCTGCGTCGTATTTGAGTTTTAACCAGAGTTCATTTTCTTCTTTGATGAGAGGTTTGTAAGTGAAATCGCTACTTGCTAACTCGGAGGAGATGAGTTCTTTGAGCGTGGAATCGAAATGAGTTTCAAATTCATTAGCATGGGAAGGATCGCTGAATTGGAAACCGACGGAGTGAGATTTGTATTCGGGAGAAACGAGGATTCCTGTGGTAAAGAGTTCTCCTTGGAGTTGCACTTCTGCTTTTTCACCATCGATTCTGAAAGGGAAGACTTTGATGTTTCTTTCTGGAGTTTGAAGGTACTTGTCGTATGCTTCTTGAAGAGTAACTCTTTTGTTGACAGTAATGAGGTAGTCTTTGAGGTGATCGACAGTAACCATAGTTTTGTCTTGGAAGGATAAGAAGTAAGAGATCGGTTTTTTATTTAAAGGTCGGGTGAAGTCTGTGTCATAAATGTCGAGAATCATATGTAATAATGTCAGGTGTTGTCTTTTTATATTAAAATGGAGATGTGGAAAAAATGTGTGTTGTTTTTGAGAGGAATGGATACACCTAGTAACGTTATTCTCGAATTGGTTAGTATAGCCGAATATAGCAGTACTGATTGGAAAAGTTCCGTGAATATTATTGATAATTTGATGGACGGAAGAGGATATACGATTGGATTGGTTGGGTTTTGTACCGGGACGGGTGATTTCTTGGAAGTGTTGAAGTTCTTGCAAACTTTTGCTCCTTTGCATTTGTTGGTTGCTTTTATTCCGATTATTGAAAAGATTTTAAATAGTGGTGATCCTTCAAGTACCGTTGGATTAGAAAGATTACCTGCTACCATGAGAAAAATCGGAAAGAATGACAAGAATTTTTTAAAGGCTTGTTGGTACGTGATCAAGAAATTGTACTGGAAACCTGCGTTGATTTTTTGTGACAAGTATGGGTTGAAGAGTGAGTTGGCAAGGTACATTGTTTACGATACGATATTGAATTTTGGGAATCTAGTTGATTTCGATGCGATGGTGGCCGAGAAGGAGGAGAAGGTGTTTTTGAAAAAGTTTTTGGTGTTGAAGCAACAGATTATTGAAAATGATGAGACGTTGGGTGATACGGATAATAACAGAGTGGATATGCAGAGAAGGTTGTTAGCTAGAGAGAATTTTGGGTTGGTGAAACCAATGACCGTTTATTGTTACCAAGAGAAATTTTACTTGGGTCCTTGATTATTGTATGTTTTTGATTTAATATAATGGCTAAAGTTAAAAAACCAAAGACTGTAAAGGTGAAAAAGTCCAAGACTCCTGCTTTGAAAAGTAGTAGCTCAGCTAAATTTCAAGCTCCTAAATTAACTGGATTCGGTGGTGGAAAGAAAATCAAGGCGAGTTCTTTGATGTCTCCTCTCAGTGCAGCTAAATCTCCAAGTGTAGTGAAGAGTTCATTGATATCGAGAGCTTCGAAACCTCCTCCGATTAGTATTTCGGGGTCTAACTTTGATGATATTGGATCTGCTGTGTCTGCTACTGCAAAGAGTCCCAAGGGGTATAGTTTGAAAAAAGTTGGTAGTAAGGTTAAGAAAGGTTTCTCTGGAAATGCTGCTAGTATCGCTATGGGAGCTGCTGATGCTATTGGGGTGTTGGCTAGCAACCAGACTGCTGATAAAAAGTTGGCCGGAGTTGTCAGGGCCGGAATTGATACTTATAATCCTGCCATTAGACCTTTGTTTACCTTGGGCGCTCAAGCTGCGAATGCGATCT
>Ga0193696_1000198_pt1 | contig 23805 bp, 29 predicted proteins | sample L3m1metaG_FD_145074 | JGI IMG/M metagenome (GOLD analysis project Ga0193696, IMG submission 145074) | Soil microbial communities from a riparian zone of the East river system, Colorado, United States - L3m1 | ecosystem: Environmental > Terrestrial > Soil > Riparian zone | place: USA: East River... | reverse complement strand
AGGGCCGACGCGACGGCGTACGTGCGCGCGGATGGGATCCTGCGCATCGACGCGGGCGGCAATCTCGGGGTGTACGGGTTCGCTCGGGTGCAGGCTGGTGGGCTGCTGTCGATCGAGGACGACGGCGTCGCGCGCATCGAGGACGGTGGCGCGCTGAACGTGCTGCACGGCGGGACGCTGACGGTCAGCGGCGCGCTCGAGGTGAAGCAGGGGCCGGGCGGGCTCGGCGAGGTGAACGTCGCCGACGCGGCGACGGTGAATTTCGTCGACACCGCGCGACTGACGATGAGCGCCACGGCGCAGATCCTCTTCACCAACACCCACATTTTCGGCGCGAAGACGTACGAGGGCCCCTCCCGCTATCGGGGCAACGACGCCTACGAGGATCGACGCTTGAAGGCCGGGTTGGTGGATGGGCTGACGCCCGTCGATCAGACGGTGGACGCGCACCACTACGACCACATCTTCTTCCCCGCGGACGAGTGGGCGACCGCGTCGGCGACGTGCACGATCACGCTGGCTGACGTGCCGGGCGACTACAACCACCCGGTGACGATCTCGGGCTTCGCGCCTTCGAATGCTGGCGTAGGGTCGACGGTCGCGACGGTCGTCGACAGCCAGGGCGACACGATCGCCTTCATCCAGGGCAACGCGTGGACCACCTACGGACTGGCGCTTGTCTATGACCGGCTGTCGGTCCCGCGCTGGCGCACGATCTACTTGGCGGTGCAGTGATGGCTAACCCCACCCTCGACTCCTGGCTTACCAAGCTCGGCGGCTACTCGGAGGTGCGCCTGAACGGCGACGCGCTGCCTCCGCGCTCGGTGCTCGACTTCCTCGGCGCGCAGGTCGACATCGCCGACAACGCGACGAGCGGCACGACGGAGGTGACCATCTCCGCCCTCGGCGCCGGCGACTACTTCGTCAACGCGGCGTCGCCGAACCGCGGCGAGGTGCAGATCGTGCGCGTCGGCTTCACGACGCACGCGACCGCGTCGTTCGGCATCGATACGACGAAGATCGGCACGTATGCCTCGCTCGACCGGTGGATCACGCTCGACGGCAGCGCGGTCAGCCTCGACGATCGGCGCCTCACGCTCGGCACGGGCGCGAGCGAGAACGTGCTCGAGCTCGGCGGCGTCGGGGGCAAGGGCGCGCGCTTCCTCTCGCCGTACCGCTCGAGGCCAAAGGCGTACAGCACCGGCATCGCGACCGACTTCAATATCAGCCTGGCTGAATCGAACGTGATCGAGATCACGATCGGTGCGGACGTGACGCTGCACTTCATCGACGGGCTGCCCGGGCAGACGGTGCTCGTGCGGATCTATCGTATCGGCCTCGGCAACGTCGCGACCTTCGACGGCCTGGTGTGGCGCGGCGAGGTCGAAGGGCAGCAGTCCATCGGCGTGGGCGTCGTGGATTCGTTCGTGATCAGCGTCGACGCAGCCGGGGACCTGGTAGCCTCGAACTGGCACCGCGGCGACGACTCCGACACGCGCATCTATGGCACCACGTCCGTCACCGTCGCGCCTGGCGGCACGGACGTGTGGGCCTTCGGCGCGACGTCGCTCACGCTCGGCGACGGCACGGACGCGCTTCTGCAGCTGGTGAACAACGGCGGCGCGTCGGTCGAGATCACGAGCACGACGCACACGGGCGATCTCGTAGTGCAGTCGCTCGGCGGGGGCCTCTCGCTCTCGTCCTCAGCCTCGCTCGTCGCCACGGCGTCGGACGACGCGAGCCTCATCGCGACGGCGGGAACCGCGAGCATCACGGCCAGCACCGGCGCGGAGATCTCCGCGTCCGACGGGCCGGTCACGCTGGCCTCATCTTACTCAAGCGGCACGCCGACCGTGATCGTACAGGGCGAGGCGGGCGCGGAGGTGGTGACCATCACGGCGCCAGCTGCGGGCGCCGGGGCGCTCACCTGGGGCGCCGGCGCGACGTCGGTCACGATCACGCAGGGCGACTTCACGGCGACGCACGCGACCGTGTTTCAGTTCGGCGCCACCGTCGCGATCCGCTCGGGCTCGGCGACGGGCGCAAGCCACGGCGTCGCCGGCGTCGTGACGCTGCACGGCGGCGACGCGACGGGGCAATACGGCAAGGGCGGCGACGCCGTCCTCGAGGGCGGCGCGGGCACCGACACCTCGAGCGCCCCGACGGGCGGCAGCGGCGGCGACATCATCCTGCGCCCGGGCCTCGGGCTTCACCACAACGGCGACGTGAAGATCGAAAACGCCAAGCTGGTCACGAGCGCCTCGGCGGGTGGCGCAACGGCCCTGCCGGCGACTCCGGCTGGGTACCTCGAGATCGCGATCAACGGGACCATCCGCAACGTGCCTTTCTACTGAGGATCTACCCATGAGCCACCTCCCCGCCATCTTCAAGGTCCGCATCGCCGCCGACGACCCCGCGGCGCTCGAGGTGATCTTCCGCGGCGTTGTCACGATCGCGGATCTGACGGACCTCTCGCTCACGCAGGATAGCGGCACGCCGCCCACGCTCGAGAGCGTGACGGGGTCGGGTTCGCACGAGCAGCGGTTCGGGCTCGATCCCGCGGGCTCGACGCTGCTGCGGTTCGCGTGCTCGGCGGCGATTCCAGCGGACCTGCACCCGACGTTCGTCGTTGGATCGACGAACACGATCGTCGACCTGTACGGGCAGCGCCTCGCGCCTGTGGTGGTGGTGGTGGGCGAGGCGCCGGGTGGAGCTCCGCCCGAGGAGCCGCCGGCCGACGACGGCGGAGTATCGACCATCCTCACGTGGTCAACCTTTCTCGATCTCGGCGCCAGCGGCCACATGTCCGCCCCGCCCTCGAGCGGGCAGATCGACTTCGCGCTGCTCGCTGGTGTGGTCGCGTTGCCCGGCGTCGTGGTGGTCGCCTACGTGCCGGCAGGCAACGCGACCGGGTGGAGCTTCCCGCAGGCCGTCGACCAAGAGGGCGACGGCTTCGACGCGGCGAAGGACATGTACGCCTTTTTCGAGGTTCTCTTCGATGGGACGGTCCTCGCGCGCACGGTCGCGAAGGCCGTGGCCGACACGACCGCGCCCACGATCAGCACGGCGACCGTCGAAGCGGCCGCGCCGTCGAACGTGGTAGTCACCTTCCCCGAGGCGGTAACGAGGCGCAGCAGCGCCGGTGTATCGCTGCTCCCGTGGACGTCGGGCACGCCGAAAACGATCACCGGAGTGGCCGGGCTCGGCACGACGACGCACACGTACACGACCAGCGCGCCGGTCGAGGAAGGTGACGATTTTTCGATCACCTTCGACGTCGACTCCACGTACCAAGACCGCAACGGCAACGCGCTCGCGCCGGTCGTGCAGGCGGTGACGAACAACGTCGCTCCGTCGATCCTCGCGCGCCCGGCGCTGAAGAACCTTTGGGAGAGCACGATCGGGCTCACGCTCAGCGGGTCCGACCTCAACGCGTGGACCGATCAGAAATCGGGCGTCGTGATCCAGAAGTCATCGGCCTCTGGCGCGGTCCCCGTCGACAACACGAGCCAAAACGGCACGCCCCGCGTGCTCTGCAACGCCGCGTGGATGCAGACCACCACGGCAGTCAACCTCTCGACCGTGCCGACGGTCGTGCTTTACGCGATCGTGCGAGACTTCGCGGGGTCTCGTCACGGTGGCCAGATCATCGCCGAGCACGGTACGTCTTTCAGCACTGACTACCCTGCATTCGCCATCACGAACAACGCGGCGCCGTCGACCTTCGTCGGCGGTGCCGCAGGGTTCGGCGGTGATGGCGAAATCGAGGATGGCTCGTCATCGGAGATCTACGGGAAGTGGCGCATCGCCAAATTCGTATTCGACACTACGGCCACGAGCCCGAATCAAGTCAAGGTCTACGTGTCGAACGGGTCGGGCGGTTTCGTGCAGAAGACGTCCAGCCCTACTGCGATGACGAACAGCGGCAACTTTGCATCGAAGGTCCTTTACCTCGCGTCGCGCAACGGGGGCTCCGCGCCGTCGGTGAGCCTTGGTTTCCAGGCGCTGGCCTTCTTCGGATTCGCCAACACCGCCGCCTACACCGCATCGCAAGCGGCGGACGACGCCGCCGTATTCGGTCGCTGGGCCTCTGTATTCGGCGTGTCGTGAAGCTTCTCCGGCTCCTCGCTCAGGATCGCTTCGAGTGGCTGCGCGCCACTCGGCGGCGCCTGATCCAGTACACCTGGGGCGCGCCGACGCTGCCGTCGACGCTCGCGACGACGGTCACGCGCAGCTACACGGGGCCATCGTACCGCACCGATTACACGGGCGGCCTCGCGCACTGCTCGCGCGTCGATCGCTACATGTGCACCACGCTCGGCGGCGCGACGAGCGAGGCCCACCTGCTCTATCCGCCGCCCGGAGTCGCGCCGTTGAATCGGCTGCTCTTGATGCACGGCGGGCACGTCTGTTACTGGGATTACCCTCCAGGGAGCGGCGACAACACGAACGAAGTCGGCGTGATCGATCGCTTTCTCGTCGCGGGTTGGAACGTGCTCGGGGTGTCGCAACCCAGCTGGCCGTACAACCCCGCCGACACCACGATCACGTGGCCGGATACCACCGTGCACGTGTACCCGCAGGGCGGCGCGCACGACTTCAGCAACGCCGAGGCGGTCGGCATGCGGACGATGCGCCTCTTCCTCGACGGCGCGCTCTTCTCGCTCAATCAAGCGATCGCCGACCTGCACCCCGCGCGAGTCGCCATGTCCGGGATCTCCGGCGGCGGCTGGTCCACCGATTGGCTCGCCGCCGTCGACACGCGGATCCAGCGCTCCTATCCCGTCTGTGGCTCGGTGCCGTACGACGTGCGCGCGCTGATCGGTGGATCGGCCGTGGGTGATTTCGAGCAAGCCGAGGCGCGCCCTTGGTGGGCCTCCGACGTGATCGGTACGCGCGCAGGCCTCGATCGGACTCTGATCGTGTACGCGCTCGGCTGCTTCGACACCGGGCGGCGGCGCGTGCAGACGCTGGTCGACGGCGACACGGTTTACACGGCCGCGGGCCACCACGCGGCGATCACCGCGTACGCGGCGCAGGTCGACGCGCTCGTGCCCCCCGGACAGCACGCCGTGCGGATCGACCCGTACGCGAGCGCCTACCACACGATCCCCGACGCCACGTGCGCGGCGATCCTTGCCGACGCCAACTCCTAGGGCCGTGATGAACGAGAACGGCGGACCTCCTTCTGGCGACTCCGACCCGTGGCCGCGCGCCGACGAGTCGATCGCGCGGCTCGTCGACCTGCACTTGCGCCAGCTTTTCAGCGAAGGGCTGTCGCGCCAGCGCGAGATCATGGCGACGCTCACGCGAATGGATCGCGCCGGAGAGAGGCGCGACCAGAAGCTCACGACGATCGCGCAATCTCACCTCGCGCTCGAGCGCCAGATGGTCGAGCAGCGCGCCCAGCTCGACCTGGCGATCGCGCTCATGCACGGGATCGCCGCGACGGTCGCGCGCACCGAGGACGAGCGGCAGCGGCTCGAGCACAGCGTCGACGCGCTCCAGGGCGAGGCGCACGCCGTTCGCGCGCGGAACGCCACGCACGACGCCGCGGACGCGCAGATGCGCGCGCGGCTCGAGCAGATCGCGGGTGATGTCCAGCGCGTGAGCCGCACGGCGGAGCAGATCGCGGGCGAGGTGGAGCGCGTGGGCCGCTCGGCCGAGGACTCGCAGCAACGCGCGATCGTCGCGAGCAAGGAGGCGGCGGCCGCCGTGATCGACAAGGCCGCGCTCGGCGCGCACCTCGCCGTGAAGGATCAGGCGCTCAAGTCCTTCCACGATCTCGAGATCGACGAGCGCAAGACGAAGGCGACGCGGCGCGAGGGCCGGCTCGCGCGCCGGTGGCAGATCGCGGCGGGCGTCCTGATGCTCGTGCTCGGCGCCGTCGTCGGGCTCGTGGCGAAGTACTTCGAACCCCGTCAGCAGCCGGCCCCGACGCCGGCGCTCAGCAGGTGATCATGCCCACGATCGACGACCTCAAGCACTTCGGACCCTTCATCGTGATCGCGATCTGCGCGCTCGTCGGCAAGGCGATGAAGGGCGCGCGGAGCGTGCCTGACTGGATGATCCCGCCCGTGCTGACCGCGCTCGGGCTCGTCTCCGGCGTGGCTACGGCGCTCGCGCTCGGCGGCGACTGGCGCGCGTGGCTCGCTGGCGCCCTGGCGTCGCTCGCGGGGCCCGCTGCCGTCGGCCTGCACCAGACGGGGCGCGCCATCGCGCGGCAGTCGACGAACACGCCGGAGACCGTGGTGCCCGTCGTGCTCGTGCCGCCGCTGCCGCGGAACGACGCCGCGGCGCCGGTCATCATCACCGACCACGAGGAGCCGCTGCAATGAAGCTCGACGCACGCACCGCGATCGCCGCGATCGCGATCACCCTCGCCGACCTCGCCGGCTGCGCCACGGTGCGCGACGACGCGGTCGCCGCCACGAATGCCGCCGCCGACCTTGCCACCGCGGCCGAGCACACGCTCGAGGAGCTCGACCGCCGTGAGCAGGCCGACGCCATCGCGCACGCTACGACCGAGGGCGAGGCGCGCGCCGCCGTCGCCATGGTGCGCCTGCGGTACGCCCGCGCGTGGGAGGCGTATCGGCGCTTCCGACTCGCGTGGCTCGCGGCGGCCTCAGCGGAGCGGGCGTACGACGCTGCCGCGGCCGCGCGCCGCGCTCCCGACGTCGCGCACCTGCTCGCGGCCGCGGCAACGCTCGCAGACGCCGCCGCTGCGCTCGAGGCGGCCACGGCGCAGCTCACGACCGCTCGGCTCGGGGCGGTGACGCCGTGACCGGCGCCGCCGCCCTCTCGGCGCTGCTGGCGTTCGCGGCCCAGGCCGCGCCGGAGATCCTCGAGCAGCTGAAGAGCCTGATCGAGGCGCTCCAGCAGCAGCACCCGAGCCTCGTCGCGCCGCCGCCCCCGGACGCCGAGGCGCAGATCGACGCCGAGGCGGACAAGGCGATCGCGGGGCGCTTCGTCGGCGACCCCGAGGACGACGACGCATGACCGTCCTCCGCGCCCACGCCGCGCGCGCTGTCGCGGTGCTCTGTCTGATCCTGCTCGTCGCGGCGCCCGTCGTGCTGCTCGAGCGCTGCTCGAGGTGATCCGATGACGATCGACATGTTGCACGCGCGGCCGCTCGACCCCCGCGAGGTCACGCACGACCTGACCGCCGCGTCGGAGAAGATCAAGCTGGACCCGGGGCGCTACCCCATGCACGCGACCGTCGAGCTCGGCGGCGACATCGTGGCGCGTGTGGAGGTGCACACCTGGTACGGCGCGGACCCCAAGCGCCCGCCGGAGCCGCATCGCGGGGTCACGCTCTACCACGTGGGCCCGGCGAAGCCCGCTGAGCGCGCGTGGGGCGTCGACGTGTCGAGCTACCAGCCGCACATCGACTGGGCCAAGGTCGCCGGCGCGGGCGCCGCGTTCGCGATCGTGAAGGCCACCGAGGGGAGGACCGTGTCGAGCCCGACCTTCGCTGCGCAGCGCTCGGGTGCGCGCGTCGCTGGGCTCCTCGTCGGCGCCTACCACTTCTTCCGCACGACCTCGGACCCGCGACAGCAGATCGATCACTTCCTCGACGTGCTCGGCTCCGACCTCGGCGACTTGCCGCCTGCGCTCGACGTCGAGTGGCAGCACGAGGGCGACCCGCTCGGGGGCCTCTCGCCCGCGGCCTTCCTCGACGCCGTGACGCTCGTCGTGGAGCACCTCGCGCTCCGCACGGGGCGCCGGCCGCTGCTCTACACGGCGCCGGGCTTCTGGTCGCTGCTGCCGCCGCGCGGCGACGTCGAGGCGGCGACCGACCTCTGGTGCGCCAAGTACGGGCCGGAGCCGTCGAAGGTCGGCGCATGGCCTCGCTGGACGCTCTGGCAGTACACCGACAGGCGCGCTGTGCCCGGCATCGGGCCGGATGACGCGTCGGTGTTCGCCGGCGGCGTCGAGGAGCTCCGCGCGTGGGCGCTCGGGGCGACGGCGCCGACGTACGTGTCGCCCGAGCAGTCGCCGCAGCAGGCGCTCGACGTCACCACGCCGCGGGGCCTCCAGGCCGCGCTGAACGCCGCCGGCGCGGCCCCGCCGCTCGTCGTCGACGGCAAGATCGGGCCGCGAACGACGGCGGCGATCGCGGCCTTCCAGGCGTCGCACGGGCTCACTGCAGACGGGCGCATCGGGCCCGCGACGCGCGCGGCTCTCATCCAGGCACTGGGCGCGTAGGCGATGCTCGCCGGCGCTCCCCCATTCGTGTGTCCGCGGCTCGAAAACGCCTCGGACGAAGAGGAGTAGAACCATGACGATCCAGTTCAGCAATGCGGTTCGCGACGCGCAAAACGACGCGATCGAAACGACCATCTCGACGTCTGCGATCATGAAGATTCGCACTGGCGCTCAGCCCGCGACCTGCGCGACCGCCGACAGCGGCACCGTGCTCGCGACTCTCAATCTCCCGGCCGATTGGATGTCTGCATCCAGCGGCGGAGTGAAGGCGCTGCTCGGGACGTGGGAGGACGCGAGCGCCGACGCCGCGGGCACCGCCGCGCACTTCCGGGTCTACGCGAGCAACGGCACGACGTGCGGGATGCAGGGCAGCGTCACGGCAACCGGCGGCGGCGGTGACCTCACGCTCGACAACACGAACATCGCCAGCGCGCAGGACGTCAAGGTCACGAGCTTCAGCCTCACGGCCGGCAACGCCTGATCCAGAATGGCCACCTACCGCACGAGCGCCGCGGGTGGTGGCACGAGCGGCACGACGGATCGCACCGCCGCGATCACGCCTGCCGTCGGGGATCTCTTCGTCGTTTTCTGCACGGCAACTGGCAACACGAACTCGACGCCGACCTGCTCGGACAACAACGGCGGGTCGTACACGCTCGTCGGGTGCGTGGCGCTCAACCTCTCGGCGGACAGGCTCTCTTGCTTCGTCCGCACGAGCACGCTCGCGAACACGACCTCGACGACGGTCACGGTCGCGACGGGCTCGAACACGGCCGCCGAGATCGTGATCGTCGCCGTCGCCGGCATGGCGCGCACGGGCGCGAGCGCCATCCGGCAGAGCGCGAGCCAAGCGAATCAACTGCTCTCGACGACGCCGGCGCCGGTGTTCGGCGCGGCCTGCCTCACCGCGAACGTCACGCTCGGCGCGGTCGGCAACGGTTCGAATCCGGCGACGATGACGGCTCCGGCGTCGTGGACCGAGCGGCAGGACGTGGGGCAGTCGACGCCAAATTGTGGGCTCGAGGTCATCTCGCGTGACTCCGGTTTCACGGGCACGACTGTCACCTGGGGGTCGACCAGCGGGAGCGCGTTCGCGTCGTTCGCGGTCGAGCTCGACGGCAGCGACACGGGCGTGCTGGCGAAGACGCTGGGGACCGTGACGAGCTCGGCGGCCGGCCGTGTCGTCGTCGCCGGCACGGAGGCGTCGTCGCTCGGCGCGGCCACGTCGGGCGCGGCGGGCGGCGTCGTGATCACCGGCGACGAGTCCTCAGCGCTCGCGGGTGCGACGGTGTCGGGTGCTGGCGTTGTGCCGGTGGCCGGTGCCGCGGCCGATACGCTCGCCGGCGCCGCAGCCGCCGGCGATGGAGTCGTGCCTGTCGTAGGCGTCGCCGCCGCCCCGACGCTCGGCGCGACCTCGGCAACGGCGGCGGGAGGCGTCGCGGTCTCGGGCGCCGCAGCGCCCGCCCTCGCAGGAGTGGCCGCGGCGGGCGCAGGCACGGTCACCGGTGGCGGGGTCCTCGGTGCGCTGGCGGGCACGCTCGCTGGCGCTGCGGTGGCAGCCTCTGGTGGCGTCGTGGTCGCTGGCTCGGCCGCGGACACGCTGGCGAGCGCTAGCTCGGCCGGAGCGGGCACCGTCGCCGTCGCGGGGCAGGCTGCTGCCACGCTCGGCGGCGCGACCCTCGCAGCGGCCGGCGCGGTGCCGGTCGGCGGGGGCGGGGCGGTGACGCTCGCGGGGGCCACTGCGGTCGGAGCGGGCGCCGTGCGCGTGAGCGGGGCTGCTGCCCCGAGCCTCGCCGGCGCAGCCGTGAGCGGCGGCGGGGTCGTGCCCGTCGCTGGCTCGGCCGCCCCGGGGCTCGCCGGCGCGACGGCCTCGGGAGCCGGAGGCGTGCGCGTCGCCGGAGTCGCAGCGGCTACGTTCGGCGGCACGACCTCGAACGGGGTCGGCGGGGTCGCGGTCGGCGCCACCGGCTCGGCGGCGCTCGGCGGCACGACCGTGTCGGCAGCGGGCGGCGCTGTCGTCGCCGGGGCGGCCTCCGCGAGCCTCGCCGGTAGCTCCACGACGGCCGCGGGCGCCGTTGGCGTGGCAGGCGCCGGAGCGGAGCAGGTAGGCGCCGCAACGGCCAGCGGCGGCGGGGCCGTGGGCGTCGCCGGAGCCGGAGGGGCGGAGCTCGACGCGGCGACCGGCTCAGGCGCGGGGGCCGTCGGCGGGACCAGCGAGGGCACGCTCTCCGCGGTCCTCGACGCGGCCGCCGGAGCGGGCGTAGGTGCCGTTGGCGTGCTCGCCGACGCCGACCAGGTCGTAGCCGGAGCGGCAGCGAGCGCCGTCGGCAGCGTGGTCGTCTGCGGCGCCGCCGCGCTCCCGCTGGAGGGCGCGGGCGTCGCTGCTGTGGCGCGCATCGTCCGGCCCCACGTCGTCGCCAGCGCACCCGCTCGCCTGGAGTACGGCGGCGGGCTCGAGGTCGAGATCGTCGAGGGCGGGGAGGACGTCGTCCATGTCGAGGGCGGCGGGCACGGAGCCGCGATCGTGGACCTGGGGGGCGAGCTCGACGTGTACCTGTACGCGGAGGAAGTCGCATGAGCCTGGCACCCATCACGATCGGCTGCACCTGGGAGGCGGAGCTCACGGCCAAGCCGAAGCCCGGCTCCGGCCGCACGCCCGCAGACGTCGTCGCGGACCTCACCGGCGCGACGGTCGCCGCGTCGCTCTACACCGCCGCGGGTGTGGTCGTCGCCTCGCCGACGGCGACCATCGTCGCCGCCGAGGCGCGTAAAATCGGGCTGACCCTGACGGCCCTGCAGACCGCGACGCTGACGGCCACGCCGAGGGGCGTCGGCCTCTCGCTCGACGTGCGGATCACGACCGACGACGGCCGCGTGCTCCCGGTGCGCGCTCAGGCGAGCGTGCCGGTGCTGCTGCACACGTCGGACTAGCCGGCGGCGCGGCGGCGCGCCTCGTCGGCGAGGAGCAGGCGCTCGACGACGAGGCCACGCGAGGATCGACGGGCGCCGGTCGATTTCTCGCAACTGCCGCAAAACGAAGACGATACGCAACGGCATGACCTCCGCCCCCCAAACCCTGCCGCGCACGCCTCCTCACGCCCCAGCCCTGCGCCGCGCCCGCGACCACCACGCGCGCGGCGCTCGTCGGCACCCCGCCCGTGGCGCTCTGCGCGGCGTGCGCGGCGGAGCTCGACGTGGGGCTGCGGCTGCTCGTGGGGCGTGATCGTGCAGGTGCTCACGGCGCCGCCCGGCGCGCCTTGATGAAGTCGTCGAGGAGCACGGCGAGGCCAGGCCCGATCGGTGGCTGCCATGGCCCGCGCTCCTCGCACAGGCGCAGCATGCACGCCCGACACGCGCTCACGTTTTGGTCCGGCGACCCTTCTGGATCGATCAAGATCGAGTCGTCGCAGTACCGGCATCGGTACTCGATGAGGGTCACGGCGCCGCCTGGCGCGCGAGGGTCGGCGAGGTTGGTCACGCGGCGCCACCGCGCCGGTTTTTGCCCTTCAAATCGCGCAAAATCTCGCGCCGCGCCTCCTGGCGCTCCCCGCCCCGCGGGGCGTTCCGGTGGGCCATCGCGGGCGCGTGGCGCCGCTGGGCGGCGGGGATGACGCCGCTCCGCGGCTTGGGCTTCGGGAGTCAAGTGGTCCGAGGTCGAATCTCAAAATAGATCGCAACCTCCACCCGCCCCGCGTCGACAGATGGGCATGCGATGCCGCGCCCGCCTCCGGACCACCACGCCCTGCCAGCGCCCCGCCACGACCTCCCGCTCGGCCCCGGGCGCGCCTGTCCTCTGCGACGCCTGCGCGGCGCTCTACGACGCCATCGCGGACGACGAGCGGGCCATCCAGGCGGCGCGGCGGGAGGCGACCATGGCGCCCGCGAGGGAGGCGGAACGGCTTCGGTGGAGCTAGGCGAGCAGCCGCACCTGCGGGAACTCCGCGGCCAGCATCCTGTACTGCTCGGGGAAATGCGCGCGCAGCCACGCGATGCGGCCCTCGTGCGCCCCGTCGGTCGAGAGCCAGCCCGTGTTCCTGTTCGTGGCCCGCGTGATCCCGTGGGTCTCGCAGTCGTAGAGTCGGTGGTAGGGCAGGTCGCGCGAGACGATGCGCGCCCACGTGTCCGCCGTGGTCCACCACGCGATGGGCGCCGCCATCCAGCCGCCGGTCGCGAGCTCGTAGAGCTGACCGCGCCTGCGGTAGAGGCGGCGCCTGTTCGCGCTCTCGTCGGCGCGCATGCCCAGCACGCGCACAGCGAAGCCTTGCTCCTCGGCCCACGTCGCCGCGCGGTCGATCTTGAGCGAGCGCACGGCCTTCGCCTGCGCGTTCGGAAGTCGTTCGTGCGGGAGCCCGACGTCGCGGCACCACTCGATGTACTCAGCCAGCGAGCGCGAAGCCTGCACGACGTGGACTTGCGCACGCGATGCGAAGTGCTCAGCGACATGCTCACCGCCAGGCAGGCCGTAGGGCGAGGCGAGGTGCATGATGTCGATGCGGCCGAGCGTCTCGATCGCAAGGTCGCAGAGCGCCGTGGAGTCCTTCCCCCAGCTCGACGACACGACGACGCGTCCGACGGCGGCAGCGCGCCTGAACACCTCGGAGGCCGCCTCGACCCGACGCTGATGCGCGCTAGTGCGCGCCCAAACGGCGTACTCGCGCCGCCAGTCGCTCACGGCAGATCCTCCACGCGCACACGGCCGAACCCAAAGCTCGTGCGGGCCCCAAGACCCGGCCCGCGAGCGGCAGCGTGCAGAAGCCACCGTGCGACGGCGTTGCCGCGCACCACACACGAGCCGAACCAGCCGCGCACGACGCCGAACTTTCCGAGCAGCTCCACGTTCCTCGGCTCCGTCTCGTGCGACTCGACTTCGAGCATGATCGTCGACTGGTCGAAGTCCACGAGACCGAGCCGCTCCGGAAAGCGGGCGCCGGGGCTCGTCAGCGCCGACGTCAGCGACGCGGTGGTCGGGACCGTGCGCGTGGTCGTGCGGCCCATCGACTCGATCACCACCGGCGTGATCGCGGTCACGCGCACGCGCTGCGTTGCTCCGCGCTTTCGCACGTCTGGCGCCTTGCAACGCCACGCCGCGCCGAACGTGACCGAGAGCGGCTGGGCGAACAGCCGAGCGTCGAACGTGCGCCCAGCGAGGCGCGCGAGCACCTCGTCCCTGCGCACGTAGATGCCCCACCCGAACGAGGTCTGACGAGGCACGAGCGCCCAATCGGGCATGTGCGTGTGCTGGTCGCCGACGAGGGCCGTCAGCATGCCGTGCAAGCCACGAGCGTTCCGATGCGCCATCGGGTAGCGCGGCGGCGGAGTCACCGCCATGTCGAGGAACCCGCCCGGGAGGTACGGCTCGTGTACGGGCTGCCCGAGCAGCCACGGCGCGCGCTTCACGCACCCGCGCTTCGCGGCCGCCCACGCCCTGCTGCGCGCGCGAGACTTCGCGACGAACTCGGGGTCGTGCAGCTTGTACTTGTAGCGGCAGTCCTCGGAGCAGCATCGCTGCCCGGTGGCGCGCGGGATGAACGGGAGCTTGCAGAGCCGGCACGCGATCGTGCTCTCAAGGTCGCCAAGCCGGTAGACCTTGCAGCCGTCCTCCGTCGTGTAGACCTCGACCGCGCTCACGCGACAGCCTCCCGCGCCACGTCCCACGCAGGGCGCTCCTCAGGCCACGAGGGGACGGCGAGCAGCTCCTCCCGCGTATGCTCCCAGTAAGGCGGCGTGAGGACGCCGTAGCGCAGCGTGAGGCGCCCGCGCAGGCCCGGCCATGACGTGGGCAGCGGGCGCATGGGCGCCCCGTCGCGCACGACGGGGAAGCCTTCGCCCCATGGCGTGCAGCGTTCGACCTCCCAGCGTCGCACGCGACCTCGCCCGGTCGCGCGGCGCTTGCCGAGGTAGCCGATGCACGACTCGAGAAGGTCGCGCACGGCGTCACCGTCACCGATGGCCCACCACGTCACGAGGTCGCCCTCAAGGTGCGCCGTGGGCGACGGCAAGCGGTAGCTCTTGCACGGGCCGCCCTGGATGTTGACCACCCGGAGCTTCGCGTTGCCGAGCGTCTGCGCTTCGTCGAGCGGGAAGCGCCTGTTCACGTACCGCAGGTGCGCCTTCTCGGGCACGTGGTAGCCGTGCGACGCGAGGTAGATGCCGCTCGACTGCGCGAGCGGGATGGTCGGCTTGTCGTCCCAGTCGGCATCGCCTGGCCGCGCAGTCTCGCGGCCGACGAGCGCGCATGCGGCCCAGATCAGCAGCGCGTCGAGCGCAGGCGGACCGCCGGGAAAGCTCACCTCGCCGTCGAGGTGCGCGCGGATGATGAGCGGGGTCATCTACGCCGCCACGGACGCGAGGAAGGACTTGATGCGATCGCGCCGTTCGGCGACGTGGCTCTTGAAGATCTCCCCCATCTTGGGCGCGAGCGCCGTCGGGTCGATGTCCGCGAGCGCGTCCTTCGGACGGGCAAGCTCGCCCTTCTTGCCCGCGATGGCGCGCAGCCTTCCGTGGCCCGTCGAGCGCTTGCCGCCGACGATGGCGTTCGCGAGGAAGCCAGCGCACGCGGTGTCGAACGTGTCGGCCTCGAGCGGCGAGTAGGTCCGAGCCTCGGCCGCCCAGTAGAACAGCGACCCCTGTTTGATGCGCTCGTGCTGCCTGGGCATCATCGACGACTTCGTGTTTTCGCGCTCGATGAGGTCGCCGGACGTCGCCGCCGACTCGCTCGCGAGCAGCCGCTCGTTCACGCGCGCTTGCTCGCAGGAGGTGAGCAGCATCCGCTTCTCGGGGACGAGCATCGGATCCATTCGCACCCGCGTGACCTCCTCGACGTGCGCGCGGCAGGTGTCCAACGGTCCCGCGTACGCGATGGCGCGGTCGATCGCCCACTGCGGGATGTACCGGCGCGACTCCTCGCAGATGAGAATCGCGTCCTCCACGTTGCAGCGGCCGCTGATGACGCGGTTCTGCGCGCAGCCGCCGAGCAGCCCCAGCATGGGCACGAGTTCGACGAGCTCGCGGTACTGGTCGAGCGAGACGGCGCTGCTGCCTCCGCCGGTGACCATGCCGCCGGCGAAGAGCAGGCGGAGCGCGGCCTCGCTGAGCGAACCTTGCTCGAGCAGCCCCGCGGCGTCGAGGAACGCGTACGCGGTGGCCTCGCGCAAGCCATGACGACCGGTGTCACCGGAGACCACCGGCACCGCCGCCCAGCCACCGTCGAAGCGCACCTCCTTGCGCGCGATCAGCGAGAGGTTGCCGAGCGTCTCGCTCGCGTGCGCGATCGGGAGCTCGGCCTCGAGAACGAATTCGTAGCGCGTCCGCTGCATATTCAGCTTCGGCCCCGGCAGGTCCGCCGCCTTCGTCTCTTCGGTCACCGTCACGCTCGCCTTCTTCGCCATCACCCAACCTCCTTCATTCCGCCCGCCACCGGATCCATCGCCTCACGCTCCGCGTGCTTCTCCTCGGCCATCTTCCTCGTCATCGCGATGAGCAAGCCGAGTTCACGCTCAACCAGTCCGAGCCACGCTTTCGCGACGTCGCGCTCGCGCACGAACGCAGCGAGTTCATGTGCCGCCGAAGAGAGAGAGCTGCTCGGGGCCTGGAGTTGCAGGCCGCGCAGCAGCAGCGTCACCCACTCGTCCGCCGTAGCGCTGCGCTTCGCCGCGCTCAGCGTGCGCGTCTGGATCTGATCCCAGTGCTTCAGCGCCGCCTTCGGGTACGTCGACAGGTACTGCCCGCGCAGGCGGATCAGCACCTCGACCGTCATCGTGCGGAGCCGCTCCGCGTCCTCGTCCTTGAGCCTTGCCACGTAGCTTCTCCTCCGCGGCCTTTGCCGCCTTCATGTCCTTCTCGGCGCTCATTCGCGCCTGAACAGTCTCCTCGTCACGCTGGCTGAGCCACAGCGCGATCCTGAACCACGCGCTCCCGCGTTGCGGGGCGTGCGTCGCCTCGAACGCCTGGAGCTCCTCGCGGCAGATCGTCCACGCGCGCGGCTCGTACTGGCCGCGCTCGATCTCTTCCTTCGTCGCGCCCGCGGTGAGCAGCGCGATCATGTCGTCCACGATCGCCCAGTCGCCGATCTGGATCGTGGCTTCGTCGAAGCGCACGCGACCCGCGACGCCCGGCGGGTTGACCGGCGCGTAGGGCAGCGTGTGCTTCTGCCCCGAGTCCGCGATGGCCGCGAACCACGTCGACGCGTGCGGCTTGCGCAGGAAGGCGAGGATGCGCGGCTTCTCGCCCTTGCTCGCGTTCTCGTACTCGTTGCCGCACATCATGTGCGTGTAGTTGCAGAAGCGGCCGCCCTGCGTCTTGCCCTCCTTGGGAGGTCGCCCGGGCACCGGCGAGAAGCGGGCTCGCACGTAGACGCACGCGCTGCACACCCAGTCGCTCCGCGGGGCGCGGGCCGTGTTCTGGTCGGTGAGCGAGACCTTGATGAAGCCGGCGAGCGGCACCGCGCGCGTGTACGGCCCGGCGCAGTTCCAGCACGGCGTCTCGGGGATGGTCTGCTCGCCTTCGACGCTCGGGGCGCCAACGTGGGCGTGGAGAAGCTGCGATGCGCTGCGCGTCACGCCGCCCTCCTCGCCGCCGTGCGCAGCCGCGACCGGCCGCGCGGGCACCCGACGAGCAGCGCCACGCGCGCGAGCCACCTGGCGCGCCTCGCCGCCCGCCGCTCCCTCCGCTCCCTCGCCTCCGCATCCGCCCACGCGTCGGCGAGCGCCTGCGAGTAGGAGACCGAGGCGCCGCACGAGGGGCAGGTGGGGACGCTGGCGGGGAGCGGGGCGGTGCAGAGGTCGCAGCTAGACACGGCGCCATCCCTCCTTGCGCCGGAGCGTGGCAAGCTTCGGGTCGTGCTCGACGACCTCGGGACAGCCGAAGTGCGCGCGTCGCAGGCACGTCGCCTCGCGGCGCCCGGTGTTGCGCGAGCCGCCGGCGCACGCGCCGCGCACGTCGTACACGCCAGCTTGCCAGCACGTCGCCTCGATGCATGCCGGCTCGCTGAAGTCGTACCGCGCGCGGGACTTGTCGCCGATTTGGCGGAAGAGCGTCCCGCCCTCCCCGCCGTCGTCTCCGGCGCCCTCGTGGCGGGCGTCGGGCTCGGTGAGCTCGTCGGCAGGCTCCCATCGCTGTCCGCACTCACACTGCCTCGGAGGCAGGCCACTCGTCCCCACGGTGAACCCACATGCGCGGCACTTCCACCCGGGCACGGTCCGCTTGTACGGCTTGGAGGTCGGGAAGTCCTGCTCCTGGTACTCGACCATCACGCCGGTCCACGCCCCGTCGAGCGACAGCACATGCGCGCCTCCGCGCACAACTTCAGGCCACATCGCGATTGCCTCCTCCAGCGTCCCGGCCATGTTCTCGACCCACTCGAACCCGCAACTCGGGCACGTGAAGCTCCGTCATTGGAACCACCAGATGTCGTTCTCGACGTCGACGCGCATGTCCGGGTGCGTGCACGTCGCTGCCTCTTCGCGCCTCACCTCCGCACCTCCGTCGCGGCCTGCGCCGCGTAGTCATCGGGCACCTCGAACAAGCCGAGCGCTCCGCGCCACGGCACGAACGGGAGCGGCTCGACGTCGGCGAGCACGAGCGCGAAGCCGCCGGTGTGCCAGGCCGCTTGCTCCTCGCGCCAGAACTGCGCGCGGTCGTACTCGGCCCGGTCCCGGCCGTAGTGCGCGAGGTCGTCGGCGCTGCGGATCACGCCGTCGATGCGCGCGCGGCCCACGATGCCGACGCGGTCCATGCTCGCGCGAGGCGTGTACGTCGGACACGCGCCGAGGTCGGCAATCGCGTGTGGCCCATCGCTCGGGTCCACGCCTGCTTCGTCCGCGATGCCCCAGCACGCGTCGTCGAAGTCGGCCCGCGTCCCCACGCTCTTCGACGCGTGCAGGAGCACCGGGCCGCGGTAGTCGCAGCCGCGCCAGTCGCGGTTCTCCACGCGCTTCCCGGCATGCAGGATGGCCCACGCCCACGGCTGTCGGATGCTGAGCGCCTTCACGAACCGGAGCCCTCCCCGCTCGGGGCGGCCTGCGCCGCGTCCTCGCCGGCGCACGTGCACGCGTCGTGAGCCTTCACGAGGTCGTGCAGCGGCTTCACGTCGTCAGCCCACGCGGTCCACAACGCCGCCATCGGGCGCGCGCTGAACCCGTACCCGCGCAGCTTCTTCTCGAGCTTGACGGCCTCGTGTTCAGCCTTCGTCGTCGGCATGTTCGCCGGTCCGCAGGTGAGCTTGCGCGCCGCCGCGATGAAGTCGTCGACGTGCGAACGCGCCTCGTCCCGCTCGGCCTCGAGCGCGCACATGGTCGCGACGGCATCGGCGGCGTCCGAGTGGGTGAGGTCGCTCATCCAACGCGCGTGAAAGTCGACGGCCTCCGGGTTCGTGTCCGGCATCTTTTCTTCGCTCCGGCCACTGGTCGCGCATCCTCGAGACTCCAGGCGCCCGGTGAGCCACGCCACGACGCGCCGCTGCAGCGAGGCGCGTGGGAAAGCGCTCGGGGGTTTGGGGGCGGAGCGGTAGGGGCTCACGCCGCCGCTCCCCGCGCCCGGCGCGTGTCGAAGAGGTCGAGCTGCCGCTCGTGTTCGACGGCTTGAGATCGCGGGGCAGGTGCAGGGCGGGTCGAGCGCCGGGGCCGCCGCTGCCAGCGACCGAGCGATCATGCTCCGCTGCATCATGCAGACGGTGCACCCGATGCCGGCGTGAACGTGCTTGTCGTCGTGTCCGCATTCGCTGGCCATCTCAGCCTCCCATCTCCGCCATCACCCCATCCACCGCCGCGAGCGCTCCCGCGACGCGGGGGAGCAGCTCAGCGAGGTGCGACTCGAGGCGCTCGAAATCGGGGCTCGCCTCCCACCCCGCGACGAGCTGCAGCCCGAGAGCGTCGTGCTCAGCCGCGGTGCCGTCGCCCTCGGGGTCGCGCGCCACGCTCGAGAGGCCCTCGGAGAGGCACTCCCACGCCGCGAGGGTGAGCGAGAGGGCGAGCGCGACGACCTCGCTCTCGGCCTCGGCGGATTCGACCAGGTGCCGCACCTCCGCGGGCGGCGGCGGGACCTCGATGCGGGGATCGCGCACGGCGCGCCAAACGGTCGCGGACCACTCGGCGACCGCGTCGCCGCGGCGGAGCATCGTGGCTTTGCGGCCGGAGGCCTCGAGGAGCGCGGCGGCGTCGCGCGCGATGGCGGTCGTGATGTAGCTCACGACGCGGACTCCAGCGCGCGCACGCGATCAGCGAGATCGCCCTGTCCGGCGGCGTCGAGGGCCACGGGCCACGCGCTCCACACGTCGTGTGGGTCGAGCTCGGGCCGCGCGTCGCCAGCGCGGCGGTGGCTCTCCTCGGCGATCAGGGTCAGGGCCTCGACCTGCTCGGCCGCGAGGCCGGGGCCTTCGGCCCACACGGTGCGCTCGGCCTCGAGGGCGGTGTTCGTCGCGTCGTTCATGTCCTCAAACTAGCGCTGCCATGGCAGTGCGCAAGGATCGATCGACGTGGAGCCTGTCGATTTCTCGCTACGCCTTGTTTTCGGCTGCGAGCCAGCGCTCGAGCATGAGCGCGACCATCCCGGAGACACCGCTCCGGCGGTGGCCCGGTCGACGCTCGTCCTCGGGCATCTCGTGCGCGTGGAGGGCCACGAGACGCTCGAACTCCGCCCGCTCTCGCTCCGTCAGCGTGATCTGGATCATCTTGGCGTGGCGCGCCTCGTTCGGCGTGTGGAACCACTCCGAGCCCGGCTTCGTCCCTCCGCCGCTGCGCTTCTTCATCGCGGCGAGGATAGCCGACCTCACGACGCGTCCGCGCTGAGCGCGTGCTCCGCCCAAAAGGCTTCCGCCGTCGCACGCGTGTTGGGCGGCGCGTCCCACGGCTCGGGCGGCGCCTGCGGGCCGCCGTAGGCGGTGAAGAGCACGCACGCGTGGCCATCGTAGGGGCCGGCGATGACCGTCACGAGGCGGGAGTCGCGCGGACGCCGGTCGCAGAGCCGCGAAGGGCCCTTGCGCGCGCCGCGGACCACGGCGCGGCACTCCGCGTCGGGCACCGGCGCGTCGCCCATCACGGGGCCGTGGAGTCCGCACGGCAGCGGCGCGAGCTCGGGCGGGAGCTCGATCGTCTCGGCGAAGAAGGTCGCGCGCTTCGCGAAGCGCGTGCAGAGCCAGTCGACGTGCGCGGGCGTCAGAGCGTGGTCGAGGTGCGATTCGGCGTGGATGATCATGGGTCCTCCTCGGGCATCGGCGCCCGCTCCCGCCCCGGAGCCCGTCCGGGGCGAGCGCGGACGTCGAAGCTCACGCCTCGGCGAGCCGCCCCACATGCAGCCCGTTGCCGGCTCACCGCAGCCCTCGCAGCGCGCATCGCCTGCCACCGCCCGCGCGACGTCCTCCGGCATGACCGAAGGGTCGCGGAAGTCCGTCACGCCGGGCTTGAGCGGCTTCCAGTTCGCGCGCGGGTTCGCCCAGAGGGAGGCGGCCTCCTCGCGGGGCGCGCCGTCGAGGCGGGCGGCGAGGCGCCGGAGCGGGGCCGCTACTCGGTTCTCTTGGCGGACGGCGACCCCGCCCGGGAGCTCGCGAACGTGGGCCTCGCACCATCCGCTGAGGTATCCGTCAAAGCTCGCTGCGCGGCGAACGGCAGGCGCGCGGCACCCCGACTTGGCGCAGGGCGGAAGCTGGGCCACGAGCGCGGCGCAGTCTTCGCGCCACCCGGCGAGCTCGGCGCGCAGGCGCTCCGCCTCGGCGCGGGCGGCGTCGCGCGCGATGGCGCACGCGTTGTAGCGCACCATCTGCTCCTGGAAGAGTACCGCGTTGCCCTCCTTGGCCGCGGCCACCTCCGCCCGCGCCGCGTCGAACTCGTCGAGCAGGGCGGGGACGTCGCGCAGCACGACCGCGAGCTGCCGCCGCTCCGAGGCGTTCGCCGCGCAGAGGTGGCGCGCGAACGCGCGTCCGTCGAGCGGGATGAGGCCCGGGATGGCCGCGCACGCGGCGCGCACCTCCGCCGTGTCGATTCGGTCACCCATCGCTCTTCTCCTTCGCGCCTTCGCCTTGCTGATTCGGACTGAGCCCCGCGCGCTTGCGACCGGCCACCCAGTCACGCAGCGTGGTCCGCGACACGCCAAGCGCCCGAGCAACGAACGTCTGAGTCGCTCCGAACCTCACACACGCGACTGCGTGACGAACGAACTCGTCGGAGTGGACGACCTTGCCGTTGCGCTCGCCGCGAGAGCGGCTCTCGGGACGTAGCCTCGCGCCGTGCCGGTCTCCGGACACTTGGCGACCAAGCGCAGCCTTGTCGTCACAGTTCTGCTGTGGCGTTCCTTCGTACAGGTGGGCGGGGTTGACGCAGTTCCTGAAGGGGCATTCAAGGATGTGGCACGCGTACATCCCGTCGCGCACAGGACGGCCGAGCGATTCGCTAAGCGTGAACCGATGCGCGCCGATGTGCTGGCATCGACCGTTATCCCACCACATGACCAAGCCGTAGCCACTCCTGTTCAGCGGGCCACGCCAAAGCCAATGGTCTGGCTGTGAAGTCCTATCGATCCTGCGTTCAACAGCAGCGCGTTGTTTCGGAGTCATCATCCACGGCCACCGTCGGTTCCCCCGGCCCCGAGCGCCGCGGCGCGGGCAGTTTCGATCGCGGCCACGAGTGCGCGTTCGAGTGCGTGCGTGCCGGCGGGCATGTCGTGCCAACCGCGCATCTTGCAGATCAAGTCGGCGACCTTGCGCACGGCCAGTTCCCGATCGCGCTCCGCCCGCACCCGCGCGAGCTCCGCCTCCAGCTCCGCGATGCGGGCGTCGCGGGTGGTGCGCTCGGCGAGGAGGGCGCGGAGCATCTCGCCGAGCGCGTACTCCCACGCGCCGCCCTGGTGTTGGAGGTGGTGAGCGGCGTGCTCGATCTCGGCGTTGCTGGTGTCGATGTCGGTCACGACGAGCGCTCCTTCCCCCGCAGCTTCGACGACCACTTCGCCGCGATGCGCGTGTCCGATTCATCGTCGGCTCCGACCGCCAGCGCGACCCAGTGCAGCGACGTCGACCCGTCCTCGTGCCGCTGCTCGTCGAGCCACGAGATGAAGGCGGACCGCGCCGAATCGCCCTCGTCCGACGGGCCCCATCCCTCCTTGCTCCCGTCCGGCAAGACGTAGAACGCCCGCTGGCCGTTGATGCTGGTTTCGAAGATGGGCGTGACCATGCAGTCGGCGCCGCCCATGCTCCCGATGTCGAAGAGCCTGCGTGCCTCGTCGTGGGCTCGCTTCGCGAGCTCCTTTGACCAGGTGATGACGACGATGGTGTCGTGTCGCATGTAGCCCATCAGCTCTTCTCCCTCGCCGCCTTCTCGGCGGCCTCCAAATCCTCCACCGCGCGAAACCAGAGCTTGCAGAACGGCGACCTTTCGCTGCTCTCCGACAGGATGCGCGAGGCGTAGCCGCCGCCGTGGAGGACTTGCTCAGCCGTCAGAGTCTTGTGCTCGTCGGCCCAGTGGGGATGGCGCTCCACGAAGAGCTTGAACAGCTGCGCCTTCAGCACGCGCACCGCCGCCGGGTTCTGCTGTCGCCAGCCGCGCTCCACCTCGGGCCCGAGCGGCGCTGCGAGATCGCGCATCGCCACGATCTCGGCGTCGCGCTCGATGGCCTCGTGGGCGCTGCTCCAGATCGTGCCGTCGTCGGCCTGGTACATCGTGATCGGCTTCACGCCCGCCCCCTCCTCGCCGCGAGGAACAGGAAGAGCGCCAGCGTGGAGGCCGCGTAGGCGAAGAGGGGGCGCGTCACGTTTCCACCAGCGGCGCATACTCCTCCGCGCGCATGCCGAACGTGGACGCGACGGCCGCGTGCGCGGTGAGCACCTGCGGCTCGCCGAACGACCCGTCGCCGAACATCGGGCGGCACTCCGGGTGCACACGCAGCAGGTACTCCTTGATCGAGCCGTCGGGCTCCGGCGTGCTGTTCTGCAACTGCACCATGAGGATCGGCTCGTCGCCGCGTACGTCGCGGCGGAGCAACACGCCGAACCGATCGCGAGACATCTCGACGGCGCCGGCGTCGCGGAAGTACTGCGCGGAGCCGTACCGATCGACGAGAACGCGACGAAGCTCGGCGTTCGTCTCGGCCTCGATGCGAGCGACCGTCGACGGCTCCGTGATGTACTCACGTGGCACCTGCATGCCGCGCCAGAAGAAGTACGATTCGCCACTCGGCCATTCGACGGCGGGCCCGGCGGCGCGGTGCAGGCGATCGCCGATCGTGTGCAGCGCAGGGCGCGACACGAGCAGCACCCCCCGCTCCGTGATCCAGTAGAGCCAGAGGCCAGCCTCGAACGCGTCGACGAACGGCAGCCAGATGCCGCAGATGCGGTCGAGCGCTGGATCCTTCCGCCCCGCGCTCCAGGCCGCGCTCTCGGCCGCGCTCCAGGCCGCGCTCTCGGCCGCGCTCTCGGCCGCGCTCTCGGCCGCGCTCCAGGCCGCGCTCTCGGCCGCGCTCTCGGCCGCGCTCCAGGCCGCGCTCTCGGCCGCGCTCTCGGCCGCGCTCTCGGCCGCGCTCTCGGCCGCGCTCCTGGCCGCGCTCCTGGCCGCGCTGTAGCGACGTTCCGCGTCGTCGAGCCAGCGCACCGACATCGGCGCGAGACCCAGAGCCGAG
>Ga0193696_1000197_pt1 | contig 23817 bp, 14 predicted proteins | sample L3m1metaG_FD_145074 | JGI IMG/M metagenome (GOLD analysis project Ga0193696, IMG submission 145074) | Soil microbial communities from a riparian zone of the East river system, Colorado, United States - L3m1 | ecosystem: Environmental > Terrestrial > Soil > Riparian zone | place: USA: East River... | reverse complement strand
GAACGCCAGCGATGGCGCCGTGATCCCGCCGCCATCGATCGTCGCGGGTATGTTCAGCGTGCCCACCAGCGCGCCCCACGTGCGAGTACCCACCAGCGGTCCGATCTTCTGCTGCTTGAAGTAATAGGGCAGCGCATCGCCGCCCGAGCCCGCGGACTCGTTGACGATCATCACCTTGGGCCCGTAGATGCCCACCATCGGCGACGGCGACGGCTTGCCGTCGCGACGGGCGAAGAAACCCATCAGCGGCCGGTTCAACTCGTTGACGATGTAGTCTGCCACCATGCCGCCCTGGTTGTAGCGCTCGTCGATCACTGCGCCTTCCTTGCTCTGCTGCGCGTAATACAGGCGATTGAACGCCGTGTAGCCGGGCATGCCGGTGTTGGGCAGCCACACGTAGGCGAGCCGTCCACCCGACAGCTTGTCGACCAGACGACGGTTGTTCTCGATCCACGCGCGCGTGCGCAACGCGTCCTCGCTCGCCACCGGCACCACGGTGACCACGCGCGAGCCCTCGGGCGACGGCGTGCCGTTGACGGCGAATCGCGTCTGCCGTCCGGCGGTGCCTTGAAACATCTGGTAGATGCTGGTTGGCGGGGCGAGCGCGCGGCCGTTGACTTCGAGCAGGTAGTCGCCTTCGGCGATCTGCACGCCGGGAGCGCTGAGTGGCGCCTGCAACTCCGGATTCCAGTTCTCGCCGCTGTAGATCTTGCGGATGCGGTAGCGTCCGTTCTCGATGGCATAGTCGGCGCCCAGCATGCCGACCGACACCGGATCGGTATCCGGTTGATCGCCCGGGCCCGAGATATACGAGTGGCCGACGGAGAGCTCGCCGCCAACCATCGCCATCAGGTAACTGAGGTCGGTGCGATGCGCCACGAACGGCACCAGCGGGTGATACTTGTCGTAGACCGCCTGCCAATTGGCGCCGTGCATCGCCGTGTCGTAGAAGTACTCGCGCTGAATGCGCCAGGTCTCGCGGAAGATCTGCGCCCACTCCGCCCGCGGATCGATCAACGCATCCAGGCCGGTGAGATCGATCGGGCCGTCGCCCACCTTCGCCGGACGATCGGTCACGACGACGCCCCAGCGATTGCCGTCGGCGCGATAGAGCAGCTTCTTGGCATCGCCTGACAGCGTGAAGGAGCGAACGCCTTCGATAAATGGCGCCGCCTTGCGCTCGCGCAACTGGTAGCGATGGAGAGTGAGCGGCGCCGGTCCGCCCCCTCGCGGCGTTTCCAGGTAGAACACGGTTCCGGCGGGGCCCGCGGCCAGCGACGCGTAGTCGCCGGCGGGCACGCCGAGCGCGAGAATCCGCTGATCGATGCCCTTGATGTCGACGCGCACCGGCGACGGTGGTGCGGGCTTGCCGCCATCGCCGGCACTGCGCACCGGCTCGTCGCCGGTTTCAGGCAAGAGCGGCGACGGCTCGCCGGCGCTGAGCACGGCCAGATACACGGCGCGCGTGGCGGGCCGATCGACCGAGCTCATTTCGAGCCAGCTGATGCGCAGCGCGTAGTTGGTGCTGGCCAGGAAGTACAGATATTTGCCCGACGCATCGAACGCCGGCGCGGTGGCATCCGAAAGACCGTCCGTGACCTGGTGCGCGCGCTTGTCGGCGATCGAGTAGAGGAAGATCGCGCGCAGGTGACTGTCCAGGCTCTTCGAGTAGGCGATCCACTGGGAGTCCGGCGACCACACCGCGTCGAAGCGGCGGCCCGGGTCGTCGTAGGTGTCGGTATCGAGCTTCATCGCGGCGCCGCCGGCGACGTCGATCGCCCATAAATTCAAATGGTTGTCTTCGAGCAGCAGTTGCTTGCCGTCGGGCGACCAGGCAGGTTCAGAGAAGAACCCCTTTGTCGGCAGCGCGATCGCGCGCGGCTTCGTGACGCCGGTCTGCTCGGCAATCATCAATTGATACTCACCGCTCGCGTCCGACAGCCACGCGATGTCGCGTCCGTCAGGCGACCACACCGGGCTGCGATCGTGCGCGCCGGATGACTGCGTCAGGTTGCGCGGCTGTCCTTTCTCGGCGGGCACGGTGAAGATCTCGCCGCGGGCCTCGAAGGCGGCGCGCACGCCAGTGGGCGACAACACGGCGCTTCGCACCATGCTCGCGACCTTCTTCGGCTGCGTCCGCGCCCACGGAAAATCTCCGCTCACCTCGATCGTGAGCGTGCGCGCCTGCTTCGACGCCAGGTCCAACACATGCAGATCGCCGCCCTGCTCGTAGACGATCGCATCGCTGGTGGCGGACGCGTTCATCACGTCGAAGTCGTCGTGGCGAGTGAGCGCCGTGACATCCTTGGCGCCCATCCGGTAGCTGAACAGGTTGATGGTGCCGTTGCGATCCGACAGGAAGTACACGGTGTCGCCGATCCACATCGGCGAGCTGTCGTTGCTATTGGCCCACGGCAGCTTTTCAACGGAGCGATCGGACAGGTTGATCAACCGGATCGGACGCGTGCGCCCGCCGCGATAGTTGCGCCACAGGCTGCTCTGGTTCTGCGCCCAGTCGGCCGCGAAGCCGAGCCCGACCTCTTCGTAGGCCACGCGACGGCCGTCCGCCGAATAGCTCCCGGTGAACGCTCGCGGCATCGGCAACACTTCCGGCACCGCGGTCACTGCGCCGTTGGCGCCGACCGCCACCGACCAGAGCCTGAAGATGGACGGGAGACCGGGCACGGGCACGGTCTCGCGTGTCGATGCGAAGAGCACGCGGCTGCCGTCCGGGCTCCAGCCGCGCGCGGCATCGATGCCCGGGTGGAACGTGAGACGCGTGGGTTCGCCGCCGGCAACCGGCACGACATAGACGTCGGTGTTGCCGCCGACCGTCGCCGTAAACGCGAGACGCGATCCGTCAGGCGAGAACCGCGGATCGATCTCGGCGTACGGCGTCGACGTCAGCCGCCGCGCCTGGCCGCCGCTACGGGACACCGTCCACAGGTCGCCGCCGTATTCGAACGCGACCAGCTCGCGGCTGACGGCCGGACGGCGCAGCAGTCGCGTGCCTTGTGCCAACGCGGCGTCGCCGAGCGCGAGCATGGCGAGGATGGCCAGCACGATCGAACGGAGTCGGATCAGGTTCTTCATGGGCACTCTCAGCTGCTTCGGCCGTTGGCGCCGCTCGGTCGAGGACCGCGGCCATTGCTCCGGCGCGACGGCAAGTCACTGCGGCCGCGATCGGTGGCGGCCCGCAGCGGTTCCTGATACCAGCGTTCGCCGGATCGGTAGTCCTTTTCGGTGTGGCGGAGGATGGCGAGCGCGCGCTTCGGCTGCAGGTGCGTGCACGCCAGCGTGATCGCGTTGATCAACGCCATCGGCGCCACGTACGAGCCGGTGAACGACGGGCTGCTGATTGGGACGAGCAGGTGCGCGTCGCACTGCATCGCGATCGGCGTGGTGCTGCCGTCGGTGATGCCGAACGTCGGCACGCCTCGCGCCCGGGCCCGCCGCACCGCGTGCACCGTCTCTTTGAGGCAGCGCCCGAAGCTGATCGCGATCAGCAGGTCCTTCTCCGTGAGGAGATCGATCTTGTGCAGCAGATTGCCGGCGCTGCCGACCGGCGCTTCGGCATCGAGGCCGACCGGCATCAGGCCGTAGGCCAGGAACCACGCCAGCGACGCCGCGAGATCCACACCGACCACGAGGATCCGCCCAGAGCGATGGATTTGCGTCGCCAGCGCAACCACGCGGTCGGTGTCGAGCGTCGACTTGAGGACGCTGAGGTTTTCGCTGTCGCGATCGAGACCGTGTTCGACGTGCCCGCCGACGCTGCGCTTTTCCTGGGTGGCCGCTTTGGCCACGGTGTACGGGGTGATCTGCCGGACGAAATGCTCGCGGAGATCGGCCGCGAAGTCGGCAAAGCGCTGGTAGCCCAGGGCCTGGATGGTCCGGACGATGGTGGCGGCATCGACGCTGTAGCGCCGCGCCAGCTCGCGCGACGACAGGAAATAGGCTTCCTTCGGGTTGTCGAGGATCGCCCGCATCAATTGCCGGCGCTGGCGGCTCAACTCGGTCCGCGCGAAGCGCACCTCGAGGGGCGTGCCCGATGCCTGGGCTCCCGGCGTGTTTCTCTTGGTGCTCGCGCGTGTCGTCGCACTGAGATCATCTGGCCATTCCGCTGCCGGGAAGAACGCTAACACACGCGATCGTCGCCTGCAACGCTTGTTGCTGTTCGGTTGACACTGTGCAACGGCCGATGTTACATAGGCAGCCGCGTTCCCGGCGCTGACTGGCCTGATGAGGAGAGAGTGTGATGCCAAGGTTTGAGTTCCTTCGCGTTGTCGTGATACTGGCGTGCCTCTTTCTATCGGCCCCGCCGTCAATCGCGCAGACCACGACATCAAGCATCGAGGGCACGGTGACCGATGCGAGCGGCGCCGTCATCCAGGGCGCCGAAGTCACGGCGCGCGGCGCCACTCTTGCCGCGGAACGGCGCACCACGACCGACGCGAAAGGCGCCTACCGCCTGACCGCGTTGCCGGCCGGAACCTACACGGTCGTAGTGGCTTTTGCCGGTCTGGCCACCCGCACCGCCGCGCTGGACGTGACGCTCAATCGCGTCGTGACGTTCGACGCGACGCTCGCGGTCGGCGGCGTGCAGGAGGTCATTGCCGTCAGCGCGCCCGCGATCGATGCATCAACCTCGGCGACGGGCGCGACGATTACGCCGCGCGAGATCAACGAATCGCCGGTCAACGGCCGGAACTACCTCGATCTCCTGCAACTGGTGCCCGGCGTGGCCATCAACCGCCAGGTTGATCCGAACAGCGACCGGTCCAATCCGGTGCTGGGTGAGCGGAGCGGCAACAACAATTTCCTGATCGACGGGCAGTCGAACAAGGACACCGTCAACGGCGGACCGGCGCAGCAGTTCAATCAGGAGACCATCGCCGAGTTCCAGGTGCTGACGAGCGGCTACAAGGCGGAGTTCGGGCAGGCGTCCGGCGCCATCGTCAACGTCATCACCAAGAGCGGCAGCAACGTGCTCAGCGGCGTCGGCTCGATGTTCTTCAGGGACGACGCGTTCGATGCGTCGAATTCGCTGGACCAGACGAGAACGGAGCCGCTCCCGCTTCGCCGCTACGACTCGAGCCTGGCGCTCGGCGGTCCGCTGGTCAAGGACAAGATGTTCTTCTTCGGATCGGCGGAGCGCATCAGCGAGAAGCGCCAGCTGGATTTCAAGTATCCGGACACCGGCAATGCCGTGGTCAACGGACTGCTGCGCCGTCAGGAAGCGCCGTACGACGTCCCGACGCGGATCTCGGAGACGCGGGGGTTCGTGAAGTTCGACCAGCGGCTCGGCAGGCATCAGGTGTCGGAGCAGGTCAACTACACCGACGGCAACAACCGGAACTTCCTGCCGCTGTCGTCGGCCAACAGCCTGCCCTCGGCGCGCAACGATACGGATACGACACGGTGGCTCGTCGGCGTCGGCGACACGGCGCTCCTTGGCAATCCCGGCAACCCCTATGTCGTCACGCTTCGCGGGGCGGTCCGGCGCGAAGAGAGCGCCACGCATCCGTCACAGACGGATCTGACCGGGTCCACGCTGTTCAATCCGTATGACTCGCGGTGCACCACCGCCAACTGCCTGATCTTGGGCAACCTGCCGACGGTCACGTTCGGCAACCTGCGGACGCCGCAGAATCTCGATCAGGCGTACACGGAGTTCAACGCGAACGCGAACAAGCTGTTTGCCAGCCACAACCTGAAGTTCGGCACGAACTTCCTGCGCACGAAGGTCGATGGCGCCGATGCACGGCTGCTGCAGGTTCAGCTGTTTGCCAACACCGACGATTTCGAGCGGCTCGGCGGCGCCACGGCCGGTCCGTATCTGCTCGCCGCCGCCGGTGGTCTCGCGGCTCGCGACGACGAGATCCACCTGGCGAACAACTACACGGCATTCTTCGCGCAGGACGATTGGAGGGTGCGCGACAAGCTGACCGTCAATCTCGGACTGCGCTGGGAGTACGACTCGGAATTCGAAGCCAAGAAGAACTTCGCGCCGCGTGTCGGCGCGTCGTGGTCGGTCACCCCGAAGACCGCGGTGCGCGGGAATTTTGGGATCTACTACGATCAGTTCCGGCTCGGCCTGGCGCGCAACGTGCCCGCGTACGGCGGCACCGATCAGCGGAACGTTCAGTATCTGGTGTTTCCGCGCCTGTTCTACGGGTCGCCGTCGTTCGTGTCGAGCCTCGCGCTCTTGAGCGGCCTGCCCGGCGGCTGCTTCTCGAACGGCCTGGTCGGCAATCTCACCGACGCGCAGATCGCGGCGGGTGGTGTGCGCTGCCCGGTTGTCGCGACCGCGCCGTTCATCGGCGTCGATCGCCTCAACAACGTGGTGGCCCCCGGCCACGCGCCGGTTCCGGCCAACGCGGTGCTTCAGGTCGACAACGTGCAGCAACTGACGGGCCTGAGTGCGCAGCAGTACGCGGATCAGGCGAGCGCGGCGATCGGACAGCCGCAGGGCTATTTCACATTCGGACCGACGGGCTATCTCACCAACGTGATCATCCCGGCGCAGCCGCGGCCCACCGCGATTGCCGACAGCTTCGACACGCCGCGCACGCTCGGCTTCAACGCCGGCGTGCAGCGGGAGCTGACGGCGGACATGTCGATCGAGCTGGACTACTTCCACCGCGACGTCCAAAACCTGCTCGGCTTGCGAAACGCCAACATCGCCTTCGAGTCGCGCGTGCTCGGCCGCCGCTTCCTGCCGCCGTTTACAGCGGGACCGATTCAGACGTTCGGACCGTTCTACGAGGGGCAGTACGACGCGCTGGTCATCACCTTCAACAAGCGCTTCAGCCACCGCTTCCTGATCGGCGCCAGCTACACCTACGCGCAGGGGACCGACAATTCGCTCGGCATCAATTCAGCGCCGTCGGACAGCTTCATCGGCACGGTGCCGGTCGTCACCGAAACCGCCACCGGTCGGTCGAACGCGAACGGCGCATTCACCCGCGCCAACGGGACGCTCGTGCAGGCGGCCGGGACGTTCCTGAACGGACCCGATCGCGACAAGGGACCGTCCGATCTCGCGATCGATCACGTGCTGCAGGCGAACGGCATGTTCGAACTGCCGTACCAGATTCAGATCAGCGGCATCTTCCGCGCCCAGAGCGGGTTCCATTTCAGCCAGCAGCCCGCCAGCGGCGTGCTGGTCGATCCCGATGGCGATAGCTCGATCAACGCCATCGACGTCAACGCCGGGCGCAACGCGTTCACCGCGTCGCCGTTCGTGAATCTCGACATGCGGTTCGGCAAGCGGTTCAATCTCACGTCGGGCGTCAAGGCGCAGATGCTGATCGAGTTCTTCAACCTCTTCAACCGCCAGAACCCGGCCGCGGTCGGCCGCCGCCAGGACGTGGCGCTCGAGCCGTTCGGCCGAGCCACGCAGGTGCTGCCAGGACGAGAGGGGCAGATCGGTTTCCGGATCGAGTTCTGACGGGATTGGGTCCCAGCGCCCCAGAATGGCGAAGGGCTCGATGCCGTCGGCGCGCCGCTGCGGTTGACGGCCGGCGGGGCTACGCGCCGCCCCGACGACGAGGCTGATGGTCGCCGACCTCTCGCGGCGATGTGTGACATGTGCGGGAGCGCAGCGTGGAATGAATGCGAGGCATGACCGCACTGCCGCGCCACTGATCATGAAGTCTGGAGGAACAGTCGCGACGCCCGGACTTTGTCCCGTTCGTCGAGCGCCGCATTCCCGCCGTCGTTCCCGGTGGATTCCACAATGATCGGAGCACGTCCGGCACGCCGCACGCGGCAAGGACTCCGAGGCCGAGGCAGCGATAGAATCGCCGCGACGTGAAGAAAGAACTCGCGACGTTCCTGCTGCTGGTCGTGTTGTGCGCCATCGTCACCGCGCTCAACCCCCGCTTCCTGTCGGCCGCGAATCTCCAGAACACGGCTCGACTGATTGGGGCGTTCGGGATTGTCAGCCTGGGACTCGGCCTGGTGATCATCGCTGGCGGTATCGATCTGTCCGTCGGGTCGGCGTTCGCCCTGCTCGGGGTGCTGCTGTCGATGATGCTGACCGAGTGGCACGTTGCCTGGCCCGCGGCCGTGGTGATCATGCTCGCGCTCGGCGCGCTCCTTGGCGGGATCAACGGATGGCTGATTACGCGCCTGGGACTGCAGCCATTCATCGTCACGTTGTGCGGTTTGCTGCTGTATCGCGGTCTGGCACGGTTCATCGCCGATGACGAGACGAAAGGGTTTGGTGACGCGGCGGGCTTCGAGAGATTGCAGTGGCTCGCGACCGGGAGCCTGTTCCACGTGCCGACGCCGTTCCTCGCGCTCGTGGTGGTGAGCATCGCCATGTGGGTGGTGCTGCACCGATCCGTGTACGGTCGTCATCTGTACGCCACCGGTCGAAACGAAACCGCCGCGATCTACTCGGGCATCAACGCGCGCCGCGTCGTCGTGAGCGCCTACGTGATCCTCGGGGTGCTGACCGGCGTGGCGGCGATCGTGTTCGCGTTCTACACGAATTCGATTTCGCCGTCGTCGCACGGCAACTTCTTCGAGCTGTACGCGATCGCGGCGGCCGTGCTCGGCGGCTGCAGCCTGCGCGGCGGCGAGGGCTCGGTGGTGGGGATCCTGCTCGGCACGACGCTGCTGCAGGTGTTGCAGAATCTCGTCAATCTGCTCGGTATTCCGAGTTCGCTGAACTTCGCGGTGATGGGCGGCGTGATCCTCATAGGCGTGGTCGGTGATCAGGTCCTCCAGCGCCGCGCCGCGCGGATCGCGCGCCATAGCGCGCGCCGTTCCTTCGCGACCGAGCCGATGTGAAGGCCGTCAAGTCGCGGGCATCGTTGTCGTCGACGCGCACATCGCGTTGCGCCGTATCCTGGCGTCGCCGTGTCCATCGGACCGGCAGCACAGGCGGCCGGCGATTGACCGGGATTTCTCTCGCCATGCCCCGAACGTGAGGAGAATCGAATGTCTGTGAAGAGAACCGTCGCCCTCTGTTGCCTGGGCCTGCTCGCCGTCAGCGGCTGCGGCCGCGAGCAGTCGTCCACGAAGAAGCTCGCCTTCATCACGAACAACGCCGCGGATTTCTGGACGATCGCGCGGAAGGGCACCGAGAAGGCGGACGCCGGGCTCCCAGACGTCGAAGTCGAGTTCCGTCTCGGCGACGGAACCGCAGCCGCGCAGAAGCGCATCCTGGACGACCTGCTGGCGAAAGGCGTGGACGGGATCGCCATCAGCCCCGTGGACCCGGCGAACCAGACGGCGATGCTGAACGACGCGGCGAACCAGGCGATCGTATTCACGCACGACAGCGACGCGCCCGACAGCAAGCGCGAGTGCTACGTCGGCACCGACAACGTCGCGGCCGGACGGCAGGCGGGAGACCTGATCAAAGAAGCCCTGCCGCAGGGCGGCAGGATCGCGATCTTCGTGGGCAAGCTGGATGCGCGCAACGCCCAGGAGCGGCTGCAAGGCATCAAAGAATCGATAGCCGGCTCGACGATCGCGATCGTCGACGTGCGCACCGACGACACCGACCAGGTTCGTGCAAAGGCGAACGTGTCCGAGATGCTCGTGAGCCATCCCGATGTGAGTGCCCTCGTCGGGCTGTGGAGTTACAACGGCCCCGCGATTCTCAACGCCGTGCGGGATGCCGGCCGGATCGGGCAGGTGAAGATCATTGCGTTCGACGAAGATGACGAAACGCTGTCGGGCGTCAAGTCGGGCGCGATCGTCGGCACGGTCGTGCAGCAACCCTACGAATTCGGCTTCCAGTCGGTGACGCTGCTGGAGAAGGCGCTCAAGGGAGATCGATCCGGCATTCCGCCGGGGCGCCAGGTGTTCGTCCCTACGAGAGTGATACGGCAGAACAACGTCGACGAGTTCAGGACGTCGCTCGCGAAGCTCCGCGGCCGGTGACCCGCCCGCCGCTCCTCCAGCTCCGCGCGATCGACAAGCGGTTTCCCGGTGTCCAGGCGCTCCGTGGCGTAAGCCTCGACGTGCACGCGGGAGAAGTCGTGGCGCTGCTCGGCGAGAACGGCGCCGGCAAGTCCACGTTGATGAAGATCGTCGGCGGGATCGAGCAGCCCGACGCCGGCGAGGTGCTGATCGACGGCGCGCCGGTCGTCGTGCGCGGCGTCTCCAGTGCCACGGCGCTGGGGATTGCGTTCATCCACCAGGAGCTCAACCTGCTCGACAATCTCGACGTCGCCGGCAACGTCCTGCTCGGACGCGAACCAACGGGCTGGGGTGTGCTGCGGCTGATCGATCGCGCGAAGATGCGCGAGACCGTGCGGCCGTACCTCGATCAGCTCGGCCTGGACGTCTCCCCGGACACGCCACTGGCCGCGCTGTCGATCGCGCGGCGCCAGCTCGTCGAGATCGCGAAGGCGCTATCACTCAACGCTCGGCTCCTCATCATGGACGAGCCGACGTCCAGCCTGACGATCGCCGAGGTCGGCCGGCTGCACGAGGTGGTCGCGTCCCTACGCGAGCGGGGCGCGGCTGTCATCTATATCACGCACCGGCTCGGGGAAGTGGCGACCGTCGCCGACCGTGCGGTCGTCTTGCGCGACGGCGCGAACGCTGGCACGTTGGCGCACGGGGAACTTACGCACGACAACATGATCTCGCTGATGGTCGGCCGCCAAATCGACCTCGAGCACGATGCGGCGAGCGCACCGAAGGAGGGCAGCGAGTACTTCCGAGTCGACGGGCTGCGTACCCGGCGGTATCCCCAGCATGCCGTGTCGTTCGCCGTCGGGCGCGGAGAGATTGTCGGGATGGCCGGTCTGGTTGGGGCCGGGCGCTCGGAAATCGCGCTCGCGTTGTTCGGCGTCGACCCGAAGATCGCCGGAACCGTGAGCCTCGGCGGACAGCCGCTGCAGATCGAGACGCCCGAGGACGCCATCCGTCACGGGATCTTTCTCGTTCCCGAGGATCGCAGGGTGGCCGGGCTCGTGATGGATTTCTCGATTCGCCAGAACGTGTCGCTCCCGGCGCTCGGCAGATACGCGCGGCACGGTCTCGTCTCCGAGATGGATGAACGCCGGGCCGTTGCCGCGGTCTGCGGCCAGCTGCAGGTCAGGGCTCAGTCGATGGAGGTCAAAGCGGCGACCTTGAGCGGCGGCAACCAGCAGAAAGTGGTGCTCGCCAAGTGGCTCGCGCTGGGGCCGAACGTGCTCGTCATCGACGAACCCACGCGCGGTATCGACGTCGGCGCAAAGGCGGAGATCTACCGCCTCCTACGCCGCCTCACGCACGACGGGATGTCGATCCTGATGATCAGCAGCGACATGGAGGAGATCCTCCAGATCAGCGACCGCGTGGCCGTCGTGCATGAAGGACGCCTCACCGGCATCGTGGCACGCGCGGACTGCACTGAGCAGCTCATCATGACGCTCGCGGTGGGGCAACAGCCGTAGCTCGCCGCCGGTCACGAAAATGCGCATCAGTCCTGGCTGCGAGTGGGAAAACGGCCATTGTTGGCGACGGACCGCGCGCGATGTCCGTCGTCCGCCGGGTCGAGTCGAATCGCCCCGATCCGCGCCGCGCCGGGGGAGCTCCCCTCGAACACGTGCGCGGCGCGGCCGGTCTCTTCGGCGTACCGACGAGCGATGCCGTGGACCGCATCCCGCGCTCCGACGTCGGCAAGCACCGCCACCGTTCCTCCGCAGCCGCCGCCCGTGATCTTGGCCCCATAGATTCCGGCTGCGGCACCTGCCTCGCGGGCAAGCGCGACGAGCCGGTCGGTTCCGTCCGAGCCGAGGCCGCATGCGGAGTAGCTGAAGTGCGATTTATACATCAAGGCGCCGAGGCGACGCGGATCCGGTTCCGATCGCAACTGCCGCGTCCATTCCATGACGCGCTCGTGCTCGTGGACCGGATGCGCCGCCGGCGTCCTGATGGCGTAGCGGTGCGAGGGATCGACACGCGTCACGCGATCGGTCGTCCCCTGATACTGTGCGAGGAAGGCGTCGCCATCGAGTTCCTCGGGGATGTCCGGCGCGAACCGGTCGAAGCTGTTCCCGCCCACATTGGCCAGGTAGCCATGCCAGCGTGGATCGTCGACACGCACGTGTCCTTCACGATCGCCGGGCGTGACCCGCAGGCCCGCGAGCGCCGCGAGGACTCGGTAGCCCATGAACGCGCCGACACGCACCGCGCCATAGTCCGCACCCGACACGGCGTGGCGGATACCGGAGTCGATCCCCCAGACGCCAAGGTCCTCGGGCAGGCGGATACTGCCCTGGAACTCCGCCGGCTGGCAGAGGAGCGCCATCAGGCTGCCCGCTTCGCCGTGAATCGTCGCCATCTGATCCATGACGCCGCACGGCGCCCCGACGATCAGGTTCTCCACCTGTTGGCAGCGTAGCGCCCGCAGCCTGGGCTCGATGCGCAGCGGCCACGCAGCGATGACGGCCTCCATCGTCGCCGCCTCAATCGCCGCCGAGGAGCTGACGCCCTTGCCTTCCGGTACGTCGGACTCGATCAGGACGGCGGCGCCGTGCTCGAAGCGTACGGCATGCTCGCGCGCCAGCACATGGAACACGCCGGCCACATACGCCGCCCAGTGCCGGGTCGGATCCGCGGCGAACCAGGCGCGCACCTCGTCGTACGGGCGTTCCGCGTCGGCGACCAGCGTCAACGGCACCTCGCAGCGACGCGTGTGACCCTGCGGGCCGGTCGAGACGATGACGATGCGCCGCTCGCGCCACGGACGCAGCGCGACGCGTGTGGCCTCGCGAATCGGCCACTGCAGGACGAGCGCCCCAGAATAGTCGGCGATGCCCCCGATGACGTCCAGCCGCCCCGGCGCGCGCGAGATAAAGACGGGAGCCTGGTCGTGATCGCCAGCCTGCGCCAGCACGCCGCTGTTGATGTGCGCGGCCACGACACCCACAAACCGCGCGAGGTCGGGAACGTCGTCCGGGATCCCCGTCACCGGATGCAGCGAACCTGTCATACGACCAGGCCGCGGCGCTTCAGTGCGCGCTGCAGGTGCGGCTCGACCGTCGCCTTCAGCCGTTCGTTGGCGAAGCCGATCCAGGTCACGTCCGATGCGACGTCGAGCGGCGCCGCGAGTTGACGGCCCTGTTCGTCGGTCACGGACACTCCAAGCTCTCGCGCGATCAGCTCGGTGCAGAGATCGTACGGGTGGCAGCACAACGCGGCGCCGCCCGGGCGGCGCCGCTCGAGCAGCGGGCGTAGGTCGGCGACGAAGCGATCGTGACCAGCCATCAGCTCGAACAGCTGACCGCCAGTGCAGATGTATTGATCCTCGAACGATTGCGCCTTGCCTGGTTGCGGAGGCCCGAGCACTTCCGCCACGAGCTCGTCGTCAATCGCGGCAAGTTCGGCGCGATTCCCTGGGAAGAAGCGCGCGATCGTCGCGAAGCCGTGCGCGATCGTCGTCGCAGTCGAGGGCTGCAGATCCAGGGCCGCGCTCTCGCCGGTGACGCGATTGAAGCGGGTCGCGGACACGCCGCGGCCTCGGACGGCCCACAGCTCGTCGGACAAGTGCTGCTTGACGAGCGGTATCTCCGTCTGCACCGCGAGCTCGATGTCCGCCAACGTGCTCGGGCCGGGCCCAGGCGCGACACCCGTAAGGATCCAGGCGGGGCGCTTCTGGTACATGAGGCCACGCGTCCCATCGATCGGGTCGACGATGATCGTCCAGCGCGGGGGGCGCCCTGGTGATCCGTCGGGCACGATCACCTGGCCGCCAGACAGCCCTTCGGCGACGAGCCGAACCGGCGCGTCCGGCGCGGCAATCGTTCGCGCGAGCTCCTCGACGAGCACCTCCTCGGCGATCCGATCGATCGCGTAGATCGTGTCCCCTTCCTCCTCGCGAGCGATACCTGACAGCGCGCTCACCGCCGCCTGCTCGCACGCCGCGACGACGTCGCGGCGGATGCGTCGGTGCAGGGCCTGGACGGCCGCGAGGAGCGGGTGCGCAACGATCACGATTGGGACGCGTAGTGCGGCCCGCCGGCCGCAACGAGCTCCGCCGCCTTCTCTTCCGGCGATGTGTCGCTGAGAAAGTTGCCCCCGCCAATCTCCGGACCGGCGAGGTACTTCAGCAGGTTCGGGCGGCGGAGCGGCGGGTGGAACTCGATATGAAAGTGGAACCCTAAGGTCCGGCCCTGCACCGGCGCCTGGTGCAGCGCCATGACGTAAGGAAACCGCATCCGCCAGAGATTATCGAACCGGATCACCACGTCGCGGAGCACCGTCGCGAGATCCCGCCGCTCGTCCGCCTCCAGATCCGCAATCGTCGGGACGCTCCGAAGCGGCGCGACGTAGGTCTCGTAGGCGTATCGCGCGAAGTACGGTACGAACGCAATCGCGCTGCCGTGGCGGCTGACGAGGCGCCGCCCGTCTTGTTGTTCCGCGGCGAGGATGTCCTGGAACAGATATCTGCCGGTCTGCTCGAGGTGTCGGCGTCCGGCGAGCCCCTCCGTCTCGATGTACTTGAACGTGAAATTGGTCGCGTAAATCTGGCAATGCGGGTGCGGGTTGCTGACGCCGACGACTTCGCCCTTGTTCTCGAAAATGAGGACGAACCTCACATCGGGATGCGCCGCGAGTTCACGCATCTGCTGCTGCCACGTCTCGAGCAGGGCATCCACGCCATCGAGGTCGAGCTCCGCCAGCGTCACGTCGTGCCGCGGGCTGTAGCAGACCACACGCGCCACACCGGTTGCCGGATGGTTCCGGTAGATGCCCGCCGGGGACGTCAGTGCGCGCGGTGCGACCGCGCCGACGCATGGATGGTCGTTGTCGAACACGAACGTGCCGGTGTAGCGGGGGTTCATTCCACCGCTCACCCGCGCGTTGCCGGGGCAGAGATAACACGCGGGATCGAACGCGGAAGGCCGGGGAACCTGATGACCGACTTCGGCGCCGGACCACGGCCGCGACTGCCGGTGCGCAGCGACGATGATCCATTCCTCGCGCAGCGGGTGCCACCGTTCCTCCCACATGCCAGGTCAGCGCGCCTCCAGCGTCAACACGACAATGCCGTGCGCCGGGACCCTGTAGGTGAAACCGGGCCTGACGCCGGACACCTTCGATGTCACCGGCGCGACCGCCTGCGCGGCGTCGATCGAGTTGGTGGCCTTCGGATCCGCCGCGAGCGTCACGGCCGTACCGGTCGACGCCAGCGTGCGCACGCCGGTGATGTCGAGCTGCACCGGGGCTTCCGTATCGGCCGCGTTCACGAGCTTGACGTAGATCGTTCCCGCCCGGCTGTCGCGGGTGGTTGACACGAGCACGTCGGTGCCGGTCGGCGTCGCTTTGAGAATCCGGTCGCCGATGTGGGTGCTGAACATCCTCATGGCGTGGTAGCTCGGCGAGCCGTAGACGCGCAGCCCGTCGTAGCCGATCAAGTTCGGCCGCCACTGCCGGGCGCCGGGGTTGACGTTCACGAACATCGGGGCATAGCCGTTCATCACGACGACGTCCGAATTCTTTTCCATCTGGGTCATGAAGGCGGCGTCCCCGATCGCCGCCTGCATGTTCGGCGTCGGCGGCTCGCCACGCGATTGGGCATTCCACGGCTCGAAGGGTGTTTCGTACGCGGCCCATTCGCCGACGAAGATCTCGGGGCCGCGCCGATCGTACGTTTCGTAGTGGCCGCGCGCCATTTTCAGGAACACGTCGACCGTCCGGTAGTAGTGCTCGTCGAGGACGTCCGGCTTGACGCTGTGGACGCGCAGCTGTTCAGGCTGCTCGAAGCCGACCGTCGAGATCACTTTGAGCTGCGGATAGCGCGCCTTGATCGCTTTGCTGAACTGCGCGAAGCGCTGATCGTACGAGCCGGACTTATCGAACCAATCTTCGTTGCCGACCTCGACGTAGGTCAGCGTGAAGGGCCGCGGCAGCCCCGCCTTCGCGCGCAGCGCTCCCCACTTCGATGTCGCGGGCCCGGTCACGTACTCGATCTCGTCGAGCGCGTCCTGCACGTAGGGTTCGAGATCCGGCCCCGGGTTCACGTGCGCTCCCTTGAGAGAGTAGCCCGCGTATACCGCCAGCACCGGTTCAGCGTTCATGTCCTCGCACCAGAGCAGGAATTCGTAAAGGCCGAGACCGTCGCTCGAGCGATAACCCCACGGCGCCATGTGTCCAGGGCGATCTGACAACGGCCCAGTCGTCTTCTTCCACTCGAACCGATCGGCGATCTGGTCCCCCTCGAGGTAGTTGCCTCCCGGGAAGCGCAGGAACTTCGGCTTCATGTCGACCATCATCTGCATGATGTCGGTCCGGAAGCCGTTCGGCTGATTCTTGAAGGTTGGCGGGAACAGCGAGACCAGGCCGAACCAGACCGTGCCGGGCCGATCCACGGCGAGCACGTACCGCGCCGCGGTCGTTGGCGTGACGTGACCAGTCTGGAGCGTTACTTCGTACTGCTTCCACGTCCCGCTCACACCCGTGACGGTTCCCGAGGCGTAGATCGTCTTCCCGTCGTTGCTCTGAATCGAGACCGCCACCGGGCCGCCAAATCCGGGAGCCGCCTTGGCGTAGAACGTGGCGCGGTAGCGCGTGCTCGGCTTCACGGGAATGCCCCAGTAGCCGTCGTTCGCCACTCCCGCCGCGTGCGCTTTCGATGCCTGCGTGACGTCGAGGCGCAGGCTCGTGCGGATCGTGTCGTTGAGCGGCTGACTCTTGTCCAGCGCGATCGCGGCGGCGGCGCCCTCTCCCTGAACGACCGCCCAGTGCGCCGGCGCCGCCGCATCGTCGAGGAAGGCTCGATTCTGCACCAGCTCGGCGTACAAGCCGCCGTCGTAGGCGTGATTGATCTCCTCGGTCATCAACCCATAGAACAGCCGGCTGACGTTGCCGGCGGGGGACGCCGCATCGATCGCGATCGCTGGCCCCGCGGCGCGGGTCGACGTCACGGCCACGTAGAGCAGGAGCGGTACGGACAGTTTTCTTATCATCACGGGTCTCGTGCCGCGAGACAGAACCACGTTATCGCTTCACCGGCGCGAACGACAGCGTCCGGCTGAAGAACGGCATCACGTGCTCCTGAAAACGAACGGCGACGTCGCTGGTGTGTGTGCCGGCGTAGATCTCGAACGTGTTCGCGATGTCGTACTGATCGAGCACGTCGTGCAACTTCCCGGCGTCGGCGCGTAGCCCGTCCTGGTCGCCGACGTCGATCGCGATCGCGCGATACCGGCGCAGCCCGGGAACGTATTGATCGATGAACGCGAGCGGCGCGTTGGCCGTCCACTTCGCGAGGACCGCCTGCTCGTTGTCTCCGATCGGCAGATCGAGGTAGAGCGGCGGCTTCTTCGGGTTCGGCGACCAGGCCGCCGCCGACGCCAGCTGCGTGCGCAGCCCGAAGGGCAGCTTCGCCGAGTCCGCTGCGGTTTTGACCGCCGCCAGTGCCTCCTCGTTCGCAGCGTTGTTGCCGCCCGGAGCGCCGCGACCGCCGCCGGATCGACGCGGCGACAGGCAGCATGGACTCATGATGTAGAGGCTGCCGAACACGTCCGCGTGCTTCATGCCGATGCGGCTGGCACCATAGCCGCCCATGGAGTGGCCGACCAGGCCGCGGCTCTCCCGGCTTGTGATCGTCCGATAGTGCGCGTCGATGTACGACACGACGTCGCGCGCGACGTAGTTCTCGAAATCGCCGGTGGTCACCGAACTGGAGTACATCGAGCCGTTGTGCACCGTCTTCGAGTCCGGCATGACGACGATCATCTCGCGCGCGCCCTTAGCAAATGCCCCCTCGATTGTCTGCGGCACGTGGATCTCCTTTGACCACTGCTCCGCGCCGATCGAGTAGCCGTGCAGTGCGTAAACGACAGGGTAGCGGCGCGTGCGATCTTGGTGATAGCTCGGCGGCAAGAAGACGAGGGCGTCCCGGTCGACCGCATCTCCCTCCAGGTTGCCTTCGAGGGCCGTGCCGTGAATCGTGATGCGCTCGACGATGGCTGGACGGGCGCCGGCGACGACGTCAGGCACGTTCGTCTTCACTTGTGCCACGAGGGGAAGGGAGCCGATTGCCGCTGCAAGCAAGGCCAGAACGACCACGCGGCGTGCTGATATTGTCAAGTCCTTCATATCAATGACCACCTGGGTGCGGCTGAAGGGTATACGAAAAGGAAACAAAGCCGAAGCGCCGGAGGCCACCGCGCCCGGCACACCATCAACGCCGTCGGTCCTGCTGCAGGTCCTCGCCGACCAGCGTGAGCGTTCGACCGCGCGAGGTGGTGAACGTGCGTCGCGTATCGCCGCGACGCACACGCAGTGGCTGTCCGAGCAGCGACCGAACGGTCGCGCGCGCGAGCGCGCCGTTGTTCCACATCAGGTCGATCTCGAATCCGCCGCGCGCTCTGAGGCCTGTGATTCGGCCCGCAGGCCACGCGGCGGGCAGTGCCGGCAGCAGGCGTATCTCTCCGCCGTCGCACTGCAACAGCATCTCGGCGATTGCCGAGGTGCCGCCGAAGTTGCCGTCGATCTGAAACGGCGGATGCGCGTCGAACATGTTGGGGTAGGTGCGTTCGGGCCCGAGCAGGAACTTGAGGATGTCGTAGGCGTGGTTGCCGTCGGCGAGCCTGCCCCAGAGGTTGATCCGCCAGGCGGTGGCCCAGCCGGTTGCCTGATCGCCGCGGATCTCAAGCGAGCGTTTCACCGCGGTAGCGAGTTCGGGCGTGCGACGGACGTCGATGTCGTGCCCGGGAAAGAGGCCGAACAGGTGCGACACGTGTCGATGGTGAATTTCGGGCGCCTGCATGTCCCAGTCGTCGAGCCATTCCTGCAGCTGGCCGGCGCTGCCGATCCGCAGCGGCGCCAGCCTCGCGCGGGTCGCGCTCCACTGCTGCTGCAGGTCGGTGTCGATGCCGAGGGTGTGTGCCGCCTCGATCGCATTGCCGAACAGCTCCGCGCAGGATCTGCCCGTCCATCGTCGGCCCGATCGTCAGGGACGTGCCGAACGGGTGTGCGTTCTCGGGCGACAGCGACGGCGAGGTGACCAGCCAGCCCTGCGTCGGCTCCTCGACGAGCGTATCGAGGAAGAACTGCGCCGCACCCTTGAGCAGTGGGTAGATGCGCTGCAGGTAGCGGCGATCGCCGGTGTACTCGTAGCGATCCCACAGCGGCAGCGTCAGCCACGCGCCTCCAGTGGGCCACAGACCCCATTGCGCTCCGTCGATCGGTCCGGTCGCGCGCCAGAGATCGGTGTTGTGATGCGCGACCCATCCGCGGGCGCCGTACATCTCGCGCGCCGTTCGCGCGCCACTGACCGAGAGATCCGACACCATCGCCGTCAATGGATCCATCGTCTCGACCAGGTTGGTCGAGAGCGCCGGCCAGTAATTCATCTCGGTGTTGATGTTGATGGTGTACTTGCTGCCCCACGGCGGCGACATGCTCTCGTTCCAGAGGCCCTGAAGGTTTGCCGGCTGCGAACCCGTCCGTGAGCTGGCAATCAGCAGGTAGCGGCCGTACTGGAAGTAGAGCGCGGCGAGACCGGGATCCTCCCCGTTGGCGAACGTACGCACGCGCTCGTCGGTCGGCGCGTTCTGCGACGGCCCGAGCTCGAGTGTCACCCGGTCGAATAGCTGCCGGTAATCGCGGATGTGCGAGGCGCGTAGCGCGTCGACGCCCTTGCGCGATGCCGGGTCGAGTGCCGCTGCGACGCGCGCGGCGGGGTCGGCGCCGACGTCCTCGTAGGTCCGATAGCTGGTCGCCGCGGCGATGAGCAGCGTGACGGCGTCGGCATTGCGGACGACAACGGCATCGCCGCTGGCGCGAAGCGTGCCCCCGATCGGGAGCACGCGCACGCGAGCTTCGAATTGAAGGGCTCCGCTCATGGGACGGCCGTCTGCGGTGGTGCCGGCGCCGTCGCCGTTGACGCCGCGCATCACGAGGTCGCCGCCGGCCGCCGCCTCCACCGTCGCCCGCTGAGGCGTCTCCAGGCGGGTGTCGAAAGAGATGCAGCCAGGACGGCTGGCGGTCAGCCGTACGACGATGACCTGGTCGGGCGCGCTCGCGAACAGCTCGCGCGAGAACGTCACGCCACCGCTGGTGTAGGAGACGTGAGCCGTCGCGGTCGCCAGGTCGAGCTCGCGCCGGTAGTTCTCGACGGAATCGATCTCCGGGAAGGTCAGCGCGAGATCGCCGACCGTCTGGTACGGCATCTGCGCGAGCGGCTTCGACATCACCTTCGCTTCGACGAGCCTCGCCGCCTCGCGATACCTGCGCTCGACGAGCAGGCGCCGCACTTCGGGAAGCGCGTCTTTCGCGTCGGGATTCACCGGATCGTAAGGCCGGCCCGCCCACAACGTGTCCTCGTTCAGCTGCAGCCGCTCGTGGACGATCCCGCCGAAGACCATCGCTCCGAGACGGCCGTTGCCGAGCGGAAGCGCACGCACCCACTCCGCCGCGACCGCCTGCCGGGCCTCCCGCGACGCACCCATCGTCAGCAGCGGATGATCGGAGGCCGGTGCTCGATACCACAGGCTGAGCCTGGCGGCGGGCGACAGAGCGTCACCCGCCAGCCGCGGCGAGCTCGGTGGCTGCGTTCTCGCGACAACGACACCGCCGAGCGCTCCTGCGAGGCAGGCGCTGGCGATGTGTCGTGCCATTCTTTGCTTCGCGTTCAGGTCAGCGCCCTTTGATTGACGCCGCAATTCCAGAGCGACGGGATGGTTGTGGACGATATCATTGGAACCGGTTCCATACCACGTCGAAAACCGATAATCTAGGCGCCATCGCGCCGAACAAAACGGCCAGGAAACAGTTGAAGCTGAGAACCCGAACGTGTTGACGAAGCTGTTGGGACTGCGCTGGTGGATGATGGGCCTGCTCATGCTGGGGTCGGTCATCAACTACCTGACACGAGCAACGCTCGCGGTGGCGGCGCCAACCGTCCTCAAAGATCTGGACATCACGACGCAGCAGTACTCGTGGATCCTCAGCGCCTTTCAGTTCGCCGTCATGCTGCAGCCTCTCTGCGGCTACGTCATGGACAGCATGGGGCTGAAGCTCGGATTCGCCATCTTCGCGATCGCCTGGTCCTTCGTCAGCATGGCGCACGGGCTCGCGAGCAGCTGGCAGACACTCTTCGGCCTGCGCGCGCTGCTCGGATTGGCCGAAGGGTCGGCCAATCCGGCCGGGATGAAAGCCACGTCCGAATGGTTCCCGGCCCGCGAACGCGGGCTCGCCGGGGGCTTCTTCAATATGGGCGCGTCGGTGGGCTCGATGCTCGCGGCGCCGCTCGTCGCGTGGGCGATTCTGACGCACAGCTGGCAGTTCGCGTTCGTGCTCACTGGCGCGATTGGACTCGTGTGGTCCACGCTCTGGCTGCTGTTCTATCAATCTCCCTCGAAACACAAGGCGCTCTCACCGCAGGAACGCGACTACATCCTCTCGGGCCAGGAGAGCCACCTCGCTGGAGAAGGCAAACCCTCTTTCCGGACTGTTCTTGCCGAGCGGAACTTTTGGGGCATCGCCATCCCGAGGTTTCTTGCGGATCCGACATGGGGCACGCTGACGTTCTGGCTGCCGCTCTATCTCACGACTGTACGTGGATTCGATCTGAAGCAAATTGCGATGTTCGCGTGGCTGCCGTTCCTTGCCGCCGATCTCGGGTGCCTGTTCGGCGGCATGATCAGCATTGCGCTACAGAAGCGAGGTGTGGGACTGATCAACGCGCGGCGCACCGCGTTTACGGTCGGCGCACTACTGATGACCGCCGTCGCGTTTGTCGGTACGGTCGATAGTCCGTACGTGGCCGTCGCGCTCCTGAGCCTTGCAGGTTTTGCGCACCAGACCCTCTCGGTGACCGTCATCACGATGGCGTCCGATCTGTTCAGGCGCAGCGAAGTCGCCACGGTCGCCGGGATGGCCGGAACCTGCGGCAACGCAGGCGTGCTGGTGTTCTCGCTACTGATGGGCGCACTCGTCACGCGCGTCGGTTACACCCCATTTTTCATCGGCCTCGCGGCGCTGGACCTGATCGGCGCTGCCCTCCTGTGGACGCTCGTGCGTGAGCGGCGGCCCGACAGCATCGTCGCCGCGACGTAGGAATGATGGAGCACTCGGTCTTCAATCCGATTCTTCGGGGTTTCAATCCGGATCCTTCGATCGTTCGCGTCGACGACGACTACTACATTGCGACGTCGACATTCGAGTGGTTCCCCGGCGTGCAGATTCATCACTCTCGCGATCTGATCCACTGGCGGCTCATCGCACGGCCGCTCAACCGTGCGAGTCAGCTCGACATGCGCGGCGATCCCGACTCCTGCGGCGTCTGGGCACCGTGCCTGACGTATGCCGACGGCCTCTTTCATCTGATCTACACCGACGTCAAGCGCTACGGCCGCACGACGACGGCCGGCGCGTCGGGCGCTTCGCTGCGCGACTTCCACAACTATCTCGTCACCAGCGAGCGCATCGTGGGCGACTGGTCTGAGCCGACATATCTGAACAGCAGCGGGTTCGATCCATCGCTCTTTCACGACGACGACGGGCGGATGTACCTGGTGAACATGCTGTGGGACCATCGTCCCGGACAGAACCGCTTTGCGGGTATCGTGCTGCAGGAATATGCGCCAGCGCAGCGGAGACTCGTCGGCGCGCGGCACAACATCTTCAAAGGCACTTCGCTCGGTCTGACGGAAGCGCCGCATCTCTACAAGCGCGACGGTTGGTACTACTTGGTGACGGCGGAAGGCGGCACGGCGTGGGGGCATGCCGTGACGATGGCGCGATCGCGAGCGCTGCTCGGGCCGTACGAGCTGCATCCTGACGTCCACATCCTGAGCGCGCGTCATCGACCCGACGTCGCCCTGCAGCGCGCGGGCCATGCCGACCTGGTCGAGACGCAGTCAGGGGAAACCTACATGGTCTATCTGTGCGGACGGCCGCTCGGCAACCGCGGGCGGTGCACGCTCGGACGCGAAACCGCGATTCAGCCGATGACATGGAGCCCGGACGGCTGGCTGCGCACGACGACGGCCGAAGGCATTCCGATGGTGGAGGTCCCGGCGCCACGGGGTCTGACGGCGCAGCCGCACCCACCAATGCGTCTTCGCGAGGAGTTCGATGAGGACACGCTGCCGATCGCGTTCCAATGGCTGCGATCGCCATGGCCTGACGAGTTGTTCAGCCTCCGCGAGCGGAAGGGTCACCTCCGTCTTTACGGTCGCGAGACGATCGGCAGCCTCTTCCGGCAGGCACTCGTCGCCCGTCGTCAACAGTCGCATTGCTACAGCGCCTCGACGATCGTGGAGTTCGAACCGGAGCACTTCCAGCAGATGGCCGGCCTCGTGTGCTATTACAACAGCTCCAAGTTCCACTACTTCTACGTCTCGCGCGACGAGGAGAGCGGCAAGCATGTTCGCGTGATGTCGGCGCTTCCCGATCAAGTGACGTCGGATGCGTTCACGCCGCCGATCGCCATCGCCGAGGGCGTGCCGATCGAACTGCGTGTTGAAGTGGACTTCGAGCGGCTGCGCTTCGCGTATCGCACGAAGGCAGGAATGTGGCAATGGCTGCCGCAGCAGTTCGATGCCAGCGTCCTCTCGGATGAGGCCAGCGCGCCGGGGCTGCCGAATTTCACCGGGGCATTCGTCGGCATGGCGTGTCAGGATCTCGCGGGCGCGGCCACGCCGGCGGACTTTGACTGGTTCGCGTACCGCGAGCGGGAGTACGTCGACGATGTGTCACGCCTGGAGAAGCCATGACACCTCGTCTTCTCGCAGCCGTCTGGCTCGTGCTCGTCGCGCCAGTGATTGCCCTCGATGGCGATCCCCGCATGCACGACCCATCGACTGTCGTGCTGCACGATGGCAGGTTCTACACCTACGGGACGGG
>Ga0193696_1000196_pt1 | contig 23835 bp, 19 predicted proteins | sample L3m1metaG_FD_145074 | JGI IMG/M metagenome (GOLD analysis project Ga0193696, IMG submission 145074) | Soil microbial communities from a riparian zone of the East river system, Colorado, United States - L3m1 | ecosystem: Environmental > Terrestrial > Soil > Riparian zone | place: USA: East River... | reverse complement strand
TCGCATCCCTCGCCGTGAAGCCCGGGTGAGAGCCTGAGGTTTTTTCTCTCGTGAGCGTCCAGCGTGATGGATCGGGCGGGGCTCCGCGATTGGGCCCGCGCACGAGCTCCTCGACGGTGAGCGTGTTCGATCCAATCCGATTCGTGAACCAGCTCGAGTCCGCCACTTCATCGATGCTGTTGATACTCTTCGCGCGCGTACCCGACGGTTTGTAGCCGGCTGTGACGAACAGATTGTTCGACATTTCGTACAGCGACCCCATGAAATAGGGCTTCGCCTTCGACGCGTCCTGCGACTCGGGTTCGCGCGCGATCGGATCGTCCGGATAGAAGCGAGGACGCTGGGTCGAGACCGCGCGAGCGCACAGGCCGAGGGCGGCGACCAACAGAATCGCGCCACTGCCGCGGCGTGCATTCGAGACAAACGACATTGTCGACATAGGCGCTCTCAGAAAATCGGTTGGACCGCAACGACCAGGCGCGTACCTTCAGGACTTCTGGCCACTTCGACGCGCAGAGGCGTGGCAAACGGCCCGTGAAACCGCACGCCGACGCCGTAGTCGCTCTTCAGTCCGCTGAAATCGAGATCCGCTCTCCGCGCGGTGACTTTTCCGGCGTCGTAGAACACGGCTGTGTCCATGAAGCGGTTGGCCATGATGCGCCACTCCACCTGACCGACGATCCGGTTCTGGTCGCGAAACCGGTGGCTCTCGAAGCCGCGCATCGTCGATCCACTCCCCACATAGGGCAACAGGAAGAACGGGATCTGCTGATTGTTCTTCGTGTACGTTGTCTGGACCTCTCCCCGCAGCGAGATGACCCACGCCTCGCGCAGGATTGGAAAATGCTGGATGACCTCGTAGTTGAGCTGTCGAAATCCGAACTTCTCGTCGGGATCGGTGTAGTCGTGCAGCGTCACGCCGTAGAAGCCGCCCCGCCGCGAATAGCCGGGTGACGTGCGCCAGTCGAATCCGACCGTCCCCTGCGAATGTACGTAGGTCGTCTTGGTGCCAAGGCCCGGGAGGGTTGCCGGCGCATAGACCTTGTCGACCGACGGGAACGACCCCTCGCCGGGCCGTTGCGACCATCTGGACAACTCCAGACCGCCGCGCAGCATCAACAAACGGCGCGTCGGCCAGAACGTGAGCGTCCCCGACCCGTACGGCTGCCGGAACGCGAAGTCCGCGCGGTCATCCAGCGACGTGCTCATTCCGGTTCCGTAAAAGGCCGCCTGTGTCGCTTCGCGCCAGCCACCGACGACGGACAAGGCGCCGCGGCGATGGAACAGGCGAGGTGCCGTCAACTCCGCCTCCAAGAGCTTGTAGCCAAGGATGGTGTAGCTGCCGCGCACATCGATCATGTTGTACGGGCTCACGTGATGCGCGTACCCCGCACCGAGCGTGAACCCTCCGCCGTAGTACGCGCTGGTGAAGAACGGATGCCAGCTCGGCACCCCGTTCACCAGAATGTCCTCGGCTCGGTTGAAGAGCGCCTCGGCCTTTCCTGGGACGTACGGCTGCAGGGCCTTGACCTTCTCCGCCTGCTCCTGCTCGATCGCCGCCTCACGCGTCTGTGTGGCAGGGTCCTGCGCAGCGGCAGGCGTCGCGGTTCCGGCCGCCAGGACGACGAGGACGACGAGGACGAACAGCTTGCTCATTCCAACGCTACGCATGGTCCCTCAGAATAACGCCTCTTCGATAATTTGGCAGCCGCCATCCCAGGGGCAAGGCGGTGGGGGCAATGGTTGTGCCATTGCCGCGGGGCCATTTCCCTCCAGAATCTACTCCCTGTATCTGTGTGCGACTGCGCAATGTGTGTGCTCGGACGCATGCATCAGAATCGCACCTGAATGTGGCATGAGCTGAGTGTCGCTCCGCGGGTCCCACGCCTGCAATCGTCCAAGAGCGCGATTTCTTGCTCCGCCTTTTGCCCGATATCGTGATGGATCCCACGACCGCGCCTTGATGCGCGCCCACCGGCGTTCATATCGACTGAGCCAGTGCCACGGCGTCCGGACCCGCCGGAAATCGAAGCTGCCCTGACGCGTCATTCGCGGCACGGAACACCGCCTCCGCGACGTCGGACTCCTTCGTCACCGTCGTCACCTGCGCGAATGAGTCGAGGATTGGCTTCGCGAAACCCGCGTAGGCTTCAGGAAACAGTCCAATCATGCGCGATCCGCCATTACTCGTAAACCGCGTGGTCGGGGCGTAGCCCGGCTCAACGAGCTTGACGCGCACGTTGAACCCCGCGAGCTCGTGCGCCAGCGAGCCGCTGAACCCCTCGATCGCCATCTTGCTCGCCGTGTATGCCGCCGCGAGCGGCATCGGCGCCAGCGTCACGCTCGACGTCACGTTCACCACCACCCCTGACCTTCGCGCGCGAAACTGCGGCAGCACCGCCTGCGTCATCGCCATGACGCCGAAGGTGTTGGTCTCGAAGACCTCGCGGACTGTCGCCATCGGCGTCACCTCGAAGACACCGATGACCCCGATGCCGGCGTTATTGACGAGCACGTCGATCGGCCCCGCGGCCTCGATCGTGGCGGCGATGCTCTCGGGTCGGGTCACGTCGAGCGGCAGCACGCGCACCCGCCCAGAGCGGGGCAGGATGCCTTCGTCCGGCGTTCGCATCGTGGCGATCACGCTCCACCCCTGCGCGTGAAAGTTAGCGCGCGGTTTGAGGCCGTAGCCGGACGAGCAGCCCGTGATGAGCACGGTGTTCATGATCGACTCCTTCGGTGGACCCGTCATCGAGTCGCGACTACTATGGCGGGGGGGATTCGGACGTTCTACAACGTAGCGTCCACGATTCGTTTGTGAGCGTCCAGACATGAATGACCCGCTCTCGGAAGTCATCGCCCTGCTTCGGCCGCGCGCAGTGTTCTCGAGGCGCATCAGCGGCGCCGGCCGCTGGGGCGTTCGCTACTCCGCCTTCGGCCAGCCGAGCTTCTGCGCCGTACTCGAGGGCCGCTGCCGTCTGACCGTGGACGGCCACCGGCCGCTCACGCTCGAGGCGGACGACTTCGTGCTGCTGCCGGCGACGCCGGGGTTTACCATGTCGGGCTTCGAGGCAGTCCGCTTCGAGAGCTTCGACCCTCACGTGAGGGCCAAGGTCCTCGGTGAAACCCGTCACGGCACGCGCGGCGGGCGCCCCGACGTGCGACTGCTCGGCGGCTGGTTCGTCTTCGACTCGCCCGATACCGCACTGCTCGTGTCGCTGCTGCCGTCGCTCGTGCACGTGCGCGGCGTCGAACGGCTCTCAATGCTGGTGCGCCTTGTCGGAGAGGAAGCGAGCGAGCGGAGGCCGGGCCGTGACTTGGTGCTCACCCGCCTGGTGGAAGTACTGCTCATCGAAGCGTTGCGGGCAACACCGGGTGACGACGCGCCTCCGGGGCTGGTGCGGGGCCTGGCCGATGCGCACCTCGCGTCAGCGATGCGGCAGATGCATGGGCAACTCGCGCGTTCATGGACCGTCGGCCAACTGGCGAAGACGGCCGGGCTCTCACGCTCGGCGTTCTTCGATCGCTTCACGCGGACGGTGGCGTTGCCGCCGATGGAATACCTGCTTGCCTGGCGGATGGCGGTCGCGAAGGATCTGCTCCGCCGGCACGACGTCTCCGTCGGTGAGGTTGCCGAACGCGTCGGTTACGGCTCGGCAAGCACCTTCAGCACTGCCTTCAGCCGCCACGTGGGCCGGCCTCCGGGTCGCTACGCCCGCGAGGGGTCGAAGCACGACACGATCTCAACGTGACCGTCGATGGCGCACGCTTGGAAAACGTCATTTGCGAAACAGTCAGCTCTAATGATCTCCATTGACCGTACACTGACCCGCGCTGTGATGCCGGTCCCGAAACTCATACGGCCTCCGACTGACGCAACCCCAGCGGAGGCAGCTGCGGCACGTGGCCGGCCACGAGACCTCCCTGACGATTTCCTGCGGGAAGCCTCCACCCGCCTCGGCATCATGTCGCTCGTCGCCGCCGGCCTCTGGGTTGCCGGAACCATTCTCGGACGCCTCGCAATGCGGTCGATACTGGTCGGCGATCCGAACACGCTCGACTTGACGATGGGCGATGCGATCGCTGCCGCGAGCGTGCTGGCGTCGCTTCTGCTCTTTGCTTATACGCGGAGGGCCAATCGAGACCCGCGGCGAATCCTGGATCTCGGTCTGGTGTACATGGTCCTCACAGCGCTTGCACTGGGGCTGACCTTTCATTCGGGGCATATCCTTCCCACGCTGACCGTCTCTCCACAGATCTCGTGGATCGGAGCAGTCATCCTGATGTTTTCGGCAATCGTACCGAGCACCAGGACGAAAACACTGCTCGCGGGCCTGGTCGCGGCCTCGATGAATCCGGTAGCGATGCTCTGGGCTCGTGCCCAGGGCCACTGGGATTTTGGCCCTGCCGGCAACGCACTGCTGATGCACTACCCCGACTACCTGCTCGTTGGCGTGGCCATCGTCATCTCGCACGTCGTGACAACGCTCGGCCGGCAGGTGGCGAAGGCGCGGGAGATGGGCAGCTATCAGCTCGGCGAACTGCTGGGGCGCGGCGGCATGGGCGAGGTCTACAAGGCGTCTCATCGAATGCTGGCGAGGCCGGCCGCCATCAAGTTGATCCGGCCGGAGATGCTCGGCGGCACCGACCCTGCCGTGGCCGCGAGAGCGATCGCGCGTTTCCGGCGGGAGGCGGAGGCGGCAGCTCACCTGCGGTCGTCGCACACGGTGGACCTCTACGACTTTGGCGTGACTGAGGATCAGACCCTCTATCTGGTGATGGAGTACCTGGACGGAATGGATCTCGAGTCACTGGTTCGGCAGCATGGCCCGATGCCGGCGCCGCGTGTGATTCATGTCCTTCGCCAGGTCTGTGATTCACTCGAAGAAGCGCACGCACGAGGTCTGGTACATCGAGACATCAAGCCTGCCAACATCCATCTCGGGCGGGTCGGGTGTCGCGAGGACTTCGTCAAAGTGCTCGATTTCGGTCTCGTGAAAACGGCTGCCGTCGGTGCCGAGACGTCGCTGGCGACGATCGAAGGCGTGATCATGGGCACGCCCGCCTACATGGCGCCGGAGATGGCGCTTGGCGAGGATGTCGATGCGCGCGCCGATCTGTATGCACTCGGATGTGTGGCCTACTACCTGCTCACGGGAGAGCAAGTGTTTACCGGCGAGACGCTGCTCAAGGTGATTACTCAGCACCTGCAGGCGGTGCCGGTGCCGCCATCGGCGCGAACGGAGCTTCCGATCCCGGCAACGCTCGAACACGTGGTGCTGGCCTGCCTCGCGAAGAGAGCAGACGACCGGCCGCAGACCGCGCGCCAACTGGCGCAGTCACTCGACGCGATCGATGGGATGACGTGGGACGAGGAAGAAGCGGCTCGATGGTGGAGCCAGCATCACCCACTGCAGGCCTTGGCGGCATCCGACGCGATGACGGTTTGACCTGATGGCCTCTGACGAGCGGCTCACGTTCCGCTCGGTCTCTCAGGTCAGTCCTGTTCAGCCGAGGGGCATCGGACCGTTCAGCGCCCACTTGGTCGCGCGTGGCGGCGCGCCCACGCCGTCGACATAGCGCAACATCCCGCACAGCGTGTTGAACGCCGTGGCATCCAGGCCGCCGTGCTGCTCGACGCTGTCGCGTGCGCGGGCGCGCAGCTCATCGACTCCCCAGCCGGCTTTCGCGACGCCGATGACCGGCACGTCGAGGCGGCCGCGTTTCACCATCGCCTGCAGCGCCGGAAAGATCTTCTTGTACGCGAGATCGCCGGTCGCGCCGAAGAACACCAGCGCATCGGAATGGCCGTCGCTCATCGTGAGGTCCGGACACCGTTGCCGGGCTTTTCGGCGTGACCGCCGAACTCGAACCGCATGGCCGACAACACCCGATTTTGAAAATCCGCTTCCCCGCGTGAGCTGAAGCGCCCATACAGCGCGGCGGACAGGACCGGCACCGGCACCGCCTCGTCGATCGCGGCCTTGATCGTCCATCGTCCTTCGCCTGAATCCGAGACCTGGCCGGCGAATCCAGTCAGCGCAGGGTCCTTGACCAGCGCCGCCGCCGTCAGATCGAGCAGCCACGACGCGATCACGCTGCCGCGCCGCCACACCTCGGTGATGTCGCGAAGGTCGAGGTCGTACCGATAGTGCTCCGGATCCCGCAGCGGCGTGGTCTCGGCGTCGGACGCCTGCGCTCCCTTCCCGACGTTGGCGCTGCGCAGGACGCCGAGCCCCTCGGCATAGGCCGCCATGACGCCGTACTCGATGCCGTTGTGCACCATCTTGACGAAATGGCCCGCGCCGCTCGCTCCACAGTGGAGGTAGCCCCGCTCGGCGGTGCCGGGGAGCGACTCGCGTCCGGGAGTGCGGGGCGTGTCGCCGGCGCCGGGCGCCAGCTGCGCGAAGATCGGATCGAGGTGCTCGACGATCGCCGCCTCGCCGCCGATCATCAGGCAGTACCCCCGCTCGCGTCCCCAGACACCACCGCTGGTCCCGACGTCCACGTAGTGAATACCCGTTTGCGCGAGTTCCTGCGCGCGCCGGATGTCGTCGACGTAATAGGAATTGCCGCCGTCGATGAGGATGTCGCCAGACGTGAGATGAGGCAGGAGGTCGCCGATCGTCGTGTCCACGACCGCTGCCGGGACCATCAACCAGATGGCGCGCGGCGTCTCCAGCTTCTTCACGAGATCCACGATCGACGAGGCCCCGACAGCGTTTTCCCGGGTCAACTCCTCGACCGCTTTCGGCGACCTGTTGAAGACCACGCATCGATGGCCGCCCGCAAGAAGCCGCCTCGCCATGTTGGCGCCCATGCGCCCGAGTCCGATCATTCCAAGTTGCACAAACGACTCCTTATCCCATGTTCCTCAGCTTCCGGTAACGCCGGATCATGTTGTTCGTCGAGCTGTCGTGCCCGAGTGCGGGCTCCGTCTCGTTTTCGAGCTCGGGGATGATGCGCTGAGCCAGCACCTTGCCCAGTTCGACCCCCCACTGATCGAACGAGTCGACGTCCCAGATGGCGCCCTGGGTGAACACGCTGTGTTCGTAGAGCGCGACGAGCTTTCCGAGCGTTTCCGGGGTCAGCCGCTCGGCGAGGATCGTGTTCGAGGGACGATTGCCTTCGAAGACCCGATGGGGAACGAGGCCGTCCACCGTGCCCTCGGCCTTTACTTCTTCGCGCGTCTTGCCGAACGCCAGCGCCTCGGTCTGCGCGAACACGTTCGCAAGCAGCATGTCGTGATGCCGGCCTAGCCGGTTCAGCGCGTGGCTGAAGGCGATGAAGTCACAGGGGATGAGACGCGTTCCTTGATGGATCAACTGGTAGAACGAATGTTGCCCGTTGGTTCCGGGCTCTCCCCAGTAGATAGGTCCGGTCGGGTAGCTGACCTCGGACCCCTCGCGAGTGACGTGTTTGCCGTTGCTCTCCATCGTCAGCTGCTGCAGGTAGGCGGGGAACCGCTTCAGGTATTGCTCGTAGGGCAGGACGGCAACGGTCTCGGCGCCGAAAAAATCCGTGTACCACACCGTCAACAGGCCCAGAAGCACTGGCAGGTTGCGCTCGAACGGGGCGGTGCGGAAGTGCTCGTCCATCTGGCGGAAGCCGTCGAGCAGAGCGCGGAAGTTCTCCGGACCGACGGCGAGCATCGTCGACAGGCCGATCGCGGAATCCATGGAATAGCGGCCGCCCACCCAGTCCCAGAATCCGAACATGTTCGCGGTGTCGATGCCGAACTCCGACACCTTGCCAGCGTTCGTCGAGACGGCGACGAAGTGGCTGGCCACCGCGGCGGCGTCGCCACCGAGATGCTCGAGCAACCATTGGCGCGCGCTCTCGGCGTTGGTCATCGTCTCCAGCGTGGTGAACGTCTTCGACGAGACGATGAAGAGGGTTTCCGCCGCGTCCAAGTCGCGTGTCGCCTCCACGAGATCGGTCCCGTCGATGTTCGACACGAATCGAAATGACAGCGAGCGATCGCTGTAGTGCCTCAGTGCCTCGTAAGCCATCACCGGGCCGAGGTCGGAGCCGCCGATGCCGATGTTGATGACGTTGCGAATGCGCTTGCCGGTGTGCCCCTTCCACGCGCCGCTTCGCACGCGGTTGGAGAAGTCGGCCATCCTGTCGAGCACGGCGTGGACCTCTGGCACCACGTCCCTGCCATCCACGACGATCGACGTGCCGCGTGGTGCCCGCAGGGCCACGTGCAGGACGGCCCGGTTTTCCGTCAGGTTGATCTTGTCTCCCCGGAACATGGCGTCGATACGCTGGCGCAGGCCGCATTCCTCGGCGAGCCGACACAGCAGTGCAACGGTCTCATCGTTGACGCGATTTTTCGAGTAATCGAGATAGATGCCAACCGCTTCCGCCGTCAGACGCTCGCCGCGTGTCGCGTCATCGGCAAAGAGCGTGCGAAGATGCAGCCTTCGGATCGTCCCGAGGTGATCCTCGAGCGCCTTCCATGCCTGGCGCGTGGTGAGTGGCATCGGTATCGTCATCGGTGTCCCTTCAACTCACCTGTCAGCTCGACCGGACCACATCCGTATTGCCGGCGCAGACTGACGATGGCGTCCGATGCGGTTGGCTCGCGAAGGCAACAGACAGATTCACCCTTGGAACAACACTCGTCATGTGCTTGTATCGTGAGAACTAGTCGTACCACACACAAGTAACCATGAAACGGAAGTCCTGATGGCGCCCCTCGCATCTGCCCATTCTGCCGGTCTCTCCCTCTCCAGCCAGCCACTGTCTCCAGAAGAGCTGCGCAAGATGAACGCCTACTGGCGTGCGGCCAACTACCTCTCGGTTGGCCAGATCTACCTGTACGCCAATCCGTTGCTGCGCGAACCTCTCCAACGCGAGCACGTGAAGCCTCGCCTGCTCGGTCACTGGGGTACGACGCCAGGGCTGAACTTTATCTACGTCCATGTCAACCGGCTGATCAAGAAGTACGATCTCAATGTTATTTACATTTGCGGTCCGGGGCACGGCGGGCCCGGCATGGTAGCGAACAGCTATCTTGAAGGCACCTACACGGAGTTCTATTCAGGCATTCAACAAAACGAAGACGGCATGAGAAAGCTGTTCAAGCAGTTTTCTTTTCCTGGAGGCGTTCCCAGCCACGATGCACCCGAGACACCAGGTTCCATCCATGAAGGCGGAGAACTGGGTTACGCATTGGTCCATGCCTACGGGGCGGTTTTCGACAATCCCGATCTTGTGGCCTGCTGCGTCGTAGGTGATGGCGAGGCCGAGACAGGACCGCTCGCCGCCAGTTGGCATTCCAACAAGTTTCTCAATCCGGTCCGCGACGGCGCTGTGCTGCCGATCCTGCACTTGAACGGCTACAAAATCGCCAACCCGACCGTGCTTGGCCGCCTCGGCGACGAAGACCTTGCTCGGCTCTTCGCTGGCTACGGATACAAACCCTACTTCGTCGAGGGGCACGACCCGGAACCGACGCACCAGCGCATGGCGGCGACGCTTGACACGGCGATCGAAGAGATCCACGCCATCCAGCACACAGCCCGCAGCCAGAGATCACCCGGCCTTCCAATCTGGCCCATGATCGTCTTACGCACTCTGAAAGGTTGGACTGGGCCGAAGGTTGTGGATGGCAAGCCGGTCGAAGGCACCTGGCGAGCGCATCAAGTGCCGGTCGCCGACCTGGACACCAAGCCAGAACATTTGGCCATTCTCGAAGAGTGGCTGAGGAGTTATCACCCTGAAGAGCTGTTCGACGAGAAGGGCACGCTGATTGGCGAACTTTCGGAACTCGCTCCCAAGGGTGAACGTCGCATCGGCGCAAACCCTCACGCCAACGGCGGGCTGCTGCTGAAAGATCTGCTGATGCCGGACTTCCGCGAGTACGCGGTTTCGGTCTTAGAGCCTGGCAAGGAGACGGCAGAATCCACCAGAGTCTTGGGCTCTTTCCTGCGCGATGTGATGAAGCTCAATCTGGAGCACGCAAACTTCCGCGTGTTCGGCCCTGATGAAACGGCCTCCAACCGCCTCGATGCCGTGTATCAGGCCACAGACAAAGTGTGGATGGAGCCGATGCTCCCCGTGGACGAGCACCTGTCACCGACGGGGCGCGTCATGGAAGTCTTGAGCGAGCACATGTGTCAGGGTTGGCTAGAGGGGTATTTGCTGACCGGCCGTCATGGCTTCTTCTCGTGCTACGAGGGCTTTATCCACATCGTGGATTCAATGTTTAATCAGCATGCCAAATGGCTCAAGACCACACGTGACATCCCGTGGCGCCGCCCCATCGCTTCGCTGAATTACCTTCTGACCTCTCACGTCTGGCGGCAGGACCACAACGGCTTTACTCACCAGGACCCCGGCTTCATCGATTTCGTGATGAACAAGAAAGCGGACATTATCCGCGTGTACTTGCCGCCGGATGCCAACACGCTGCTGTCCGTGGCCGATCACTGTTTGCGCAGCCGCCACTATGTGAACGTGATTGTCGCCGGCAAACAACCGGAGTTGCAGTGGCTCGACATGGACGCCGCAGTTGCGCATTGTACGACCGGCATTGGCATCTGGTCCTGGGCCAGTACGGATGCGGGCAGCGAGCCGGATGTCGTGATGGCCTGTGCCGGCGACGTGCCGACGCTGGAAACACTGGCGGCGGTCGACCTTCTGAGGCAGCATTTTCCCGATCTCAAGATCCGCGTGGTCAACGTCGTGGATCTGATGACCCTGCAGCCCCGCAGCGAACATCCTCACGGACTCTCTGATTCCGAATTCGATTCCATGTTCACTACCGACAAACCGGTCATCTTCGCCTATCACGGATATCCGTGGCTCATTCATCGGCTGTGCTATCGCCGACACGGTCACGACAATTTCCATGTGCGCGGCTACAAGGAAGAGGGCACCACGACCACGCCTTTCGACATGACGGTCATGAACGACCTGGACCGCTTTCACCTTGCGGGCGACGCTGTGGATCGCGTGCCGGCATTGCAGCGCATCGGTGCACATTTCCAGCAGTTCTTACGAAACAAACTGCTTGAGCACCACCAATACACGCGCGAGCGCGGCGACGATATGCCGGAAGTGAAAAACTGGAAATGGCCCTACTGACCCATGAAGATCCTCGTGCTCAACTCGGGTTCCAGCAGCCAGAAGAGTTCGCTGCACGAGATTGGCGAGACTCTTCCTGACGATCCGCCTGGTCGCCTCTGGGAAGGCAGGATTGAATGGCACGACGAGGTTGCTGAAGTTGAGGGCAAGAACGCGCGCGGATTTGTGCAACACGATCAGGTGAAAGTCTCGTCGCGTGCGGAGGCCGTTGAGCATCTACTGGGCACGTTGTCGGATGGCGAGACGCCTGCCGTTACGTCCCATGCTGAGATTGATGTTGTCGGGCACCGCGTCGTGCACGGCGGTCCGAAATACCAAGAACCGGTCTGGCTCACTCCCGAAGTCAGAGCGGAACTCGCCAAGGTATCTGCGTTCGCTCCCCTTCACAATCGCGCTGAACTCGAAGGCATGGAGGTCATTGAAAAGCTGTTAGGTCCGGTTCCCCAGGTCGCGGTGTTCGACACCGGATTCCATCGCCGAATGCCGCAGGCAGCAGCTGTGTATCCGGGCCCCTATGAATGGTTCGAACGCGGTATTCACCGCTATGGATTCCACGGCATCAATCATCAATATTGCGCGGCGCGCGCCGCACAGCTTCTTCGCCGAGACGTCAACTCGCTCAAATTGGTGAGTTGCCATCTGGGCAACGGCTGTTCCCTGGCGGCGATTCGTGACGGCCACAGCATTGATACCACCATGGGATTTACTCCGTTAGAGGGTCTCATGATGGGTACTCGTTCTGGTTCGATCGACCCGGGTATTCTCACCTACCTGATGCGCGAGGGTCGGCTCCAGGCCCAGGAGATTGATGATGTTTTGAACAAAGAATCGGGCCTCCTGGGAATCTCGGGTATTTCCGGAGACATGCGCGAGGTCTTGGTCTCCATGAAACAAAACCATCCACGCGCAAAGTTGGCATTCGACATCTACGTACATCGTCTACAGGCCGGCATCGGCGCCATGGTGGCTGTGCTGGGCGGAGTCGACGGCCTGATATTTACTGCTGGAGTTGGGGAGAACTCGGTCGAAGTGCGCGAGGCCGCTTGCAACAAGCTGGGGTTTCTCGGTCTCAGACTCGATGAAGCCGCCAACGCTCAACGTTCGCCTGACCGAGATATTGCGACGCCGGATTCAGCGATTCGCGTTCTGATCATTCGAGCGCAAGAAGACTGGGCGATCGCCAAAGAGTGTTGGCACCTCATGAGAGGGAGTCCACAGCGGGCGGTGTGATAGCGACAACCGGCCGTGACAGCTTCGCGCCTACGCCGCAGATGAGAGCGGCATGGACCGAGGCGCGCCGTCCCGGACGCGAAAGAATCAGCGTTCATCGTGGGAACCAGAGTTGCACAGAGGAGTCAGCCATCGACTGATGTATGGGAAGCCTCGGGCGAATGTCAACGCGCTACTCACCGATCGGAGACTACGGCATCATCGGTGATCTCAACACCATCGCGCTTGTCGGCATGGACGGATCGATCGACTTTCTGTGCCTGCCTCACTTCGATTCGCCGTCGGTGTTCGCCGCCCTTCTCGACGCAGAGCGTGGTGGCCGTTTCCAAATCGCGCCGTTGCTTGCGGGCGCCGCCCGCAAGCAACTCTATCTGCCCGATACCAACGTGCTCTTGACGCGGTTCCTCGATCCCGACGGTGTCGCCGAGTTATCCGACTTCGTGTCGGTGGAAGACGCGGGACAGGCCGGCCGCCTGGTGCGACGGGCGAAGACTGTACGGGGCGAAGTGCGCTTTCAGATGCGCTGCGATCCTCGCTTCGATTATGCGCGTGCCACTCACACGACCGAACACCGCAGCGACACGGAGGTGCTCTTCGCAGGGCAGTCTGGCGACGGCGATTTGGCGCTGCGTCTGCGGTCGTCGGTTCCGATGCGGGTCGAGAACGGCGTCGCGCTGGCTGACTTCACATTGACCGCGGACACATCGGCATGGTTCATCCTCGAAGTGGTGTTGGCCGGTGACACCTCACCAGCCCAGCAGCCTGATTACCCGAGCGACACGTTCAAGCAGACGGTGAATTTCTGGCGAGGGTGGATCGCACGCAGCGCTTACGCCGGGCGCTGGCGCGAAATGGTGAACCGGTCCGCGTTGACACTGAAGTTGCTCACCTCGCGGCAGTACGGCTCCATCGTCGCCTCGCCCACCTTCGGCCTCCCCGAGACAATCGGGGGCGGGCGCAACTGGGACTATCGGTATACATGGATTCGCGATTCGTCCTTCACGCTCTACGGGCTGATGCGCCTGGGCTACACACAAGAGGCCGAGGGGTTCATGCGCTGGATCATGGCTCGCTGCAGCGAGCTCGAGCCGGATGGCTCGCTCCAGATCATGTACGGGATCGACGGACGTCACAAGCTGCCGGAGGAGGTGCTCCCTCACTTCGAAGGCTACATGGGTTCAGGCCCGGTCCGTATCGGCAACGCCGCGTTCGATCATCTCCAGCTCGACATCTATGGCGAGTTGATGGACTCGATCTACTTGTAGCGCCAGTTCGGTTCTCCCATCGGGTACGACACCTGGACCAATGTTGCACGGTTGATCGAATGGGTATGCGCGAACTGGCGCCGTCCCGATGAAGGCATCTGGGAAGTACGCGGCGGGCGACAAGAGTTCCTCTTTTCGCGGGTCATGTGTTGGGTCGCTATTGACCGCGCCATTCGACTGGCGACCAAGCGCTCGTTCCCCGCGCCGCTGGAGCGGTGGTACGTGACGCGCGACGCAATTTACCAGGACGTCTTCACGCGATTCTGGAACCCCACGCGCGGCGCGTTCATGCAGTACGCCGGCGCCCCCACGCTCGACGCCGCGGCGCTTCTGATGCCACTCGTACGCTTTGTGTCGCCGACCGACCCGCGGTGGATCTCCACCCTGCGCGCGATCGAAAGCGAATTGGTTAGCGACTCGCTCGTGTATCGATATCGCCTGGCTGGCGGGTTTTCTGACGGGCTCACCGGACAAGAAGGCACGTTCTCGATGTGTTCGTTCTGGTATGTCGAATGTCTTTCCCGCATGGGGGACCTGCAGCAGGCGCGGTTCTTTTTCGAGAAAATGCTGGGGTACGCCAATCACCTCGGGTTATACGGCGAGGAGTTGGGCCCGCAGGCACAGCACCTGGGCAACTTCCCCCAGGCGTTCACGCACCTGGCGCTCGTCAGCGCCGCCTTCGATCTCGACCGCCGGCTCTCGGCGGCCGGCGATGCCGCGTGACCGCAGCCTGGATCTCTCACTGACAATGTTCTTCGAGTTTGAGTCAGCTCACAGCCGGCTGTGTGGGCGCGACGGCCGATCGTGACGGCCTCGCCTGGCAGCGGCAGACGCGGAAGCGTGGCGGTCGTGTGATAGCCACAACCGACGGTGACAGCCTCGCCTACAGGCCAGACGAGGGCGGCGTCCCGGACGACGAAAGGATCAGCGTGTAGCCGCGGAACCAGAGTTGCAGAAAGGGTCGGCCATCGACTGCGTATCGGAAGCCGAACCACCCGTAACACCATGCCGGAGCGCCGATGAGATGTTGATACGCACGCAGATAGTCGCTGCGGGCATCTCCCTGGTCAGCCTCTCTTTTCTTACCGCTGGCTGCGCCGCGCCTCGGCCACAACCTCAGACACCGCCGCCCGTCGTGAAGGTTGTGGATGTGGAACAGCACGATGTTCCCATCTACGGCGAATGGATCGGAACCCTGGACGGGATGATCAACGCCGAAATCAAGGCGCAGGTGAGCGGCTATCTGCTCTCGCAGCACTACACCGAAGGCTCGCTCGTCAGAAAAGGACAGTTGCTCTTTGCGCTCGATCCACGACCGTTCCAGGCCGTACTCGATCAGGCGAAAGGGCAGCTCGCCCAGGCCAACGCACAGGAGCTGCAGGCCGAGGCGAATCAGGGCAAGACGCAGCTCGATGTCAATCGCTATACGCCGTTAGCCAAAGCGAGGGCGATCACCGAGCAGGATCTCGATAATGCGATCCAGGCGAATCTCGCCGCCAAGGCGCAAGTCGAGGCGGCGAAGGCAGCCATCGTTGCTGCCCAGGCTGCCGTCGAGACCGCGGAGCTCAATCTCGGCTTCACGAACATTCGTTCGCCGATCGACGGCATCGCCGGATTGGCCCTCACCCAAGTGGGTAGTCTCGTCAACGCCGGCTCCACGAGCTTGACGACGGTTTCAACTCTCGATCCGATCAAGGCCTACTTCACGGCCACCGAGCAGGAGTACCTGCGCTACGTCCGCATGAACCCGGTCGAAAGCGAACGGGAGGCGCGCACGCGCGAGATCGAGCTGGAGCTCGTCCTGGCCGACGGCACCGTCTACTCGCACAAAGGCCAGTTTTACGTCGCCGATCGCCAGGTCAACCCGGAGACCGGCGCGATTCGGCTCGCCGGGTTGTTCCCGAATCCGGGCAACGTTCTGCGTCCGGGTCAGTACGGCCGCGTCCGCGCGGTCACCGAAACCAGAAGCAACGCACTCCTCGTGCCTCAACGCGCCGTCACCGAATCACAGGGTCGCTACCAGGTTGCGGTCGTCGACGCTGCCAACACTGTCAGCATCCGGCCGGTCACGGTCGGCGAACGCAGCGGCTCGATGTGGATCATCGAAGGCGGCCTGAAGCCCGGAGAGCGAGTCGTGGTGGAAGGCATCCAGCAGATCAAACCGAATCTGGTTGTCAACCCGCAGCCGTTCGTCGCGCCATCGCCGGGACCCGCGCCGAAGCACGGAACTGAGCCGTGATTTCCGACTTTTTCATCAGGCGTCCGATCGTCGCGATGGTGATCGCTATCATCACCGTGATCGGCGGCCTGATCGCGATGCTGGGACTGCCGCTGGCGCAGTTTCCTGAGATTGTCCCTCCCCAGATCATCGTGTCGACGGTCTACACCGGTGCGGACGCCGTCACGATTGAGCAGTCGGTGTCGACGCCGCTGGAACAGCAGATGAACGGCGTCGACAACATGCTCTACATGCAGTCCACCAACGCCAACGACGGCACCGAGCAGCTGACGGTCACGTTCGACGTGGACACCGACGTCAATATCGACCAGGTCAACGTGCAGAACCGCGTCGCGCAGGCGCAGGCCAATCTGCCGACGGACGTGAACCAGTACGGGCTCACGACGCGGAAGTCCACGGGACTGCCGATGCTCGTCATTTCGCTCTACTCGCCCAAGCGGAGCTACGATTCACTCTTCCTCGCCAACTACGCCAACATCAACATCAACGACGTCCTCTATCGCGTGCCGGGCGTCGGCGAAGTCAGGGTGTTCGGTTCCAGTGATTACGCGATGCGCATCTGGGTCAAGCCGGACGCGCTGGTCACACTCGGTCTCGGCGTTCCCGACCTCGCGAAAGCCGTGCAGCAGCAAAGCAACGTCAACCCCTCGGGCCAGGTCGGCGGAGAACCGGCGCCGCCGGGCATGGAAAAAACCTACACCGTCCGCGCGCAGGGACGACTGCAGACACCTGAGGAATTCGGCGAGATCGTGGTCCGCTCAAACCCGGACGGCTCGGTTGTTCGGTTGAAGGACGTCGCCCGCATCGAGCTCGGCGCCCTCAATTATCAGCAGAGTTCGCGCGTGAACGGCCAGCCGAGCGCCATCATCGCGATCTTCCAGGCTCCGGGCTCGAACGCACTGGCGGTTGCCTCGGGAATCAAGACGACGATAGAGGAGCTGAAGGGTCGATTTCCAAATGACCTCGATTACCAGATCTCGCTGGACACCACGCTACCGGTCACCGAGGGCATCCGCGAGATCGTTCAGACACTCATCGAAGCCCTGATCCTCGTCATCATCGTGGTCTTCCTCTTCCTGCAGAATTGGCGGGCAACGCTCATCCCGATCATTGCCGTGCCGGTGTCGCTTATTGGCACGTTCGCAGCCTTTCCATTCCTGGGCTTCTCGATCAACACCTTGTCGCTGTTCGCGTTCGTTCTCGCCATTGGGCTGGTCGTGGACGACGCGATTGTGGTGGTGGAAGCGGTCGAGCGTCATATCGAGGAAGGGATGTCGCCTGTCGCTGCCACGTCGCAGGCGATGAAGGAGGTCTCGGGGCCGGTGATCGGCATTGCGCTGATCCTCTCGTCGGTTTTCCTGCCGATCGCGTTCATGGGTGGCATTCAGGGGCGGCTCAACGAACAGTTCGCGCTGACCATCGCCATCGCGGTGCTGATCTCGGCCTTCAACGCGTTGACCCTGTCGCCGGCGCTTTCCGCGCTCCTGCTGAGGCCAAGGAAGGAATCGAAAGGTCTGTTCGCCCGGTTCTTCGGCGGCTTCAACCGAGGGGTCGCCAAGGCGACGAGCGGGTACGTGAACTGGAGCCACGCGCTGATTCGCAAGGCCGGTCTGGCCCTGCTGATCCTCGCCGCTGTGGCAGTAGTTGATGTCCTGATCAGCAGAAAACTCCCGGCGAGCTTTCTTCCCGAGGAGGACTACGGTTACGCGTTTCTGAACGTCCAGCTTCCCGCGGCGGCTTCGCTGGCAAGGACGGATCAGGTGCTGAAAAAAGTCGAGGGGATTCTCGGCCAGACCTCGGGTGTGGGGTCCTACGTGACGGTTGGTGGATTCAGTCTGCTGACGCGCATTTCAGCCAGCTACCAGGGCTTCTTCTTCGTCTCTTTCAGGCCGTGGGACGAGCGGCGGTCGAAGCCGCTTGCGGCGCGAGCCATTGTCGATCGCCTGAACGGGACGCTTGCAGCGGAAGTGCCCGAGGCGGTGGCATTTGCGTTCATGCCGCCGTCGATTCCAGGACTCGGCAATGCCGGCGGCTTCTCGTTGTGGCTCCAGGATCGCAGTGGCGGATCGATCGAGTTCCTCGATCAGAATCTTCAGAAGTTCCTGGCCGCGTGCCGCCAGCGTCCGGAGCTGGCGGGAGTCGCTTCACAATTCTCCGCTGACGTCCCGCAGATCTACGCCGATGTGGATCGAGACAAGGCGTTGAAACAAGGCGTGGCCATCGCCGATGTCTACCAGACGCTGCAGGCCTATCTCGGTGGACTGTTTCTGAATCAGTTCAACCGCTTCGGCCGTCAATGGCGCGTGTTCCTGCAAGCGGAGGGTGCGGAGCGCGAGAGCGCCGAGGACATCCGAAACTACTACGTGCGGAATGACAAGGGCACGATGGTCCCGCTCTCGGGGCTCGTCACCACGCGAACCATCAGCGGCCCCGAGTACACCGACCGTTTCAATCTGTATCGCGCCGCCCAGGTCATCGGCGGCGCCGCGCCCGGTTACAGTTCCGGTCAGGCGATGGCCGCACTCGAAGCGGTCGCCAAAGAGATCCTCCCACCCGAGATGGGCTACGACTGGGCTGATCTTTCATACCAGGAGAGGCGAGCGTCCGGGTCCGCGATGAGGTCGTTTGGCCTGTCGTTGGTGTTCGTCTTCCTGATTCTGGCGGCGCTCTATGAGAGCTGGTCGCTGCCCTTCTCGGTGCTGTTGACACTGCCGATTGCGATCTTCGGCGCCTTCGCGGGCCTTCTCCTGCGCGGTTACGACCTGGACGTGTACAGCCAGATCGGCCTGATCGTGCTCGTCGGTCTGTCGGCGAAGAACGCCATCCTCATCGTCGAGTTCGCCAAGACCGAAGCCGAGAAAGGCCGGGATCTCGTGGACGCCACCCTGGAAGGAGCGAGCCGACGTCTGCGGCCCATCCTGATGACGTCCTTCGCGTTCATTCTGGGCTGCGTCCCGCTGTGGATCGCCTCGGGATCCGGCGCGGCGGGGCGCCGAATTCTCGGCACGGTTGTGATCGTTGGCATGTTGGCCGCCACGAGCATCGCGATATTTCTCATCCCGGTGACGTTCTATGTCGTGGAACGGCTGACAGGAAAAGGCAGTGTCAAAGCGGCCGCTACCCCTCTCGTCGGACCCGACACCGGCGACGGCTTGACTCCTTGAGCAACGTGAAGGTTTCGGAGACGCATCACAGATGAATCGATTCGTCGTGGGGATGTTGGCGGCCAGCCTGTTCACGGGCTGCACGGTCGGTCCGAACTACCGGAGACCGGCGGTCACAACACCCGGCGTCTTTCGCGGCGCCGCTGAGGCCACGCCGCCCGCCGACCTGACGTCGCTGGCTGACTTGAAATGGTTCGACGTGTTCAAAGACGACCGGTTGCAGGACATGGTCCGCACGGCGCTCGTGCAGAACTACGACCTTCGCGAGGCCATGGCTCGAGTGGATGCGGCGCGCGCCAATCTCGGGATCACCCGCGCCGACCAGTTCCCCGTCGTTGACGCCAGCGCCGACGTGACAGCGATGCGCTTTTCCTCGGCTGGCTCATTCCCGCTTCCTGAGGGCTTCCAGCAGCGACGGACATTCGGCAGTGTGGCTGTCAACCTCGTCTCGTTCGAAGCTGATATCTGGGGCCGGCTGCGCCGGGCGACGGAAGCGGCGCGGGCTGATCTGCTCTCCAGCGATGACACTCGCAAGGCGGTGATCACCACCGTCATCGCCGACGTCGCCGGCGCCTACTTCAACTTGCTCGAGCTCGACATGGAGCTCGAGATCGCCAGACGCACGCTGGCCGGCCGCGAAGACTCGCTGCAATTGATCAAAACGCGGGAAGCGGGTGGCATCGCCACGCTGCTCGAGGTTCGGGAAGGCGAACAGCTGGTGTACGGAGCGGCGCAAGTGATCCCTGGAACGGAGCAGCAGATCGAGCAGACGGAGAACGCGATCAAACTCCTACTGGGCGAGCCCCCGGGGGGAATTACGCGGGGTCGATCGTTGTTGGAGCAGCAGGAGCCACCGTCGGTCCCTCCTGGGTTGCCTTCTTCTCTCCTCGAACGCCGTCCCGACATCCGGGCTGCGGAGCAGAACCTCGTTTCCGCAAATGCCATCATCGGCGTGGCCAAGGCGGCCTACTTTCCCCGGATCAGCCTGACAGGTTTTCTAGGCTTCCAAAGCACCGCGTTGTCGAATCTCTTCAGTGGTCCGACGAACACGTGGCAGTTCTTTCCCCAGGTGACGCAACCGATTTTCAACGGCGGTCGACTCAAATCGAATGTCAGGCTCGCCGAGGCAGAGCAGCAGATCGCGCTGGTCCAGTACGAACGAGTGATCCAGAACGCCTTCCGGGAAGTGTCGGACGCGCTTATTCAGTATCGGCAGACGAAGGAGATTCGTACCCAACGGGAGCTGCTGGTGGCCGCTCTCCAGGACCGGTCGCGTCTGGCTTACATGCGATACCGTGGCGGAGTCGGCTTGCTCCTGAACGCCCTCGATGCCGACCGCGACCTGTTCGAAGCGGAATTGGGGCTGACGCAAACGCGACGTGACGAGCTGCTGGCGCTGGTGCAGCTCTATCGCGCCCTCGGCGGCGGCTGGCAGTGAGACGCTTCGGATGCGGCAGGGAAATATGAACGAAAGCGCGCTGACGGCCTGTCTGCTGGCGCTCCTCGTTGGAGGCGTCGCCGGGTTGCGGACTCTCACGGCGCCGGCATCGGTGAGCTGGGCGTCACATCTCGGACGGCTCGATCTGGGCGATACATGGCTTGCCTTCTTGGGCTACACGTGGACGCCCTGGATCCTGACTGGGCTCGCGATCGGCGAGTTCATCGTCGATCAGCTTCCATCTACGCCCAGCCGTACCGCGCCCCCTGGGTTCGTCGGCCGCATCGTCACAGGAGCGCTCTCCGGCGCCGCCGTTGGCACAGCCGGAGGCACGATGATCGGCGGATTGGTCGCGGGGATCGCCGGCGCCGTGATTGGCACACTCGCCGGGCACGCCTTTCGGGCCCGGCTGGCCGCCGCATTCGGACGCGATCGCCCGGCCGCCTTCATCGAGGACGCGATCGCGCTCGGAGGGGCGCTGGTGATTGTGACAGCGCTGCAATAGGTAAGGTTGGACACGAGGTGCAAAGGACATCGAAGGAAGAAGTGATGACGGTGAAATAGATCCGGAATCGAGATCTCGTCTACGGCTGCGTCGCCCCGAGAGACGAGTAGTCGCCGTCACGCACAGCGTCAATGAACAATCACGACCGTTCCGATCGGCGTCCCATCGAAGATTTCCTTCGCGGCAGACATCGGGATGCGGATGCACCCGTGGCTCGCCGGCCTGCGGGGCACCGACGCACTGCCGTGAATGGCCACGCCTTGGTTGATGTAGATCGGGTAGTACAACATTCCCCACGGACTCTTGTGCCATCCCGCGATTTTGCGATCAACGGTGAATCGCCCCCTGGGCGTAATGGCTCTTCTCGTTCTTCCTTCGCACGTGAACCATTTTCCGCTGCCGGAGGAGACCGGTAAGGTTTTCACCACGAGGCCAGAGGCGTCCACGACACACAATCGCTGCCGGCTGAGATCGACTTCGACGTGCGCATATCCGGTCTCGAGCGGTGTGAGAGGATGTGGCGACGCGCGCGCCGACGCGCGCGCCCCCGATTCTTCTTCCACCGGTTGACTGGCCAGCCCGACCTCCCCATTAAGTACGACCAAGCTCAGCAACGCGACGATCACGAGATTCGGGACCTTGCCCCACAGCCCGCGAGCGCCATGCGACTTTCCACTTGCGAATGTTTGCCATTTAATTGCATGCTGTCATGTAGCCGCAAGTTGCTGACCAATCGTCGGTTGCAATTTCTGGCAGATGCGCTACGATTAATCAGAGCCGCCGTAAGTTCTGTGCGCTCTAACCCCAACAATTGAACAGGATTTCTAAGTTGAAGCGATTTGCCTCTCTTCGTGCACGTGACGTTCGTGCCGGGCTGGTGGTCTGCGCGCTCGCGACCTGTCCGATGGTGGTGCTCAATGCGCGCGCCCCAAGGGCGGCCTCCGGAGCGTTCGCCGCGAGCAACTGGAATCACGCATCTCTCGGAGCCATTGACCGGCACGTGTTCGATCTGGCGCTCGGCGCCGCGAACTGCGCCGTGCAGTCGGGTGCCGTGCCCGATCCGTCCACGCTGACGGTGATTGATTACTCGAAGCCATCGGCCGAGAAGCGGTTGTGGGTGTTCGATCTTCGCTCCCACGCGCTCCTGTACGAGGAGCTGGTCGCGCACGGCAAGGGCAGCGGCGACAGGTTAGCGACGGCCTTCTCAAACAATCCGGAGAGCCATCAATCGAGCCTTGGCCTATTTGAAACAACAGATACGTACAGCGGAAAGAACGGTTACTCACTGCGACTGAAGGGATTGGATGCCGGGTTCAACGACAAGGCCCTCGAGCGGGCCATTGTCATGCACGGCGCGCCCTACGTCAGCGAAAAGGTCGCCAAATCTCTGGGACGTGTAGGCCGGAGCTGGGGCTGCCCTGCCGTGCGCGAGGCGGTGGCGCACGACATCATCGATCGCATCAGGGGCAACGGGCTGCTCTTCACGTACTATCCCGATCAGAAGTGGCTGGCGTCTTCGAGATTCCTCGGCAGTTGTTCGGCGCCGACAGCCTGATCGCGCTCGTAGAATCGTCGCGAACTGCCAAGATTGCGCTCCCGAGCTTCAGGAGCTGTTCGCGCCTGACGTCGCGTGCCCACTTGCGGCAAGGACGACGGATCGTCAAGGTTTCAGATCGGTCTTTCGTCGGTTTCTTGCAGTTGGCAAGGGCGCGACGGTCATCGTCTGCTTCAATCCATCGAGAACCAGTTCTAACCGGCAGACGTGGCAGCGGTAGACCCGATTGGGTTCCGGCCTATCACGCTCGTGGCGGATCTGCGTTTGGCAGGCCGGGCACTTCCACGGTGGACTAGACGCACTCTGCGAGGAGGGATCACCGTCGCGCGGCCGTTGACTCATGCCCGTGGAAGGAGCAACCGACTGGCCGCGACATCGCCGAGAAATCCCCTGCATTTTGCGGCCGCGGTGTCCCTTTTTCGAGACGAGCGACATTCGTGCGGTCAGGTCAGCCAGTCACGCAGCGATGCGGCACGCAGCTTGTAAGCCCATGAGCCGCATCCGGCGCACCCAGGAAGCTCTGCACCAAGAAGCGCGACGGCATATCGCGGCGGTGCGCGCGTTTCACACTGGCCTGGTGGCCGAGAGTCAGAAGCATCTGCATGTGTTAGCCACGTTTACCCGCCACGTGGATGTGTTGCGCGAAGAGGGGCGTCACGTTCGCCACAAGCTCGCGTCGGCCCAGGCCTGTTGCCAAGAGTTGGCACACCTGCGTCGCTTGCGGGAGCCATGGCGTGAAACGTACCACGATTTAAGGGTCAGCCTCGTCCGTGTTCGCGCCATTTTTCGGCGCCTCGCCGAGACGTCCAGTCGTAAGCGGAGACGCGCCTGAATCTCGCTGTGCTGGCCACATTCGGGCGACACAACTCAGAGGTCCGTCAACATGATTGATCTTTACGACAAGGTCACCAATCAGCTCATCGGCTCGATCACCGAAGCCGATTTGCAGGTGCTGGTCGACGCCCTAGAAGAGGAATCGCTCGACGATCGTGATTACTACATTGACGCCGCGACCATCGACGTCGTGGCGGATGGCAGAGCCAGCGACCATCTCGTCACGCTCTTGCGAGCCGCGCTTGGTCCGAAAGAGGGCGTCGACATCCGGTGGCAGCGGCGATAGTTTCGGGCACGGGCTATTTCGACCCTCTCTCCTCTTGACATCCCACACGACGGACGGCTACTCTCCTCTGTACATCACAGAGGTGATCGGCATGGTGGATTCTGAGTCGTTCATTCTCCAAGGCACCCTCGACCTGATGGTCCTCAAAACGTTAGAGCACCTCGGGCCGCTACACGGCTACGGTATCGCTCTTCGCATCGAGCAGCTGGGGGAACGTGCCTT
>Ga0193696_1000195_pt1 | contig 23912 bp, 23 predicted proteins | sample L3m1metaG_FD_145074 | JGI IMG/M metagenome (GOLD analysis project Ga0193696, IMG submission 145074) | Soil microbial communities from a riparian zone of the East river system, Colorado, United States - L3m1 | ecosystem: Environmental > Terrestrial > Soil > Riparian zone | place: USA: East River... | reverse complement strand
ATCGATGCCACCAGCAGCGCGAGCGCGCCAAACAGCGCGTACGCCTGAGCAAACACTTTCTCCTGGAGGAAGCGGCCCTCGACTTCCTCGAGCTGCGTCATCACGTTCGTGAGCGGCACTGTGGGATCGACCTGTCTGACGGCGTCGCGCACGGCGCCGACCGCGGCGAACGGATCGCCGGCCGTGCGAATCTCGAAGGTCGCGGTGCCCTGAAAGCCCTGCGGGAACGACGTGTACTTCGTCGGCACGGCCGCTTCGCGGACGCCGTTGTATTTGGCGTCGCGCAGAACGCCGATGATTTCCTCCCTGCCGCTGGTTTCGAGCGTCGACCCGATCCGCCGGCCGATCGGCGATTCGTTAGGGAAATACTTGCGGGCGGCCGCTTCGTTGATGACGGCGACGCGCGGCGCGTCCTGCGTGTCGCGCGCAGTGAAGCCGCGGCCCTCGAGGAGCGGGATCTCCATCGTCTCGAAAAACGCGGCCGAGACGCCGACTCCGGATATGACGTCGCGCTGACCTCTGGCGTAGGTGCGGCCCTGCACGAACATGCCGGTCGAGAATCGCCGGCCCGACATCAGTGAATTGTTCGACCACGATACCGAGCGCACGCCGGGAATGGCCCGGAGGCGTTCGCCGATCTGATCGTACAGAGCACTGGCTTTCCGGCCGTCGTAGCGGTTCAGTGTCGGATTGACCCGGAACAGCAGCACATTCCGTGGATTGAAGCCGACGTCGACCTGTCGCAGATTCTGCAAGGTGCGGAGGAACAACCCGGCGCCGACGAGCAGCACGAGCGAGATAGCGACCTGCGCGACCACCAGCGATTGCCCAAGCAGACTCCGCGAGACCGAGACGCTCCGGCTGTTTTCTTTGAGCGCGGCGCTCACGTCCGCTCGTGTCGCCCGCAGCGCGGGGGCGATGCCGAATACGACGCCGGCCACGGTCGTGACCACGATGACAAATGCGAATACCCGCCAGTCGAGCGGAGAGACCTGGCCCGGGTTGCCCGGAAGCAGTTGTTGTCCCCAGCGTCCGATGATCACGCCGAGCGCGCCGCCGATAGCCGCGAGCAGAAGGCTTTCCGTGAGCAGTTGCCGCACCAGCCGCGCGCGAGTCGCGCCGAGCGCCAGCCGAACCGAGAGCTCCTTCAATCGTCCCGTCGCGCGCGAGAGCAACAGGTTGGCGACGTTGGCACACACGATGAGCAGCACGAGCGCGACGACGGCGGTTAGTACGGTGACCGCTCGAACGTCCGCCGTAGTCACGTCGTAGATCCCGCGGCTGCCGGAATCGACCAGCAGTTCGGGAACCTGCGTGTGGTCCTGCAGGTACGATCGCGATCGTTCCTCTTGCGATAACGAAGCGAGATATGAGTCGAATCCCGCGCGCGCCGTTGCCTGAAATACGCCCGCCAGATTCCCCTGGACCTGTGCCGCGGTGACGCCAGGCTTCAGCCGTCCCATGACCTCGAGCCACCAGAAGTTGGGCTGCATCAGCCGCGCCGGCGGCGCGTTGAGCCCGGCGTTGAACTGGGGCTCGAATGAGAGCGGCAGCGAGATATCGGGCGCGTTGCCGACCGTCTGCTCGACGCCGCTGAAATCCGGCGGCAGGACGCCGACGATGGTGACCGGAATGTTGTTCACGCTCGCCGCCGTGCCGACCACGCTTGCGCTCCCGCCGAACCTGGACATCCAGTACTTGTGGCTGATCACGGCGACCGGCGAGGCCGCCGGGCGGTCGTCGTCGGGAACGATGGCGCGCCCGAGCCGCGCGTTCACGCCGAGGACCTGGTAGTAGTTTCCCGACGACACGAATCCGGTCGCGATGTCTCCCTGGCCGTTGACGACGACGTTCACGAGGCCGAACGGCGCGCAGGCAAACAGGTCCGACATCGATTGGTTGTCGGCGCGGAACTGCAGGTACATCGGATACGAGAAGCTCGGTTCGATCTGACGTCCGCGGGCGTCGGGCGCGGTGTAGCCGTAGATCTGAATGTCGGTTCGCACCTGATTCGGACCGGCATAGCGGAGCCGCACCAGGGAGTCCGGATCGCTGACCGGTAGTTTTGTGAGCAGCAAACCATTGATGGCGCTGAAGAGAGCCGTGTTGGCGCCGATGCCCAGGGCCAGCGAGAGCACGACGACCGACGTCCAGCCTTTTTCCTGCAGCAGCATGCGCGCGGCGAGCCGAAGATCTCGTAGCATCTTGATCGGCACGCTATCGCGCACGGCAACCAAAACGCAAGCGGATCCGTCATAGGCTGAACCATGCCGTTTCAATCCGTGCTGCAGGACCTTCGCTACACTTTCCGGACTCTCCGGCGCGACGCGGGGTTCACGACGTTTGCCATCCTGATCGTGGGTCTGGGTATCGGCGCCAGCTCGACGGTCTTCAGCGTCGCGAGCGCACTTCTGATTCGCCCGTTGCCCTTTCGCGATCCAGGCAGCCTCGTCTGGATTACCAATCGAGACACCGCCGGGCTGTCAGGACGGACGACGCAGGTCGGCAACTTCCTCGATCTGCGGGAAGCGAGTCACTCGTTCTCGGACCTGGCTGCCTACTTCGCGTTCTACGGCGTGGGCGACAGCAAGCTGACCGGAGCCGGCGAACCCGAGCGATTGAGCGGTGTCCCGGTGTCGGAGAACTTCTTTCCGTTGCTGGGCGTGCAGCCCGAGCTCGGACGCGGCTTCAACGCCGACGAAGCGAAGTGGAACGGTCCCAAGGCCGTGCTCCTGAGCCACAGCCTGTGGGAAAGGCGCTTTGCATCGGATCCTGCGATCGTTGGCCGCCCGCTCACCTTGAACGACGAGCCGACCACGGTGGTTGGCGTCCTGCCGGCCTCGTTCGATTTCGCCTCGGTGTTCGCGCCAGGCAGCCATATCGACCTGTATTTCCCGTTTCCGATGAGCCAGGAAACCAACCGGTGGGGCAATACGCTGGCAATTGTCGGCCGCCTCAAACCTGGAGTGTCCCCGGGGACCGCTGCGGCGGAAGTGAAGGTCATCGCCCAGCAGGTCACGAGCGCACACCCGGAGCGGAACGGTTTCGGCGGTAACGTGACTTCGCTCACGGAACACGTCAGCGGACCGACGCGGCCGGCGCTGGTCGTTCTCGGATCAGCCGTGGGCGTGGTGCTGCTGATCGTGTGCGCCAACCTCTCAAACCTCCTCCTCGTTCGGGCGGCGGCGCGTCAGAAGGAGATGGCGGTCCGCACCGCGCTTGGAGCCGCGCGTCGCCGGCTGGTGCGGCAGATGCTCACTGAGAGCGTCGTCCTGTCGTGTTGTGGCGCTGTCATTGGCGTCGGACTGGCGATCGCCGGAACCCGGCTGCTCGCGCGGCTCGACGCGGTCAGCATTCCACTCCTCCAGAGCGTCCGCGTGGACACGACCGCGCTCGCGTTCGCCATGACGATGGCCGTCGTCGCTGGTCTCATCTTCGGGATCGCTCCCGCCCTGCAGATCCCGAGCACCGGCGTCCACGACGCGCTGAAGGAATCGAGCCGCAGCTCGACGGAAGGCCGGCGAGGCGCGTGGCTTCGCAGCACGCTCGTCGTCTGCGAGGTAGCGTTTGCCTGCGTGCTCCTCGTCGGCGCCGGGTTGCTGATTCGAAGCTTTCTGCAGGTGCTCGACGTAAAACTTGGTTTCCAGCCGGAGCGGACGGCTGCGTTGCGCGTGGACCCGGACCGGCGTCTCCCGACGCAGGACGAACAGAACGCCTACTTCGACGATGTGCTTCGACGGACGAGGGCGGTGCCGGGCATCGAGGGGGCGGCCCTCACAGACGCGCTGCCACTGGGGAGGAATCGCAGCTGGGGCGTCGGCGCGAAAGGGCAGGTCTACGCGCGGGGTCAGGCGCCGGTCGCCTTCGTTCGCATCATCAGCGACGACTATATGAAGGCGATGGGCATCCAGGTCCGCTCGGGCCGCGAGCTGTCGGCGCGGGACGACGCGTCGAGCGAGGCGGTCGTTGTGATCAACGACACGATGGCGCGGCGCGTCTGGCAGGGTGAAGAGGCCGTGGGCAAGATTCTGCGTGTCGATCGTGAACGGCGGGTGGTCGGTGTAGTGGCCGACGTCCGCCACCTGGCTCTCGAGCAGGGCGCCGGCCTGGAAATGTATCTGCCGATCCGGCAAACGCGCGACTACTCGTCGGTCGATCTCGTGGTCCGCACGACGCTGCCACCGTCCGCGCTCGCCTCCACAGTCCGCGCGGCGCTGAGGCCGATCGACCCCAATTTGCCCGCGACCGAGTTCCGGCCGTTGCAGCAGCTCGTGGACAAGGCGGTTTCGCCGCGGCGCTTCGTCGTCCTGCTGCTTGGCGGGTTCTCGGCTTTTGCGCTGGTGCTCGCCTCGCTCGGCATTTACGGCGTCATTTCCTACTCGGTCAGTCAGCGGCGCCAGGAGATCGGCATTCGCATGGCGCTCGGCGCCTCCGCGAGCGACCTGCAGCGGCGCATCGTGTTGCAGACGCTTGGCCTCGCCGGGATCGGGATCGTCCTGGGCACAACGGCGTCGTGGGCTTTGGCGCGCCTGCTGACCGGCTTCCTCTTTGGCGTCACCTCCAACGACCCGGTGACATTCCTCGGGATGGTGATGGTGCTGACGGCCGTGGCCGTGACCGCAGGCTACCTCCCGGCGCGCCGGGCGTCGCGCATCGATCCGATGTCAGCGCTTCGCGCGAGCTGATGAAAAGTAAGACACGCGTGACAATACTGCTGGCTCCGCACTCTTCGAAGGACTAGGATTTGTCCCAATCGCGAGGGACGCCGATGTTGAAAGAATTTCGAGAGTTTATCGCCCGGGGCAATGTGCTCGATCTGGCCGTGGCGGTCATCATCGGTGCGGCATTCGGCAAGATTGTCACCTCTCTGGTCGAGGGCGTCCTGATGCCTCCGCTCGGCCTGGCGCTCGGGAAAATCGACTTCTCCAGCCTCTTCGTGGTGCTCGACCAGTCGAAAGGCGTACCGGCGTCGCTGGCCGACGCGAAAGCGAAGGGCATTCCGGTGATCGCCTATGGCGCGTTCGTGAACGACATCGTCAACTTCGTGATCGTCGCCTTCGTGATCTTCCTGATTGTCAAGCAAGCCAACAGGCTCAAAAAGCCCGCGCCGGCGGTGGAAGCAGTCGCGACGCGGCCGTGCCCGATGTGCTTGTCGAGCATGCCGCTCAAGGCGAGGCGCTGCGCGGCCTGCTGCGCGGACGTCGGCGCCGCGTAGCTGGCCCACGCTGATTCCCGTGAAGGCGTACCCGTTCGATTCCGCAAATGACTCGCCGGACGGCACACGCGCCAGCGGTGTCGATCGTTCGCCGCCCGTTCAACGTTAGCGGCGCGAGCAGGTCGTGTCTTGCTCCCTGTCGCCGCGTGGAAAAACCGCCCCTCCGCCGCTGCGCTGACGATCCCCGGCGTCGGTTGGGGTTTGCCGGGCTCCGGTGAGCCGACTGTTCATCATCGGGGGTTTGCCGATCGCCGTCCGCGTACTCATCGCCGACGCCGCTCGGGACGGCTGCGGGGCCGTTTTACTCTCTATCGCTGATCACGCGGCTCCTAGGTCGCGGCGACACGACCCGCTCGCACCGCGTTTGGCGGGCCCGCCGTGCCGCCGCTAGCCTCTGCGGTTTTTCTTGATCTGTTCCCAGCCGTCGAGCCGTCTCTTGATCTCTTTCTCGAAACCGCGCTCTTTCGGCGTGTAGTACTTCCGATCGGCGAGCGCCGGCGGGAGGCACGACATGTCCGCGATGGCATCGGCCTCGTCATGCGCGTACTGGTAGCCCTTGCCGTACTCCAGCTCTTTCATCAGCTTGGTCGGCGCGTTTCGCAGGTGGAGCGGCACCGGCTGGGCAACGTCGCGGTGTGCGTCCTCGGCGGCCATGTTGTAGGCCTCGTACACCGCGTTGCTCTTCGGAGCGGTGGCGAGATACAGGGCGGCTTGCGCCAGCGCGGTGTTGCCTTCGGGCATGCCGATGAAGTGCACGGCGTCCTTCGCTGCCACGGCCACCGTCAATGCCTGTGGATCGGCGTTGCCGATGTCCTCCGACGCGAAACGGACGAGCCGGCGCGCAATGTATAGCGGATCCTCGCCGGCCTCCACCATCCGCGCCAGCCAGTAGACCGACGCATCGGGATCGCTGTTGCGCATCGACTTGTGCAGCGCGGAGATGAGGTTGTAGTGCTCTTCGCCGGACTTGTCGTACAGCAGGGCGCGGCGCTGAATTGCCTGGGCGACGCGATCGGCGTCGATGCGCCGCTGCCCGTCGACGATCGGCGCCGATGCCACCGCGAGCTCCAGCAGGTTCAAGGCCGCGCGCGCGTCGCCGTTGGCGTACAGCGCGATCGCACGCGTGGTGTCCTCGTCAATCGCGACCTTCTGAGATGCGAGGCCGCGCTCCGCGTCCTTCAACGCGCGCGACAGGATGGCAGCGACCTCCTCGGTGTTCAGACCCCGAAGCACGAACACCTTCGACCGCGAGAGCAATGCGGCATTGACCTCGAACGACGGGTTTTCCGTGGTCGCGCCGATGAGGACGATGTCGCCGGCCTCGACGCGCGGCAGAAAGGCGTCCTGCTGCGCCTTGTTGAAGCGGTGAATCTCGTCGATGAAGACAATCGTGCGGCGCCCGGCCGTCCGCCGGAGGCGCTCGGCCTCGGTCATCACCTCGCGGATTTCCTTGATGCCCGACATCACGGCGCTGAACGATACGAACCGCGCCTTCGTCGTGTCGGCGATGATGCGCGCGAGCGTCGTCTTGCCGGTGCCCGGCGGTCCCCAGAGGATGATCGACTGGAGCAGGTCGCGCTCGATCGCCTCGCGCAACGGCCGCCCGGGCGCCAGCAGCTCTTCCTGGCCGACGAATTCGTCGAAGGTACGCGGCCGCATCCGCTCGGCGAGCGGCGTGCGGGCCTTTGCGGCACCGGCGGCGGGTTCTTCGGGAAACAGAGAATCCATCGACGATCTCAGGTTGCCACGAAGGCACGAAAGCACGAAAAATTCATATGGTCATGCTTCGTGTTTTCGTGGCCGCCCGCTGACGGCGCGCTTCATAGACGATCAACCCCGCTGTCACCGCCGCGTTGAGCGACTCCACCGGCGCCTGCATCGGGATGCTGACACGTTCGTCGGCAGCATCGACGACCGCGGCGGCAAGCCCCTGACCTTCACCGCCGATCAAGATGGCGATCGGACCTCTCAAATCGATCTCGTGCAGCGGTCGGCCGCCGCGCGGCACCGTGGCAATCACCCTGCAGCCGTGCAGTCGCGCGTCCGCGATCGAGTCGGCGGGTACGGCGCTCAGGACGACAGGCAGCCGGAGCGCACTGCCCATGGAGCCGCGGAGCGCCTTCCAGCCAAACGGGTCGGCCGTCGCCCCGGATGCGATGACGCCGGTGGCGCCGCCGGCCTCGGACACGCGAACGATTGCGCCGGTGTTGCCGGGATCCTGCACATCCACCACCACGACGACGAGCGAGCCGTTGCCGGAGTAGACGGCGTCGCCGGCCACGATCGGCCGCCGGCCGAGCGCGGCAATCGCGCTCGACGATCGAACCGGACTGATGGCGTCCATCACGGGCGGAGACACGATGGCCAGAGCGGCACCGGCGCGCGTCAGCCGGTCGACGAGCGGCCGAAGGCCGGGATCGTCGCGGGCACCGGCGGTCATCGCGACCTGCTCGATCTGCACGCCGGCCGCGGCCGCGTCGACGACGAGATGGACGCCGTCCAGCAGCAGCAGGTCCTCGTCGTCGCGCCGCGCCGCGGCCCGAAACCGCGCGACGAGCGCGTGCTGACGGCTGGTGATGGTGGTCATGCGCCGGCTGCGGAAGGATAGCACTGTGGTACGATTGGCCTGAATGAAGGAGCGACTGATCAAGAAGTTCGAGGACGAAATCCAGGCGCTCAATCACGAGCTGAAGCTCGAGCTGCCGAGGGAGATCAAGCGGGCGCGCGAGCTCGGCGATCTGCGCGAGAACGCCGAGTATCAGGCCGCCAAAGAACGGCAGCGGCTGGTGGAATCACGGATCAGCATGCTGCAGAAGCGGGTCGCCGAAATCGCGCTGATCAACGTCGATCGGATTCCGAAGGATCGCGCCGGCTTCGGCTCCACGGTGCACGTCGTCGAGGGGACGGGCGAGAAACTGGTGTTTCAGCTCGTGATGCCGGAAGACGCCGATGCCGCGAAGGGCCTCATCTCCACGACCTCGCCGATCGGACGCGCGTTCCTGAACAAGGAGCCTGGCGATTCGGTCAAGGTCGAGACGCCGGGCGGCAAGCGCGAGTTCGAAATCGTGAAGCTGTTGACTATTCACGACGAAGACGCCGGATGAACGATCGGCTGGACGCGACGCCGCCCACACCGTTTTCGACGACGACCGATACTTACGCTCCCATCCTTCGCACCGCGCTCGTGCTCACCGGCACGGGAACGGCGGGCGCCTATCACGCCGGCGTGCTGCGCGCGCTCCACGAGGCAGGGGTCAAGCTCGACGTCGTCGCCGGCCGCGGCGTCGGCGTCATCGGCGCCGTGTTTGCCGCCGTGGACGGCGCGCAGCGGCTGTGGGACGAGAAGGGCTTCTGGCACGCACCCGCGGTCCGCACCATGTACGACTGGCACCTGCTGCCGCGTCTGATCGTCGGGGCGCTCGCGGTGTCGGTGGCCATTGTCGCCCTTCCACTCGCGGTCATGGCGCTGGGCCTGGTCGTGTTTCCAATCGATTTCGTGATGAAGATGGTCGGCGCCGCCGGTGCGTCCGGACCGGCGGCGGCCTACCTCCGGCTCGCGCAATCGGCGTTCGCCCCCGAAGGCCTGCCTACATGGCTGCCACGGCTGGTGCTGCTCGTGCTCGGCGCCGCCGGCATCATCGCCGTCGTCACCGGCTGGATGAACGGCCCGTGGATCGCCCGGGGTCCCTTCTGGTGGCGGGCGGTGCGCCCGCCGTTGTCGTCCGCGTCCATCGTCGAGCACTGCTGGCGCGTGATGTGGGATTTGCTGCGTGGCGCCGCCGCGCTCAAGCAGCCGACGCCAGCGGAACTGGGCCGCCGCTACGTCGAGATGCTCGCCGACAACCTCGGGCAACCGGGTTTTCGCGAGCTGTTGATCAGCGTGCACGACATCGACGCCCATCGCGATCTCGTCTTCGCGTTGCTGTCGGAATCCAGGCGGCGCCAGCTGGTCCGTCGTCCGACCAGCGAAGCGGCCGAGAGCCGGAAAGCCGAAGTTTTCGATCTGGCCGGCGTGGCGCGCGACTACCTGCCGGATGCCCTGGCCGCGGCGTTGAGCGTACCGATGGCGACCGACTGGCGGTCGGTGACCTTCGCGCCGGACGCCTACTGGCGCGGGGAAACCCACCGGCTGTGCGACCGTGCCGGCGGGCTGATTCGCGTCGTCGACGAGCTGATCGACCTGGGAGTGGAGCAGATCGTCCTGGTGTCCGCCGCGCCGGAATCGCCCGGCCCGCACGCGCTGGCGGCGCCGCGCCTCGACGGCCGCGCCCGGCTCGGCGAGCTGCTGCAATCGTCCGAAGCCGCCATCCTCCGCGACGCCACGACCACCACCGCCGGCGTACGGATGTTCACGATCCGGCCGGCGCACAACCCGATCGGGCCGTTTGATTTTGGCGGCGCGTTCGACGATCGATCGCATCGCCGTCAGGGACTCGGGGAGCTGATCAACCGCGGCTACGAAGACGCCTACCATCAGTTCATCGAGCCCGTGGTTGGTGCGAGTGGCGAGCGGGTTGGTCATCAAAAGTTAAAACTTAAAACTTAAAAGTTAAAAGTTAAAAGTTAAAGGCCAAACGTCGTGAAGTCCGGAGTGAGTCGATGAAAGGTCCAGCGACCGAGCTGATCCATGCGGGTGCCGTCGATCGCAGCGCGTCGGTGCCGTTGACGACGCCGATCTACGAAACGACGACCTTCGTGTTCGACAACGCGCAGGAGGTGGTCGCCTACAACGAGGGGCGGTCGCCGAAGCACCTCTACTCCCGATATACGAACCCCACGGTGATCAGCGCGGAGGCCAAGCTCGCCGCACTCGATCGCGCGGAGGCCGCGCTGTTGTTTTCGTCCGGACAGGGCGCGACGACGACCATCCTGATGGCCCATGTAGAGGCGGGCGACGAGATCGTGTGCAGCGCCGCCATTTACGGTGGAACCCTGCACCTGCTGCAGGACGTGTTGGCACGATTCGGCGTCACGCCGCGATTCGTCTCGCTCGAGGAGCTCGCGGCGCCGGCGCGCGTGTTGTCGGACAAGACGCGCATGGTGTGGTTCGAGTCGCCGATCAACCCGACGCTCCGTTGCGTGGATGTGAAGGCGATCGCCGATGCCTGCCGGGCCCGCGGCGTGCTCTCGGTCATCGACAACACATTCGCGAGTCCGATCAATCAGCAACCGCTCAGTCTGGGCGTCGACCTGGCGATGCAGAGTGCGACGAAGTACCTGAACGGGCACAGCGATGTCACCGGCGGCGTCGTGACCGGCCCGGCCCGCCTGGTGCAGCCGATCGAGAAGGCGCGGCGGATGGTGGGCACGGTCATGGATCCGCACCCGGCGTATGCACTGGCTCGGGGATTGAAGACGCTGCCGCTGCGAATCGCCCGCCACAACGCCAGCGCGCTCGCAGTAGCCGAGTTCCTGGCTCAGGATCGCCGCGTCAGCCAGGTCTACTATCCCGGGCTGCCGTCGCATCCGGATCACGGGATCGCGAAGCGGCAGATGCTGGGCTTCGGCGGCATGGTCTGCTTCGATCTCGATGGGCGGTTCGACCGCGCGGAACGGTGTTACGACCGGCTGCGCGTGATCAAGCGGGCCGCGAGCCTGGGCGGTGTCGAGAGCCTGGTCAGCATGCCGGTCCTCACGTCCCAGTGGGGGCACACTGACGATCAGCTTCGCCAGGCAGGCGTGACCCGCGGCATGATCAGGCTCTCGGTCGGACTCGAGGACGCCGAAGACCTGATCGCCGATCTGGACCAGGCTTTGGAAAGGTAAAAGTTAAAAGTTAAAAGTTAAAGAGGGAAAGTTAAAGAGGGAAAGTTAAGAGGAAAGTTAAGAGGGAAAGTCCGAACTAACGGGCTTTAAGTTCTTCACCTTCACTTTTGACTTCTAACTTTTCACTTTTGAGTTCTAACTTTTGACTTTTAACCTCCCGTTCCCGTGGGGGCTCGTGTGTCAGGAAGTCCTGCATGAGCGCGGTGAGGCGGGCGCCGAGGTCGTCGCCGTTCAAGTCGCCGAACTTCTCACGGAACGCGCGCATCGGCACGACGGCCTTGGCCATCGCGCGGTGACCACCGGCGCTGCCGATGTCGGCGAAGAAGCGCCGTACGAACTCGCCGGCGTTCTTCGAGTAGCCCAGGTTCCGCACCGACACGATCAGCGAGTCGTTGACGATGCCGGCGATGACGGTCCACTTGACGTTCTCGAGCTGCAGGAAGAAGTCGGCGACGTAAGGAATGAAGTCTTCCCGCGGCGAGGCGCCGAGGAACGCGCAGAACACCTGTTCGACGAGCGTCCCGCTGCGGAACGCCTTGAGCACGTAGTCCAGCCGCTCGAGCGTGATTTCGGCGCCCTCCATCTTGCGGACCAGCGCCGCGTCCGCCAGTGGATAGAGGTACGAGAAGGCTTCGAGGTCCACGCGGTTGGTCTGCCGGTTGAAGAACAGCGTGTCGGACTTGATGGCGTAGAGCATCGCGGTCGCGGTCCGTTCCGAGATGTTGACGTCGACGGCACGCAGGTGCTCGGTGAGAATCGTCGACGTCGAGCCGTAGTCCGGGCGGATGTCCTTGAACACCGCGGTGTAGCCGGGCTGCTCGGGATGGTGATCGATGACCAGATCCACGCGGTCGATCAGGCCGCCGAAGTAGTGCGGCTGCACGTCGACCATCGCGATTCGATCGTATTCCTTGAACGAGTCCGGCGTAATCGCCTCGACGTGAATATCCAGCAGGTTGATCATGCGGAGGTTTTCCGGACGCGTGACGCCCTGGATCGCGCCGATGACCGCCGTGGTCTTGGTGCGCCGCAGGACGTTGCGCAGCGCCAGGCCGCTGGCCATGGCGTCGGGGTCCGGATCGTTGTGGAGCATGATCAGCACCCGCTCCGCGTCAGCGAAGAAGCGTTGGTACTGATGGACGCGCGCGCGCGTCAGCGATCGGCTGAACTCGGTGAGCAGCGGCCCGCCGAAGAGCTCGGACATCGCGAGATACGACACGTCGGAAAACTCGGCGTGGAACTCGTCGGCACGCTTGCTGGTCGCGGTGGCGCCGATGCCGAGGACGTAGATCAGCGTCCCGCCAGCGTCGCGGACAGCCTCGAGAATCTTTCGCGGGTTCCGTTTGCCGTTGTCTTCGATGATGACGCAGGTGCTCGGGCCGATGTCGGCCTTGAGCCACGTCTCGGTGCGCCGCGGGTCGCCGAGGGTGACCGTGACGCCCGCGTCATGGAGGCGCCGCGCGACTGGCCGTTGTTCGACGATGAACTCGACCTCGAAGCCGGGCAGCAGGATTTCGTCGAGCATCCTGATGACCAGTTCGTCCTGACAGACGGCTAGACACCGCATCAGAGTACTAAGCAACAATTTTAATACGTTGTCGCAGGGGAATGGGCCTTATCTCGCCCCGTGCGGTTTCGTTAGCAAATCGGCGCCTCGAGCCGCGAGTGGTCAGCCCAGGGTTTCCCGGGCCTGTTGCCGTTCGCGTACTAACCAGCGTTCTACGCCGGGTGTAGAGTGGCGACTATGGAGGGAAGAATAAGGACGTTTCTCTGCTTTGTGTCCTTTGTCACCTTCGTGACCTCTGTGCGGCCGTCTGCGGTGGCCGAACGCCACCAACAGGTGCCGGTCTTCAAGACGGCCGTGGACCTCGTTCACGTCGGCGTCACCGTCAGCGACCGGAAGGGCGGGCTCGTCGCCGAGCTCACGAAGGACGACTTCGAAGTCTACGAGGACGGAAAAAAGCAGAACATTCAGTACTTCGCCATCGGTGACCCGGACGCATCCGATCAGCCCGAGATGCACCTCGGCCTGCTGCTCGACGTCAGCGGGAGCATGGGCGAGGACATGAGCTTCACGAAGACCGCCTCCATCAAGTTCCTCAACACACTCACGGACGCCGTCGATATCACGGTCGTCGACTTCGATACCGAGGTCCGCACCGCGCGCTACGGTCAGAGCGACTTCGCGCGGCTCATCGAGCGCATCCGTCAGAAGAAGGCCGACGGCTACACGGCGTTGTACGACGCGATCGGCACGTATCTGGACGGGGCGGCCGGACAAAATGGCCGGAAGATCATGCTCGTCTACACCGACGGCGGCGACACCCGCAGCTCGCTGGCGTGGCACGAGCTGCTGGATCTGCTGAAGGCCTCTGATGTCACCGTCTACGCGATCGGCATGCTGGAGCACCAGATGCAATCGACGAAGCAGCAGCAGCGCATGACGATTCAACAGATGGCCGAAGTCACCGGCGGGCAGGCGTTCTTTCCTGCGGCCGTGAAGGAACTCGACAAGGTGTACGAGAAAGTCGTCGCCGAAATCCGCGCGCAGTACACAATCGGCTTCCAGTCCACGAACCAGAAGACCGACGGCGCATGGCGGAAGGTGGAAGTGAAGGTCGCTCGGAAGGACCTGCGCGTCCGCTCGCGGCGCGGCTATTTCGCACTGTTCAAGAAGTAACTCGGGGATTAGGGGACTCCTCGAAGGACTCACGCCGCGGTCGCGTTGCTATAGGCGCGGAAGGGGACTTCGGGGACGAAAGACTGAGTCGGGCTGCGCCGAGGGTCTTTATTCCGGAAAGTCGAGAACCGCGCGGATAGCGTCTTCGACGCGCCGCATGGTGGCGGGTGTGAGCCGGGTCAACGGCCCGTCGATCAGCCGCCGGTTGTCGATCGCGCGGAGCTGGTCCACCAGTAGATCCGATTCCCGGCGGAGACGACCCGCCGCCTTCACCCGCACGCGCAACGGCTCGGCGTCGTCGACAAGCCGGGTGGTCAACGGCACAACCAGCGTTGACGGATGACCGGCGTCGAGCAACGCCTGCGCCTGAACGATCAGGACCGGCCGGGTCTTCCCTGGTTCGGTACCCTGTCGCGGATCGAGCGACGCCATCCATACGTCGCCGCGTTCACGCGTCGACATCGCGCTCGATCGCGTCGAACTCGGCGTTCACGTGCATGCTCTCGCCGCGCACCTTGTGGGAGGCCCGCGCCAGCCGCTCGGCCCGCAGCCGGGCCCGGGTGTCGCGATTCATCCGCTCGATGGCGCGGCGGATGTATTCCGCCCGAGACAGGTGCAGCGCTTCGGCGCAACGGCCGCTTGCCTCGAGAAGGGGATCGGGCAGCTGGATCGATATAGCAGCCATATATGTAATAGTAGTATCAGTTCATAATATGTGCAATGCGTATCTGTGGGCGATTGGCGCGGGGTGTCGGGCCAGCTGAGGCTGGTCTTCGTCGCGCTCGCCGCTAGCCGCGAGCCCCTAGCCCCTAGTACCATGGAGAGTTCCGATGCCCTCCTTGTACGACCGCTTCAACCTGGTCTCCGATTTCCAGCTCGCCGGGGACCAGCAGCGCGCCATCAGCGAGCTCGTGGAAGGCCTGGAGCGCGGCGACCGCCACCAGGTGCTTCTCGGCGTCACCGGCTCGGGCAAGACGTTCACGATGGCACAGACCATCGCCCGCGTGAACCGGCCGACGCTGGTGATGGTCCACAACAAGACGCTGGCGGCTCAGCTGTTCCAGGAGTTCCGGCGCTTTTTCCCGGACAACGCGGTCGAGTACTTCGTCAGCTACTACGACTACTACCAGCCCGAGGCCTACGTCCCGTCCACCGACTCCTACATCGAGAAGGAAGCGACCATCAACGACGAGATCGATCGCATGCGCCTGTCGGCGACGCGGTCGCTCTTCGAGCGCCGCGACGTCATCATCGTCGCGAGCGTGTCGTGCATCTACGGCCTCGGCTCCCCGGAAGCGTACTACGGCATGCTGCTGCCGCTCGAGCGCGGCCAGCGGATCAGCCGCGACGAGATCCTCCGCAAGCTCGTCGAGATCCAGTACGAGCGCAACGACCACGACTTCGGCCGGGGCACGTTCCGGGTCCGCGGCGACATCATCGAGGTCTATCCGTCGTACGAGGAAACGGGTCTCCGGATCGAGTTGTTCGGCGACGACGTCGACGAGCTGGCGACGTTCGACACACTCACCGGCAAGACGCTGCGGCGGCACGACAAGACCGCTGTCTACCCGAAGTCGCACTTCGTGGCGCCGCGCGATCGGACGCGCCGGGCCGTCGAAACCATCAAGGAAGAGCTCACCTGGTATCGCTCGAAGCTCGAAGGCGAAGGCAAGCTGCTCGAGGCCCAGCGCCTGCATCAGCGGACGATGTTCGATCTGGAGATGATCAAGGAGATCGGCTACTGCCACGGCATCGAGAACTACGCGCGGCACCTGACCGGACGCGCGCCGGGCGAGCCGCCGCCGACACTGCTCGACTACCTGCCGAGCGATGCCCTGATCGTCGTCGACGAAAGTCACCAGACGGTCCCGCAGGTACGCGGCATGTATGCGGGCGATCGGGCGCGCAAGGAAGTGCTCGTCGCGTACGGATTCCGCCTGCCGTCGGCGCTGGACAACCGGCCGCTGAATTTCCAGGAATGGGAAGAGCGGGTCAGGCAGGTCGTCTTCGTCTCCGCCACGCCGGGACCGTACGAGCTGTCGAAGTCGCAGGGCGTCGTCGTGGAGCAAATCATCCGCCCCACGGGCCTGATCGATCCGCCGATTGAGATTCGGCCGGTAAAGGGCCAGGTGGACGACCTGCTCGCGGAGATCCGCGCGCGCGTGGCCAACCGCGAGCGGGTGCTGGTGACGACGCTCACCAAGCGGATGGCGGAGGACCTGACGCAGTACTACCAGGAGCTCGGCGTCCGCGTGCGTTACCTGCACTCCGACATCGAGACGCTCGAGCGCGTGCAGATTCTCAGGGACCTGCGCCGCGGCGAATTCGACGTCCTCGTGGGGATCAACCTGTTGCGCGAAGGGCTCGACCTGCCCGAGGTGTCGCTGGTCGCCATTCTCGACGCCGACAAGGAAGGATTCCTGCGATCCGCCGGCTCGCTCATCCAGACGTCGGGCCGGGCGGCGAGGAACGTCAACGGCCGCGTCATCATGTACGCCGACGCCGAGACCGATTCGATGCGCACCGCGATCGGCGAGACGACGCGGCGGCGGGTGAAGCAGGAAGCGTACAATGTCGAGCACGGCATCACGCCGCAATCGATCGTGAAGTCGATCGACGAGGTGATGTCGAGCGTGTACGAGCGCGATTACATGACGCCGGCGGCGACGCTCGACGGCACCGAGCGGTTCCACAACCAGCAGCAGCTCGACGCCTATCTGGCGTCCAAGCAGGAAGAAATGCGCGCGGCCGCCGCGAACCTCGATTTCGAGAAGGCCGCCGCCCTCCGCGACGAGATCAAGCGGCTCCGGAACCCCGAGCTGGTGTTGCCGGGCACGGCGCGGAGGAGCTGACCTCCGCGTGTTCCCGCTTATCGAACGCTGGCTGAAGCATGCCGCTCAGGAGGTACAGGAATACGTTTTCCTGACCCAGAGGGCGTTCCACGGCGTCTTCACGCGCCCGTTCTACCGGCACGACATCGTCGAGCAGTTCGACCTGATCGGCGCCGGATCGCTGACCGTCGTGCTGCTGTCCGGGTTGTTCACGGGTGCGGCGCTGGCATCGCAGAGCGGCTTGACGCTCGATCAGTTCGGGGCGCGGCCGCTGGTTGGCCGGTTGGTCAGCGCCTCGATGATCAAGGAGCTCGGCCCCGTGCTCACGGCCCTGATGCTGACCGGTCGCATCGGGTCCGGCATCGCCGCGGAGCTGGGGTCGATGGTCGTCACCGATCAGATCCACGCGCTCCGGGCGCTCGGCACCGATCCGGTGCGGAAGCTGGTCGTGCCGCGCCTGCTGGCCGGTCTGTTCATGGCGCCGGTGCTGACGGTGATCTCCGATTTCATCGGAATCATGGGAGGCTGGGTCGTTGCGCGCTTTCAACTGAATGTGAGCTCCGGGCTGTACTGGTCGTCGATCAGCAAAGGGCTTTACATGCAGGACATCTGGATGGGTATTACCAAGCCGTTCGTCTTCGGGTTCATCATCGTGACGATCGCGTGCCACGTGGGTCTGCGGACCACGGGCGGCACCGCCGGCGTCGGTAAAGCGACGACCGTCTCGGTCGTCGCGGGTTCGGTGGCGGTGATTGCCGCGGACTTCTTCGTGACCCAGATTTTCTTCGCCTTGTTTTACTGATGGACACCAGCACCAGCATCGCCCACGTCCAGCAGATCCTCGACGAGGCCGGCGCGCCGGTCATCGTGTTCGACAAGGTGCAGCTCGCGTTCGACGACAAGGTCGTGCTGCGGGACCTCAGCTTCACGCTGCTCAAAGGCCACACCAAGATCATCCTCGGCGCCAGCGGATCTGGAAAATCGACCGCGTTGAAGATCATCACCGGACTGCTCAAGTCTGACGCCGGCATCGTCTGGGTGAACGGACAGCGTGTCGATCAGCTGTCGGAGGAGGAGATGATGGCGGTCCGCGCCGACCTCGGCATGATCTTCCAGGAAGGGGCGCTCTTCGACTCGCTGACCGTCCGCGAGAACGTCGGCTACAAGCTGTACGAAGAGACCGACATGCCGCTGGACGAGATCGACAAGCGCGTCGAAGAAGTGCTCGGCTTCATCGGCCTGGCGGAGCACATCGACAAGATGCCATCCGAGCTGTCGGGCGGGCAGCGGCGCCGCGTCGCGATCGCCAGGGCGATGGCGTTCAAACCGCGCATTCTCCTGTACGACGAGGCGACCACGGGGCTCGATCCGATCACGGCGACCACCGTGGACGAGGAGATCATCAAGCTGCGCGACCTGGAAAACGTCAGCTCGATCGTCGTGACCCACCAGCTGCGCGATGCCTTCTACGTGGCGACGCACATGGCGCAGCGCGAGGCGAACGGCCAGGTGCACGTCGTGCAGGCGACGCCCGAGAAAGAACGGGAGGCGGAGTTCATCATGCTCAAGGACGGCCTGATCATCTTCGAGGGTGATGCCGACGCGCTTCGTGCCTCGCGCGACCCATACATCCGGGAGTTTCTGTCGTAGCACCAAGTCTCAAGGACCAACATATGCCGCGAACACGTTCTCTCGCCTGGTCGGAACTGAAAATCGGCGTGCTGACGAGTGTGGCGCTGGCCATCGCCGCGGTGGCCATCTTCACGCTCACCGGCACCAAGGGCGCCTTCTGGCAGCGCTACCACCTCAAGACCCGTTTCCCGAACGCCATCGGGCTGAGTGTCGGGTCGCCCGTGCGCATCGCGGGTGTCGAGGTCGGCCTGGTCAGAGGGATCGAAATCACCGGCGAGGAGGTGGACCTCGCGCTCGAGGTGAACAAAGAGCATCGCAACCAGATCACGACGGCCTCGGTGGCCAGGCTCGGATCGATCTCCCTCCTCGGCGAAGGCGCCGTCGACATCACGCCATCGACCAAGGGGACGCCGCTGCCGGACTGGGGCTATGTCACACCGGGACGCACGCCGAAGGCGTTCGCCGATATCGCCGATCAGGCCAGCGAGGGGATCGACCAGATCAACGGGCTGCTTCGCGACGTGCGGGCGGGCAAAGGCACGGCCGGAAAGTTCATGACCGACGAGCGGCTCTACGCCGAGCTGCAGCAGTTCGTGGCCACCGCTGGACAGATGACACGCGAGCTTCAGCAGGGGCGCGGCACGCTCGGCAAGCTGCTCAAGGACCCCAAGGCCGCGGAGAGCCTGGAGGCTTCGGTGAGGAACGTCGAGGAGCTGACGCGGCGCATCAACGCTGGCGAGGGCAGCCTCGGCAAGCTGCTGAACGACGAAACGTTCTCGCAGGCGTTGACGGGCGCGACGACGAACTTCAAGGAGTTGACCGAGCGGCTCAATCGCGGCGAAGGGACCGCCGGCAAGCTGATCACCGACGCGACGCTGTTCAATCGACTCAATTCGGTGACCGAACGCTTCGACCAGCTCGTGACGAAGCTGAACGACGGCGAGGGGACGGCCGGGCAGCTGCTGAAAGATAAGCAGTTATATGAGAACATGAATGGCGCAGTGAACGACCTGCGCGCGCTGATTACTGCTATCAGCAAAGACCCGAAGAAGTATCTCAATGTGAAGGTCAGCATCTTTTAGAGATCTCTCTAGGGACTAGGGATTAGGGATTAGCTGTGGAGGCGAGAATGGCACGAGATGAAAGCGCCGGAGCGGGAAGTATTCTTCTCGCCTTCCTTCTGGGCGCTGTGAGCGGTGCGGCGGTGGCGCTGTTGTACGCGCCGGCCAGCGGTCGCGACACGCGCGACTACCTGGGCGAGAAAGCGCGCGAGGGCCGCGCGCGCGCGGCGGAGGCGGCGGCGAAAGGACGCGAGGCGCTCAATCAGGGCCGCGAGACACTGTCCAACGCCATCGATCGGGGGCGCGAGGCCTACCAGCAGGCGCGGGTGCGAGACGAGGCGTGAGCCCATGGGCTGACGTCTTCCTGGGCATCATCGCCGTCGCGACGCTCGCCATCGCGATCACGCAGATTGCCGTCATCGTCGCCGCCGGCCGCCTGGCCCGGCGCGTCGAGCGGCTCGCCGATCAGCTGGAACAGGAAGTCAAGCCGCTGTTCGCTCATCTCAACGCCATCGGACGCGATGCCGCGCGCGCCGCGGCCCTGGCCACCCAGCAGGTGGAACGTGCGGACCGCGTGTTTGCCGACCTGGCGATGCGGCTCGAGACGGCCCTCGACACCGCCCAGACCGCGCTCGGCAGGCCGGTCCGGGAGGGGCGGGCGCTCCTCAGCGCCTTCAAGGCGGCCCTCCAGGCGCTCCGGGACATCCGGCACGGCGGCCGCGGCCGGCCCCGGCGCAGCGAGGACGACGACGCGCTATTCATTTAGCGAATTTGGTGGTAGAACAGCGCTTTCAAGGTCTGTTTCCCCGGGAGGCGCTTTCATGAAGCTGCTCACGACCGCCGCCGTCGTTCTGCTGTTGCTGTCGTCCACCGCGTCCGCCCAGGAATCCAAGTCGGCGCCCCTCGCCAAACAACTGGCTGCCGCTCTCGACGCGGCGAAGCTCGATTGCGTCGCTGCCAAGGATCCATCGGCCCCCGACATCTTCGTCGCGGCGCTCTATTTCCCCGGCGTGCAGCTGCTGGTGGTGTCCGGCAAGTACTCGGTGCCACAGCTGCTGGTCGAGCGCCTCGCCAAGAAGGAATACCGCGACACCTATCTCGATCTGAACGGCGCGGCGGTTCCGGCGTCGAAGATCTTCCTCGAGGATCCCGGCGCCGACGGCATCAAGGCCAAGCGTGAAGACAACCAGGCGTTCGATTCGTACGAGGTCGAGGGCAAGCGGATCATGTTCAACAGCGACTGGAAAGCGCAGAAAATTTCCGAGCAGGACTACATGAAGACGTTCGCCGGCGCCGACGAGCGGTATACGCAGATTCTCACCGCGCTCATCGCGCAGCTCAAGAAGACCTCGTAGCGCTGCGCGCTTGACAACGGCATCCGACGGCCTAGATTAGAGATTACGTCGCCCTGTCGATCGGGCCGGGTCGCGGCTGGTCAGGCATCACCACCACCATCGCCGCTCATGCGCTCCCTCCATGTTCGACCGGAGCGAGCCACCTCGCCGGACTGGCAGGGCGCGCTTCTGTACGCCGAACAACCCTCAACGCTCGTACCTCAAACACTCGATTGCCCGTTACGCCGCTGTGTCGGCCGCGATCTCGAAACTGCGCAGGCGCGCGTCGTGATCGAAGATCTGCGCGGTCAGCATCAGCTCGTCCGCCTGGGTCGCGGCCACGAGGTCGGCGATCCCGCGTCGCACGACCGCGGGTGAGCCGACAATCGCTCGCGAGAGCGCGCGTTCCACGCCCGCCCGCTCGACCGGCGTCCACAAGCGGTCCATCGATTCGACCGGCGGCGGCAGTGGACCCGGACGTCCACGCCGCAGATTCATGAACTGCTGCTGCGCTGACGTGAACAGGCGTCTGGCTTCGTCATCGGTTTCGGCGGCGAAGCAGCCGGCGGCGACCATCGCGTACGGCGACGCGAGCGCGCTCGAAGGGATGAACCGGGTTCGGTACACGGCGAGCGCGTCCATCAGGTGATCCGGCGCGAAGTGCGACGCGAACGCGAACGGCAGCCCGAGGTGCGCCGCGAGCTGCGCGCTGAAGAGACTCGAGCCAAGGAGCCAGATCGGGACGTTCGATCCGGCGCCAGGTACGGCGCGCACGAGCTGTCCCGGCTGCGCCGGCGCCAGATACGCCTGCAACTCTGCGACGTCGCGCGGAAAGTTCTCTTCGCCGGCCGTGAGATCGCGGCGCAGCGCGTGTGCGGTCACCGGATCGGTACCCGGCGCGCGACCGAGCCCGAGGTCGATGCGGCCCGGAAACAGCGATTCGAGCGTGCCGAACTGCTCCGCGATGACGAGCGGCGAATGGTTCGGCAGCATGATGCCGCCCGAACCGACCCGGATGGTCCTGGTGCCCGCCGCGACGTGCCCGACGACCACCGCGGTCGCGGCGCTGGCCACGCCGGGCATGTTGTGGTGCTCCGCGACCCAGAACCGGCGATAGCGCCACGCCTCGGCGTGCCGCGCCAGGTCCAGCGAATTGTTCAGCGCCCGCGCCGCCGAGCCGCCTTCAACGATGGGGGAGAGATCGAGGATGGAGAGGGGAGCCACGCGCTGATCTTGCCACGCATGCCCCAATTACTCGATGAGGACGAACGCCGATCGTCACACAGGGTCGACGTGGGCGATGCGAAGGTTCCGCATCGCCCGGCCGATCTAGACCACTGTTCGGTTGCCGCTCAGCAGTCCGACGACGAAGAGCACGAGTGCGACGACCAGCAACAGATGCACGAACGCACCAATCGTGTAGGTCCCGACGACGCCCAGGAGCCAGGCGATCAGGAGAATCACCGCGAGTGTATACAACATGGTTCCGCCTCCAGCCAATTTTGGGTGCAAGAAACAAGACCTCATCTTTAACGCGAGGCCGACTGAGCTCTCAGCTGTAAGCCTTCCCGGATCGGCTCTCAGCTCGACGTGAACGTCACCCGGCGCCGCGTTTGCACCCCGGCGGCCGGAGGTCAAGACATGAGTCTGCAAGGGAAATACAGCTACGCCATCCAGAGATCAAAAGACGTGCGCATGCAGGGTGGAGCGGAGGAGCGGGACGGCAAGCTGTACATCAAGGGAACCGTCGATACGCAGGAGCAGGCGAACAAGATCTGGGATGCCATCAAGACGATTCCAGACTGGCGCAACGAGATCGTCGCCGACATCAAGGCGACCGGCGTTCCACAATCGTCCGCGCCGACGACCTACACTGTGAAACCCGGCGACACCCTCAGCAAGATCGCGAAAGAACATCTCGGGAACGCCAACGCGTACATGGACATCTTCAACGCGAACACTGATCAGCTCCAGGACCCCGACAAGATCAAGCCGGGCCAGGTCCTGAAGATCCCCCAGGTGTCGCACCGGTAACCACGCTGATTGCGCAGGCGGCGGCGCGGCCGGTTCGTGAACGGCTACGACACGGCGCGTCGCCTGCCGGCGCCGTCGGTGCTAGGATCCGCGGTCATGACGCCAAGAGGATGCTCGACGCTGGCCGTGACCGCCCTTCTGCTCTCGACGCTCGCGGGTGCGTCCGCGCAACGACCCGAGTCCGCTCCAGAAACCGCGCCGTCGGCGCGGCCGCCCGACACGGTGTTCCTCGAGGATCTCACGTGGGCGGAAGCACGCGACCTGGTCAAGAGCGGAACGACGACGGTCATCATCGGCACCGCCGGGACCGAGCAGAAGGGGCCGCACATGGTGGATGGCGAACACAAGTTCGTCATGGAGTACTCCAGCGACAAGATCGCCCGGGCGATCGGCAAGACGCTGGTGGCGCCAGTGGTCACCTACGTGCCGGAGGGCAGCTGGGAGAATCCGACCGGTCACATGGCGAAGCCCGGGACGATCACGCTCCCGGACGATCGATTCGTCGAGCTGCTCGTCAACGCTGGAAAGAGCCTCAAGGCGGGTGGGTTCACGACCATTCTGCTGATCGGCGAGTCGGGCGGCAATCGCAATGGGATGCGGACCGCCGCCGAGAAACTGAACGAGCTCTGGAAGGGCGCGGGTGGGCGCGCGTTCTGGATCGACGACTACTACACGAAGGGCCACGCCGATCAGAACACGTTCATCACCGAAAAGGTCGGCATTCCAGCCGACCAGATCGGCGGACATGCGAACATCCTCGACACGTCGGAGCTGCTCTTCGTCAACGCGAAGCACATTCGCCGGAACAGACTGAGCGGCAACGACTACGAGAACAACGGCGTCAGCGGCAACAACCAGTCGAAATCGACACCTGAAATTGGCAAGGCGCTCCTGCAGATCAAGATCGACAACGCGGTCGCGCAGATCAAAGGGCTGATGGCCGGCACCATCACGCGCCAGCAATCCGAAGCGCCGGCAGCGCCCGAAGGCGGACGAGGCGGTGGCGGACGCGGTGGACGCGGCGGCCGCGGGGCGGGCGCTCCCGGGTGAACCCGTGCACCTTCAGGCTCCGGGCCGCGGCATCGAGCAGCATGTCGTACGCAGGTGACGGCAGCGAGATCGCGCCAGGCGGCTGCGTGTCCGGGTTGCCCTCCGGCACGTACTGGATCGTCGGCGCCACCAGCGCGTTCTTGAGGCGCCTCGCCATCAGGTTCGCGGTGTAGACATCCTGTTCATCGGAGACAGCGGCGGCAACCAGGCGGGGCTGACCAACGTCGCCAACAAGCTGAACGACGAGTGGAAGGATACCGGCGTCAAGGTGTTCGCGCTGACCGATTACTACAACGCCAGCCGCATCTA
>Ga0193696_1000194_pt1 | contig 23944 bp, 45 predicted proteins | sample L3m1metaG_FD_145074 | JGI IMG/M metagenome (GOLD analysis project Ga0193696, IMG submission 145074) | Soil microbial communities from a riparian zone of the East river system, Colorado, United States - L3m1 | ecosystem: Environmental > Terrestrial > Soil > Riparian zone | place: USA: East River... | reverse complement strand
CACTTCTCTTGAATCTGGACTTTACATTAATAATCTTCCCGGTTTAAATACTGAGATCATTGGAGCTATTGCAGACGGCGAGGAAATTACCCATAAGGGTGTTTGGTCAGATGTAAATAAGATATCTGCCAGAAGGTTTCAGACTGACATAATGGTTCAGTTGAGAAAAAACTATAATGTTAAAAGGGTAAAAGAAACCATTGAGTTTATACCTGAAGCAAGTACAAGCGAACCCGCTTCAGCAAACTACAGAGGTCTTTTACTTGGATTCGATTACCAATACTTTACTTTTCAGGCTTTCTTAGTTTCTTCTGTTTATTTATATTCTGAAACTTCTGGAAATTCTACGTTAAAAATATTCAACAGGCAGGGAGTAGAACTTTACACAAAAGACGTTACGGTTGTGATCGGTTTAAACTCTTATGTAGTAGATAAAACATTTACATCAAGCCGTCTTTTTGTTGGCTTTGATTTTACGAGTATTGACGGGGTGGCAATGGAGATAACAAGCAATATTAGTTCTTGTTTTTGCCAAACTATAAGTGCTATTTTTTGCGATACTTGTAATCCATCTATTGCAGGGGCTACTAAATCAGGAGCAACGGTTACGGCTTCAAATAATGCTCATGGGGTGGGTATTTTGGCAAGCGCAGGATGTGATTATTCTCAGATCGTATGTAATCAGAAGTCAATATTTACGAGTGCATGGCTTTACCTTTTGGGCAATCAATTACTCATTCACTTATTAAACGCTGACAGATTAAATAAATACACTACGGCAGACGTTCAAAAGTACAATGAGCTAAAAGATTACTATCAGGTACAGTATGAAATTCAGTTAGAAGAGGCGGTTTTAGGAATAGAACTTGATGCTATGGATGATTGCTGTATTGAGTGCAGTCCTTTGGTTAAATCAGTTCAATGGCTACCGTAAACATAGATACAAGCGGATTTGAGAAAGACCTTCAGAAGATAAAGGATGGATTGAGTGATAAAGAAAGTCTTTTAAGACCTGTTTGTGTTGAACTTTCTGGAATAATGAATGACAGAATACACGAACAAGGGCAAGCGAGTGACGGCTCAAAAATTGGTTCTTATAAAAATTCTTATCTTAAGATGAGGCAAAAGTTCAATCATTCCCCTACGGAAAGCGACGTTATACTTGTACTTACAAGGAAACTATCAAATTCATGGGGGGCTTTTGCTACTGATAAAGGATATGCGGTTGGATTTACAGATGAAGGAATAGGAGTAACAAGTTTAAAAAAGATTCAGTTTGCTGAAGAACATTTTGGTAAAAAGATCGGGGATATGACCAAAGAAGAAGAAACTTATGCTTTTGAAAGATTAAACGAATTATCAACAGAAATAATTGGAAGGACTTAAAGACATAATTGAGATCATAAACGAAGACCTCAGAAATTCCTTTGTAAAAAACGGATTCGGGGCTTTGTCTTTATTTGGAATATCTGAAACGACTTCCAGACTTGACGTTTCTTTTCCGGTTTTCTTCGCTACCAATCAAGGAACATGGGCAGGATTCGACGATAAAAAAGAAGTCATACTTTATCACAAGTTAAATTCGGTTCAAACTACACAAGCGCAAACAGGCTATGGTGACAGTTTTGGAGAAATGATAAACCGTTACTCAATGAACTTGGTAGTTTATTTTAAAAGCCAAAAAGTTAAACCGGATGAGATGTTTGCTTTTATTCAGGCTGTCTTACCTGAATCACCTAGACAAGAAAATTCAAAATTTACTTATATTCGTACAAGCGTTCTATCAGCTATCTTGAATACAATGCAGGTTTTTAATTCAGAGTACAAAGGAATAACGTACTCTTTAAAACCTGAACAGAGCTTAATAAACATAAGCTACACTATCGAAAGTCGCTTTAAAAAAGGCTGCTTTAATTGTTGTTAATTTTCAAATTTAATCTATGTCTATTTATTATCCAGAAGGCTGCGATTCAACCGTTCCGGATCATATTTGTGATCCTTGTGCTGTTCCTGAGCATGGTCGGGTAAGGTCGGTAGCTTTTATAAAATCATCTTTTAATTTCACAGACCCGGAAAGTCCTGCTGAATGGATCACAGGAATAAACGCAAGGGATATTATTGTTATTCCTGAAGTTCTTGGTTCATTCGATGGCGGTGCGCCTGTTGAAGGTCCAGGTTACGGAGATCAGGCTACAAAGGTTACAGGATATAATTTCTCACTTCTTTTTAAAGACCCTAACTATCGTGAGAACTGCGATTTCTATAACGGTATTAAGAACGCAAGAAATTATAAAGTTGCTTACAGAACCGAAACACAGATTCACATTTCGGACAATACTGTAAATGTGGTTCCTAAGAATCCGGTAACAGAAGATTTGGCTTCAGAGGTTGTTTGGGATGTCGAGGTAAAGTTTGCTCAAGCTGATTTGCCTTGTCCTGTAGACACTCCTGCGGGAATTTTTGACCAATGTCTTTTAGTAACTGCGGCTTAAAATATGGGTGGGTTTTCTCACCCTTTTTTTTATTATGAAAAAGATATTAATCTTAATAGGATTTCTTTATTCTATAAATTCCTTTTCTCAGTCAACTGTTTTACTAAGAGGTGATACTATAAAAGTCTACAAGCAAGGCGGTGACGCTGTACTTAAAGTAGAAGGGCATTTAATGCTTAAAGACTACCGACAAGGAAACTCAAATGATTCTGTTCTTACTTGGGATGCTACGACAAAAAAAGTAAGAATGATGGATAGGAGTAGTTTTGGCAGTAGCGGTGGTTTGGGTGTGCTTGATACGTTAGTTAACCCAAAATGGAGTGTTGTTCAAGATGCTGCCGGTGATACTTATAAATCTCATGCTCCATCAGTATTTTATGCGGCCGACTTTGGAGTAAAAGCAGATGGGGTAACAGATGATTGGACTGCATTAGATTCATGTTTAAGATATGTTTATGATCATGGAGGCGGTGTTGTTATTCCACCACTTGGTAAAATCATTACAAGCAGGGTTATTAGGTTTCCATTGGATGACGTTGATGCAGGTTCTGCCAATCTAAGATCAATTAGATTAATTGGTCAGGCTACACCGAATATGTATTCAAATCCACTGGCTCCATCGAATCATCCACAATACGGAACAATAATAGAAGCGACTTTTCTTGGAGATAGCGCAATAATAGATACTCGTTACACAGGAGTTAGCTGGGGTAATTTTAATCTTTTAAATATAGGCGTTGAAAATATATCACTTAGTATAAGGAGTAAGACAGCAGGAGTAGATGTAGCGGCACAAGGGCAGGGCATCAATGCTCAACACATGGCTTTTTTTCAAGCTAAAAATATTTCAATAAGCACAACAAGTGAAATTTATAATTCAGTTCAACCAGCATCTACTTCGGCAGGAATTTTATTCCCGGCAAACAACAATGGAGCTATTGTTAATGCGGATAATATTTTTGTTACCGGCGTTTATTATGCTGGAATGGCATTTGAACACGCTAATATAGATAATTGGTTTTCCGATGCTTGCTACTATGGATTTTATATGAATATAGGAAACCACTCAATTCACATTAATAGGATATGCGTAGCTAGATGTGCAATAACTATCGGGACAGGTAACGATTCAAGATTTAAAATAGATAATCTTTCAATTGAAGATAAACTTTCAGGAGGATTGTGGTTTGATAACACACTTGACCTTGAAGCGGGTGCGACAGCGACGGGTGAAATACATTACCAAAGAGTTGAGACAATACTCGGCGGTGTTAATAATGATGTTTTCACAAGAACAAATAATGCTTATAATATTACTTGCTTGCCTATTGGTGAAAATATTCCAAAATGGGCAACAGGAAACAGGCCGGATATAATTCCTGAAGCAGCAACTATCATAGGTTACAATACAGATTCTTCAAGGGCTGAAGTTTATGATCATCCAACTTCAAGTTGGTTGCCGGTAAACGGTGTTCCTGTAACACCAAGTTATTGCGACCATGATTTAGGGTTAGGCCTAAGAGCGTATTGGGATTTTGAAGAATCAACCGGAAACTTTCTTGATAAATCAGGTAATGCAAAAGACTTAACAAGATTTAATTCTGCCGCAACAATAACAGGTAAGGTTGGTAATGGCGAAGGCAATACCGGGGCGTCTTCTCAATATGTAAAAACTTCTGTGGGAACAGGATTGTCAGCAGGGGTTGGGTTTACATGGGCGGGATGGGTTAAATTGTTTAATACAGCAGATCCATATCAGGTAATTACTCAAAAGGGGATTGGCGCATCTTTCAATTTTGAATATAACATCTTCCAGAATGCGGGTAATTGTTATTTTTCATTATCTACAGACGGCACAAATCCAGGGATAGTAAGTGTAAATAAACCGTTACTAAGAGATAGCGTTTGGCATTTCATTGTAGGCAAGTGGGATGGCGCAACCATGTCACTATCTATTGATAACGGTACAGCAGCAACAGCCAGCATAGGTGCGGTTTATTCTGGTTCGTCTGTATTGTATCTCGGTAGTGATGCTACTCCATCACTATACCTGACCGGTGGTATTGATGAAGTTGGTATATGGAACACTGCTTTATCTGCAGGAGATATAACTGCACTTTATAATTCAGGAACGGGAAGAACAATAGGAACAGAAGGCGGTGGTGTTTTATTTGCCGGTGATGATTGTTCTCCTTCACACGATCTTCAGCTACATTGGGACAATACAAATAAAAGTCTTGGGGTAGGAACGAATGTTCCGTCTACTAAATCGGTACTTGACCTTACTTCCACGACAAAAGGTTTTTTACCACCAAGAATGACAACAACGCAAAGGAATGCTATTGCAAGTCCTGTGGTTGGTTTATTGATCTGGAATACTACAGATAGTACGCTTCAACAGTACAGGGGATTAAGCGGGTGGGCTTCTTTTGGTGGCGGCGGCACTCCAACACTTACATCAACACAAATAGCTTATGGTAATGGCAGTAATTTAATGACGAGCGAAGCCGGACTTTCTTATAATGAGACAGATGAGATACTTACTGTTTCAAATGCTATAAAAACAGCACAGTTTTTAACACCGGATTTTAATTCAGTAGGCACTCCGGCATCAGGGTTTGTTTCTATTTTCTCAGATAATCATGGAAGGGTTTACAGTAAGAATGATGCGGCAACGGTAGTGGAATTAACAAACCCAAGTTTAACTAAAAGCGCATTTGACCAAAATCCTACATCAGCAGATACAATAGATGTTTGGCAAACTCCGGTTGCTATAACAATAACAAGTTTGAAAGCAATACTTAGGGGAACATCGCCATCAGTTACATATAACATAGCATTCGGAACAAATATTCAAAGCCCTACGGCAGTATTCACGGCTGATATTACTTGTACTTCAGTAACTACAGGATGTAGTAATTCATCAGGGTTCAATGATGCGACGATTCCTGCGGGTTCTTTTATATGGATATACACAACAGCAGCAAGCGGGACCATACGATCAATTGCATTCACCATAAATTATACAGAAGACTGATGAAAAAAATATTATTCTTATTATTCCCGATTATAAGTTATGGGCAAATGACGATAACAGGAGTAAGTAATGGTTATCAAACACTAGGAATAGCTTCTGCTGGAACAGGTGCTTATGCTGTTGGTGATTTTTTTATTGCTTTTTGTGGTACAACAAATTCGGGAGGCACTCCTGCGACTGTTTCTTTAGCTGGCACAAGTCAGACATGGACACAGATAGGTAGTGCGTTAAATATATCAGGGGATTATAGGATACAGGCTTTCAGATGGGCTGCAACTACTTCTGCTGGATCAGGAACGATAAACGTTACATATACAGGTACTCAAGATGGGGGATGGATGATTGTTCTTAAGGTTACTGGTGCTGATGTTACTGGGACTAATGGATCTAATGGTATTGTTCAATTCGCAAATGACGCCCAAAATACCGATGCGAATCCAGATATAACAATGTCTGTAATTTCTAATTCTAGAAATTCTGTTGTTTGTGGATTTATAAATAACCAAAATCCTTTTGGCGGTGGGCCAGAAAGTTCATGGACAGAATATGGGGAAGGCGGTTATAATACTCCAACGACAGGAGGTTATACAATGTACAGAACGGGGACAACAGACAATACTCCAACTGTTACAGCAAGTGCAAGTAATTGGGCTGGCATAGCAATAGAATTAAAAGCATCGGGCAGACGAATAATAATAACAAATTAAATAACATATATGGCAAAAGCAATTCACACTCCTAAACCGCCACACGGCATACCACCAAACAATATTCCTGCTCCGACTGGATTAACGGTTACGAAAGTAAGCCCTACTGAGGTTTATGTTAGTTGGAATCCGGTTCCAGGCGCAACGTCTTACTGGGTTTACAGGGATCAATATGTTCCTGCAATAATTCAAAACACTTTTTATACTGACGGATATTTAACTCCTGGTGATCATGTGTATGCAGTTGCAGCAGTAGTGAATAGTGTTCTTGGCCAAAAATCAAGTCCGGTAATAATAACAATATAATGCCAAGCCTATCATTCGACACACTATTTAAGGCGTTCAAAGAAAACGTAACCGCTACGGTCATGTCCTTATTAGTAATTGGTATTTCTATAATGTTTACTATTAACCAGAAAACGAACGAGGGTATAAAGAAAGACTTAAGAGCTACCAATAAAGAATGTGTTACTGAAAAATTTGTTCTTGCTACTCAAATGGAACAAATGAGGGGGCAGATAATTGATTTAACCGGAGCATTCAAAGAACTTAAAGGGGAGATGAACACACTTAGAAAACTTGGTATCGTAAAAGAATGAGAAAATATTTACCTATATTATTATTGTTTGTTGCTTGTAATAGCGGCTCTGAAAAGGCAAGCCCAATAACAGTAAGCAATCAACCAATTAATGATTCTCTTTCTTTAATAGTAGATAGTCTTAAAGAATGGACAGAAGATATTTCTTCAGTTTCTAATTATGCAATAAAAGCACAAGCAAGGATCAAAGAATTGGAACAAAAAAAATCTGTAGCGCAATCAGAAATAGAACCTGTTTATTTAGCAATGCAGTCTAATGATTATAAACCCTCAGACGATAAGGATAAAAGGATTTATGAACTTACCCAGAAGGTCATGGAATACGAAAAGGAAATATCCAAGTTAAAAAATAGATTGTTTTACGATAGCATGATGAGGGTGGGAAAGATAGAATACGACAGAGTCCCAAACGAACTAAAACCAAACGATAAAAGTTTAATTGTTACCTTAAATAAGAAATTAAGGGGTGATGGTGATATCTCTGAACAGGGTATAAGTGTTTGGATAATGAAATACACGAAGGATGCTAAGAAGGCTTTCAAAGGATACGATAACTGTCAGCAAAAAGACTTAAATTTATTAAATGCTAAAGAGGCGAATTACTATCAAGGGCAATATTTTTTCAATGACATAGAACCTGGGAAGTATTTAATAAAGGTGTGTGCTTTGTTTGGAAACTGGATGGTGATTAATAAGAAGGATTATAAACAGGAGATTGAAATGTTGATGTCTCCACCTATTCAATAATTAAAAATTAAATCATGGCAACAGTAACAGGATCGAAACAGTTTTCACTTAACATCAGAGACATTGTAAAGGGATTGGTAATGGCTGTAATACTTCCGGTCATTAACGTAATCTATCAATCTATTGAAGCAGGATCGTTTGAGTTCGATTGGAAACGAATTGGCCTTTTGGCTGCGGGTGGCTTCATTGCTTACATTATTAAAAACTTCCTTACTCCTGCTGAAGTCACTATTACTAATGTAAAAAACGATACCGTTGAAGCTATTAAAGACGGGACGGCAGATGTTAAAGTAGTGACCAAATGAAGAAATGGACGTTTATATTATTGTTCGGATTGTTAGCCTGTAACACAGAAAAGAAAGCATTGTCCAAAACTCAGCTTTACCTTTTTAAACATCCTGAATTTTCTGCGGGTTACTGCGCTGAACAATTCCCTGATAAAACAGATTCCGTAATAGTAAAAACCGATACCGTAACTGAGATTCAGTTTATGGATTCGATAGTTTTTGATACTCTTTTCAGGGATTCGTTGGGGTTTAAATACCGAACAATAACAAAGGTCGTAACCAAAACTATCACTAAGGATAACATCATTTACAGGGAAAACCGAGCAGAGCAAGAACGATTGCAACTTGCTCTGCTTTCTGCTAACAAAAACATTACAGACTTAATTGCGAAAAACACAGTCTTAGAACAGGATAGAAACGAATGGAAAGGGAAGGCAAGAAAAAGAGGGTGGATGTTTTTAGGTTTAATATTCTTGGTTGTAGGTGCTGTAGGAATGAGGTTATACTTAAAAAGTAAATCAATTATAAAATGAAAAAACTATTTCTTCCAATTCTAATATCAGTAACCGTGATAGGTTGTGATTTTAGTGGTCAGCCAAAAGATGACCGTGTGCCAAGAGAAGATACTACGGTTACGCCGATAGACACAACAATAATTGAAGACGGGATTGCGCCAGTAGCGTCAAACGTAACTGCTAAAGCTAAACCACAGAAGTTAGAAAAAATAATTTGTTCATTCGGGTTTAAGAAACTGAACAACAGGAAACGACCAATTGAAGAAGCTCCTGGTGGAAAGAAAGGGAAACCTGTTAAGCCCGGAACTGAACCGCCTTTGCCTCCTCAGCCTCCCACAATTTCAAACAACGTTATTTATATAAACTATTTCGGTAAAGATATTCCACCTACTATGTGGAGTATAACCCCATTTTCTGTTGGTGATGCAGGATTAGCACAACCAGAAATTGACTACATAACAACAGCAGTATCGGCACATTTCCCTGAATATAATATAAGGATCACACAAGACAAGGCTATTTTCGATGCTGCTCCGGTTGGTCACAGAATTGAAGTGGTAGTTACAGAAGATTACCAATGGTACGGAAGTGCAGGAGGGGTTGCTTACTTAAATTCTTTTACATGGTCGGACGGGTCACCCGCTTTTGTTTTTTCAACATTGTTAAGTTACAATTCACACTATATCGCTGAGGCTATTGCACATGAAGCGGGTCATACACTTGGTTTAAGACATCAGTCAGAATGTGTTAACGGAGTAAAAACCGTTGAATATTCTTACGGGTGGACTATGGGTAACAGTTATAGCTCATATCCTCAAGGTAGTTGGAATCCAAACGGTACAAATCCTTTTTGTGCAACACAGGATGATAATGCTTTATTAACAGCAGCAGTCGGGAGGAAATGAAAGATGCTCGTAAAATAATAGTATTAATGTTTGCCCTTACTATCTGTGCTATCATGGTAGCTATTATTTCATCTTGGATTTATTACGGGTCGGCAAAACCAGAATCGGTTAATATTTTAGGGCATTTAATCGACACTATGTTAGGGGCTATAATTGCTTACTTAATGCTAAAACAAAACGATGATAACGGAAAGAGCCTTTAATGATTCAGCGACACTTTTAGGAGTGGAACCCGCAACAATCAAAGCGGTTGCAGAAGTTGAAAGTAAAGGAAGTGGATTTCTACCAAGTAGGCATCCGGTTGTACTTTTTGAGCCTCATGTCTTTTGGGCAGAACTTAAAAAGCGTGGAATTGACCCCAAAATGATCACAGGGGCTTCAGACATCCTTTACGAACATTGGACAACAGGAAAGTACGGTAAAACTTCAGCGCAGCCCGAACGCTTAAAACGGGCAATAGCGATAAACAAAGAAGCGGCCCTTTCTTCTGCAAGTTGGGGCAAGTTTCAAATAATGGGGTATAACTACGGGTTAGCAGGATTTGCTGACGTTGATTCATTTGTTGCAGCTATGCACATTGACGAGGATCAGCACCTTCATGCTTTTATAAATTTCGTTAAGAATAAGAACCTGGTGGACGAACTTCAGAGAAAAGATTGGGCAGGATTCGCTCTTGGTTACAACGGATCAGGGTATAAAGAGAATAAATACGATGAAAAATTAGCGGCAGCTTATAGGAAGTTTTCCTGATCATGTGTTCCTCCTTTGGGGTTTTATAGATTGTTTTCGGTTTTGAATTGAGGCCATATTGATTCTGATGAACCAATTTGTCTAACCTGTCTTTCAAGTAAAGCAATTATTCTTTCCTTCTCTGCTTCAAGCTCTGATATGCGTTGTTTCAAAGTTTCTTGTTCAGTCCATTCATTAAAGACTGTTTCACGATAGTTTATTAAGTTATTTTTCAATTCAGCTATTTCTTTCTCCTTCCCTTCACATAGGTCGCTTCTTGTATATTCAACGTCTGATGTGTGCATTCTATCAGTACACCAAGTTGCTTCATGGTTATCAACGAAGGGATCACATTCATCTTCGTCAGTAGTTTGCAGATAAATCTTTTTAGGGAAAGTTTCAAGTATCTCGGTAGGTATCTGTTCCATTGTTTTTATTTTTGGTTTGAGGGGTTATTCTTTCATGTTTCTTTCGCAATGACGGCACAACCATTTACCATCTTCTCTTTTTGTGTACTCGTGTCCTTCACATGATTTTTTCTTTCTGAATCTCGTTTCAAACATCGGCATCATTGGGGATAGCGTTTTCATATATTCGCCGCCAATATTATCTTCATCCATTTTTCTTAATCGTTCTTCCATTTCAGGAGTAAAGGGTTCGCTGCTCCAATAGTTGCCGCAAGAAGAAACGTGCATCCCTTCAAACTCTTTCATGTCCGAACCGTCTGCTGTTTTACCGTAATAGAGTGGCATAATTTTTATTTTTTATCCCCCGAAAGGGTTTTGTTTAATTTGTTTGTCAGCTAAGCAGCCGTTTTTAATTTTCGTTTCCTTCGGTTATTGGATTGTTCTTTTGGTGTTGACCACTTACAATTACGCTTTGAATAGTTGCCATCGTTTTTAATCCTGTCCAGAGACTTTCCTTCCGGCCTTTCGCCCATGTCAGCAAAGAAGTTCAAAAAGGATTTTAGCCATCTTTTGCAAACAGAAATTCCCCTTGCTCCATAGTCTTTATACTTTGGGTCTTTTGGATTATAGCATCTTCTTTTCATGTGATCCCAAGAGTTCCATTCTCTTGACTTCCATTTACCATGTGTTGTTTTTGGCATCTTTATTTTTCTTTTACCATCTATGGATTAAAAATTGGCGGCAAGATTCAGAAAATACGAATAGTGTATATGAATCTCCAACAGTTACGTGCATGGCTTATCTATCCTTTCACCATGTTCCTACATCCTATTGTTTGCCGCCAAAGAACTTAAATATTTTTTACTTCCTCCTGCTCAATAATTCCCCCGTCTAAAGACGGAAGCGGTGATGGTTATAGATTTCTGTAATGTTCATAAACCAAATCTCTTGCCTGACCAAGTTTAATAACTGCGTTGGTAAGGTGTTCACTTGCGCCAATATCTTCAACAAGCCTCATGGCCTCAGTGATCGCCTTTTCTGTTTCAGACATTAAATCAAGTCTGTTTGGTTGGCGGAACGGTTCTGGTATTGGTACAACTTCCCAATCCCTATACTTATCTTCCGTTTTATCATATGTCTGTTTATCACATTCTACCAATTCATTAGACTCAAAAGAGTACACCTTGTAAATTGTTTGTTCCATATATTTTTATTTTAAAAGTTTAGTTGTTATTTCTATAACCTTTTCCCAATGACCAGAAATATAACCACTTAATGCTATTGTTCTTATTTCATACAATGCGTTACGGTATTCATCCCTTTTAATTAATGAAGTCGCATATTTTCTTAATACAATTCTTTCGCTATCAGCGATCAATTTTATCATTTCTTCTAATTCGTCTTTTCTATTGCGCCATTGTTCAACAAAAACTCTTAACGGCAGCCAATTACTATTGGGACAACAGGATTGATTTTCTTTTAGTTCATCAGTTGAAATATAGCCGCATTCGCCGCATACTTTCAACATGGGTTCGTTTAATTTATCCATGATTAATAATTTTATTGCCTGTTGTTTTGAGAAAATAATTTAAGTTGCTCTATTGTGTCTTTAAGCGTTTTATTATTTTCTTCTAATTCATGCACATATTCAAGCGTTGGCCAGTCTGGTTTTTCCAACAACCCCTTCAATCTTTCGTTATCTTTCTTTAGGGCTTCTATTTCTGAAAAATATTCGTTGTTTTCTTTTCCAAATGCAAGCATCCTTTCTTTCAATTCGTCCCTTTCCTTTTTTAGAGATTCTATTTCTGATTGTAGTTGCCTTCTTTGGTTTGCTGATTCCATTGCCTTGCCACACCATTGCTTAGACTGTTTATTGACCATCTCCCATTGTATAGCCCATCCTTCAACATCCCCATCCAACTCTTTCACCCTATCTATTAGTGATTGATTCTGGAGGGATGAATAAGCGGAAGCTGTTTCAATTATTGCTTGGTACATGGCAGGAGTTGTTCCCTTAACCCGTAGCCAATCCAAATGTTTAACCTCTTTGCCAAGAAGGATATTTTCTATTTGCTCGTAAGTTTCGTCTGTCATTACTTTCCTTTTTGATTTTTAAATATTGTGTATAGGTCTTCATTATCGTAATGTTCGCCGTATAATACGCCTTTAATCTTCTTAACTGATTCTATTACCCTCAGAACAAACATTTTCCCGTTAATCAGATAAGACATTCTAAAATGCAAATCTTTCCACTTTGCAAAACCAATAGCTTCTTGCTTGGCTATCTCTGCACATTGTTCTGCTTGCCAATCGGTCATTCCCCATGAATGAAATCCTTCTGAACCGATTTCAATTCTTTTAAACTTTTCTATTATTTCGTTACTCCCCTTATTCATTACTTCTGTTTATAGGTTTCGTTATAGTACTCATAAGCGGCGTCGTTTTGTGAATATTGTTCATCATTGCCAAGACCCGCAAGCCAGGCATCTATTATCTGCCCCTTTTCTTTGGCGAGTAATGATTTTGCTTCGTCTAATATGTCTTTTTGTGACCCACGATTATCAAGTATAAACTGAATCAATTCTTGAAGTGCTGTACTCATAACATTATTTTGTTTCATTTTTTATTTGGGAGAGGGAAGGGTTAAATAGTTACTTCTGATCCGTTACTTGCTGTTACGTGCCTTAACGTTGGTTTAAAATTAAAATCCTTTAACGCTTTGTCCAGAGCCTCAAAAAACTCTTCTTCGGAAATGTGTTCCCAACTATCATAAGCGGTTTTTATTTCACTTACACATTTTTCAGTTGCTTTGTTTTTGATCGTGGTTTGTTCTCCTGCTAATGTCCACATTGAAATAGTACATTCATCCATTACTCCTAAATATTCATTAAGGAAGTTAAGAGGGTTTTTGAAAAATGCAGGAGTTTCTAATTCTAAGGTTATCTCTTGCTGAACGCTTACGGTTGTTTTTAAATTGATTGACATAACGTTTGTTTTAATTGGTTTGTTAATAGGTGCAAATTAAACAGTCTTTTTGATATGGCAAAATAAATTCTTGGAAATATTTGGAAGATATTAAAAAATACCCGTACTTAGCATTATGAAATTAAAAAAGAAAAATTCAGGCAGCGTAAAAATAGACCCAGAGGTTTTAAAAATGGCTTCTGATTATTGCCAAAAATACGGGCTAAAGGTTGGGAACTTTGTAACAAGAGTGGTTAAGGAAAAACTTGATTCAATAATTTTTGTAAAATATCCATAAACCAATTAACGTGATATACCTTTTTATCTCCTCAATTTTAATCGTTTTTGTTTTTGCTTCTTATTTAATATTCAGAATAAGAATCCACAGGAACGATGTAAGAAAGGCAAAGAGGCAATGGGATGATTCAGACAATATTTATTTATAACTTAAAAAACAAACCATGAGTAATGAATTAGCACGAATTGACTTTTCGCAGGACCAGATTAATCTTATCAAGTCACAGATTGCCCCAAAAGCAACCGATGACGAATTAAAACTTTTCCTTTATCAAGCTAAGAGGACAGGCTTAGATCCATTAGCAAGGCAGATTTACGCCATCCACAGGTGGAACGGTATGCAGAAAAAAGAAACGATGACGGTCCAGACTTCAATCGATGGGTTCAGGGTTATAGCCGAAAGGTCCGGCGATTATGGTGGGCAGGATGAACCCGTATTTTGTTATGAAGATGAGCAGATAATTAATTGCAGGGTTACTGTTTATCGCTTTCGTGGCTCTGTGCGTTATCCTGCTGCCGTAGGTTTAGCTTTCTGGAAAGAATATGTACAAATCAACAAGGAAGGAAACCCCTCTGGATTGTGGCTTAAAATGCCTCACACGATGCTTGCAAAAGTAGCGGAAGCTTTAGCCCTTAGAAAAGCCTACCCGCAGGACCTGTCAGGACTTTACACAAATGACGAAATGAATCAGGCTGACCAGAAGGAGCCCGAACCGGATTTTTCCGATGTTCCTGATGAGGGCGAAAGGCAAATGCTCAGACAACTGGCTTACGATTCAGATTTGAACGCTGAAGAAATGGAGCAAGCCATGACAGCTATCGACCTTTGCAGTAATTACAAGACTTTTGAGAAGATTCAAAACCGTTTGGAGATCAGAAGAAAGCCGATTGACCAAGTGGTAAACCCTTCGCAAAGGGACATTAATAAGCATTTGAAAAAATCGGTACAATGAATTACGAAGAACTAAAAGTAAAAGCCGATAAGATGCAATCCTTTCTGGAGCAAAAGCCATCCGACCAGGAAGAGGGGATTATTGACAGGTTAGAACTTTTGCAAATCCTAATGGCTCAGTCAGGTGATTGTTTGGCTAATGCTAAATACCTTTTAGACATGAGAAAAAACGATTCAATAACACAATCTTTAAAAGATGCTTTAGCCGGTGATTGGTCAACTACTATCATCCATAAAAAGATTGATGCTTTATGTCGTGAAGAGAACTTTTTAGTAAATAGGTTTGACAGGATAAATAGTTCAGCCGTTCATCAGATAGACGCATTAAGAAGTATATTGAGTTACAGAAAAGCACAAATGTCATTATGAAAGAAATTTGTCCATATTGCGGAAGTACGGCTTCAGTAAAAGATTCAATATTGATTTATGGCCGAAGTTATGGTAATGCTCTTATTTGTGATAATTATCCAATGTGCAAGAGCTATTCAACCTTATATTTTGAAGGAAAATATATGGCAGATGCTGAATTGAGACAATTAAGAAAAAGCTGCCATGATGATTACTTTGATCCGCTTTGGAAATTTCATGGGTATAAAAGAAGTTCATTGTACGGAGCTTTGAGAAGGCTTTTAAACTTATCAAAAGAAGATGCTCATTTTGGTAAGTTGTCTAAAGAACATTGCAGATTAGTTATTGAATCAATAAAAGAAAAAACTTTCTTATTAGAATGGCAAAAGTAAAATCATTAAAAACCCTGAAGGCTTTAGCGATAAAAACTTTCAACCGTTGGATCCGTTTTCGTGACGCTCAGAAAGGCTGCATTTCCTGCGGTGGTGGCGTTCATAATGCAGGTCATTTTTATCATGGGCATATTTATTCATCCCTTCAGTTTAACGAGGTTAATGTTCAGGGGCAATGCGTTCATTGTAACCTATCGAAAGCGGGAAATGAAAAAGGATTCCGGCAAGGTTTAATAAGACGTTACGGGCAGGATAAAGTTGATCTTTTGGATTCAGCAGCAAGGCAAAGAAAGCAATGGACGGCTTTTGAGTTGGAACAAATAATAAAACAATACCAATGCCAGGCGTAATCAAGTTATTACTTCCCAACGGAACAAAAGAAAAAGAGGTTCATTATTATTCAACTAAAGAATGGAAGGGTTTGATTGAAACATGGAGGGGATTGTATGGGGCAAGGATTGAGAATTATTTTATTCACATAGTTCCAGATCGTGAAGGAAACAAACATTTAAAAAATCAAAAATATAAACTAACATGAAAGTAATTTGTATTGATGTTAAGCCTTACAATAACGGAACTTGTGAAGAACTTGTTGTTGGCGAAACATATACCGTTGTAAATTCTTTTATATACGGCGAAAAAATTCTAGTTTACCAACTAGAAGAACTCCCGCCTCCTACTCCGTTTCATGGGTATGATTCAAGACGATTTATTCCTGTCTCTGAAATAGATGAAACCGAATTTGTTCGTAATTACAATAAAGAACTTGTATGAAATTAATTCGTGAAATGTCCTTAGTAAAGGATCGGGTGAAGGATTTGTTAGTTAAGCATTAAATTGAAACTATGAAAGAAATTAAACTTACAAAAGGCTATGTTACTTTGGTTGATGACGAAGATTTTGAATATCTTAATCAATTTACATGGCACACAGAAAAAACAAAACATAGTATTTATGCAAGGGGGTGGGTTAATAGTTCTATGACTTCTATGCACCGGCTTATTATGAATATTAATGAGAGGCATACACTTATTGATCACATTGATGGTTATGGTTTAAACAACCAAAGAAATAATCTTAGGGTTGCAACTTACTCGCAAAACATGGCAAACAGAAAGATTATAAAACCACATTCATCTGCCTTTCTTGGTGTTCATTGGGTTGAGGCTTGTAAAAAGTGGAGGGCAGCAATTAAAAAAGACGGCAAACAGATTCCGTTAGGATTCTTTGTCAATGAAAAAGATGCTGCAAAAGCATATAATGAAGCGGCTATTAAATATCACAAAGAATTTGCTTTTTTAAATAAATTTTAAAACTATGGAAGACGATTTCATGGATAATTGGAAAGAGCCCGAAGAAAAAGAAGAAGATATTCATATCTGCGAGAATGAAGGTTGTTCTCATAAAGGATTCCATTGTTACCTGTCTGGTGATTGGGATGAAAAATTGCAAGATTTTGAGGAAGACCATATCGAATATCTATGCCCTAAACACGCCGAAGAACAGGGTTATTGTATGGGCTGCGGAACTTTTATTGCAGGAACGGGAATGGAATTTAGAAACAACGGTTACTGTGATAATTGTTTTGATGAAATACGATCAAGTGAAATTGAAGATGAAGAAGATTTTCCTGATGGGTCTTTAGATTATTAAGCCGAAACAATTCGCCGAGTCCGTCAAAAACTACAAGAGGAAAACCCTGACCTTCGGGGAACGGTGAATGAGGCAAGGCAAAAGGAAGGGGAGGAAGTACGCAAAACAATTTAAAAATTAAATATATGTCCATCAGCTTAAAGATTGAATGTTCTCCTGGTAGTGATATAACAGATGCTTTTCAAGAGTCTGTCAACTTAGCCAACAAATTAAATATTTGTATTGATTTCACTTTTAATGGCGTTTATTGTATGGCTAAACCAAATGGAGTAATAAGAAATGGCGTTGAAGAATATCACGAGGCGTTAAAAGACAAAAGTCAACATAAGTTTGCAAGAGCATTTCCTTATAAATCTTAAAAAATGAAATTCCTTATCTTCTTACTTTTAGTCTGCCTGATCGCTTCCCTTTGTTCCTGTTCAAAAGAACAAACCGAAGGCCAATGTTTAATTATTTCTTTGAAGTACAACAGGGAAAAGAAATTTCAAAGTGTTGATACCCCTTACAACGATTACCTTACAGGGCATTGGTTTGAGGTCTTTGTTGAGAATAAAAAGTATTGGGATTTAGACACAGGTTTTGTGGTTTGTGATTTAAACATTTTTGAAAAACGAATTTATATTATCAAATGAAATTACCAAAACACCTAAAAGGCAAATATGTGACAAGGGCTGCTTTTGCTAAAATGCAAGCTGAAAAACAAAGGTTGTTTGCTGATATAAAATTAATGACAATGGGCGGGGCTGAAGGTGGGGTTGTTTGGACTAAATGGAGAAAGCACTTTAAGAAAGAAAAATTCTTTAATGATGCCTTACGGGAAATGTTACATAGTGGTAGGCTTGATTCAAATCCGGGAGCATTTAAATAGGGTTTGTGATCGGGATTTATTTGAGAGAAGAATTTATGTGATAAAATAGTTTTTGGTTATTTGAAATGGTTTATTAAATTGCAGTTCAATAGTCGCTGCCACGACAAAGTTTTTAATGTCCCTTACGGGGCGAGTGGCAGCTCAAACCGTAAGGGATTTTTTTATGAGAAAAATTAAAGTCATACCAAAACGACTGATTGAAAAGAATAAAAAGAAATCCGATCTTTTAGAACAAGATCGAAATAAGGTTCGTTTACAATACCCTTCAGATATAAGAATTTATTTAGCACAAAAAAATAAAGACATGGATAGTTCATAAAAAACGGAAGGACATAGGTTCTTTTCGGGTTCTAACCAGGTCAAGCCAGATTAAGATTAAATAGTAACCCTTCGTTCTTTTCAATACGTTAGTCCGAAAGTTCATGCAATGTTCGACCTCTAACAACATGAGACCTTGTAAACAAGAAAGGATTGATAACGAAATGGGATATTCAGGAAAGGAAAGAGAACGAATGAAAAAGGTTATCTGAATTAACAAACAACCTTTTTATCTTTTGTAACTTAGTTAATTATATTGTTCTTGAGCAGGGCAAAGATATTTAATTAGGAATACAAGGGATAAAGAGAGGTATAAATAAATCTGAAATGGAATGGATTAAAGCATCAAAAGAGTTACCTGATAAAAAAGACAGATATTTCGTAAAATTAGACGGAAGAAGTAAAGAGTTAATGTACTTTAATGGCAAACGATTTGAAACTTATGAATGGATAACACATGATGCAATTGAATGGCTGCGTGAAGAAGTAGCTTCAGAAAAAGATTTAATTATTGACGGGTATAAAGCGGCAATACTTGGCCAGGAGCAAAGAATTAAGGAGTTGGAAGACCAATTATGGGCAGAAAATCAAAATATTGTTTATAAAAACAAGAAAATTGAGGAATTAGAATTTGCAGAGTTAGTGAATATTGATTTGTTGGAAAGGCGGCTTGAAAAAATAAAAGAATTAATGACGGATTATAGAATAGTGGTTAAACACGTTGTTATTGAAACTCTTTCAACTTGTGATATTCCCAGAAAAGACAGCCTCGATAAGTACATTGATGAAATATATAAAAAAGTCATTAAACAATGAATTTACCATTATGACAACAATGGAACTTAAATCAAGAATTAAAGCATACAAAGAGCAACAATATTTTGCAAGACAAATGGCAAACGAGTGCAATAAAAACAATAACAGCTATGATGAAACTATATGGGACGCTATAGCGGTATCGTTTGAATTATTGGTTGAAAAACTTGAAAACGCTTTAAAACACCGAGCATGAAATATTTAGGATACTCCGAATTAACAAAACGGCTTTATATTTTACCCGCTTCAGCAAAGGCCAGCAAGATTGATATAACAGATGATGTAAATGAGTTTATTGAATTTAAACGAAAAGAAGCGGAAAAGAGATTAATGCAATGTGATGCCTGTAATTCTATGTGTAAAATAGAAGGATGGATTAAATGTTGGGATTTGTGTACCTGTGAATGCCACAAAAAAAATGTTCAATGACTTTAGAAGAAAAAACAGAATTATTAAAAAAAAGGTGTGATCCTTTTCGGTTAAAGTTTCCTCAGGATATAATAACCGAGTTCATTGACTACTGGACTGAGCCAAATAAGTCAGGAACTAAACAAAGATGGGAACTAGAAAAGACTTGGGACACAGAAAGAAGATTAACAAGGTGGGCGAATAACAATTTTACCCCCAAGAGAACCGAAATAAAGGGTTTTCAGACCCAACCACAGAAAGAGCCAACAAATGAAATTGAACGTCTGGATCAGTTCCTAATGGCCTATAAAAAGCATCCTACGAACTTTCAATTCATTGACCTTGCAAAATGGTACGATTTAATGAAAGAGAACAAACTTTTAAGACCTTTCACAAAAGCGGAAGTTTTAGAAATACAGGAAGTTTATAAGAACGACAATTTAAAATGCAGGGCAGCTTGTGTTTACGAAACATTCAAAGGATACGCAAAGACAGATTTAATTTTTTCTGACATACTAAAAATAAGAAAATGAAACTATTCTTTAAATCAATGATCGCAAATAAAGCTGACGGCTGGCCAATGGGTTTCTATGGATGTTCGTGTATTGACAACAACGACTATTGTTTAGATACCCATTACTTGAAGTCTGATGAAGTTCCTGAAGCTATGATGGATGCAAAAACCTCGAGTGAATTAATAGCAGGTTTGCTTAATGCTTATTATTCCGCAGTAGATGTTTCAAAAATGAATGAAGATAAAGTAATGGAGTTGGGAAGGCTTACGGAAGAAAAGACGGCTTTTAATAATCCTAATCAAACCGAAATACCATTTTGAAAGCAATAACCCTCTTTAACGGCGAAGTATGAATATAAGCGAATGGGTACACAAGAAGAATGACAACAATATTTCCGATGGGGATTTTTTAAAAATAATGGACGATGGCCTTTTAAATTTGGGTCATAATTGCTTAATTACCTTCTCAAAGGAATATAAGGAAAACCCTAAAGCGTTTATAAACTCATTTATAAAATATGATTCAATAAAAACGGTTTCTGGATATGTGGTTAAGTATGCAAGAAAGGAAGGAATTTTAAAAGAGTTGGAAGGGCAGAAAGATTTCACAGAATGGGTTAATAAACAAAGAATAGATGAAAAATGGAAACCTGTTCTTAGTGAATTATTATTGATAATTTGGGGCGCAACAAAAGACGAAAATCCAATTTAGGGCTATTTTCTTACCTTAGTGAAACAATCTGCGAAATAACTGTGAACAAAAACCCTAATAGAGATAATCTAAAACCGTTTAAAAAAGGCCATGATCCCCGTCGGAATTTAAAGGGTGCGCCTAAAATCCCAAACATTGATGATTTGATGGCTGAGGTTCTGAACGAGAAAGAGGACGGTAAATCCAAAGCAAGGGCAATATTGGACAAACTGTTTGAGAAAGCCGCAAAAGGAGATATAAGAGCTGCTGAAGTACTTTTGGATCGTGGTTATGGGAGGGCAAAACAGGCTATTGATTTAAACGTTAAAGAAACGGACGTTGATTTTACTTTCTAATGAAGATAAAAACTCCCCAACTATCCGATTATCAGAAACAAATGATAGATAGTCCCAAAAACACAATCACAGAAGCAGGGACTAAAATAGGCAAAACGGTTTCTCATATGTGGTGGTTATTCAGGGAGGCTCAACAGCCCCACGTTCAGGTAGGTTGGAATTATTGGTGGGTAGCTCCTATCAACGAACAGGCTAAAATCGCTTTTAACCGTATTTGCGCTAAGATTAAGGGCAATCCTAACTACACGATTTACAATTCATCTCCTTACACAATAGTGACCCCTAAAGGCACTAAAATCGTTTTCAGGTCAGGCGATGATCCTGATTCACTTTACGGAGAGGATGTTTACGGAGTAGTAATTGACGAAGGAAGCCGGATGAAAGAAGGGGCTTTTCATGCCATTCTTTCTACAACTACAGCAACAAACGGACGGATAAGGTGTATAGGAAACATGAGGGGGATTGATAATTGGTACTATCAGTTAGCCCGAAAGGTTCAGGACGGTTTACTACCAACATGGGAGCATTTTAAATTCACGGCTGACGATGCTGTTAAAGCCGGAATTTTGACACAAGAGAAAATTGATGAACAAAGGGCAATTTATCCGGAAGGGATATTTTTAGAGTTGTTCTACTGTATTCCTTTTATAAACATGGGAAACAGGTTTGCGTTTTCTTTTAAGACAGAAAAGAATGTTAGAAAAACAGAATACAATCCTAATTATCCATTGTATGCTTCATTTGATTTCAACAGGTCGCCTATCTGTTGCGGATTCTTTCAGCATTATGATAACGCAATATTTGGCATAGAGATAATAAAATTAAAGGATTCAAATATTTATAGTTTGTGCGATGTTATTAAAATTAAATATCCAAAAGCCTTACTCATAATTAACGGGGACGCAACTGGGCAGGCTTCAAATGCTATGGTAAAAGATAATTTGAATTACTATAAAGTAATTAGAGCGCAATTAAATCTTAGCCCGAATCAAATAAAGATTCCTACCATAAATCCAAATATTGAAGAAAACCAAGTTTTAGTTAATGCCATTTTAGAGAAGTATAATATATATTTTGACCCAGACAAGTGTGCGCCAATTATACACGATATGATGTTCGTGGAAATGCTACCTGACGGGACTATTAAGAAAGGTGATCGTGAAGACCCCAATCAACAGGCCGACGCACTTGATTTGACACGCTATTATTTAAACGCTAATTTTAAGTGGCTAATGAAGGCTTATTTCGGTTGATTTTTTGTAAATTGTATTTGTATGAAAGAGATTAAATTATCAAAACGAGGTAAGAATAGAAACTTGAATTTGGTTGCCTTAGTAGATGACCAAGATTACGAATGGCTTAATAAATTTAATTGGGCAGCGAGTAAATGTAAGAATACTTTTTATGCAGTTAAAAGAAGTAAAAGAGGAGAGAAGCCCGTTAGGATGCACCGATTGATATTAGGATTAACAGACCCTAAAATATTATCTGACCACGAAGACAGAAACGGATTAAATAACCAAAGAAGTAATTTACGAATCTGTACAAGGTCTCAAAATAACGCAAATAGAACTCCGTTAGGATCATCAAAATATTTAGGAGTTTTCTTTAGTCCAAACTCAACAAAACGTCCATGGTATTCAAGGATAGTAAAAGATAAAAAACCAAAGTATCTTGGAAGTTTTGTGACCGAACAAGAGGCAGCGATTGTTTACAATAAAGCAGCCATTGAATTGCATGGCGAATTTGCAAACCTGAATAAATTTTAACCTTCCATTAAACTTGGCAAGGAAATTAGTATATTTACTTTATGGGATTATTAAAAGATAATATTCACATAGACATCCACATTGATAATTTAGTTATCAATTTCCCTTGTGAGAAGCCGGAAGATGAGGAAGCATTAAAGCAAGAAATCATGGATAAATTGAATAATATTAAAAAGGACATTGAGTCAACTATTTCTTAATTATAAAATTAAAATCAAATGCCTACTTTAGAAGAAATCTCAGCAAAGGCCGACGAACTACAAGCATCTTTGGATGCTGAACAGGCCGCAATTCAGGCAGCAATCGATGCTCTCAATACAACTATCACAGACTTGCAAGCACAAGTTTCTGATGGAGGAACTGAGGCAGATCGTCAAGCTGTTTTGGATAAGCTGAATGCTATTAAAACTGATTTGGAAGCAACTATTGCATAAAAACTTTTTCGTTGGACAAGGTTTTTTGGTTAATGTAAGTCTGGGTATTTTCATATCTGGACTTTTTGTATTATATTCGGTTTGCGATAAGAGAATGGGTTACTCTTAACCAAGCGACCCGCTCAGTCAATTTCTAACTCCCCCGTTGTTTCTACAATGGGATGTTTTTCATAAAATATGGTTTGTTTTAATAAGTTAAATTGGTAAAGTCGAATTGTTTCTACATTTCGGCTTTTTTATTTACTTTCAATTATGCTTTGTTTCAATTTCGCTTCCCGCTCAAGACCAAATAAATTCTACGAATGCTTAGATAATATCCGTCAATTCATTTCAGACAAAGATTATTTTGTACTTGCTAAACTTGATAATAACGATAGGGAAATTGAAAGCTATAAAGCAAGATTAAACGATTATCCAGAAGTTATTCCCGTCTTTGGAATCAGTCAAAGTAAAATCCATGCGATCAACAGAGGATTAGAAGGTGTTAAGTTTGACATCCTTTGCAACCACAGCGACGATATGTTTTTTATCAAGAAAGGTTTCGACCTGGTAATTAAAGAACATTGTACAGACGATACTTTTATACATTTTCCCGATGCGAAAACAACCCTTTGCACTTATTCAATAATGGATAAGATTTATTTCAGTAGATTTAATTATGTTTACCATCCTAATTATAAGAATCTTTGGTGTGATAATGAAGCTATGGAAGTTGCAAAGAGACTCGGAAGATATAAGTT